>Ga0302046_10002120_pt1 | contig 18606 bp, 10 predicted proteins | sample RVTome_11_FD_200261 | JGI IMG/M metagenome (GOLD analysis project Ga0302046, IMG submission 200261) | Soil microbial communities from uranium-contaminated site in the Upper Colorado River Basin, Wyoming, United States - RVT147D111 (version 2) ...
CATTTCGGGCCGATAATAGCGTTTCGGAACGTTGGCATTAGCTTTGGCTGTTCGCATTTGGCTGACCTCCGGAGCAATTCCTGATTATAATCGTGCTCCTCAGAGATCATAAATTATCGTTGGCTTACTCCTTTCTTTATCTCTGAATTTGTTGTCATAATATTTTTGTGCCCGACTTTTGCTGTAGTTGTTTTTAATGGCTTTATTTTCTCGAAATTGTCTTCCAAATCCAAGAAATACCAAGATATAGAACCATCCTGGCCTTACTATACTAGATATTGTATATTCGTATAGCCAGCCATTGTTGTATTAAGATCTGGGATACTTTTTCTTATCCTCCGGGTCAAGGTCGGCGAGTTTCGTTTCGGTGATGGCGCCGACTGTTTCAAAATTCTGGCGAGCCTCGTTAAGGCTGACCGGATTAGCTCCGGTTGGGTCATCTTGCATGGCTTCTTGAACCGGATCACTCGTCCAGCCGCAGACGGGACAGGTGGCCCAATCACCCACCACTTCCAACGTTTGGTATCGACATGCCGGGCAGGCCAGCCAACCCGGTAGATCCCCCGCGACCGCTTCTACATCGATGCCGACGACGTTTCTAAGCTGATCGGCCAGGTATTCGTTTGTAGCGCCCCGAAACGGCCGTTTCATTTTGTCGATCAAAATGGGCTTATAGATGGGGTTACCCGGCTTCAGATCGGCAGGCGGCTCGTGTGTTTCCCACTGCAATATGGCGGTGAGATTCAATTGTTCACGCAGGCTGGGTTTGAGAGGTTCCTTAAAGAATTCAATAATCAACTCGGCCGCTTCGTCGCGCGTCAGTTTCTTGAGATAGTGCCAGGCGATTTTCTCAAGTGCTTCGTCACGATGCATGACTCGCTCCTCTAAAAATAATTATCATGAATCACGTGTCAGGTGATAACTTTTTTACTGAATGATGACATCCAACCCGGGTTCGAAGCGAACCCAGTTGCCATTTGGCCCTTGACATTCCTCTTTCGATGAGAAACAGATCGAGAGCCACATCTTATGCGTTCCCGGCGCCGAAAAAGCCAGCCCATCTTCATGGCTGAATGTCTCCCCGGCGGGAATGGTGCCGTTATCCCAACTCGTTTGAAAGGAGCCACTGCTTGGCGTCAGGCCCAAAATGCCAAACGGTTTGAGACCAGAGTCAACATTGGTTGCTTCAATTCTTACAAAAACCTTTTCCCCGACCCCGTACGTGTTCCGTCCATCGCGAAAGGTGATTTTGCCAACAACTCCGTTCTGAGCCGTGGGCTGCTGTGGCTCAGCCGGCGGAGGCGGCTCGGCGGGGGGTGGGGCTGCGGCGGGCGGCTGGGTTGGAGGGGGTGGGACCGGCGTTTCGGTGGCCGTAGGTTCCGGCACCGGCGTGTCGGTGGGTATCACCTCCGGAACGGGCGTTGGCGGTTCGGTCGGTGGCGGCGCCGGCGTTTGCGTTGGCGTCGGCAGGATTGAGATGGCTGCTTGAGGTACCGGCAGCGTCGGCGTAAACGTCGGCAAGGGAGTGCGTGTAGGCGGCAAATTGGTGGTCTGCTCAAGCGGCAGTCGAGATAGGATTGAACACGCCAGCGTCATCAAGATGAGCAGGGTGATAATGAGACTGAGAAAGCGTGCTCGCCTTTGTCGTTTCAATATTTTCTTACCTCTTCTAATCTATAGATTGATACGGTTAAACGATGCTAAGCAACAACATCTCAGTTTATCATAAAGCGAGTCAGAGTCCAAATCAAATTCTGATCAAAAAAGAAACCGGGCAGCCACGTGTTATGGCTGCCCGGTTTCATAGACCAGGGGTATAACAAGTTTATTCGGTGCAAAGTTTGACACAGTAGGTTAATCCGTCCCCATTCATAGCTCTTACCTCATGCCCCAGAATTTTGGACAGTAAATGCTCAAGCTCAGGATCGGTAAGGGCCTCCAACTGAATCCCGAGGGGTAAACATTCCACATCAACTTCAAACAAGCCATACGGTTCGCCATCATAGACATAAATTCGTTTGAAGTTGACCTGATTGGGAATCCCGCCAGGGGCCAGCCGAAAAGCACCACGGGCTGTCAGCGCACCTTGCAATTGAACCCCCAGCCGCTGAAGTTCTCGTCTTCTGTTCATTATCTTACTCGCTTTCTAAGGAATAATCGGTGCTTCGATAAATAAACCCTCGATGGCCTCCAGGCTTTGGGCATTCGCCGACAATTCTTCTAACCTGGGCATGGGGGGCACCTTGGGCGGACGAGCCGATATCTTACTATAGTTTTCAAACTGCTTGTCGATTGCCACCCGATGGTTATGATTATGGCGCCAATATTCAAAGCCGAATGACACCGCACCTGCGAATATGACAATAAGCAGGCCGATGTAAAAGATGAAGTTAACCGTTTCCACCTTTTCCCAGAAACTTATGCCCAGACCGGCGGCAAAACCGACCAACACCAGAAATGCACTTGCTAAAATTTTTGTTGACATGGATCACCTCTCTAACGATTACATATCCTATGGATTGGTTATAAGCGTCATTGCCTCTGCTAATGGGCTTCTAAATAATTTGGCAAGTAGGGGCGAGATCTTTTTGGCCCCTATCTTTAATCTGCTTTAAGGATACATTTTAAGAGAGGATTTTGAATGGCAGCTTTGGGGCAATTATGAGTCCTTAAAATGGCAAATGGGGCAAATCACGCGGTGGTCAATGGTTCCGTGGCCGTTTCCAATTCCAGAAACCGGGCTAAATCTTGCTTGACAGCCGTCTCGATTCGCTGCCAGTTTCTGAGCTTGACCTCGTCATAGCCCACAATGTCCCGGGCTCGATCGGCCAGCGAAACAGCCTGGTTGTAATTGGCCTCGGTCAGGCGGGGTAAAACCTGCTCGATCAATTCACGATACCAGCTAATCAGGCCGAATTCGAAATGACGAATTGCTGACCATCTGGCGGCGATACCGCGCAGCGATTTCAGACGGCGCAGCAACCCAAACAGCAGCCTGGTTTGGAAACGAGGCGAGAGATGAACTTTACGCTGATCAGGTTTCAAAAAGCGGAGCCAGGGCGGATCCAACACATAGGTGATTTCAACCCTATCTTCCGGTTTGAGATGATATTCAGCGCGGACCCGATCCTGCTCCTCCTGGCTGAGCGCCAACCGGGCCACCTCAAACTCATCCTTGATCTGCATCAGCCGGGCCAGATTGTGGGCGACCACTTTCGTTAGACCATAGCCGGCTCGATCCTGTTGATAAACCTGGTTGACGAAGTCAAGGTAGGTTTGGGCGTATGACTCATCCTCAAATTGTAGCAGCGTATACAGCCAACCGGCCATCGTGTAGGCCAGCTCGTCATCGATGAGCGGTGCTGCGCCTAACAGCCGTTCGTAGGCCGCGACCAGCTTCTCGCCATTCCGCTCGCGTCGCAGGTAACCTTTGTTACGTTCAGCCAATTTGGCCGCGGTCTTGGGCGGGGGCGTAGCAAGTTGAGCTTCCAACTGCTTTCGATCGCTGACGTAGATCCGGCCCCAGCGGAAGGCGGCCAGGTTTGCTTCAACAACCTTCCCGTTGAGCCTGATAGCCTGTTCGATGCTGGCTGCACTCAGGGGCAAATAGCCTCGTTGGTAAGCCACACCCATCAGGAAGATGTTGTTGTACTGGCTGGTACCAAACAGTTTTTCACAAATGCTTACACCTTCGACCATGGTTGTTTCCTGGCTGTAACGCTGTACCTGAGCGGTTAAGCTCCCGGTTTGTGGGAATTGATCCACCCCGGCGATATTCAGAACGGTTTGATTACGCGCCGCGTTGACCACCGCTCGCGTTTGATGCGGGGAAATCATATCAAGGTTATCGGGCCGCGACGCCTCCAGCAGATCCAATGCCAGAAACAGGTCGGTTTTGCCCTTGGTAATAAACAGCGCGTGCGGAACCTCTTGATCGTGGATGATCAGGTGTGACACCACAGCCCCGTTTTTCTGGGATAGTCCGGTTTGGTTCAAGAACGTAACCAACTTTCCATCGAACATCGCCGCATAAGCCAGCAAGGCCGACACGGTCAAAACCCCCATTCCACCCACGCCGGGAATGTAAATCTTGTAGCCATCATCACCAACCCTGGCTTTCTGGGCCGGCTCGATCAAAGCACCGGTTGGAACCAGCGGTAATGGTGGTTTGGCCTCGGCGCGTTTGATGCGCAACACCTGAAATGACGGGCATTCACCCTGGGTACACGCGCCATCGTTGACACAGTTGGTCTTGCTGATTTGCATTTTGGGACCGTAGACCGTATCGACCGGCTCGACAATATCGAGGCCGGGACAGGCCGTTTTACGACCACAGTCATAGCACATCTCACAAATATCCGGGTTGATGCGATAATGCTCTTGCCACTCCGGATAGATGCCCTGCGCCGCCTGAGCCGACAGCTCCCGCCGTTCGCGCCGGCCTTTTTCGATGGCGCATTCTTTGTTGACGATGATGATTTTGACACCCGGCAGCTCGTTGTATCGACGCAGGGTTCTTTCGTAACTGGCCGCGTAAGCCTCGGCCGTGTCGATGACCGTTACATGCTCCACCCCATAAGAGCGTACGATCCGCTCGATGTCGAGCCCCTGTTCGGTGATCGGTGTCGCCTGGCCTCCGGTCATGGCGATGGTGCCATTGTTGAGGATAATGTACGTAATATCGGATTTATTGATCACCGAGCTGAGAATCGAGTTTCGGCCCGAATGAATGAAGGTCCCATCGCCGATAAAGGCCACTTTTTGATTCAAGCTAAATGGGCCCAATCCATCGGAGACGGCGCCACCCTGACCCATGGAGCTGATGGTATCGAGAATCTGATAGGGCGGCAAGGCAGCCATGGTGTAACAACCGATATCGCCATGGACCAGCAAATTTGGTCGTGACGCTGCCGGCTTTTCAGAAGTATGAGCGCCGGGCAGACCGATATCGCTGACCGGAATCAGGTTGCCATTGGGCTGACCATGTTGAGCCAGCCGCCTGGTCAGGGTTACGCTGGCCCGATGCGGGCAGCCGGCGCAGAATGACGGCACGCGCAGGGGCGTGGTCCGGTATTGGCGCGCGGCGATTTCAGCCAATCCGGTCATTTCCAGCTCGATGCCTCTGGCCGAGGGAAAAATATCGCGCACGAGCGGCGCGAGTTTCTGTTTGATCAGATCGGGATTCAAATCGCCAAATTTGGGGAAGCCTTCCGGCTGGTGCGGCAATTTCTTGCCATAGATCGCCTGACTGGCCCCGGCCCGCTGCTCGCTATACAGCAGGGCCTTGATCCGTTCTTCCAGGAGTCCTTCCTTTTCTTCGATGACAACCACCTGCTCCAGCCCGCCAAAGAAATCGAGAACCAATGCTTCATCTAGCGGATAAGGCATCCCGATTTTGAGAATCCGGACCGCCTGATGCAGGCCAAAATCACGTAGGGCCTGGTAGAGATCGGTATAGCTTTTGCCGGATGCGATGAAACCAAGCGGGCTGGTCGCCTCGGGATTGATGATCGTGTTGATTTGATGCTTGCGGGCGACCTCCAGAGCGATTTGTTGTTTCTCGAAAAGTAGGCTTTCTCTGGCTGTCAGAATTTGAGAACCGAGGCCGGCTACCGTGGGCCGAACATCGACCTTAGCAATGGCATTGATTCGAGAGTAGCGATTGGGGCCAACCCAAATCGTGCCGCCTCCGTCGCCCAGGATCGCCACCACGCGCATGCCCACATACAGCTTGCTTTGTCGCGAGATGTCAAGCCCAATCTCGACAAAATCCTTCAACTCTTGAATTGAGCCCGGCTCGAGGTAAGGCATCTTGAGCAATTCATAGGTCCGCCGTGAGTCTAAAATCACGGTCGAACTGGTAGCCCCGACATCGTCTCCCACAATGACCAGGGCGCCGCTATTTTCGCCCGTGCCCGTCAGGTTTTCTAATAAGAGTTGGTCTGTCATCCATAGCAGGCCCACGTGCTTACAGGCGGTGACGCCGTTGACGCCTGCCTTCTGGCTGCCGCCCAGTTCAGCCGCGGCCGTCATCTCATTGAGCGCGCGGTGATAGACAATGCCTTTTTCGGCAAATAACCGCCTCGACAAATCACCCAGGGTGGTATGAATACCCGCCATCGGCGAGCCGGGGTAGCCGGACCAAAAAGCGACTTCGCTTTCCAGACCCCCTTTGACGACGGCTTCATTACCGTTAAATACGGCCAGATCTTCCGCTTGCGTAAAGCGATCCGTGAGACTCGTCATAGCATGACTCCTTTGGGGATAGCATGTGAGCCGGTCAGCATGTCAGCTTCTCAGCAAGTCAGCATTTCAGCCAAGATTGAGTGGTGAGCCGGCTTAAGGTGCAGACGTTGCGGATGCAATCTGGCTGTGTTGGGCAAATCCATCGCCGGCCTGGATCAATTCGATACGGTTGCCAAATGGATCGGCTGTGTAGAAACGTCGAATATGGGGGAGAACGTTATCGGGTATGACCGCTGCCCCGGCTGCTTCAAGCACCTGCCGGTAATGGTCCAGGTCGGAAACCAGAAAGGCCGGATGTGCTTTGCGGGCCGGCTCAAACTCTTTTTGAATGCCCAGGTGAACGATAGTGCCTTGACTTTCGAACCAGCAGCCACCGCGTGCCGCGAGTGGGTCCGGTTTTTTGACCTCGACCAGGCCCAGTAGGTCACGATAAAACCGGCGAGCCTGGATCTCGCCTCCTGCTGGCATGGCCAGTTGAACGTGGTCGAGACCAATGATGGGCATTGAGGTCCTCCTCGCAAGAAAGCGCTATAGGTCGCCGGCAAAGACCAGAACAAAGGTGTACCAACCCGGCGGTCCCTCGGCCACGCCGGCCCCCACGTGTTCAAAATGATCGTGCAAAATATTGTTGCGATGAGGCCGGCTGCCCATGAACCACTCGACCGCGTAGTGGGCGGCCTCCTCTGGGGAACGGGTATTGCGTTGAATATTCTCGCCGACCCAATTTAGGTTCAATCCCCGGGCTTCGGTCCGATCACGCAGCGTCAGCCCTTCCAGAGTCACGTGACTGAAGTAGCCTCGCGCCACCATATCTTGGGCGTGCGCCAGAGCGAGAGCCCCCAGCTGCTCATCGGCCGCCAGTGGCAGCAAGCCCGCCACCTGGCGCTGGGCATTCAGATCATCGATCATCGTCTGGGCCAGGGCTACCAAAGCTGGCGGCGACTCGGCTGGCGTCGATATCCGCGGCAAGGTTGGATTGGCATTGGGATTAAGATGCGGCTGGGTCAACGGCACGATGATTTTCTGACCGATCTGCAGTGACGTCGCTTCCAAGTCGGGGTTGGTGGCCATAATATCGTCCAGGGTCGAACCATAGCGTTGGGCCAGCCAAAGCAAGGTATCTCCACCGGTGATCTCGTGGATTATGGTCTTGACACCCAGCGGCGAGCCCTTGTCGGGCGGGATGATCAACTCCTGGCCCACGCGCAGGCTGCGGGGATCGGTGATATCATTGGCGATCATAATGGCTTCGACCGTGGTATCGTATTCCTCGGCAATTGTTAGTAAGATGTCACCCTTTTGGACAAGGTACGATTGTGGCGCAGCGGTGGGTGTGGGCGACGTTCTGGGGGCTGTTGGTGTCGCCGTGATGTCAGGGGGCGGTGTGACCGCCACCGGAATGACCAACTGCTGCCCGATTTGTAAGCTCGTCGGATCAGTTATGTTATTGATTTGCATCAAGAGTTCCACATCGATTCTATATTGAGCCGCGATGGATAAAGGCATCTCACCGGCCTCGATTATGTGCAGCACAGGCAGCGGCGTTGGCGTGTTGGTTGGGGTTGGCGAGGGCGGTATGGCCGTCATCGCTTGAGCGGTTGTTACCTCGACTGGCGAGTTTTCTTGCGGTGGTGGCGTATGCTGAAGTACGACCGCCGTTTCGGCAGGTTCAACCGTGGATTGACCGGCATTGTACTGGGTCAAAATCACTAACCAGATCATGCCGGCGGCCAGACCCAATTTCCACAGATGCGGTTTCAAATAGCCTCCCGTAATGGTTGTTATCTGTATTCACTCAATAACCTGTCCAGCAGCGATTATACAGATTTCTTCAGATTAAGGCCAAAATTGTGGAAGTAACGAGTCCAGTGCAGGTGATGCGCGAAACATAATCATCGGGCGATGACTAATCGATTACGTCTCTAGCCTCGTCTGGGCTTGCAGCCGGCGGCAATCCAACTTGCGTGGATGATCAGGGTGGGCTATAATTTTTTGTAATCATGCCCCCGTAGCTCAGTGGATAGAGCAGTGGCCTCCGGAGCCATGTGCGGGCGTTCGAATCGCCCCGGGGGTACTTGAGAATATCTTGCTCCGGTTCCGGTAACCTGCATCACAGACGCTTGTGTGTAACGAACAAAAATAAGGTTATAAGAAAAATGTCCAACCCGGCCGTCGGGTTAATGGCGGTGCTTTTATTGACCATTTCGCCCTGGGGATTCTCTACCTTTTATTTATGAGGGCGTTGCAAACTTCATGCTCCGATGCACGAACGATCTGTTTTTAGGCAGCAAGGGAGGGCAAGAAATTCACGACGGAGGTGATAGAATCCCACTGACCACTTAACAGAGCGGCTCGTGCTTTGGCTATTTTGATCGCATTGTCCAGGTCCCAAATAGTGCCAGCGACTTTGAGACGTTGCGAAACGATTTGCTTGCAACCGCTCTCGATCGTACCTGGCACTCTTGTCCTGGAATTTCATCAGTGACTTCAACCTCTTGATTATGTGATGTGAATTTTGGAAGAAACAACCTATAACGGGAATTGCTGAATAGCGACGATCCGAGGCGCCACCGGCGAGTGCGGTAACACTCACCGGCGGCTAACCCCGCCAACTGGTATGAGCAGTTGACAGGGCTGGTGTCTATTCTATCATAGCTTCTATGGTAGCTCAAAGATATCGGCGGTCACTCCTGCTTGCCAGGCAGGGGTGACCGTTTTTTGCTTTGTCGCTATCAGCCTGGGCGGGGTGCTGCGGCGCCCCGCCCACCTCAAAGGTTTGAGGCTATATCACTTCCACCGCCCCCAACGCCTTGAGCGCCGATTTCTGGGCCTCGGTGAGGCCGGTGACGTTGGTGATGGTCATCCCTTCGTAGGGGCGGGGGATTATTAGGGTGCGGAGGCATTGGCCGCTGGGCATGTCCCAGACCTTGATGGTTTGGTCATGGCTGGCGCTGGCCAGACGCTGCCCATCCGGGCTGAAGGCGACGGACCATATCCGGTTGGTGTGCTCTGATAAGATCTGGCGGACCTGGCCCGTTTGCACCGTCCACAACCGGATCGTATTGTCATTAGACCCGCTGGCCAGCCATTGCCCATCGGGACTAAACGCCAGGGAGCGAGGCCAGCTTGTATGGCCGGTGAGCTGGTGACGGACGGATAGGGCCTCTGTTGGGGTCCCCGCCGTCATAGCCCACAACCGGATGGTATTATCCCCATGACTGGCCGCCAGAAGCTGCCCATCCGGGCTAAAAGCCACCTTAAAGACCGGGCCGGATTTATCTTTGAGGACACGGGAGACAGGCGGTTCGGAGTTCGACAAAGCAAGATCACCCAGCGGCCACAACCGCATGGTATGATCCCAACTGCCACTGGCCAGAGTCTGACCATCGGGACTAAAGGCGACCGAACAAACCAGGTCGGTATGGTCTCGCAGGATCAACCGCATCGCTCCCGTTTCGGTATCCCACAAGCGGATGGTGTGGTCAAAGCTGGCACTGGCCAGGATCTTACCGTCCGGGCTAAAGGCGACGGCCCAAACGTCATTACGATGGCCGGCTAAAATCTGACGGGGCTGGTGTGGGCCTGATAAGGCCACCTCAGCTGAGGCCGATCTCATCGAGGTCACATCCCATAGGCAGATAGCCGGATTGATGCTTCCACCGCTGGCCAGGGTTCGTCCATCCGGGCTAAAACTCAAACATTCCACCCAATCGTGATGCCCTTTTAGAAGGGTCGTGCTTTTTTCAGCCGGTAATCTGTCTGGCCCGACCATAGGCCACAACCGGATGGACTGATCGCCACTGCCCCCGGCCAACATCGTTCCATCGGGGCTAAAGGCCACGGCCAGGGCCGGATAGTTATGCCCCCATAGCCTATGGCGTAACCGCCAGGTGCGGGTATCCCATAAGCACAGCGACTGATCGTCAGACGTGCTGACCAGCGTTTGACCGTCGGCCGTAAAGGCCAGCGACAAAATCCACTCATCATGCTCATCCAAAATCTGGAAGGTCTCCCTCTCTTTGACCTGCCACACACGGATCGTGCTATCCCGTCCGCCACTGGCTAGGGTTTGCCCATCGGGACTAAACGCCAACGTCTCAACTAGTTCCTGATGTCCCGGCAAAATGGCTTGAGGGACCCACCCATCCAACACCATTGAGCCGGCTGAGGGGGAGGCAGCCTCAACCTTGTGCCATAAACGCACGGTGTGGTCCGCACCGGCGCTGGCCAACAACTGCCCATCGGGGCTAAACGCCACGCACCGGATGCTGCCGGTATGTCCCCACAGGCATTGCACCATTTGGTCCGGCTCTCCTTCCGAGCCGGTCATCGCCGGCGTGATCTCAGCCGGAATAGCCCACAACCCGATGGTCCCATCTCCACTGGCGCTGGCCAGGCTTTGGCCATCGGGACTAAAGGCCACAGACCACACCCAACCCTGATGTCCCGTTAACACCAGGTGATCTGGCTCGCTATCCGCCGGCGTGTCCAGGTGGGTCATATCCCACAGGCGCACCGTGTTATCTTCGCTGCCACTGGCCAGCCATTTACCGTCAGGACTAAAGGTCACCGCGTGGATCAATTGGGTGTGGCCGTGCAAGAGGGCCCGCGGCTGTCCCCGGGCCAATGAGGCTGCATCCGTCAGGTCCCACACACAAACAGTGTGATCTTTCCAGCCACAAGCCAGGGTCCGGCCATCGGGACTGAACGCCACTGCCCAGACCCGATCTGTGTGGCCTGCCATGATCCGTTCCAGTTGACCCGTCTCCGTGCGCCACAGCCGGACATCGCCGACCTCGGTCCCCCCGGCCACCCATTGACCATCGGGACTGACGGCCACCCCATAAATAGCCCTAAATGTATCTCGAAAGACCGAGCCGGTCAGATCAGCCCCGGCCAAATTGACGGCCGGCAGGTCGATATCGGGCACATACGCCCCCTGGACGCTCAAGCCGGAGAAATCATAACCGGTCAGATCAGCCTTAAGATCGACCAGCAAATTAAGGATATTCCCCCCGGCATAACCCTGCGGCCGAGGCGTTTGCCGGCGTAACTGATCCAAAAGACGTTGTAACTGCGCGGTCAGTTCCGCTGGCGTAAAGCGAGCCAGCAAACAGGCTCGAATGGGCTCCAGGATGAGCCGTTCCTGTGTTTGGCGGATATAGGTCTGGGCTTGAGCTTGTAACAAGGCATGACTATGCAACAGCCGCAGTTCGCCGCTTTCTATTTCCTGACAGACCTCTTGAATAAGCCGGTCGGTCAGATATTCGGTGATCACATTTTGCAGAGTTAAGCCAGGCTCGACGTTTTCAACCAACGAGCGGCGCTGCAAGGCTCGCACCGCCTCCAAAAAGGCTCCGCCGCTGATCGGTCTGACGAGGTGGTCGCGCAAGGTGCCGGCCGAGACTGGTTCCCGCAGGACGGCCAGCCAGATCAGAATAGCCTGTTCCAGGCCGGACAGACGGGCGAATTGATGATCCAGGACGGTCCGAATGTCGTCAAAGATAAGGGCCTCTTCTTGCAGAAAACGATCCATATCGCCGCCAAACAGATCGTCGACCGTTTCGGCAATGAGCGTCAGGGCCAGGGGATTGCCCGAATAGCGCTGCACCAGGGCCGTAGCCGCCTCCGGCTGCGTGGCCACCCCGTGGCTGTGTAACAGGTCCGCTCCCTCAACCGCCGATAAACCGGCCAACTCCAACACTTGCACCCCCGTGGTTGATCGGGCCAGGCGCGCCAGCACGTTTGGCTTTTCCCGGCTGGTCAATATGACGCAGCTTTGATGGGCCTGTTCAGCCACCCAGCGCAACAGTTGATCATAAGCCTCATACCCGGGCCGCATCGCGCCGGCCCGATCCCCCTGCATGATGCTTTCGGCGTTGTCTAAAACAAGCAGACAGCGCTGCCGCCGCAAGCCGGCCAGGATCAGGAGCAACTGCTCATCCAGCGTGGGCGGAACTTTAGTCTCCGGGCTGCCGGACAGCGACTGAATGATGGTTTGCAGCCAGGTTTCAAAAGGCGGGGCATTGAGCAGCGACCGCCATATGATGAGGTCGAAAGTGTCATGCCCCAACGTTTGCCCCCCTGGCCCCCCAGAGGGGGGAATTCGCTCGGAGTCTCCCCCCTCTGGGGAACTCCCCCTCTCCCTCAAGGAGAGGGGGTTGGGGGGTGAGGGCGAGAGTGAGGCCCCAACCACCTCCCGCACCCCCTTCGCCACCAGGGCTGTCTTACCCTGGCCGCCCATGCCCAAGATGGCGACCAACCGGCAGCCCTCGTCGATCAACCACCCCCAGAGTGTGGCTAACTCCGTCTCCCGGCCGTAAAACGTCTGAATTTGGGGGGCTTCGTGCCAATCGTGCTGCGGCAGAGCCGGCGGTTGGACCACAACGGTCTCCGGCTCGCCGGGCCGGATTGGTCCGACCCATTGCGGGACCATCGTCTCGTTGAAGCGATCATCTCGAATGTGCTCATACAACCTGGTGGTGCTCTCCCCCGGCTCGACCCCCAGATTCTCTTCCAAAATCTCACGACACCATTGGTATTGGGCCAGGGCCGCGCTGCGTTGGCCGTTGAGGGCCAGCAAAATCATGGTTAGTTGGTGGGCATCTTCCTGCCACGAGTCGAGGTTCAACAGCCGGGTGGCATACGTGAGCCCCGGTTCATAGCGAGCCGGTCCCTGCTGAATGGCCTCCCTGACCAGCCGTTGCAAGGCCCCGATCATCAGCCCCCGCAGCCGCTCCTGCTCGACCAAAAGCCATGTTTCAAAGTCGGGCACTTGCCGCACCACAAAGCCGCGCATAAAGTCGTCCCGGTACAAGGCCACCGCCTCTTCCAGTTGGGCCGGGGCAACCTCAGTCGAGGCAGCGCCGACCTTGGCTTCAAACACCTCCACATCCAACCAATAGAGGCTATCCCGCTTGAAGGCAATCCTGTGGCGGTCGATCTCCAGATGGGGAGCTACTAACTTACGCAGATCGGTCAGGGCCTTACGCAAGCCGTTTTGAGCGCTGGCTTCCGGCATCTCGCCCCACAACAACCCGGCCAGGGCCGAGCGGCTATGGGCCTGACCGGTCACGGCCAAATAGATGAGCAGGGCCTGGTGTTTCTGGCGTCTAAAGTTGAGAGGTCGGGGTCCTTGTTGAATGGTGACATTGCCCAACAAGGTCATACGCAGTGGTTCAGGCATAGGATATCTTTAGACTCGCGGTCTTTACTTGGGAAGCGGGTTTGTAGATCGTTACAGATCTATATACATCCAATGTGCGACATGTCATTCTGAGGAGCTCGCGACGAAGAATCTCCATGGAGCAATGGCTAGCAAAGGCCCTAAGGAGATCCTTCGCTCCCTGGGGTCGCTCAGGATGACATGCCCAGGTGATATTCAGATCGTGCAGATCGTGACGGATATGTATCCGTCACGGGTACGTCACGTCCGCCTAATATCGGTTACGGATGAATATCCATAACCATCGGCTAATGTGTTATTTTTATCTTACCACACTAACCATCCCCTGTCTGTCATAAAATTTGGACAATCTTGTCATGGATTTGGGACAATTGGGTGCAACCGCGTCATGATTTGGGAATGATTTGGGAATGCCCCCCTGCTATACTAAGGCCAGATTTTAGCATAGTCCCCCCATGTACTCAAGTAAGGATCATTAGATAGAATTCATTCGCCATTCGCCCATTCGCAATTCGCCTATTTTCAGGAGTGTAACAGTCCTTATAGCACAGCAACGAGAATGAAAATCCGGGGATAGGAATCAAGAATTAGGAATTAGGGCAAGACTAATCCCTAACCCTTAATTCCTAACCCCTAACCCCTAACCCCTATTTTCAGGAGCATTCGATGAAAAACTCTGGCAAACCGGCTCGTTATCAAGCGATGCTGTTGACCTTTTGGGAGGAACGAAACCAGACCTCGGCCCAGGAGCCGGTCTGGCGCTTTCGAGTCCAAGAACTCTACACCCGCCAAAAATATGGCTTTGCCACGCTTGAAGAACTGGTGGCCTTTTTGCAAAGCAAAATGGCCAGGGCGAACGCCGAGCCAAAGCAAAACGAGGCTGAGGTATAACCGCTTCTTGAAATAAGGCGTTTTATCCATAAATCAGGTGGGGTTTTTGAAAATCCCCTGCGGATTTTTGAAATAATCCCCTGCGGATTTTTAGAAAACCCCCTACAGGTTTTAGGGAAATCCGCTGCAGGTTTATAGAAAATCCGCTGCAGGTTTTTGGAAAATCCCCTGCGGATTTTATCTAAATCCGGTGCAGGTTTGCAACTCAGACCCTAAGGGTTTCTAAAAACCCTTAGGGTCTTCTTGATTCGGATCGTTACGAATATCCATCCGTAACCGGCCTTGGCCGAGTTAACTCGGCAGATGATGCCTGACAGAATCATATCGGTCACGCTCAAAACCTGACAGGTCTCAGAGACCTGTCAGGTTTTTGTTGGCCCTCTAACCAATTCGTTAACATTCTAACCAAATTCTAAGACGTTTCTAATGGATTACGGCGATTTGGGAATGATTTGGGAATGATACTATGGTAGCCTGAGTTCGCGAATTCCCCATCGAGGCCCGTTCCCCAGTTTGAGAATGATTTGGGAATGATAACGTGCTAAGGTGAGTTCAGAAATTCATTAACAAGGCAAGTTCGCCTGATGATTACCGTTTCAAAACGGTAATCTGCTATCAGCCGAGATTAGAGATTAGAGATTGGAGATTAACGTACCACAATCTCCAATCTCCAATCCCCAATCTCTATTTAGTACAAGGACACCATCCTGATGAAGAAACATAACAGAACAACCACCACCTTCCTCCTCTTGATATCACTCCTGGTAATGATATCCAGCCAGCCCGTGCGGGCAGCATCGTTCAGCGTCAGCAACCTGAACGACAGCGGCTCGGGGTCGCTACGCCAGGCGATCCTCGATGCCAACGGGACAGCTACCGACGACGTAATCGACTTTAGCGTGAGCGGCACGATCACCCTGACAAGCGGCCAGTTGAACATTGCCGACAACGGCTCGTTGACCATCAACGGCGGCGGAAACATCACCATCAGCGGCAATAACGCCAGCCGGGTGTTCAGCATGGCGAGTGGCTCGGACGTGACCCTGAATGACCTGACCATCACGGACGGCAACGTAGGCGCGGGTGAGAGGGGCGGTGGCATCTACAGCCAGGGGACGCTGACCATCAGCGGCAGTACCATCAGTGGTAACCACGCCGGGGTCGGCGGCGGCGGCATCTACCACGACTCTGACAGTGCCCCAAAAACGATTATCAACAGCACCATCAGCGGCAACAGTACCGATGGGGACGGCGCCGGGATGCTTTCACTCGCCGCACTGACGACGATCACGGGCAGTACGATCAGCGGTAACACCGCCGCAGGAAACGGCGGCGGTATCGTCGAGTTCTTTACCGCTGGTGGTGGCGCGAAAACGATCATCAACAGCACCATCAGCGGTAACACCGCCGGGAGCAACGGCGGTGGCATTTATAAGCCAGGCAGTACACCAATGACGGTCGTCAACAGCACCTTGGCCGATAACAGCGCCAGTGCAGGGGGAGGCACTTACTCACGGGGAACCTTCAATCTACACAACACCATCATTGCCAACAGCCTGGCCGGTGGTGACTGTGTGCGGGAGGCCGGCACCATCAATGCCCAGCACAGCCTGATCGAAGATGGCTTGACCTGCGTCAATGGGACGAACACCGGCAACCTGACCGGCGACCCGAATCTGGCAGCCCTGACCGGCAGCCCGGCCTATTATGCCCTGAACGCGGGCAGCATCGCCATCAATGCCGGCAACAACGCTCTCATCCCCGGCGGCGTGACAACGGATCAGGCAGGCAATGTCCGCATCGCCAACTTCACGGTCGATATGGGGTCATTTGAGACGGACTCCGCGCCCCCATCGCTGGTGACCATCTCACTCAGCAGCCCCAGCGTCGAGGAGGGATCGAGCGTTGATTTCACCATCACCCGCAGCGGCGATACGTCGAGTGGGCTGTTTGTCGTCTTCCGGGCAACCCGCAGCGCGAATATGACCGCCGCGGACTACACCTTCAGCGGGGATATGACGAATCCCGGCTTCGGTGTAGACAATATCGTGTTCATCCCGGCGGGGTCGGCCTCGTTGGTAGGGACGTTCAACGCGACGGATGATGTCCAGACCGAAGCGGACAACACCTTGACCCTGACGCTGCAAGACAGCAGCGATTATGACCTGGGCACGCCCAGCAGCGCCACGGTGACCATCCCCCAAAACGATCTGGTGGTGACCAACCTGGCCGACAGCGGCGACGGCTCGCTGCGCCAGGCCGTGACCAATGCCAACGATTTTGATACGGACGACACCATTAGCTTCACCACCGCCGGCGCCATCAGCCTGACCGGCGGCCAGTTGAGCCTGCGTAACAACGGCTCGCTGACCATCAACGGCGACGGCGACATCACCGTCAGCGGTAATAACGCCGGCCGCGTCTTCAACATTGGCAATGCGGACGTGACGCTCAATGACCTGACCATCAGCGACGGCAATGAGACCACGGACAATGGCGGCGGCCTTTTGAACTTCCATGGGGTGGTGACCCTTAATAACAGCACGGTCTCGGGCAACAGCGCGGTTTTATCGGGCGGCGGTCTCTATAACGATGGCGGAACGATCACGCTCAACAACAGCACGGTTTCCGGCAATTCAAGCCGGGAGGGTGGCGGCTTGTTCGCCTTCATCGGCGGGACCCTGATCCTGAATCACAGCACCGTCGCCGACAATTCATCATCCCTTAGCGGCAGTGGGATTCGCAACAACGGGGGCACGGTCCGGCTGAACCACACCATTGTGGCCGAGCAACAAAACGGGGAAGACTGCTCCGGCTTCATCGCGTCCACAGGTTACAACCTGGATAGTGACGGCACCTGTAACTTGATCAGCACGGGCGACATCGCCACTGGCCAGGCCGATTTGCAGCCCCTGGCCGTCAACGCGCCCGGCGGCACCGCCACCCACGCCCTGAGTCCCAACAGTGAGGCAATTAATGCCATTCCCGTGGTCAACGGCAGTTGTAATGACACCGGCATCGTGACCGACCAGCGCGGCGTGGCCCGGCCCCAGCCGGCCGGCGGCAACTGCGACATCGGGGCCTTTGAGATCGACGCCTTTGGCAGCCTGACCCTCGTCAAAGATGCCGATCCCGAAGATGGGACCGACTTCGGCTTCGTCAGCACCATCCCCGGTGGCAGCACTTTCAGCCTGGATGTGGATGCGGATGACGCCCTTTCAGACACCATCACCTTTGCCGATATTCCGGCGAGCACATACGCTATCACCGAAAGCCTGCCCGCCGGCTGGCAGTTGAACGACGCCAGTTGCACCGGCGGCAGCGACAGCGGCAGCCTCGACGGCGAGACCCTGACCGTGGCTCTCGGCGCAGACGAGGCAGTGACATGTACCTTTAGCAACGCCTTACAGCCCGCCAGCCTGACCATCGTCAAAGAGGCCAACCCGGCCGATGGGACTGACTTCGGCTTCGCCAGCACGCTGCCGATGAGGGATGACTTCTTTCATATCATCAACACGGTGGCCGGCAATGGCACTGTTGGCTTTAGCGGCGATGGTGGCCCGGCCACCTCGGCCCGCCTGCGGGCCCCCAGCGGGGTGGCGGTCGATAGCAGTGGCAACCTGTTCATTGCAGACTTGGGTAACCATCGCATTCGCAAGGTCGCGGCCGGCACGGGCCTCATCAGCACCGTTGTGGGCAATGGCACCGCCGGCTTTAGCGGCGATGGTGGCCCGGCCACCTCGGCCCGCCTGGATGGCCCTTTTGGGATCGCGATCGATAGCAGCGGCAACCTCTTCATTGCAGACTCTGGTAACCATCGCATTCGCAAGGTCGCGGCCGGTACGGGCCTCATCAGCACCGTCGCGGGCACTAACATTGAAGGCTTTAGTGGTGATGGCGGGCCGGCCACCCTGGCCCGCCTGTTTAACCCCAGCGGGGTGGCGGTCGATAGCAATGGCAACCTCTTCATTGCGGACCGGGCTAACGACCGTATTCGGAAGGTAGATGCCGGCACGGGCATCATCAGCACCGTTGCGGGCAGTGGTAACCCAGGCAATGGCGGCGATGGCGGCCCGGCCACCTCGGCCAGTCTGGATTTCCCCGAGGGAGTCGCGGTTGATAGCAGTGGCAACCTCTTCATTGCAGATACGGGTAATGGTCGTATCCGCCGGGTGGACGCCAGCACGGGCCTCATCAGCACCGTCGTGAGCAACCTGAGTGCCCCTAGAGAGGTGGCGGTGGATAGCAATGGCAACCTTTTCATTGCGGACACGGGTAACGAC
>Ga0302046_10002121_pt1 | contig 18603 bp, 11 predicted proteins | sample RVTome_11_FD_200261 | JGI IMG/M metagenome (GOLD analysis project Ga0302046, IMG submission 200261) | Soil microbial communities from uranium-contaminated site in the Upper Colorado River Basin, Wyoming, United States - RVT147D111 (version 2) ...
TCTATTTTAATCAAATTTGTGACTATCGTTACACTTCCTTTTTTTCTGTTGGGCCTGGTCAGCCGCCAGGAAGACCTGATACGCCGCCTGGCATCGATGGCCGGCTACGGGCTGCTGATGGCGCTGCTGGTTGCGCTCCCGCTGCTGCCGTTTTGGCCGGGTCTGGAGAACTGGGCCGTGCTGCAAGCCGGCGATCAGGCGGGCCGCTCGCTGCTGGCGCTGTTGATCCTCGGCTTGAGTGACCCACTCGGTCTTAATACCGCTTTTGATTTGTCCCGGAATCTGATCCTCGGCCTATTCGGTCTCATCTATCTTTATCTTTTATGGCGCACTGTTGCCCGGCTTCGACACATTTCATCCCGGCCCCAGGCGGAACGCCCCGGCCTGGCCGCACTGCTGCCGATTTCTCCATCGTTCTTTGTCCTGTTCTGGTATGTTTTGCTGGCCGCGCCGGTGTTCCACGCCTGGTATCTGCTCTGGTTTCTGCCCCTGGCCGCGCTCCTGTTACCGGACCGGCGTCCCCTGAGCGGTGCTGTCGTGTTTTCGGTCACGGCCTTGCTCCTCATCCCCTATTTTGAAACGATCCGGGTCTGGTATCCGGCCTTGTTGCGGAATCAATTTATCGGTCACCTCGTCGGGGTGCCGCTCCTGATCTTGCCGCCCGCTCTGGCCCTGCTCTGGCCGATTAGCCCAGGTAAAAAATCTGAGGTATGATTAGCGAAATAATATTCAAGCGGGAGAGAAATCGAAACGATGACCAAAACCATCGCTATCCTGGGTGGGACAGGCAACCAAGGTCCCGGATTGGCTTTACGCTGGGCCAGGTCGGACGATTATCAGGTCATCATTGGTTCACGCCAGGCTGAAAAAGGGGAGCGCGTGGCCGATGAACTCAACGGAAAACTGGGTCAAGATCTCGTTCGAGGGGCAACCAACGAAGCAGCAGCCCAGGCGGCCGACCTGTGCGTCTTGACCGTCCCCTACAGCGCCCACGAGGCCACCCTGTCCGGGCTGCGGGATTTGCTGCAAGGCAAAATCGTGATCGATGTCACCGTGCCCCTCAAACGTCCGAAAGTCAGTCACGTCAATGTGCCGCCGGGGGGCTCAGCCTGCCAGGAAGCCCAGGCCATCCTGGGCGAAGGGGTGCGGGTTGTGGCGGCGTTTCAAAATATCAGCGCGGTGCATCTGGCCGAAGACGACAGCCACGTCGATTGTGATGTCCTGGTCTGTGGCGATGACAAGGAGGCCAAGCTAGAAGCCATTGCTCTGGCCGAAGCGGCCGGCCTGCGCGGCATCGACGCCGGCCCCTTGAAAAATGCGGTCGTCGTCGAGGGTTTGACCTCGGTCTTGATCGGGATCAACTTGCGCCACAAGATCCTGAGCTCGGGTATCAAAATCACGGGGATTTGAAACGGACCCTACGAATGTGACCGCTCAGACCTTGCAACTCATTCCCATCCCCAACCTCCCCCTCATTCAGCCCGGCGATGATCTGGCCCGGTTGATCCTTGAGTCGATCCAAAGCACGGGTCTGACCCTGGCCAACGCTGACATCCTCGTCATCGCCCAAAAGATCGTCTCGAAAGCGGAGGCCTGTTTCGTGCGGCTGGCCGAGGTAACCCCCTCGCCGCAAGCCCTGGAACTGGCTGCCGTCACGGGGAAACCCGCCGAACTGGTGGAGGTCATCCTCTGGGATACGGCCGAAGTCATCCGCACCCGCAAAGATCTGCTGATTGTCGAGCACAAACTGGGGTTTATCAGCGCCAATGCCGGCCTCGATCATTCTAATGTAGCCGGCGAGCCAGATGTCGTCCTGCGCCTGCCGCCTGAGCCCGATGCCTCCGCGCGCGCTTTAAGGCAGGAATTGGACCGCTTAGCCGGGGTCCGGCCCCCGGTCTTGATCATCGACAGCCACGGACGTCCATGGCGGCTGGGTACGGTGGGGGTCACGATTGGCCTGAGTGGGTTAGCTCCGGTTCAAGATTTGCGCGGTGAGCCGGACCTGTTTGGGACCCCGCTGCTACATACGGATGTCGGTTTTGCCGATCAAATCGCGGCGGCGGCCAGTCTGGTAATGGGCCAGGCGGCCGAGGGCTGTCCGGTGGTTTTGGTCCGAGGTCTGCCGTTCACAGTTGACGAACAGGCCCAAGCGGCGGATGGGTTGCGCTCAAAAGCGATGAATATGTTTCGGTGATTACATTTCTTTATAACAGGTAATTGCTCACCAAAACCGACCGTGACTACCCTGACCGGAGATCGAGGACTGGAGACCGGGCCGATAGAGGTTTTGTCCCGGTCATCGGTCACCCGTCCCCGGTCTTAGGTTATTCCTACTCGGCGGGTGAGCAGCTACTATCATAGTTTTGACCCACCAGGTTTCTGAACCATGTCAGATAATGATCGTCCAACCAACGCCGGCATTTTGCTCGACCTGATCAAGAGCCGCCGCTCGGTGCGGCGCTATACCGCAGAACCGATTCCTGAAGCAACGATTCTGCGGCTGCTGGAGGCAGGCTCCTGGGCCCCGTCGGCCCACAACCGGCAGCCCTGGCGCTTTGCTGTCTTGACCGGGCCGGCCGATCAAGAGCGTCTGGCCCGGGCCATGGGCGCGCGCCTGCGGGCGGATCGCTCCGCCGACGGCGATGACCCCGCCGATATCGAACGAGATGTCGCCCGCAGTTTCGCCCGCTTGACCGGGGCGCCGGTGCTGATCGTCGTTTGTCTGAGTCGGGTCGATCTGGATCGTTATCCCGACGCGCGCCGGAGTCACAATGAATGGGTCATGGCGGTTCAAAGCACGGCCATGGCGGCTCAAAACATGCTGCTGCAAGCCCAGGCCGAGGGTCTGGCGGCCTGCTGGGTTTGCGCCCCCCTCTTTGTGCCGGATTTGGTCCGCCAGACGTTGGGATTAGCGGAGGATTGGGAACCCCTGGGGTTGATCACTTTGGGGAAGCCTGCCGAAGAGCGGACGAAGATGCGCGCCCCTCTGGAAACAAAGGTGCGGTTTCTATGACTCTTTGAAGTCGGGTGGTAGATGGATTGTAGCCATAGATAACCTGTCTCATCCACTCTAAAGCTTCGAGACGCTCATAGGAGCAGGGTTGTTCAGTGCTAAAGATTCTGCCCATGTCATTGCGAGGGAGCGAAGCGGACGAAGCAATCTCCCGCGGCCATGTGGGGATTGCTTCGCCGTCTGGGACGGCTCACAATGACATGACCGGAAAACTGAACAGCCCTGCTCATAGGAGGGTTTCGACAGCCGGCATATAAGGATCATTGAGACAACTAAGGTCGTATCGAAGGGTGCGAGGTTGCCTTGAATCAGGGCCGGACCCGCACCCTTCGATACGCGCTCCGCTCTGCTCTTCGACAAGCTCAGAAGGCAACTCTGCGCTACTCAGGATGCTATTTCAAAAACCTGCTCCAAAACTGAAATGCTCCCTGAATATTGTTGTAATATAAACAACAAATTGTTACCATGCTCCTTTGCTACTCTGCTACCCTGCCAGGCGATTCGTCCAATTTCAGAGCAAAATGATGGCCGCTGATGGTCATGCCCTGGCGCAGGTAGAACCGGTGGGCCTCTTTGCGGTCGAGGCGGGAGTCAAGATGCAGGTGAGCGCAGTCGTTTGAGCGGGCGTAATCGGCTAACCAGTCAAACAGGACACGGCCATATCCTTTCGAACGCTCGGCCGCATCGGTCACGATATCATCGACGTAAAGAAATCGCCCCAGGGGTAACATCTCTCGGATGATGAACCCGGCGACAGCCATAATCTGGCCGGCCTCTTCAAGGTACACCAGGCGATAACCATATTGGTCTGATTGGCGCGTGACCCGCTCGATAAACTCCGGCTCGGTTAGATTAGGCCGGAGTTGAACCATGATGGGGAAACAGCGTTTGATCTCTGTCCGGCTGTGAGCATGGTTGACGGGCATCAAACCGCCTCAACGCAATATGCTGGCCTGATCAGCCTGGGTTGGGGCGCAGGTTCGGTTCTGCCGCGCTCGGCTGCCTCGGCTTCGTAGGCGTTCATCAGGGCGATAAATTCCTCGGGCTGGGTACAGGTGATGAGCTGCTGTTTGACTTTGGCCATGTGGGCCAGGCCGCGCACGTATTTGACGATATGCTTACGGAACAGGATCAAGCCCCGGTCCGGGCCGTAAAAATCGAGCATGAGTTCGAGATGGCGCTGGATCAAGCGGGCTTTTTGGGCCAGCGTAACCTCGTGGATGTCCCTGCGCTGAAAGATCCAGGGATTACCGATGGCCGCGCGGGCGATCATCACGGCGTCGCAGCCGGTGTGCTGTTTGATGCGGGCGATGTCGGCGACGCAACTGACATCGCCGTTGCCGATGACCGGAATGGTGACGGCTTGTTTGATCTCGGCGATGGCATCCCAATTGGCTACTCCTTGATAGGCTTGCGCCTTGGTCCGCCCGTGAACGGCGAGCAGGGACGCGCCGTTGTCTTCCATGATCCGGGCCACCTCAAGATAGTTGAGTGAGTCCTCATCCCACCCCAGCCGAATCTTACCGGTGACCGGCGCCGACAGGGCTTTGGTTAGCCGGGCAAAAATGCGGCCGATTTTAGCCGGATCTCTGAGCAAACCCGCCCCGGCTCCCCGGCCCGACACTTTTTTGACCGAACAGCCCATGTTGATATCGATGATATCCGGCCCCAACGGCTCGATCCGGCGCGCGGCTTCTTCTAATAAGGTCTCGTCGTTGCCAAAGATTTGAAACGTAACCGGTCGCTCGGTTGGATCATAGGCCAACATCTGGAAGGTACGCTCATTCTCGTACAAGATACCGTCAGCCGAAACAAACTCGGTGTAACTCATGGCCGAGCCGTACTCCCGGCAGATAAGCCGATAGGGTAAATCGGAAAAACCGGCCATCGGCGACAGAATCAAATCGCCATAAACCGGAATATCACGAATCATAAAGGTTGGTTGGGTCAAAGTTGTCATTGTCATGAAAGAATGGAATACCGGGATAGGAGATGAGAGACTGGAGATTGGGTAAATCTCTAATCCCCAAACTGAAACCTTATTTGCGGACAGTCACGCCTCATCAAGGGGGCATGATAGCACCTTCAAAGTCGGTGTCAAGGAAGATGGCTTGATCCAAATTGGCCCCGGTCAGGTTAGCCAGGCTCAAATCGGTGTTGGTCAGGTTGGTGTGGGTTAAGTCGGCCTGGGTCAGGCTGGCCCGGCTCAGGTTGGCCTGGGAGAGGTTCGCGCCGGCCAGATTGGCGCGATGGAGGACAGCTTCGTAAAGAAAAGCCTGGGTCAGGTCGGCCGTGGTCAGGTCTGTTTCGGACAGATTGGCCTCGGCCAAATTGGTTTCAACCAACCGCGCCCCACTCAAGTTCGCCCTGACCAGGTTGGCCTGGTTCAAAATCGCCTTGGTGAAATCCGCATTTCGCAAATCCGCCCGGCGAATGGTGGCCTCGGTCAGCGTCGCCTCGCTCAGGTCGGCCTCGGCCAGATTGGCCTCGCTTAGACTGGCCTCGATAAGCGTGGCTCGATGCAGTTTAGCCCCTTTCAGGTTGGTTCTGGTCAAAACGGCCACGCTCAAGACGGCCTGGGTCAGGTCGGCGCTCTCCAAATTGGCGTTCATCAACTTGGCCCCTTCCAGATTCGAGTGGCTCAGATTGGCTCCGGCCAGGTCGACACCGCTCAGATCCTGATAAGACAGGTCGTAGCCTTGCAGCGAAGGCCGCTCGGCGCCGGCCGACCAGGCTTTGACCTGCTGATACTGAGCCTTACGCACATCAGGGCTGGCCGTCGGAGCAGGGGGCGGGTCTTGATCGTCAGCCGGGGGAGCGATATCCTGGGGCAGGGTGTCGCTCATGCCCAACAGGTTGCTGACCGAAACCGGCGTTGGTGTCGTCGCAGGCACATCCATCGTCTCGATCACGCCTAATTCAAGCGGCGCTCCGGCCGGCGTGCCGGCCAGATACAGGCGGGACAGTTCAGCGCCCAAGGCCTTGACCGCCTCGGCCAGTACCAGGTTTGGATCATCAGCACCTTCGACCATGACCGTCGCCCACTGCTTGCCTTCGGCCGGATACAACTGAATCGTGACGGTAGAGGAAATCATCGTTTAATCCTTGCGATTGTTTTTCCTCATTCTAAAGAAAACCCAGGCTGCTGTCAATAAAACGAGTAAGGTTAAGATGGGACCAAATACAGGGCGATTTGGATCGAGCCGTCCGGTTTCGGGGAGCTGCGTTGGCGCATTCGGGCCGGTAACGCCCTGGGCTGCCGGGGTGGCCGTCGTAGCGGGCGCCGCCGGCGCGGACGAGCCGGCCGGGGCGGTGATGTCATCCTCGTCATCGTCGTCATCATCATCGTCGTCGTTATTCGGCGTGGTATTACCGGTCGAATCATCAACGATGATAATCCCCACTTCACCGGAGCCCGGGGCCAGGTCGTTGCCAAAGAAGTCGCGCGCGCTGACCAGTTCGGCCCGATTGACGGCCTCGACGCCGCCTTGCAGCACCTCAAAGACCACCGTGATAGAGATGCCCTGCCCCGGCTGCAAGGAAGGGCTGGCCAGGTTGGTCCAGCTAATCACGCCGTTTTGAGTATCGATGAAGGTGGGCAGCGTCGGTGTCGACGTGACAAAGGCCAGGTACGCCGGATTATATACATCGGCTACGACGGCCTCGGTGATAGCGATAGCGCCTTCATTGGTCAGTTGAATCGTATAGGTCAGCCGTTCCCCGACCACCGGGCTTTGATCCGGCGGGTTGAGGTTTTTCACGATGGGTGCATTGCCCCCGGTAATCGGCACGGTCGGCGCGCTGATCACACTGCCGTTGCCACCCCCGCCACCGGTGAAAACCGCATCCCGAATCTGGGCCTGGTTGACGATGGTCAGGCCGCCGGGCACGGTCGGGGGGTGCTCGATCTGGAACTGCATAACCAGGGAGATGCCTTGACCGGGCGGTAACTCGGGGAAATAACCGGGCGCGGCCGGATTACTGATCAGGTTGGTCCAGGTCATGGCGCCGGCAGTGGTATTGATCACCGTCGGTCCGGGGTCGCCGCCGAGCATGCCAAAGCTGCCTAAGATATCCTCACGATAATCATCAAACAGGCTGGCATGCGTTAAGGTGATCGCACTTTCGTTGGTGATGTAGATCGTAAACGAGATGAATTGGCCCACCTTGACCACGGGTGAGGGCTGGTTGAGTACTTTGACCACCCTGATGTCATTCGGGCTCTGGGCATACGTTGGCTTCAGCCCTAACCGTAGGCTGGCCAGAGCAATCGTCAGCGCTATGAAGGCCATAATGGACGGTGTAAGCAGTTTTATCTTGTGCATCGTCAAATCCCTCCGTTGTAGTCCTGCGCGGTTATAGTCCCCCTGCGTCGTTTTCCCTCCGGCGCTGCCCCGTTGTTAATGATCGTGCCTGGCCAAATATTACGTCCGGCGATAGCCTGGCGCCGGACCTAACGCTTATTGTATCACAAGTTTTTCTACAAGTGAACATGACCATAAGTTTACAGATGGTAAATTTTACCGTATAATGGCAATATGTCCCGGGACGCTTCAGGCAGCCGGCTCATACATCCAAACGTATGCCCGCTGCGTATCTTTTCTAGATGAGTATGACCACGCTTTCCAGGCATTATAGGCTTTAGGAAAATAATCGGATAACCCAACGCTGATGTTTATTCTACCTTCGCCCGGACATAAATGATCCGGGCTAACTATTCAGGCCAGACCTGACAGGTTTCCGAAGTTACCGTTGAGATAACGAATCGTTCCGTTCGGCATAATCGTTAGGGCAAACAACCCGTTGAAAACCTGTCAGGTCTTGAGTTGCCCGACCATGCTGAATAGTTACGATCCGGGCTAAAAAGCAACGCCGGCTAAAGTCAGGCTTAAGGATCAGCTAAAGCTCCTTTGAAGGGGCGTCGTCTATTAGCCCGGTCGATTTATCGCCGGGCGAAGGTGTCAGACTTCATAGCTGATCGGGGCACGGTTGTCCGATTAATAATTTAAACTTCATTATGCCTTGACATCGACAAACCTTACTTTTTTAAGGCAAGCAAAATCCCTCACCTTCCTACTCTTTACCTCTCACGATTCCTTATGATTTTGGCTTGTTCAGGTTATGTCGATCAACACAACAGCGAATTGATGAAAGGAACGAATTATTTGAGCCGTCTATTCGTTGATCTCTTCCATTCGTTTCGTTGTAGTTTTTTCAGGCTGGTTATGACACTTACTTTAGGAGGATTTAATGAAAACGCTTCATTTTCGACTTTGGATGTTGGTGGCCGGGGGGCTGCTGCTCGCGTTGGGCTTAACCGTATTTGAGGCCGGCCAGGCCGATTTGGCCGCGGCGTATGCCCCGCCGAACTCGGGGGAGATGATTCCTGATCGCGACCACCACCTGTGGGTCATCAATGAAATTTTCTCGTGTGGGGATGGTTCAGACCAGTTTATCGAACTGTTTACTCCGTCCGGTAATCAGGAAGTTCTAACTGGACGCCCGATACAGGCGTCAAACTTAGGCGCGACCCTGACGAATACTTACATTTTTCCCGACAATTCGGGTACTCCCACCACAGGGCGCAGTCTGCTCCTGGCGACGTCCGGTTTTGCCGGCCTGCCCGGCGGGATAACGCCTGACTTTATCATCCCGAACAATTTCCTCTTTACCGGCGGCGGCTCGGTCGACTTCGCCGGGGTCTTTACCCTTATTTACGCCAACGGCGAACTGCCCCTGGATGGGGTCAACTCTCTGGCTGGAAATAATACGATTGGCGTTAACTCGCCCACAAACTTTGCCGAGGAGACAGGCTCGGTGACCTGTCCGGACCCAAGCTTGAGCGTCAGTAAACAAACCCAATCCTCGACCATCCAGCCGGACGATTTGATTACCTATACCCTGACCGTCGTGAGCATGGGCACGCTGACCAACACCAACACCGTCCTGACCGATACGATCCCCACCAGCACCACCTTTGTCTCCGCCGACGTCACCCCGACCAACGGCGTGCTGACCTGGACCCTGGGTGATCTGCTGCCGAGCGCGATTGTTACTCGGACCTTTGTGGTCTCAGCCACCGCCTCGGCCGGGCAAACCATCGTCAATTCGGAGTATGGCGTCCAGAGCGACCAGGCCAGCGCCACCGGTCTCGCGCTGGAAACAACGGTGACTATGGGCTTGAATGTCTACCTGCCCATTATCCTCAAAAATTTTGATCCGGTCGGTGAACACGCCGCCGACTTGCCCATTCAATCTCTCTGGCGATAATAGGGTGACATGACACGTGACGCTTATTTTCAGAGCAGATCGTCCTTATGACGCGCCATTTGACGCGCCAAATGGCGCGCCAAATGGCGCACGGTAGGCTGTGTGTTTATCCTTATCCCCCCAATGGTTAAATGATCGAGCCCGCTACCGGGTCGGGCTGTTGGCTCTGTGCCTGTTGGCCCTGGCCCTGCGGCTCTATCTGTTAGAGGATCTGTTTCTGCACGATGATGAAGCGGTCAGCCGGGAATTGTATGTCCGGCAGCCGATCATGGCCACCCTGACCCATTACAGCCCGAACAATCACTGGCTGATCAGTCTGTTGGGCCACCTGTTGGGGCGCTTGGGGGAGCCGTACTTTCTGCTGCGCTGGCCCTCGGTCTGGTTCGGAACCCTGGCCGTCCCCCTGATCGGCACAGCGGGCTACCGCTTATTCAGAGGCAGAGGGGTTGGTCTGGCGGCGGCCTGGCTGCTGTGTATCTCGGCGTTTCACATCGAATGGTCGCAGCAATTTCGCGGGTACAGCGCCCTGCTCTTTTTCGCGCTCCTGGCCTTTCTGTTCCTGGACCGGGCGCTGCAATCCGGCCGCCGGCTTCATTGGGCCGGCTTTGGCGTGGCCATCGCGCTGAGCATCGCCAGCCATCTCTACGGCATTTTGATGCTGCTGGCCAGTGTCACCCTCCTCCTGGCGTGGTCCTGGCGCAAAAGGCCTCAAGGCCACAGCCTTGACCGCCGCCGAACCGCAGCGATCTTATTGACCTCCCTGGTTTTGACCGGCTGCGCGGTCTGGTTCGCCAAGATCAACGTCGTCGACCATTACCATGCTTCGCCCCCGGCCAATGTCGTCCAATATCTTCAATACCAATGGCTGGCCTTCCGGCCCACGCTGCCCGCGGTCGATGATTTTCTCAAGGAAACAGCCTCAGCCTTTACGGCTCACAGTGATGATAACCGGGCCCTGGTCCTATTTTGGGGCCTGAGCCTGAGCGGCGGCGCCCTGGCCTGGGCCCGATTCCGGCGCGCGGCCCTCGGCCTGCTGGTCTGGCTGCTGCTGCCCATGGGCTTGATTATCGCGGCCGAATTCGCCTGGCCCGGCTTCTTTGTCTTTGATCGCTATCTCATCTTCACCCTGCCGGCCTGGATTTTGTTGAGCAGTGTTGGCCTGCTCGCCGGTGGGTCCCGGCTGGCCGCGCGGCTGACATCCAACCCATCGTATCGCGCCGCCCTGCCGCTGGCCGTCCTGACCATCGGGCTGGGGTATCTTGTTTGGCTTGATTTCAACGCCGCCCGCTCCTATTTGGCCGGGCGCGCCGGCCACGACTGGCGGGGTGTCGCCGCTACCCTGGCCGATCAGGTCGCGCCCGATGATCTGATCATGTGTGTGCAACTACCGCACCGCTGGCCCCCCCGCCGGCTCGACCTGGGCGATCAATGTACCAAGGCCGTACAGCAACGGCTGGCCGCCCTGGATGTAACGCCTCGCTTTCCGATCCGCCAGCTCGAAGTCGTGGCCGCGCTTGGGACGGGCTTACGATTCAAAGAGCAGGCGGATCGACCAGGTGCGGTTTGGGTCGTGCTGTGGGGCCCGACCGGACTGCCGGGGAGCGCCACGGTTCGAGCAGTCGGGCCGGACCGATCACCCGGCTCGGATATGCTTGTCGTTAACAAGCCCCTGCTCAAAATCCCTGAACCGGTGACGTTCAACCGGCTGGGGCCGACCGCTCTGCTCAAGGTCGACAGCGAGCCGAGCCTGGTCGCCAACCTGGGCCAGGCCCTGCACCACCTGGCCAGGCTGGATACGGTTTCGGCGGACCGGTACGATTACGACCTCCGCCGGGCCCAGGTTCTGGCTTATCAAGGCCGGACCGCCGCAGCCCAACACCTGTTCGAATTGACCCGCGCCTCCCCCGGCGTTCAGCCTGAAGCCCTGGCCGAAACCGCCCACGCGCTGCAGCTCGTCGACGAACTCAACCGATCCCCTGGCATTCCAACGCATCCACTCAATGAAGATTTTGGGGTTCCCGCCCAACTCCGCTTGCTGGCGGTTGGTCTGCCAGACTCGGTGGCCGCCGGCGACGTAGTCCCGCTCACCCTGGCCTGGCAGGCCCTGGACCAAATCGGGCACGATTACACCGCCTTCGTTCATCTCCACGACCCATCCGGCCGGACGGTAGCCCAACTCGATTTTCAACCCTTCGACGGGGCCTATCCGACCTCCCACTGGTCACCCGGCCAAACCATCGAGGAAACCCGCTTGTGGACCCTGCCCGCCGAATTACCGGCCGGCCCCTACACCCTGGTTACGGGCCTGTATCAAGTGGACAGCCTGACCCGCCTGCCTGTCCCCGGCCGCGGGGAGAACAATGACACGGTCCTGCTGGGCCAGGTTTGGGTCAGGTGAGACAATCCCAGGTAGCCGAGAAACAACCTTGAAGACCTGACAGGTTTTAAAAACCTGTCAGGTCTGGGGGAGCTGCCAAGAAACTGCCGGTAGGCCGGGGGGCTTGGGGCGTGTCCCCCCATCCCAGTTTCTTAGGATTGAGAATTAAATAACTTGCTCAAATGAAGTCCAAATACCCGCCATATCTACCTGCAAATGGGTAAGGTATTTAATCCTAAGCCCTTACCGAAAAAATGATCTTGGAGAATGAAAGATCATATACAACAATGGACTTGTTGCTCAATAAGAAATGGGACACGGATTTCACGGATTTTTTCCTTAAAATAAACATAAATCCGTGTTCAGCCGGGTCCGAAAAAATTATCGACAAAAAATTGTCGCTGTTTTTCCCTAAGAGGCTAAACAGCGTGAGGATTTGCTGAATAAAACATCACGAATCACTCGTTGCGCATCACGCCAGGTTTTTGAATTGGGGACGTTATTTAATCCACAATCCTAAATGCACACGGGTTTTCTCGCTTTAAATCCACATCTGTATTAGAATGCGATGTTAAGCTTGGGGGTTGGTGGCAAGCTTGATTTCGCTCCAAATCGACCCCAACAAATTACGCCCAGTAGATCACATTTCGGAGGGATAAACCACCATGGCCGATATCCAAGATCAAATCGAACGCCGTCGCAAGCGTGCTAAGGAAGATATCGCCGCCATCGAGAATCGAGGGCAGCACAAGGTTTACAGCACTTTTGACATTACGTCCCAATCCAAACAAACGTATCGGGTGCAGATTCGGTCGCTGACCGATTTGCTCAATAGCTGCACCTGCGCCGATTACAAGACCAATTTACTCGGTACCTGCAAGCACATCGAAGCGGTCCTGATTCACCTCAAGAAAGACCTGGGCGAGCAATGGGACCAGATGGCGGCAGATAGACCGCCAACGTCACAGATTTTTGTCCATCATGCCCAGGAAACCAGCGTCCGGATTACCCTGCCCCTGCCCGGTCCCCCGGCCCTGCGTGATACGTTGGCCCGTTACTTTGACGCTGACGGCATTCTGACCGGCTCGCCGACTCAGACCCTGCCCGCCCTGCTGGAAGTTATCGAAGCCTTGCCGGCCCGCCAGCGCGACTCGATTCAGATCACGCCCGAAGTCGAGCAATATTTGGAGCGACAGCAAGACATCGAAGCCATCCGGCGGCAGAAGGAATGGTTTCAGGAGCAGATCGAGCGCGGACAGCGATCCCTTAACCTCCTTTCCACGCGGCTCTACCCTTACCAGGAGCAGGGGGCGACCCATCTGGCCTTTGGCCGCCGGGCCATGCTGGCCGACGATATGGGCCTGGGCAAGACCGTCCAGGCCATCGCCGCCAGCAGTCTGCTGCACCAGTTGCGCGATATTCAACGGGTGCTGGTGGTCTGTCCGGCCTCGCTCAAACACCAATGGGCGCGCGAAATCCAGCGCTTTACCTCTTTCTCAACTAACATCATCGAAGGCAATCTCGAAGCGCGCCGCAATCATTACATGCAGCCGGCCTTCTTCAATATCATCAATTATGAATTGGTGCTGCGAGATGAAGAAGACCTCTACCGGCTCAAGCCCGATCTCATCATCCTGGACGAAGCCCAGCGCATCAAGAACTGGCGCACCAAAACCGCCGATGCGGTTAAGCGGCTGCGCAGTCCCTACGCCTTTGTCTTGACCGGTACGCCGCTCGAAAACCGGCTGGATGAGCTGTACAGCATCTTCCAGTTCATCGATCCCAAGATTCTCGGCCCATTGTGGCGCTTCAACCAACGCTTTTTCCAGGTGGAACGCCGCTCCTCCGGCTCCTATAAAGTGCTGGGTTACAAAAATCTGGAGGAACTGCGGGGCATTATCTCGCCCTACGTGCTGCGCCGCGTGCGGGATGAGGTGCTTGATGACCTGCCCGACCGCATCGATAATAACTTCTTCGTGGGCATGACCGACCCGCAGTGGAAAGCCTACGAAGAGTTTCGCATGACCGTGGCCAAACTGGTCTCCCTGGCTCGACGGCGGCCCTTGACGCCCAAAGAGCAAAAAGTCCTGTTGGGAGCCCTGGTCAAAATGCGCCTCATCTGCAACGCCCTGGCCCTGCACGATCCCGATCTATCGCCCAAGGACCGCGAAAAAACGTCACCCAAGCTGCAAGAACTGGCCGACATCCTGGACGACGAGGTAGCCAACAACGGCCACAAAGCCATCCTCTTCAGCCAGTGGACCAACATGCTTCATCTCACCTATCCCTTGCTAGAACGTCTCGATCTGGGTCACGTCACCCTCAGCGGCGATGTCCCCACGCCCAAACGGGGTGCGCTGATTGAGCGCTTCTTCAACGACGATAAGTGTAAAGTCTTTCTCTCGACCGACGCCGGCGGCGTGGGCCTCAATCTGCAAGCGGCCAGCCTGGTCATCAACCTCGACCTGCCCTGGAACCCGGCCGTGCTGGATCAACGCATCGCCCGGGCCCACCGCCACGGCCAGCGGCACACGGTCAACGTCATCAACCTGATCGCCAAAGGCACCATCGAGGAACGGATGCTCGATACCCTGGCCGCCAAGCGTGATGTCTTTGCCGGTGTTTTTGGGAATGAGGAAGCGCCCGACGAGATCAAGTTCAACGACACCGGCCAGAGCCTGATGCAAAAACTCGACGATTTACTGGGTTCGCCGCCCGTCGAAGTCAAACTGGACCTGGCTCCCAAAGCCGAGCCGGAGCCTGAAGCGGCCCCAACCCCGACTCTACGCGCCTTCGCCGACCATCTGGTTGGTCATTTCCCGGGCCGGGTCCTGCTGGTTCGCCGCGCGCCCCAGTTGCCCGGCGCAGCCCAGGCTGATGGCAATATCCTGGTCGTGGTGGATCGCACCCCGGCCGAGCTGCGGCCTCAGATCGAAAAATTACTCAACGAACATTTTGGAATGGCCGAAGGAGCCGCGCTGCCCGGTCTGCATTTGATGGAGCAGGAGGGCTACCAGACTCTGCTGGCCCTGACCGGTGGCGTGGTAGAGCAAGCCGGCCCCAAGGCCGAGGCGGAGCTCTATCGCGCACCCTCCATGCCGGCCCCGGCCACAGCACGCGAAAACGAGCGCCAGCTTCAGCGCCGGAAAAAAGCCCAGGCCGGACTCGACGCGGCCAACAAACGCCTCCAACTGGCCCGCGTGGTCTTGCAAGGCGGCTTCCCGGAAGAGGTCATGCGCCCCATCAACCAGGCGCTCGGTTGGGCGCTCACCGCCCATCTGGCCCTCCTCAAAGATCGAGAGCCCGGCCCCGACCTGCCCGCACCGCGCCTGATCCAGGCCGAGCTGGTCGAAACCAAACGCCTTGAGCCTGGCCTGGCCGCCCGCCTGGCCCAGGTCCGGGAATTGACCAGCCCACCCACCGAGGACGAGGAAGAAGCCCCGCCCCCTTCGATTGAAACCGCCGAAATGCTCATCGAAACGGTGCAAGATCTGACCAACAAGGGTTTTGAATTCGTAGCGGAAGCAGGACTATAAAGGAGTATGGCGACCCAGCTCTACCTGGCCCCGGCCGGCCACGGCAAAACAGCCTATGCATTGGACCGCATCCGTCAGGCCCGCCTCGATGACCCGCTGAAGCCGATCATTGTCGTCCTGCCCAATCAGGCCCAGGTCAGCGCCTTTCGCCAGCGTCTGAGTGCGGCCGGCGGCGCGTTGGGCGTGAGCCTGGGCACGTTTTATACCCTCTATCCCGAAATACTGGCCTGGGCCGGTAAACCGGAACCCCGCCTGCCGGAACCGGTGCAGTATCGTTTGCTGCGCAGCATCATCATGCGCCTGACCGACGCCGGACGGCTGCCCCACTATGCGCCCCTGCGAGATAAACCCGGCTTCGTGGTCGCCGTGCGGGGGCTGCTGGAAGAACTCAAACGGGCCGGGATTCGGCGCGAAGCCTTCAACCAGGCCATTCAATCCCTAGCCATCGCCGGCTCGCGGCTGACCGAACTGGCCGAGATTTATACCGTCTACCAGGACTGGTTGCTCGATTACAACTGGGCCGATACCGAAGGGCAGGGCTGGCTGGCCGCGCTGAGGCTGGAGCGGCAGCCCGACGCGGGTCGCCACCTGCACCTGCTCATCGTCGATGGCTTTGACGAGTTCAACCCCACCCAGTTGGATGTGCTCAAACTCCTGGCCGGGCGCGCTGCCGAAACCATCGTCACCCTGACCGGCAGCCTGGAGCGCCCGGAGATGTCTCGGGCGGCTTTTCGCCGCTTCAAGCGCGCCCTGGAGTCCGTTAGCCAGGCCCTGAATCTCGAACCCCAACCCTTACCCCAACCAGCAACGGTAATCAGTAAGCCGCAACCGCCGGCTCCGGCCCTGGCCTACCTGGAAGCCAATCTCTTTGTCCCGCAAGCCTTGCCGTTCGCCCCGTCGGCGAACGGTCCGCCAGCAGAGACGACGGAGCCTATGACCTTCGTCGAGGTCCAAAACCGAGCCGAGGAGGTCCGGGCCGGCCTGCGCTGGCTGAAGGCGCGCCTGGTCAGAGATCAAATGGCTCCGGCTGAGGTCGCTTTGATCGCACGCGATCTGTCCCCCTACCGCCCTTTCATCGAAGAGATCGCCGGCGAGTTTGGCCTGACGCTCCACCTGCGCCAGGGGTTAAACCTGGCCACCAATCCGGCTGTCTCGGCCCTGATGTCGCTGCTGGCCTTGCCCCTGGCCGGACACACCGAGGCCGGCGGCAATTGGGCCCGCCGTCCCCTCATCGAAGCCTGGCGCAGCCCCTACTTCGAAAATCTGGCTCCGGAGATGAGGCCGCGTGATGCGGACCGGCTCGAGGCCGTGGCCCGGCAGGGGCGGGTGATCCAGGGTCTCGACCAGTGGCGTGAGGCGCTGGCGCGACAGCTCGAGCGGGCCAACCACCAGGAGGCGGGTGACTCTGCCGCCCGGCTGGATGATGAAGAGGAGTTCAACTTGTCCAACCGGTTAGCAGCGGCTCGCCTGCTGGCCCTGCAAATGGCCTTTGAAGCCTTCGTCACCCGTCTCAGCCCATCCACGCCGGCAACCTTGCGCCAGTTTGCCGCGTTTGTCGAAGACCTCATCGGTGATGATCCCCTGCTGGCGGCGAGTAATCCATCTTCGCCGAAAGAGAGCCAGAATGAGGCCAACAGCTTAGACATCGTCAAGCGCGCCCAGGCCGTGACCGGTACGAAGTCACGCGACATCGCTGCTCTCCGCGCCTTCAAAGACGTCCTCCGTGGCCTGGTTTTGGCCGAATCCTCCCTTCGACAAAGCTCAGGACAGGCCACAGCCAGGACAATCAGCTACGAGCAGTTCTATGAAGATTTATATAGCGCCCTCCAGGGCGCGATCTACTACCTGCCGCCGCCGGTCGAGTTGGCCGGCGCCATTCCGGTGTTGTCGGTGCTGAATGCGCGAGGGTTGTCGTTTCGAGCCGTGGCCCTGATCGGTCTGGCCGAAGGCGAATTTCCGCGATCTGAACGAGAAGATATTTTGCTACGCGAAGAGGACCGCGCGGCCCTCCAACGAGCCGGGCTCACGACTCTGGATACCAGGCTGCGCGGCGACGAGATCACCTTCTTTTATCAGACCGTGACCCGCGCCCGCGAAAAGCTATTATTATGCCGGCCCTATCTGGCCGACGATGGTCAAACCTGGGAACCATCCCCTTATTGGCAAGAACTGCGCCGCCTGTTCGATCCGCCGGTGCAGCACCTGCGCCCGGAAGACCCGTTGGTCTTGACGGAGGTCGCTTCGCCTCAAGAATTTACGCAAACCCTGGCTCGATTTGAGCGGGTCGACCTCGACCTGAGCGAACCCACCCCGGCAGCCGGCCTGGCCCACATTTTGGCCCACGTTTTGCGCAGCGCCGCCGTTCTCAACGCTCGCCTGGCCGCCGAACCCCAGAGTCCCTTTGAGGGTGATCTGACCGGCCTGAGCGACCGCCTGGCCGCCGTGTACGGACCCGAACACGTCTGGAGTTCCAGCCGTCTCGAAGCCTACGGCCTGTGTCCGCACCACTTCTGGCTGTGGCAAGACCTGGCCCTGGAGCCGCGCCAGCCGCCGGTTGAAGGCTTCGACATCTTCATTCTGGGCGGTATGTATCACGAAATTTTGGAGGAGGTTTATCGCGAAGCCGGCGCCCAGGCCGGCGGCGAGCGCTTGTTGGAACTGCTGCCCCCCATCGCCCAAAGCGTCTTCGATGCGGCTCCGGAAACCTACGGCTTTCGGCCCACGCCCTTGTGGGCCATGCAGCGACGTGAGTTAGAGCAGATCGTGGCGCAGTCCCTGACGGCTCTGGCCGAAGCCACGGCTAATAACACACCCCTGGCCCAGGAGCAAGTCTTCGGCATGCGTGACCAACCACCGTTGGTCATAAAACACAGCGGCGATGAAATCCGGGTGCGCGGTTTCATCGACCGGGTCGATCAAGACGAGGCGGGTCGCCTGTGCATCATTGACTACAAATCCGGTTCGACTCCCATTGCGGCGCGTGACTTGAGCGAGGGCCGGCGCTTGCAGATCGCCCTCTACGCCCTGGCCGCCCGGGATGCGCTGGGGCTGGGTGAAATCGCCGGCGGCTTCTACTGGCACATCGGCTCGGCCAGGCCCAGCAGTCTCACCCTGGACAAATTCGATGGCGGGGTCGCCGCCGCCCTGAAAACGGCCATCGCTCACACCTTCGAGCACGTGACCGGCATTCGGGCCGGTCGTTTTGCGCCCACGCCACCGGCCGGCGGCTGTCCCGGCCACTGTCCGGGCGCGAGCTTTTGCTGGCAGTATAAGGCCAAGGGATATTAGTCCGCACTAACCATGAAGACCATGAAGAGCATGAAGTTTTTTCTTCATTCTTCATGCTCTTCATGCCCTTCATGGTCGACCATTTTCCTGCCCAGAATGCAAGACGTTGTTTGAGTAAA
>Ga0302046_10002122_pt1 | contig 18587 bp, 14 predicted proteins | sample RVTome_11_FD_200261 | JGI IMG/M metagenome (GOLD analysis project Ga0302046, IMG submission 200261) | Soil microbial communities from uranium-contaminated site in the Upper Colorado River Basin, Wyoming, United States - RVT147D111 (version 2) ...
CGAGGAGGCAGCGCTTGCGCTCCACACCCCAGCGATAGCCCGACAGGTCGCCGGTCCGGCGCACGACGCGGTGACAGGGGACGGCGACCGCGAGGCGGTTGGCGGCGCAGGCTCGGGCCACGGCCCGCGCCCCGTGCGGAGCGCCGATGCGCTCCGCGATGTCGGCGTAGCTCACGGTCGAGCCGGCCGGGATCTCGGTGATGGCCCGCCAGACCCGGTGCTGGAACGCGGTGCCGCGGACGTGGAGGGGGAGCCCCAGTCCCGCAGCCGGCGCCTCCACGAAGCCGACCACGGTGGCCACCAACTCGTCGAACTCCCGGTCGCCGCCGATCAGCTCGGCCCGGGGGAACCGGTCCTGCAGCTCCTCGACGAGCTCCTCCGGACCGTCTCCCAGCGAGATGGCGCACACGCCCTGCTCGGTGGCGGCGACGAGGATCGAGCCGAGCGAGCACTCCCCCACCGCGAAGAGGATCGTCTCGCCCCGGCCGCCGGCCTGGAAGCACTTCGGGCGCATGCCGAGGACGGCCTCGGCGTCGGCGTAGAAGGGAGCGCTCGAGGCGAAGCCCGCTTCGTAGATGGCATCGGTCACCGTCCGTCCCTCGGCGAGGGCGTCGCGCACCCGTTCGGCACGCCGTGCCGCCGCGTACTGGCGCGGCGTGACGCCGGTGGCCTCCTTGAAGACGCGGTGGAAGTGGAAGCGGCTCATCCCGGCCTCGGCGGCGAGGGCCTCGAGGTCGGGGACCTCCTCGGAGGTTTCGATCAGGTCGCAGGCCCGCAGGAGCGCGGCCGTCCGCGCGTCGGGTCGACCGATCTCGTCGGGACGGCACCGCTTGCAGGGACGGAAGCCCGCGCGCTGCGCCTCGGCGCCGGCGAGGTGGAAGCGGACGTTCTCGCGCCGGGGCCGCCGGGCGGCACAGCTCGGCCGGCAGTAGACGCCCGTCGTCCGCACCGAGTAGAAGAACTCTCCGTCCGCCCGGCGGTCGCGCTCGACCACGGCGGACCAGCGGTCCTCGTCGGTGGCGAAGGGTCGTGGAATCAGATGGCTGGCGATCGTCGGCATGTCGTTCCTCCTGGTTGCGACGGCGGGCTCCTTCTTCCGCTCGGTCGGGATCATGGAGCCTTCCGTCGCCCGGCGCACCCTGATTCTTGCGGCCGAATTCGGCCCGTCGAGAACGCGTATTTTCGAGCGCTTGCTGGTCCGGCTGCGGGTTGCCGTCGGTGATGCTAGGGTTCGGGACCCGCGGGCCCCTGACCCGAGGCGTCGGCGAGCGGGTCGCGCCGTAGACTCTGACGCCGATGGACGCGGAGACCGCATTCAGGCTCGACGCGGCCAGCCGCCGGGGGCTGGAGCTGGGCGACCTGTTGGCGCTCCTCGCCGAGCTCACCACCACCGACGCGGGGCGGCGGACGGTTCTGGCGCTGGCGCCGACGGCGGACGGCGACGAGCTCGACCGGCGGCGCGGAGCGCTCGAGGAGGCCGGGCTCCTGCTGCTCGACGGGCGCCTGGTGCCCGCCTTCGAGGAACCGCTCGAGCCCGTGCTCGAGCGGCTGGGCTCGGCGCACCGCGACCCGCTGCCGACCGACCTGCTGCATGTGCGCGACCTGCTGCGCGCCACCGGCGAGGCCCGCGGCCGGATTCGCGAGCGGGCGGAGGCCTCGCCGCGGCTGGCCGCGCGGGCCGCCGAGCTGTCCGACCTGGCGTCGCTCGTGCGCAGCGTCGACCGCGTCCTCGACCGCCGCGGTCGCGTGCGCGACGATGCCTCGCCGCTGCTGGTGACGCTGCGCCGGCGTGTGCTTTCGGTGCGCGACGACCTCTACCGGCAGCTCCAGGCGAGTCTCGAGAGCCACCGCGACCACCTGGCCGAGGAGACCATCCCCCTCCACGACGGCCGGCTGGTGCTGCTGCTGCGCTCCGGAGCGCAGGGACAGGTCCCGGGGCTGGTGCACGGGCGCTCCGGCACCGGCAAGAGCGTCTACTTCGAGCCGTTCGAGGCCGTCGAGGGTAACAACCGCCTCTCGGAGGCCCTCGAGGAAGAGCGCGGGGAGCGCGAGAGGCTGCTGGCCGAGCTGCTGGCCGAGACGCGGGGCCGGCTGCCGGAGATCGAGGAGCACCTCCGCTTCCTCGCCGAGATCGACCTGCTGCAGGCGGCGACGGACTTCGGCGAGCGTGCCGCAGCGAGGCTGATCCCGGTGGGCGAGGAGCCCGGTCTGCGCCTGGTGGGCGCGCGCCACCCCTTGCTCGATCCGCGCCTTTCGGAGCTTCGCGAACGGGCTCTGGGCACGGCGGGCCACCGGGGCGACGTGGTGCCCCTCGACCTCGAGCTCGACGGGGCCCGGCGGGTGTTGGTGATCACCGGACCCAACGCCGGGGGCAAGACCGTGGCGCTCAAGTGCGCCGGCCTGCTCGCCCTGGCGGCGCACTGCGGCCTGCCAGTGCCGGCGCAGCGCGGCAGCCGCCTGCCGTTGCTCTCCGGGCTCGTCGCCTCGGTGGGCGACGACCAGGACTTGCTCGCCGACCGCTCCACCTTCAGCGGCCGGCTCGAACGGCTGGGCGAGGCCTGGACTTCGGCGGTCCCCGGCCGCCTGGTCCTCGTCGACGAGCTCGGCTCGGGGACTGACCCGGAGGAGGGGGCGGCGCTGTCGGTCGCCCTCCTCGAGCGCCTCGCCGCCGGCGGCGGCCTGGGAGTGCTGACCACCCACCTGACCCGCGTCGCCGCGGCGGCCCTCGAGACCGACGGCGCCGTCTGCGCCGCCATGGCGTTCGACCGCGCCTCCGGCTCGCCCACCTACCGCCTCCTGCCCGGCGCCCCCGGCGCCAGCGAGGCCCTGGCGCTGGCGCGCCGGCTGGGCCTGCCGGCGGCCTGGATCGGCCGCGCCGAGGAGCTGCTCGACCCGGGGCATCGAGAGCTGCAGCGTCTCTTGCAGGAAGTGGAGCAAAGAAGACTTGGTCTGGCAGAACAGGCTCTAGAAATGGACAAGAAGAGCTCTAGACTGGAAGTTGAGAGGGAGAAGGTAGAGCTTTTCTCCGAGGAGCTCGAACGCGAGCGTCGGACGGCCGCCGTCAAGCTCCGTGCCCGCCTGGAGGCCTTCGAGGAGGAGGTGCGGGGGCGGCTGCGCGACGAGGTGGAGACGCTGCGCCGCCAGGTGGAGGCCGGCCGGCGCAAGGGCCTGGCCGCGGCGGCGGCCCGGCGGGCCCTGGCCGGGCCGCCGGAGGAGCTGGCCGAGCCCGAGGGGCCTCCCGGCCGGCCGCCCGGCCCCGGCGAAAGGGTCCGGCACGCCGGTCTCGGCTGGGAGGGGACGCTCGAGAGCGTCGACGGGGACCGCGCCGAGGTCTCGGTGCGCGGCAAGCGCCTGCGCTGCCGGCTCGGGGAGCTACGCCGGCTGGGCGAGGAGGCCGCGCCTCCACCGGCCCCGGCGCGGCGGCCTCCGTCGCCGGGCGCCGCCGAGGCGCCGGCCGAGCTGCGGCTCATCGGCCGGCGGGTCGAGCCGGCCCTCGACGAGCTCGACCGCTACCTGGACGGGGCCCTGCTGGCCGCCCGCGAGGAGGTGCGGGTGGTCCACGGCCACGGCACGGGGGCCCTGCGCGAGGCCGTGCGCGACCATCTGCGCGGCCATCCGGCGGTGGCCTCGTTCCGGCCCGGCGAGCCGCGCGAAGGGGGTGACGGAGCCACCGTCGTGGCCCTGCGCGGGGGATAGCCCGCCGGTGCTAACGTGACGGGATCGTCCATGGCGATCGGCAACGTCCATCTCACTCCCCAGCTGGTCCAGGCGGTGCGCGACGCCGTCGAGATCACCGACATCGCGGGGGAGCACACCAAGCTGCTGAAGGCGGGGAAGCGCTACAAGGGCCTCTGCCCGCTGCACAAGGAGAAGACGCCCTCCTTCTCCATCGAGCCGGACCAGGGCCTCTTCTACTGCTTCGGCTGCGGCCAGGGCGGCGACGCCATCAAGCTCCACATGCTGCTCTCCGGCGACGACTTCCCGGGCGCGATCGAGTCGCTGGCCCGGCGCTACGGCATTCCGCTGCCGACCGTGCGGGAGGCCAGGGGCAAGCGCGAGGAGCGGGACCTCGAGGGCGTCCTCGCCCGGGCCGAGCGCTTCTTCCGCGAGCAGCTCGCGGCGGCCGAGGGCCCGCGGCGCTACCTGGCGGGGCGAGGCATTCCGCAGGAGCTGGTGGAGCGCTACCGGCTGGGCTTCGCGCCGCCCGGCTGGCGCAACCTGCTGGAGGCCACCCAGGGGACGCTCTCCCTGGAGGACCTCGTCGCCGCCGGGCTGGCCGCGCGCTCGAGCAAGAGCAACGAGCCCTACGACCGCTTCCGCGACCGCCTCATGTTCCCCATCCGCGACGCCTCCGGCCGCCTGGTCGGCTTCGGCGGCCGGGCGCTCGACGACGACAAAGCGAAGTACCTCAACACGGCCGAGACGGCGCGCTTCCACAAGGGGCATCTCCTCTACGGGCTCGACCAGGCGAAGCGGTCACTGCGCGAGACCGGCCGAGTGCTCCTGGTCGAGGGCTACTTCGACGTCCTGGGCGCCATTGCGGCGGGCGAGGAGGCCACCGTGGCCAGCATGGGCACGGCGTTGACTCCGGAGCAGGCCCGCCTGCTGGCGCGTTACACCGACGAGGTGGTGATCGGCTACGACGGAGACGAAGCCGGCGAGCGGGCCTGCCGCCGCTCCCTGCCGCTGCTGCTCGCCGAGGGGCTCGGGGTCCGCCGCCTGCGGCTGGCGGCCGGCCAGGACCCCGACTCGCTCCGTCTCGAAGAGGGCGACGAGGCCCTGCGGCGGGCCCTGGACGAGGCGCCGGACGCCCTCGGTTCCGAGATCGAGCGGCTCACCCCCGCCGAGGCGGCCCGCGAGCCGCGAGCGCAGGCGGCCGCGGCCCGCGAGGTCGCCTCCCTCCTCGAACCCCTGCGCGACGGCGTGCTGCGCTATGCCTACGCCCGCCGCGCCGCCGATCGGCTGGGAATCCCGGTGGAGCTGCTCTGGAAGCGCACCGTCACCGCGACGGGTGCCGAGCCCGGCGCCGCGCCCCGGCAGTCCCCGGCGGTGAGCCTGGTGCGCTCCCTCGAGGAGCAGGTGCTGCAGCTGCTGCTGACCGGCGACGAGCAGCCGCCGCCCCTCGAGATGCTGCCGCCCCCCGAGGCCTTCTTCCAGGTCGACTGCCGGAATATCTTCCTCGCCTTCATCGGTATATACGATGGGCAAAGCCGCCCCGAGCCCCGGCACGTTCTCGGTCGCCTCGATCGCGAAGGCGCCTCCGTTGACCGGGTGGCTCGTCTTCTGCTAGAAAACTCTGTTGGGGCGCGGAGCGGGGAGCTTGCGGGGTCGTTGGCCGCGCTGACGCGGCGTTGGCAGCAACAGAGGCTGCGGGAGCTTTCGGCGGAGATCGCCGAGGCGCAGCGCGTTGGCGACCCGGAGCTTCTGGAACGTCTCTTGCGAGAGAAGACCGCCCTGAGCCTGGATCTGCACCGCCCCTAGGTCCAGGGAAAACCCCGAAATCAAGCGGGCTTGGGAGTACGCCACTTTGGCCCTTCAAGCGACACAGACCATCGAGGACAGGGTGCCCTCGGTCAAACAGCTCGTCGAGCTGGGCCGGGACAAGGGGTACCTCCTCTACGACGAGATCTACGAGCTGCTGCCGGACGAGGTGACGGCGGTCGCCGACGAGATCGAGCAGCTCTACGACCGCCTCGACGAGCTCGGCATCGAGGTCATCGACCGGCCGGAGCGCTACCAGAACCGCGACGACACCGACGCCCTGGCCGCGGCCTTCGACAAGGAGGATGCCGAGAGCCGGGAGTTCGCCGTCGCCGAGCACGAGAAGACCAACGACCCGGTGCGCATGTACCTGCGCGAGATGGGCACGGTGCCGCTGCTCGACCGCGAGGGCGAGGTCGAGATCGCCCAGCGCATCGAGCAGGGCGAGTGGATGATCTACGAGGCGCTGTGCGAGAACCCCCTCGTCCTGCGCGAGCTGTTGCGCCTGCACGAGATGGCGGAGAAGGGCGACGAACGGGCGCTGCACGAGCTCATGGACGCGGCCGACCAGGACCTCGACGCCAAGGCGTCGGATCGCGTCAGGACCAACCTCAGGGTCTTCGGCCGCATCGCGGAGCACGACCGGCAGATCGAGAAGCTGCGCAAGAAGCAGCAGCGCTACAAGGAGGGCGGCGATCGCTGGGCCGAGATCGAGCGCGAGATCGACCGCCTGGTGGCCAAGATCGCCAAGGACATCCGGGCCATCGACCTGTCGGTGCAGAGCCGCGACCGGCTCATCCACTTCCTCAGGGACCTGGACCAGCAGTTCGCGCGTTACGAGCGCGACATCCGGCGGGCCAAGCTGGCGCTGGAGCGGGAATCCAACAAGGAGCTGCAGAAGCTCCATCGCCGCCGCATCAACAAGTACCGCAAGGCGGTCAAGGAGCTCGAGGAGCACTACGGCACGACCCACGACCAGATCTCGGCCACCATCGGCAAGGTGCGCCGGGGCGAGGCGCTGTGCGAGCAGGCCAAGCAGGAGCTGATCGTCGCCAACCTGCGGCTGGTGGTCTCGATCGCCAAGAAGTACACCAACCGCGGGCTGCAGTTCCTGGACCTCATCCAGGAGGGGAACATCGGCCTGATGAAGGCGGTGGAGAAGTTCGAGTACCGCCGCGGCTACAAGTTCTCGACCTACGCCACCTGGTGGATCCGGCAGGCGATCACCCGCGCCATCGCCGACCAGGCCCGCACCATCCGCATCCCGGTGCACATGATCGAGACGATCAACAAGCTCACCCGCACCAGCCGGTCGCTGGTGCAGGAGCTGGGCCGCGAGCCCACCGCGGAGGAGATCGGCGAGCGCATGGACCTGCCGGCCTCCAAGGTGCGCAAGATCATGAAGATCGCGCAGGAGCCGATCTCGCTCGAAACCCCGATCGGCGAAGAGGAGGACTCCCACCTGGGCGACTTCATCGAGGACCGCAACGCGGTCTCGCCGGTGGAGTCGGTGATCGGCAACAACCTGAAGGACCAGACGGTGCGGGTGCTGAAGAGCCTCACGCCCCGGGAGGAGGCGGTGCTGCGCATGCGCTTCGGCGTCGGCGAGGGCTCCGAGCACACCCTCGAGGAGGTCGGGCGCTCCTTCAACGTCACCCGCGAGCGCATCCGCCAGATCGAGTCCAAGGCGCTGCGCAAGCTGCGCCACCCGAGCCGCGCCACGCAGCTGCGGCCCTTCCTCGACACCGGGAGCTGAATCGCCTAGGATCTGCGGTCCTCGAAGCTACTCCTCGGTAGCTCAGTGGTAGAGCGATCGGCTGTTAACCGATTGGTCGGGGGTTCGAGTCCCTCCCGGGGAGCCAGAGATCCCGCCCCGGCCGCTTCGGCGGCCGGGGCTTTGTCGGGCCTGCTCGGGGGGCGCGGGGGGCGTGGGCTCCGGTGACGAGCCCGATGGCGTGGGAATGGCTATGGCCCGGCGGCGCCGAGGCCGGCAGAGTCCTTCCGTCCGACCCGATGGCCCCGACCCCCGCTTGACAGCCGGCCCGGATTGTGCATAACCTAGCAGTTATGGAACCGATCAGTTATTCACCGGCGCCCGCGCAGCTCGACGCGATCTTCGCGGCGCTCTCCCATCCGGCGCGGCGGGCGATCCTCGCCCGCTTGGCCGGGAGCGAGGCCACGGTGACCGAGCTCGCCGAGCCGTTCGCGATGAGCCAGCCGGCCGTCTCGAAGCACTTGAAAGTGCTCGAGCGCGCCGGCCTCGTCTCCCGCGGCCGCGACGCGCAGCGCCGCCCCTGCCGACTCGAGGCGCGGCCGCTGGCCGAGGCCAGCGCCTGGCTCGAGCGCTACCGCCAGGCCTGGGAGGCGAGCTTCCGCCGCCTCGACGCGATCCTCGAGGAGCTCAAGGCCGAGGAGGGCCGACGCGATGAAGAGCGCTGATAGAACGAGACCGCCGCAGCGCGCGCTGGAGGTCCTCGCCTGGCTGGAGAGCCAGGGGAGCGAGGCCGAGAGCGAGGGTATGGCCCGCTACGGCATCCCCTCGGAGACGGCCTTCGGCGTCTCTGTGGGAGCGCTGCAGAAGCACGCCAGAAAGCTGGGCCGCGACCACGACCTCGCCGGCGCCCTCTGGGAGACGGGCCGCTACGAGGCCCGCATGCTGGCCTGTTTCGTCGACGAGCCGGCGGCGGTCACGGCCGCGCAGATGGACCGCTGGTGCCGCGACTTCGACAGCTGGGCGATCTGCGACACGGCCTGCTTCCACCTCTTCGATCGTACGCCGCACGCGTGGCGCAAGGTGGACCAGTGGTCCCGGCGGCGCGGCGAGCTGGCGCGGCGCGCCGCCTTCGCGCTCCTGGCCTGCCTCGCCCTGCACGACAAGGCCACCGGTGACGAGCCGTTCCTCCGGCGCCTGGCGCTGGTCGAGAAGGCCGCCACCGATGGCCGGAACTTCGTCAAGAAGGGCGTGCTCTGGGCGCTGCGCGCGATCGGAGAGCGCAACGCCGAGCTCCGTGGCGCGGCCTCATCACTCGCCGAGCGGCTGGCCGAGTCCTCGGACGCGACGGCGCGCTGGGTGGGAAAGGGTGCACACAAGAAGCTCTCGAACCGCTGAACTCAAGGGAGAGGACCATGACCATGTCCGACACCATGGATGCAACGAGCTTGACGACGCCGTCCGACCGGGAGGTCGTCATCACCCGGACCTTCGAGGCGCCGCGCCGGCTCGTCTTCGACGCCTGGACCCGGCCCGAGCACGTGCCGCGCTGGATGCTGGGCCCGGAGGGCTGGACGATGCCGGTGTGCGAGATCGATCTGCGTGCGGGCGGGGGCTGGCACTTCGTCTGGCGCAAGAGCGACGGCACCGAGATGGGCATGCGCGGCACGTACCGGGAGGTGGTGCCGCCCGAGCGGCTCGTCCACACCGAGTCCTGGGGTCCCGAGTGGCCCGAGACGGTGAACACCCTGGTCCTCACCGAGGACGAGGGGAGGACCACCGCCGTGCTGACGTTGCTCTATCCGACCAAGAAGGACCGCGACGCCGCCCTCGCGACCGGGATGAAGGAGGGCATGGAGGTGAGCTACGAGCGTCTCGCCGCCTACCTCGAGACCCTCGCCTGAGGCGAGGCCGATGATCGACACCGACCGACGAGGAACGACCGACATGCAGAAGATCACGACCTTCCTGACCTTCGACGGCCGGGCGGAGGAAGCCGTCCGCCTCTACACCTCCCTGTTCGAGAGCTCGCGGATCGTCAGCGAGCGCCGCTACGGGGCGGCCGGACCGGGCCCGGAGGGGTCTCTCATGACCGCGAGCTTCGAGCTCGACGGTCAGCCCTTCATGGCGCTCAACGGCGGGCCGTCGTTCTCGTTCTCCGAAGGCATCTCGCTCTTCGTCGACTGCGAGACCCAGGAGGAGATCGACCGGCTGTGGGACGCCCTCACCGCGGACGGCGGCGAGGAGAGCCGCTGCGGCTGGCTGAAGGACCGCTTCGGCGTCTCCTGGCAGATCATCCCCTCCGTGCTGGGAGAGCTGCTCGGCGGCAAGGATCCTGAGGCCTCCGGTCGCGCCATGCAGGCGATGCTCGGGATGCGCAAGCTCGACATCGCGGAGCTGCAGCGGGCGTACGACGGGGAATAGACGGTCCCAGGCGGCGAGGGTGCGGGCGACCTGCTCGGCCTTTGCAGGTCGCCCGCCGCTGCACCCGCCGCGGGCGACTTCGGGGCGCGCGCTCTGTAGGATGAGGGAATGCTGCGCCGGCAGGAACACTCCGACGGCGTCCTCGAGCTGCGCCTCGATCGGCCGCCGGCCAACGCCCTGACGACCGAGGTGGTGGCCGAGCTGCGGCGCCTCCTCGGTGAGGCGGTCGAGGACGGCGCCCAGGGGATCGTCCTCTCCGGGCGGCCCGGGATGTTCTCGGCCGGCCTCGACGTGCCCCGTCTGCTGGCGCTCGACCGCGCCGGGATCGAGGAGCTCTGGCGCGGCTTTCTCGCCCTGCTCTCCGCGCTCGCGCAGTGTCCGGTCCCGGTCTCGGCCGCCATCACGGGCCACGCCCCGGCCGGGGGCGCGGTGATGGCCCTCTTCTGCGACGAGCGGGTGATGGCCGAGGGGGACTTCAGGATCGGCCTCAACGAGGTGGCCGTGGGGATCGCCCTGCCGCGGGAGCTCTTCGCGCCGCTCGCCCGCCTGGTCGGTCACCGGCAGGCGGAGCGGCTGGGGGTCGGGGGGCTGATGGTGCCGGCGCGCGAGGCCCTGCGGCTGGGCTTCGTCGACGAGCTGGCGCCGGTCGAGAGCGTGGTGGAGCGCTCGCTCGAGCGCCTCCGTGGCCTCCTCGCCCTGCCGCGCGGCCCGATGCTCGCCACCCGGGCGATGTTCCGGAGCGACCTGGCCGCCGGGCTCGACTCGGCACGGGTCGTGCAGTCTCTCGTCGCGCAGTGGTTCTCCGACGACACGCAGGGAACCCTGCGCCGCCTGGTCGACCGACTGCGCCAGCCTGGGAAGGAGTCCTGACGTGACCGATCTCGCGTCCCGCCAATGCATCCCCTGCCAGGGGGGGGTCGACCCCCTGAAGGGGGAGGACCTGGCCGCGCTCGAGCGTGAGCTCGGCAACGACTGGAAGGTGGTCGACGAGCACCATCTCACCAAGACCTACCGGTTTCCCGACTTCAAGCAGGCCCTGGAGCACACCAACCGGCTCGGCGAGCTCGCCGAGGAGGTCGGCCACCACCCCGAGATCACGCTCGGCTGGGGGAGGGTCGAGGTGGAGCTCTACACCCACAAGATCGACGGTCTCGCCGAGGCCGATTTCGTCTGGGCGGCAAAGGCTGACCGGCTGCTCGGGGACTGAGGCGGCTCTCCTTGGAACTAGGTAATTTTTCCCCTGCCCGATCGGATTCGGTTCCATGACGGACGCAACCAAGGTTCTGGTCGTCGATGACGAGGAGGCGGTGCGGGAGGTGCTGCAGATGCGCCTCGAGCGCTGGGGCTACGAGGTCGTGCTCGCGGCCGACGCCGCCGAGGCGCGGCAGGCGGTCGACGAGGAGAGCCCCGACCTGGTCGTCTCCGATCTGGTGCTTCCCGATGCCAGCGGCATCGAGCTTCTCGACGCCTACGGCGCCAACGAGGGCCGCCCGGTCATCCTGATCACCGCCCACGGCTCCGTCGACCGGGCGGTCGAGGCGATGAAGCTCGGTGCCTGGGACTTCCTCACCAAGCCCCTCGACCACGACCAGCTGAAGGTCGTGCTCGAGGACGCGACCCGCCAGCTCGACCGCCGTCAGGTCGCCAGGGATCTGGAAGGAAGTCTGGAGGAGGGGGCCGGGATGGACGGCCTCATCGGCTCGTCGAAGGCCATGCGTAAGGTCTTCGCCGAGCTCGAGGTGCTGGCCGAGAGTGAGACCTCGGCGATCCTCACCGGCGAGAGCGGCACCGGCAAGGAGGTGGCGGCGCAGACCCTGCACGCGCGCTCGGCGCGAGCCGGCGGTCCTTTCGTCGCGCTCAACGCGGCGGCGATCCCGGAGACCCTGGTCGAGAGCGAGCTCTTCGGCCACGAGAAGGGCGCCTTCACCGGAGCCGGCGATTCGCGCAAGGGCTGCTTCGAGCTCGCCCACGGGGGCACCCTCTTCCTCGACGAGATCGCCGAGATGCCGGTCGCCCTCCAGCCCAAGCTCCTGCGGGTCCTCGAGACCCGGCGGCTGCGGCGGGTCGGCGGCAACCGCGAGATCCAGGTCGACGTCCGCGTCCTCGCGGCGACCAACCAGGACCCCGCGAAGGCGGTCGAGGACGGCAAGCTGCGCGAGGACCTGTTCTACCGCCTCAACGTCTTCACGGTCGAGCTGCCGCCGTTGCGCAAGCACCTCGACGATTTGCCGCTGCTCGCCCAGCACTTCATCCGCACGGCGAACGAAAAGCACGATCTCGAGGTCGAGGGCCTCTCGGACGGCGCCATGGCGAAGGCCCGCGGCTACCACTGGCCGGGCAATGTCCGCGAGCTGCGCAACGTCATCGAGCGCGCCGTGATCCTCGCCCGCAGCGGCTGGATCGAGGTCCACCATCTGCCTCCCTTTCTAGGCCGTCCGGAGCCTGACGACGAGGAGCGCATCGTGCTTCCGGCCGACGTCACCGCCAGCGAGGCCGAGAAGATCCTCATCCTCGAGACGCTCAAGCGCACCGGGAACAACAAGTCGCAGGCCGCCCGCCTGCTCGGCCTCGACGTCAAGACGATCCGCAACAAGCTGCGCGCCTGGGGCATGATGAGCGACGAATAGTCGCCATGAAGCTCTCGACCCGGATCGGGTTCCTCGCCGCCCTCCTCCTGGGTCTGGTCCTGACGGTGGCGGTCCTCGGCCTCATTCAGGTCGGCCGTCTCGCCACGGTCAGCCGCCAGCTCTCCACCTCCGCCTTCGTGGCGGCCGGCGAGGCGCTGCGCCTCGAACGGGAGCGGAGCCGCATCGAGGTCCTGACCCGGCGGCTCGAGGTCCTCCGCGACCCCGACTACGTGGTGCGCATCGCCGAGATCCAGGACGAGCTCGCCAGCGGGCTGCTGCGACTCGGAGCCCTCGAGCTCTCCACCGACGAGGAGGTCGCCTTCGTCCGATTGCGCGAGACGTGGCTGTCGTACCTCGACACCTGGCGCCAGGTGGAGAACGAGTTCCAGGGGCGGGGGCGGGAGACGCGTGCCTCGACCGTCGGGCTGCTCGCCGACCTGACGGCGCTCGGCGCCGACCTGGCGGCCTTCGCGGCCGAGACGGAAGGGGCCATCGACGCGCTGCTGCTCGACGTCGACCGGGCGCAGCGTCAGGCCGAACGGGTCGCCCTGTCGATCGGGGCGCTGGCGATGCTGTTCGCCCTGCCGCTCGCCTGGCTGACGGCGCGGGCCGTGCGCCAGCCCCTCGGCCGCCTGTTGCGGGGGACGCGGACGGTCTCCGAAGGTCGCTATCCGGTGCACGTCGAAGTCGAGGGCCCCGAGGAGGTCGCCGAGCTGGCCACCGCGTTCAACGAGATGGTCGAGCGCCTGCGCGAGCTGGACGACCTGAAGAAGGACTTCCTCTCCCACGTCTCTCATGAGCTGCGCACACCCCTGGTGGCGATGCGGGAGACCAACGAGGCGCTGCTCGACGAGCTGGCGGGGCCGCTGACCGAACGCCAGCGACGCCTGCTCGAGCTCAACCTCCGCGGCGCCGAGCGGCTCTCGCGCATGGTCACCAAGACGCTCGACCTGGCGCGCATGGAGGCCGGCGCCATGGAGTACGAGTTCCAGCCCGAGGACCTGGTCTCCCTGGTCGCCGACACGGTCGAGGGGATGGCCTCGCTGCCGGCGGCCGGCGAGCGGCTGCGCCTGGCGCTGCCGAGCGAGCGCGTCGAGGTGCTCGGCGACCGCGAGCGGCTGGCCCAGGTGGTCGAGAACCTGGTCTCCAACGCCTTGAAGTATTCTCCGACCGAAGAGGCAGTGGCGATCACGATGCGGCGCGAGGACGGGGCGGTCGTCCTCGCGGTCGAGGATCGGGGAAGAGGCGTGGACGATCGGGACAAGCAGCTCATCTTCCAGAAGTTCCATCGCGCCCTCGGCCGCGAGCGCCCCGGGTTCGGCCTCGGGCTGGCCATCGCGCGCGAGATCGTCGAGGCCCACGACGGCGAGCTCTGGGTGGAGGACAACGCGCCTCGCGGGAGCCGCTTCCTGATGCGGCTGGCGGCGACCGGAGGGCGACCGACGTGAAGATGCCCGGCGGAGCCGCGAGGGCGCTTCTCGGCTCGCTGCTGGTCGCCCTGACGGCCCTTGGCTGCGCCTCCGCGAGCCGGGGAGACCGGCTCTGGGAGCTCGGCGAGCATCGCGAGGCCCTCCAGGCCTACCAGAGGACCGCGCGCGACGCCGACGACGAGGCGTCCCTCCTGCTGCGGCAAGGCCTGTTGCGCGCCGTTCCGGGCACCGACGTCCACGACGTCGGGGAAGCGCGCCGCCTGCTGGGCGCCGTCGTTCAGCGCTATTCGGGCAGCGTCTGGGCCCACGAGGCGCGCCTGGTGCTGGCCGGGCTCGAGGCGCACGAGCGCCGGCGGGTCCTGGAGACCGAGATCGCCGACCTGCGCGTGGAGCTCGAGACGCTGCGCGAGCAGGATCGCCAGGTGCGGGCCGCCCTCGAGATCGAGGGCTCGATCTCGGGCGGGTTGGTGGAGCGTCTGCGCGAGGTGCACCGGGAGTCCGAGCGCCTGCGGGCCGAGGTGACCCGCCTGCGGGCCGAGATCGAGCAGCTCAAGGCGATCGATCTGGACCGGCCTCCCGACGACGTGCCGTAGACCTACGGGAAGATGCCCAGGTCCTGGTAGCAGACCGCGATCTTGTCGATGGCGTTGACGAAAGCGCAGGTGCGCAGCTCGGCGGCCTGGGAGCCGAGGCGCTCCTGGATGGTGCGGATCTGCAGGTAGGCGCCGGCCATCGTCTCCTCGAGGCCGGAGTGGACGAGGTCCTCCTCGCTGGCGCCGCGGGTGACGTAGGCCATCTCCTCGGGCGAGAATCTGGCCTCGGTCTGGCGGGCCACGGACTCCAGCATGCGACGGCCCGTCATCTCGGTGTGGCGCTTCTGCAGCCGCCCGAAGCGCAGGTGCGAGAGGTTCTTGACCCACTCGAAGTAGGAGACCGTGACGCCGCCGGCGTTCAAGTAGGTGTCCGGGATGACCAGGACGTTCTTCTGGCGCAGGATGTCGTCGGCGGCAAAGGAGGTCGGTCCGTTGGCGGCCTCGGCGATGATCTTGGCCTGGATGCGCGACGCGTTCTCCCTGGAGATCTGCCGCTCGAGCGCCGCCGGCACGAGGATGTCGCAGGGCAGCTCGAGGGCCGCGATCGAGTCGGGGATGTTCTCGGCGCCGGGAAAGTCGAGGATCGAGCCGGTCTCCCGGCGGTAGGCCACCACCGCCTCCAGGTCGAGCCCCCCGGGAGCGTGGATGGCGCCCTCGACCTCGGCCAGGCCGACCAGCACCGCGTCGGCCTGCTGCAGGTACTTGGCGGCGTGGTAGCCGACGTTGCCTAGGCCCTGGACGACGACGCGCTTGCCGGCCACTCCGGAGGCGAGGCCGCGGGAGCGCATGTCGTCCTCCACCGCGCAGGCCTCGCGAATGCCGAAGAAGACCCCCATGCCGGTGGCCTCGGTGCGCCCGCGAATGCCGCCCTGGGCGACCGGCTTGCCGGTGACGCAGGCCAGCGAGTTGAGCTCGCCCGCGGTCAGCGACTGGTAGGTGTCGGCGATCCAGGCCATCTCCTTGGGCCCGGTGCCGAAGTCGGGGGCCGGCACGTCGACTCCCGGACCGATGAAGTTCTTCTTCACCAGCTCGAAGGTGAAGCGCCGGGTGATGCGCTCGAGCTCGCGGTCCGAGTAGAGCCGGCGGTCGATGCGCACACCGCCCTTGGCGCCGCCGAAGGGCACGTCGCAGATGGCGCACTTGTAGGTCATCAGCGCCGCCAGGGCCATGACCTCGTCCTCGTTGACCGTCGAGCTGTAGCGGATGCCGCCCTTGGTCGGCAGCTTGTGGTGGCTGTGCTCGGCCCGCCAGGCGTGGATGACCTCCATCGAGCCGTCGTCCCGCTTCAGCGGGAAGGAGACGTGGTAGACGCTGTTGCAGGCGCGGACCTGCGAGAGCAGCCGCGGGTCGTGGCCGGTCAGGGCGGCGGCCCGGTCGAAGGCCTGGTTGACCTGGTCGAAGAAGCTGTAGTCCGAGCTCATGGGAGGGCCCCTGCCGTGTGTCGCGCGATCCTAGCGCTTGAAGCGAGCGCCCTGCTCTTCGACCGACAGGATCCAGCCGACGATCTTGCCCGGCTGGATGCGCTTGGCCTCGTCCCAGAAGCGGGCGTGGCGCAGGTAGCGGCTCGAGGTGTCCTCGGGCGGGATGCGGCAGACCTCCTCGTGGATGCGCCCGAAGCGCTCGATCCAGCGCGCGCAGTTGGCCGGACGCAGGTCCACCCAGCCCGCCTCGGCCCAGGTTTCGAGGCGCTCCGGCGTCACCCTCTCCTCCTCGCACCGCGCCGGGACGATGACCTCCGGGCCGCGCAGGATCTCCCCCGAGGGCAGCAGCACCGGGAGGCCGACCGCGAGGATCTCGCTGGCCAGTCGCGGCTTCTCCTCGAGCAGGTGGACCAGGCGCTCGGCGACCTCGTCGGGCGTGGCTTCGCGGACCGCGGTCATGGTGACGAAGGCCTCGCGCAGCAGATGCGCCTCGAAGAGCAACTTCGAGTTGCGCGGCGGGCCCAGCATCTCGAAGGCGACGCTGCGCGTCGCGCCCTCCTCTTCGAGCTCCATCATCCGCTCGAGGGCCCAGTGGCGCATCAGGCCGGCGCGGTAGGTCGGGCCCAGCACGGCGTTGTCGAGCGCGTTGACGATGTCGTGGCCGGTGTTGCCGCCCTCGATCTCGAAGGAGATGAGGCGCGCGATCTCCTCGGGGGTGACGAACTCCATCTGCCGGGCGGTGGTCAGCAGCGCGAACTCCTCGAGGCTGAAGAGCCCGTTCTCCCCGGTGTCGATGAAGACGGTCTCGAGGCTCTCGTCGAGCAGCCGTCCGGCGGTCGGGTCGACGGTGGAGAAGCGCTCCGGCAGCGGCCGGGGCTCGGCCTCGACGAGACGCAGGAGCTCGCCCTTGCGCCGGATGGGGCCGCGTCCGATCTTCTTCCAGGCGATCGCCGCTGCCGGCTTGATCTCCTTGATGAACGGAGCGCCGGGGGTCCGGGCCATGAGGAAGAGGAGCATGGAGTGCGCTCCCGCCATGGCGCTCTTCGACAACAGCACCCGGCTGGGCTTCTCCTCGGAGTGGGTGTAGGGGACGTTCAGGCCCATGCCCCCGGTGCCGCTGGTGCCGACCTTGACGTAGACGCCGACCGCGGCGTCGAGCAGGCCCCGGTAGAGCACCTGGATGTGGCGGATGAGGCGCGGGACGTAGAGAGCCTCCAGCATGTTCGTCACGCTCTGCGTGTCGATGCGGTCCTCGACGGTCTCGCGCCAGAGGGTCTCGGCGGCGCGGTAGACGTCGCTGTAGGCGATGGCCGTGGCGGTGTTGACGCAGTCGACGACGACCTCCGGACGGCTCTCCTGCAGCAGCTGGTAAAGCAGGAAGGCGGGCAGATCGCCGTCCTCGAGCTGGACCAGCTGGGCGCCGATGCGGTCGAGGCGCTCGGTGGGCTCGGAGGGCCCGAAGATGTCGCCGTGGGAGAGCGAGATCGTCGTCTCGCCCGCCTCGGCCGCGAGCTCCTGCCGCGCCTCCTCGCACTCCTGCCGCCGCAGGCTGTGGATCTGGATCTCGCCGGCACCCCGTTCGATCAGCTCGCGGCAGACAGCCGTTCCGACCAGGCCGTAGCCGCCCAACACCAGGACCTTGCGACCTCGGATCTTCATCGGCTCGAAGTGGGGGTGGGATTGCTCCGACGGGAGCGCGGGCAGCTTATCCCAAGTCGCTCCGCCGCTCCGGGCGGGCCGCGACGGCGAGCGCCGGTCTTGTAGGATCGGCTTCCGCCGGGCGCGGGCGCGGAGGCGATCGAGGAGCGATGGAGAACCGAGGACCATACGTCAGCCGCTTTGGCGTGGAGCGCTGCGGCATCGAGAGGGTGCGGACCGTGCACTGGAACCTGCCGCCCGAGCAGCTCTACGAGCACGCGATCCGGCGCGGCGAGGCGGTGATCGCCAGGTCCGGCCCCCTGGTGGCCCACACCGGCTCGCACACCGGCCGCTCCCCCCAGGACAGGTTCCTGGTGCGCGCCGGCGCGAGCGCCGACCAGGTGGCGTGGGGGTCGGTCAACCGGCCGTTCGAGCCCGAGCGCTTCGACGCCTTGCGACGACGCGTCGCCTCCTACCTCGAGGACCGCGATCTGTGGGTCTTCGATGGTTACGCCGGCGCGGATCCCGGGCACCGCCTCAAGGTCCGGGTGATCAACGAGCTGGCCTGGCACAACCTCTTCGCCCGCAACATGTTCGTCCGCGAGCCCGACGGCGAGGCGCTGCGCGCCTTCGAGCCCGACTTTACGGTTCTGTCGGCTCCGGGCTTCGTCGCCGATCCGCAGCGGGACGGGACGCGCAGCGGCACCTTCATCCTGCTCGACCTCGAGCGGCGCCAGGTGCTGATCGGCGGCACCGAGTACGCCGGCGAGATCAAGAAGAGCATCTTCACGGCGATGAACTACGTGCTGCCCCTCAGCGGCGTGCTCTCGATGCACTGCAGCGCCAACTACGGCCGCGATCGCGACGACGTCGCGCTGTTCTTCGGTCTCTCGGGCACCGGCAAGACGACGCTGTCGGCCGACCCCGACCGCACGCTGATCGGCGACGACGAGCACGGCTGGAGCGACCGCGGCGTCTTCAACATCGAGGGCGGCTGCTACGCCAAGGTGATCCGCCTCTCGGCCGCGGGCGAGCCGGACATCTGGGCGACGACGCGGAGCTTCGGGACCGTCCTCGAGAACGTCGTCTTCGATCCGGAGACGCGCGAGCTCGACCTGGACGACGACCGTCTCACGGAGAACACCCGGTCGAGCTACCCGATCGAGCAGCTCGCCAAGGCGGATCCGGCGGGCCGCGCCGGCCATCCTCGCCACATCGTCTTCCTGACCGCCGACGCCTTCGGGGTGCTGCCGCCGGTGGCG
>Ga0302046_10002123_pt1 | contig 18586 bp, 21 predicted proteins | sample RVTome_11_FD_200261 | JGI IMG/M metagenome (GOLD analysis project Ga0302046, IMG submission 200261) | Soil microbial communities from uranium-contaminated site in the Upper Colorado River Basin, Wyoming, United States - RVT147D111 (version 2) ...
GACGCTTTGGCGAAGAGTGACGTGCACTGATGGCCATCGACCAGAAAATCGTTGAGTTTATAAATGCCGACATTGACGGCGAAATCAGTCCCGCGGAAAAACGCGAACTGGACGTCGTTCTTGCGAATGATACTGAAGCCAGTGCATTTCACGCAGAGATGGCTACGCTATGCCATGCGATGAACTCGACGGATAGTGTGGAGCCACCGGTTTATCTTAGGCACGTTATCATGCAGATACTGAAACCTCGACGCGATCCGGCGCGTTCCGCCAGCCTTGTTTCGCGACTGTTCTCCGCACCGGCACTGCGCGTAGCCGGAGCGTTTGCTGCAGGTGTCATTCTGGCCCTGAGTTTCATCAGCTCCGACAGAATCTCAAGGGATGCTTTCGAAGATGTTACAGGCCTGGTCGGGACGATGTCCGATTCGGCCGGCAAACTGCCGATCCGGGATAACATCAGTATCAGCCGAAAAGACATTGCGGGAACGGTAAAATTGCACAAGTCCGGACAGTTACTGGTTGTCGATTTCGACCTTATCTCGCAAGCACCGGTAGTTATCGTGGCGGAGTTCAGCGACCCGACCATTTGGTTCAATGGTTTTGCACAACTGGCAACTACCGGCACCAGTGTTGCAGCCCAGCCGGGACAGGTCACGCTCAGCATGGAAGGGAAAAGGCGTTACGCCATATACCTTCACGATTCAGGCAGCAGGGACGCCACTATTAACCTCAAATTCGTCGCTTCGGAAACTGTTATTCACGAAGCGCAACTGTCTATCAGGTAAGTGGATTGACCAACTTTTCGCACGGTACGAGGTATTCCAGATACGACTGGCAAATATTTGAGCCCAAAAACGGGCAGATAAGGGGACAGACAATGGCTACAAGCAGCAAGAAAATTCCGATAATCGCAGTTAGCGCCGTAATCCTGGCTGCTATTGCCTATTTTGGCATTACCTACCCTCCCGGCAGCGACGACATGACTGGCACCATCGCTCCGGCCCAGCGCTATCGAGCGGATCAGCCGAAGTCCGACGAGATTCAGCTTGGTGATCAAGCTTTGCAGGAAGTTATGCAAACGGACACCTTTGACCGACTTGTAAACGACGAAGCCTTCCAGGACGCGATGCAAAACGACGCATTCCGCGAAGCTCTGGCGAGTGCAGCATTCGTCGAAGCATTGTCGAACGAGGACTTAATGGAAGCGCTTGGCGATGACAACCTGCGTGCGATGCTGACGCAAGAAGCGTTTCAAGAAGCCCTGCAAAGTGATGCCCTTGTCGAAGCATTACGCAGTAACGCTCTGCAGGAAATGCTCGCAAACGATGCGTTTGCTGAATTGCTGACAAACGAGAATTTCCAGGCAGCCATTGCCAATGAAGCGTTTCTGGAAGCACTCCGAAGCGAGAAAATGCAGGAAGCACTCGGGGACGAGGCACTGATAGAAGCGTTGAGCCATGATGCATTCCAGGAGGCGTTAAGCGATGAGAACCTGCGCGCGCTCTTGTCGGCGGAAGCACTACAGGAGGCGCTCAGAAATAAAGCCATCGTTGATGCACTGAGCAACCATGCATTCCAGGAGGCCATCCAGAATGAAGCGTTTGTTGAAGCGCTGACCAGCGAAGGGTTCCAGGAATCTCTGAGAAACAAGGCTTTCGTGGACGCGCTATCCGGCGAAGCCCTGCAGGAAGCGCTGGGAAATGATAATTTCCGCGCATTGCTGACGAACGATGCCTTTCAGGAGGCTCTGAGAAGCGCAGCCCTGCTGGAGGCACTCGGCAACGACGCCTTTCAGGAAGCCATGCGAAGTGAGAAGTTCGTAGAAGCGTTGAGCAGCGACGCTCTGAATGCCGTCAGGGGACGAGATCGTTAGACAACAGAAAAAAATAGGAACGGTTGATCGGCACCGGAAGAATACAAAGAATCAAAGCCGACTGAATAGCTGATAGTCACTTGCAGCAAGCCGGGAGACGCGACAGTACCTGTCACGTCTCTTCGGCTTTTGCATTGGGGGGCTAATGCAAAGACCGGGAATCCGCTACCTTGCGTCGCTGTTGCTGTGCACCGCTGCCGACGCACAGCAACTCAGTTCACTCGAAACCGATGAGTTGCAGCTACTTTACTTTGATCCTACGGAGACCTACCTGACTCCGCGTGTTGTTCAGACCTTTCACGACTCGCTTGAACAGCAACGCAGAATTCTGGGCTATGAACCCACCGAGAAGACAACGGTACTGCTTACCGACTTCTCTGACTACGGAAATGCGGGCGCGAACTCTGTCCCGGCCAACTCTGTTGTCGTTGACATCGCACCGATTCCGTACACATTCGAGACCAGCGCGCCCGCCGAGCGCATGTACACAATCATGAATCACGAACTGGTCCATATTGCCACGACTGATCAGGCGGCGGCGGTCGACAGGAAATACCGCAGTTTGTTTGGCGGCAAGGTGCTTGCGACTCCGGAGCATCCCGAATCAATCCTCTACCAGTATCTTACGGCCCCTCGAAAAACTAGCCCACGTTGGTACCTCGAGGGAATTGCAGTGTTTCTCGAAACCTGGATGGCAGGAGGCCTCGGTCGCGCACAGGGCGCATACGATGAAATGGTTTTTCGCGCGATGGTACGAGACAACGCTCACTTTTATGATCCGCTTGGCTTGGTGGCTGAGGGCACCCAAGTCGACTTTCAGGTCGGGGCTAATGCCTACCTCTATGGCGGGAGGTTCATGACTTACATCGCTTACACATATTCGCCAGAGAAGCTTGTTGAGTGGGTACGCCGAACGGATGACAGCAGGCGGTCGTATGAAGAGGAATTCGAGCGTGTATTCGGACTCCGTCTTAACGACGCGTGGCAGAAATGGATACACTGGGAGCGCGAGTTCCAGGAGCAGAATCTCGCTTCCATCCGTCAATTTCCGACAACTGCCCATGACGACCTGACCGGCGCCGCGCTGGGATCGGTCTCGCGGGCGTTTTACGAACCGCAGACCGACAGTCTGATCGCAGGTTTTCGGTATCCGGGCGTTGTGGCATATATCGGCGAGCTGTCTCTCCAGGACGGAAGGACGCGCCGCCTCGAGGATATCAAGGGACCTATGATATACCGCGTCGCGTCTGTCGCTTTGGACACGCAGTCGCAAACCGTTTTCTACACGACAGACAACTACGCCTGGCGCGACTTGATTGCCGTGGACCGGCGAACCGGCAAATCGCGCAAGCTGCTGCGCGACGCAAGAATCGGCGAAATAGTGTTCAACCACAATGATCGATCGATCTGGGGGATCCGGCATCTCAACGGATACGCCGCTATCGTCCGCGTACCATACCCGTACGATAAATGGACCCTCGTTCAGGGTTTTCCCTACGGGACGGTCATTTATGATCTGGACATTTCACCGGACGGCTCGCTCATATCCGGCTCATTCGGGGATGTTGAGGGCAGACAGACGGTTCAAGTTCACCGCATTGACAGTCTTCTCAATGGTGAAACAGTTCCCGACAGGCAATTCGATCTGGGTCAAGCGGTGCCCGAGGGATTTGTATTTTCACCGGACGGGCGATATTTGTTCGGCAGCTCTTACTTCACGGGCGTTTCCAATATCTTTCGGTATGAGCTCTTGAGCGGCGAACTCGAGGCGGTAAGCAACGCCGAATCCGGATTCTTCCGGCCCGTGCCGATGCTCGACGGCTCCTTGATTGTCTTCCGCTACACCGGGCAGGGCTTTGTACCCACACGTATCAGTGCCGAGCCACTTGAGGATGTCAGCGCAGTCACCTTTCTTGGCAGTAAGACGATTGAGAAATATCCCCAACTCAGCGAGTGGCGAGTCGATCCTTCGTCAGCCGTGCCTTCGGAAGAGCGGGTAACCAATGAGGGACACTACGTCGCGCTGCAGCATCTTGGTTTCGAATCGCTCTATCCGATCGTGCTTGGGTATAAGGACTCAGTATCACTCGGTATGAAGGCCAACTTCTCCGACGCCCTGCGACTGGATGCGCTGAATATCGGAGCCAGCTACAGCGTCGACAGTGATCTGCCAGGCAATGAACGACCGAACATTACTGTGGACTATCGGCATACAGTCATCAGTACATCGCCACTTTCCGGCGCCTGGCGCCTTGGCGCGCACCTGAATTACGCGGATTTCTACGATCTGTTCGGACCTACAAAACACAGTATGAAGGGCAATCGATTTCTTGTCGGCTATGACAAGTCACTGATCTATGATGACCCCCGTAAGCTCGGACTGACCATGGAGCTCAATCACTTTGCCAATATGGATCGGCTTCCTCGATATCAGAATGTTCCGGCGAGCTTAGACAAACTCACATCATTCGAGGCTCTTCTGCAATACTCGCACCTGCGTTCGTCCCTTGGCCACGTCGACGATGAAAAAGGATTCAGTTGGCGCCTTGGTGCGGCAGCGAATTATGTAGACGGGGAAATCATACCCAAACTGCTTACGGGCTTCGATTTTGGCTTCGCCTTGCCCTGGAAGCATTCCTCAATCTGGTTTCGAAACTCTGCCGGAGCCGCATTCGGGGAACCGGACGATGAATTTGCCAATTTCTTCTTTGGTGGATTCGGCAACAACTATGTTGACAGAGGTGAGATAAAAAGATACCGGGAATTCTATGCATTGCCCGGATTTGAATTGAACGAGATTCCTGGTCGGAATTTCTATCGTGGTATGCTTGAATGGAGCTTTCCACCCGTTCGTTTCGAGCGCGTCGGCACACCCGGCTTCTACCTGTCTTGGGCCCGGCCTGCGCTTTTCGCCACCTCGCTGGTGACGAATCTTGATCGCAGTGAAATCCGCCAGGACGCTGGCAGTATTGGCATACAGGTCGATTTCCGGTTCACAATTCTTTCGCGCATGGATATGACATTGTCCTTCGGATACGCGACCGGTCTCTATGGCGAATCGGAGTCGAGTGACGAACTCATGGTATCGCTGAAAGTACTTTGATAGAAAAAAGGCAGGTCGTTTCCAAAATTCATGAGCAATGATCTGGCGATACATACGCTGTTAGGTCTGCTTCCGGTCGTGTGCTTTCTGGCTGCGCTTGTATGGCTTGACAGTTACAAGCTCGTGCGGCTGCGATTGGTATTGGCCACCATAGCACTGGGCTGCGCCGCAGCTGCTGTCGGCTATCCCATAAATTCCGCCAGCCTGCATCTGCTGCAGATGGATTTTCTGCCCTACACACGATACGTCGCACCGATCATTGAAGAGTTCCTGAAAGCGCTGATCATAGTCATGCTTATACGTCACAACCGTATCGGCTTCCTCGTGGATGCGGCGATACTGGGTTTCGCTGTCGGTGCCGGTTTTGCCATTCTGGAGAACCTTTTCTACTTGCAATTGATTCCAGAGACAAGATTGGGCACATGGATTGTTCGAGGCTTTGGGACTGCGTTCATGCACGGGGGCGCAACCGCCGTATTCGCCGTCATATCACACGCTCTTGTCGGACAAAGAATGACTTTGGGTGCGATTGCGTTCCTGCCTGGCTTTGCCGTGGCATCTGTAACGCATTCTGTTTTCAATCACTTCTTCCTGTCGCCGATCATCAATACGCTGGCTGTGCTCACTGCACTACCGTTGCTTCTGGTTCTCGTATTTCAGAAGAGTGAGAGATCCGTTGCTGACTGGCTGGGTTCCGGCTTTGATGCCGACACCGAGCTGCTGCACATGATCAATTCTGGTGAATTTTCAAGTACGAAAGTCGGTCTGTACCTGCACTCATTGAGGGAAAAGTTCGAAGGTACTGTCGTAGTCGACATCCTTTGCTATCTGCGATTGCACATCGAACTGTCTATCAGAGCCAAAGGCTTGATGATGATGAGGGAATGCGGCTTTATGAATAAGGCCGGTGAAGAAACGAAAGCCAAACTGGAAGAGATGAAATTCCTCGAGAAAAGTATCGGTGCGACCGGGAAGCTGGCAATTAAACCGTTTATAAGGATGAGCCGGGAGGACCTTTGGCAGTTCTACATGTTGTCTGAATAATTTATCGATCGGGAGTTGGACACCAGTCAACCTCACGACTGTCTGGTATCAAATGTGAATTGCTCATATGTGCAACCACGAGTTCTCGTCTGTTTCATCCGGCACGTTGATGGCAGCATCGAGTTCGAGACCCCACGTATTGATCGTCGTACCGAGAATGACGTAAGCACCAAATATGGCGATCAGGTCCATCAGTTCTGGCGCTGTAAACCAGGCTCGCATCGCGGCAAGCGTTGCTGTGGCGATTCTATGTCGAACGAAGCACTCATCCGTGGCTCTGAGAATCAGTTGGTCAGCGAGATCCCATTCATTGGGGATGATGGCCAGTCGTATGCATTCGATCTCCCGCGAAGAAAGGCCGGCTTTCAATCCCCTCTCCACATGCGACGCCCACTCGTACCAGCATTTCATGAGTACGGCGACGCGTAGCACGATCAGCTCGCGATGACGTTGCGACAGCTTTCCACCGCTCACAACGTGCATCCTGAAGCTCCACCATGCCCTAAGCAGCTCCGGATTGTTGGCCATCAGTTTATGCACATTAAGCGGACTGCCGCGCATTTCGGCGGCGATTGGTGCAAGCCCCGGGTCCCAGTCACTGATCGCGAGGGGTGGAACATTCGTTAGTTCGGTCATGAGTACTCCGGGAGCTCAGATTTGCATCGCCATATTATCGGCGATCGATGCGAGAATGGCAGGAATTCCGGTTAAAGGTTACAGGTACGAAAAGGATGGCCGAAGGGAGAACGATAAGAAGCTTCGTCAAACGAACGGGCCGTATGACCGCTGCTCAGAGGCGTGCACTAGGCGACCTGTGGCCGCAGTTTGGGGTCCATTTCTCGCATGCTGCGCTGGATCTGGACCAGGTTTTCGGACGCCATGCGCCGCGCGTTGTCGAGATAGGGTTCGGCAACGGCGAGTCACTGGTTGAACAGGCCGCAGCCAATCCGCAACTCGATTTTCTCGGCATCGAGGTTCACGAGCCGGGGGTCGGGCACTGCCTGTTGCTGGCCAGGCAGTCCAATGTTTCAAATCTGCGCATTATCGTCCGCGACGCAGTGGAGGTACTCGAATCGCAGATTACGGACTCGAGCCTGTGCCGAATCAATCTGTACTTTCCGGATCCCTGGCCGAAAAAGCGTCACCACAAGAGGCGCATACTTCAACCGTCGTTCCTCGGGCTGGTCGCGCGAAAGCTGGTATCCGGCGGTACTCTGCATATTGCTACAGACTGGGAAAATTATGCTTTGCACATCGATGAGCTGCTGGCTTCCGATGGCCATTTCAGAACAGCCGAACGGAGGGAGCACGCCGGTGAGAATGCGCTGGACCGCCCCGCGACAAAGTTCGAAAAACGCGGCCTCGGTAGAGGCCATCGAATATGGGATTGGCGCCTGAAGAGGAATTAGCATTAAACTTCAACGAACTGGAGCTACTGCCTCGATTTAGTCCCGGTTGATGGCGCAAGTCGGGCTTGCACCGCATTGCAATTGGTTTATAAATGTAGTCAGGAATGCAATACGCACAGGAATTCTGAACAACGAACCGCGCAGGGTACGATTATGGCTGTCGCAAATCCCGTTATCGGTCACTGGTACAGGCGAAGCAACGGTAGTCTTTTCGAAGTCGTCGCCATCGACGAAAAGGACGCCACGGTGGATTTGCAGTACTTCGACGGCACGATCGACGAGATGGATCTCGAGCGGTGGAACCTGTTAATGATCGAATCTGTCGGTGCACCCGACGACTGGTCGGGATCGGTCGACATGGATCCGGAAGACTTTACCGGCGAAGACAGCGGTGAGTTGCCCGCTGGATGGCACGATCCCCTGGAGTTCCTCGACCAGATCGAGTGATACCAGAGCCTGCAGCGGTCGCGACTTCGTGGTCAGGTACTCTCGGGTCCGCGTACAAAAATCTGCCCCTCTCTGATTTCTACAGGTATCACACGCAATTTTTTGCCTGGACAGGGTCCGGCGACGCACACACCGCTTTCGATTTCGTAAAGTGCACCATGGGACGAACAGATAATCCGGGTGCCATCCCGCGTAAGGAAAGAATCCGGCTTCCAGTTCAGCGGGTGCCCGGCGTGCATGCAGAAATTCTGGTAAGCGTAAACCTCCTTTCCGCGGCGCACCACGAAACCACGAAGCGGCCAATCCCCGGTTCCAATACTGAACTCACGACAGCCCGGGTCGAGAAGATCAGTCAGTCGGCCTACCGACATTTCCTGATAGGCCACGGTACTCATGTGGTGCCGCCGGACGTTCTTGCCTGGCGCACGACGATGACCGAAAGGATGATCGAGGGAACACCGACTGCGGCTGCGTAAAGGAAAAATCCAACCCAGCCGATCCATTCCTGAACCTCGCCGGAAAAGCCGGCCGCCAGTTTTCCGATGAAGACCGAGAGCGAACTGAACAGCGCGTATTGCGTAGCGGTAAATGAAATATTCGTCAGACTCGACAGATATGCGATGAAGACTGTGCCAGCGAAACCCTGAGCAAAATTGTCGAAACTGATCGTCATGGCGAGAACCCAGAGGTCAGGACCGGTTACGGCCAGCACTGCGAAAAAGAGATTGGTCGTAGCAATCAGCGTTGCAGCCGAGATCAGGCAACTGGACAGTCCGAACTTCAAAATCGCCCAACCTCCTGCGCCAATGCCAATGAGTGCGACCCACAGGCCATAGAGTTTGGCAACACTTGCTACCTGGGACTTGGTAAAACCAACGTCCAGATAAAATGGATTCGCAAGAATGCCAAGTACATAGTCACTGATCCGAAACATTGCCATGAAACTCAGGATGGTCAGCGCAAAAAACCCGTAACGTCTGAAGAAATCCGCGACTGGCCCGACTACCGCTGCCATGAGCCACTTTCCGGTCTTTTCCGACAGCGAGCCGGAGAAATGGTAAACGGGCGGTGCGATATTCTCCGGCTCCTTGCAATACAGTGTCGTAAGGATGCCGATCGCCATGCACGCGGCCATGACGCTGTAGCTCATCTGCCATGAGCCGAACTCCGCGAGATACAGTGCTCCCGCGCCGCTGACAACAATTGCCACTCGATAGCCATATTGGTATGACGCCGCGAGCACACCCTGCATTTCCACTCCGGCCAGTTCGACTCTATAGGCATCCAGAACAATGTCCTGGGTAGCTGAAAGCCAGGCTACCAGTGCCGCAACAAAGGTAAACAAGAGCAGCTTTTCCGCAGGATCGACCTGGGCCAATGCCAGCAGGCCGAATGCAATTGCAACTTGAGTAGAGAGGAGCCAGGCGCGGCGCCGCCCGAGCCGGCGCGTCAATACAGGAAGGCGGACGGCATCCACTATCGGTGACCAGATGAACTTGAGGCTATAGGCGAACATGAGGAATGCGAATGTGCTGATCGTGCTGTTGGGCAATCCCGCCTCGAAAAGCCAGGCACTCAACGTTGCATATATCAATGGAAGAGGCAGGCCGGCAGAAAAACCAAGAAAGAATATGACCAGCACTTTTTCCTGAACGTAGTATCGCCAATCCCGATCCGGCGTGACTTCATCGGCTGACAGGTTGCTGGCTACCATTCGTAATCAACGATCAGCGGCGCATGATCCGAAAACCGGGCTGATCTGAATATCTCCGCACCGCGCACCCGGTCCCTCAGCCCGGCTGTCACGACCTGGTAGTCAATGCGCCACCCGACATTGTTATCCCACGCCCGGCCGCGGTTCGACCACCACGTATACTGCTCCGGCTCGTCGTTCACGACGCGAAACGCATCGACATATCGTCGCCGCCCGAACAGTTCGTCCATCCACTGGCGCTCCTCGGGCAGGAATCCGGAGTTTTTCTGGTTCGCTTTCCAGTTCTTCAGATCGATTTCCTTGTGCGCTATGTTCCAGTCGCCGCAAAGAATGTACTCGCCCTGCCGATTCTGCAGTTCGTCCAGATGCGGCGCAAATGCGTTGAGGAATCTGAACTTTGCAGCCTGCCGTTCGTCGCCCGATGAACCCGACGGCAGATAGACAGAAACGATGCTCAGGTCCCCGAATCGAACTTCGATATAACGACCTTCGTCGTCAAACTCCTGCGCTCCGAAACCGCGAATGACATCGTCTGGCCTCGCCCGCGAGAAAATCGCTACGCCGCTGTATCCTTTCTTTACAGCGTCCTCGTAGTAGCAGTGGTAACCGCCGGGCATAAAGCAGGCATCAGTCAGCTGGTGCAGCTGTGCTTTGGTCTCCTGGATACAGACGACATCGGTATTCTGTTCTGCCATCCATTCGAAGAAGCCCTTTTTCGCGGCCGAACGAATGCCATTCGCGTTCAGGCTGATTACTCGAAACAATTTTCCTCCTGCTGCAGCGTTTCTGATATGCGCATACAAGTTTACATTCGCAACTTTCCAATGCCCTTCGGATTTCTGGCATACTGAAGGGCCACTGCGCCAGTCGATCAAAAAGCAATGCAAGGCGAGCCATCATACAGAACCCGCAACCCGGTCCAAGCCTATGCGAGCTTATAAGCAACAATTCCTTGACCTCGCTCTTGAACTGGAGGTACTGCGCTTCGGCGAATTCACTTTGAAGTCCGGAAGAGTGAGCCCCTATTTTTTCAATGCTGGCCTTTTTTGCACAGGGTATGCGGCGGCAAAGCTTGGTCGCTACTACGCTTCCGCCATCGCCGATTCGGAAATCGAGTTCGATATGTTGTTTGGCCCTGCATACAAGGGCATACCGCTGGTTACCCTGGCTGCAGCCGCCCTCGCAGAACATCACGATATCGATACGCCCTATGCATACAATCGCAAGGAGGCCAAGGCACACGGTGAAGGTGGCAGCACCGTGGGCGCCCCGCTGGCAGGCAGGGTTCTCATTGTCGACGATGTCATCACAGCCGGTACCGCCGTACGCGACGCCTGCCAGCTCATCACCTCTGCGGACGCTACTGTTGCCGGCATCGTGATTTCGCTGGACCGTCAGGAAGTCGGCCGGGATTCCCGCTCCGCGGTGCAGGAGGTCGAGCAGACATTGGGTATTCCGGTGATGAGTATCGTCCGGCTCGAGGACCTCATCGAGCTGCTCGAGGAATCCAAGGAATACGGTGAATTCCTCGACCCGGTGCAAAAGTACCAGCAGAAATACGGCATTGCTGCTTAAGTGTTTGTTAATTAAACTATTTAACTCCGATGTTTACAGCCTGGCTCATGGCACTTAAGCTGCAAATACGCGAACCAGTCCCTACTTTGACTGCGGCAAACTGTGTGATATTTCCACCATGCGTTATGTCCTGATCACATCCACGGCCCTTATGCTGCTTTCCGCCGGCGCCTCAGCCGCCGAGACACAGAAACTCTATCGTTGGGTGGACCACGACGGCGTCGTGCACTACGGTGACAGCATTCCGGCCGAGTATGCCGATATCGAACGGCAGGTCGTCAACGAGCATGGGATTACCGTGGATGTCATGCGCGGCAAGAAGAGTGAGGAAGAAATAGCTGAGGAGAAGCGGCAGGAAGCGCTTCGAATGAAGCTCGAGCTGCAGCGCCGCGCCGATGTTGCTTTGCTCGCCACGTATCTGTCTATTGACGAAATCATCATGCACCGCGATCGCCGCATCGAACTGTTTCAGGCACAGGCGAAGGTTACTGAGATGTACCTGCAAAACCTGCAGCGGCGCCTGGACGAATTGCAGGCGGAAGCATCCGGATTTCGCCCGTACAGCGAGGACGAGGACGCGCCGATGATCGATCCGGGACTGGTCAGCGAGCTCACGACGACCAAGGAAAAAATTGCCCAGCACGAGCGCAACCTGCAAAAATTCCAGGCCGACGAACAAAGCATAGTTGCCCGGTTCGATGGCGACATCGACCGATTCAGGACACTGAAAGGCATCAACTAGCCGCGGCCGGAATGGCCGAAACCACCCTCGCCGCGTTCGCTCTCACCAAACTCGCCGACCACGCGGAACGCGACCTGTTCGACAGGTACGAAAACCAATTGAGCTATGCGTTCCCCAGGCTGCACTTCGTAGGTCTTCGCTCCGCGATTCCAGCAGGAAATAAAGATCTGTCCCTGGTAGTCGGAGTCGATAAGGCCGGTGAGATTGCCCAGCACCAGGCCGTGCCTGTGCCCGAGGCCGGACCGCGGCAGAAGGACGGCAGCCAGCCCGGAATCGCCTATGTGAATAGCGATCCCTGTCGGTATCAGGACCGTTTGCCCCGGTTCAACGCTTACCGCTGCATCGATGCAGGCGCGCATGTCCAGGCCCGCCGATCCGTCAGTTGCATAGTGCGGCAGGGGAATGGAATCGCCCACTCGCGAATCCAGAATCTTCAACTCGATTGATCGCACTGTCTTGGTTCAGTCCCTGATCGCGATTGCCGGCAATTCGGTTTGCGTATCCGCACCATGGCTGGCGGCATATTGCTCGGCAATGAATTCGACAAGGCTTGCGGCGAGCTGGACCTTGTCAGCGAGCGGGAATGATCGCTCTCCGTTCCTCCAGTAGACATCGACAGCGTTATGGTCACTGTCGAATCCCACGCCACGTCCAACCTGGTTGGCGATGATCATGTCGAGTTTTTTCTGCTCGAGTTTTTGCAGCGCGTGCTCGCGCAGCTTTTCCGTTTCCGCAGCAAAGCCCACGGTAAATGGCTTCGAAGGCAGGTCAGCGACCGACGCCAGGATGTCCGGGTTCCGGACGAGGTCGATGTGCAGCTCGGCATGCATTTTCTTGATCTTGTGTGCCTTGACTGTTGCCGCGCGGTAATCCGATACCGCGGCTGCTCCGATGAAAATATCGACATCAGCAATGTGGCGGTGCACGGCTGCATGCATCTCCTCTGCAGACTCCGTGTGGATGCACTCCGCGCCCTCCGGCACCGGCAGGCTGACAGGCCCGCTCAGCAGCAGTACTGTCGCGCCGGCATCTGCCGCGGCTCTCGCTAGCGCATAACCCATTTTCCCAGAGCTGCGATTACTGATGAATCGCACCGGATCGATGGCCTCGAGCGTCGGGCCGGCCGTTATCATTACGGTTTTGCCGCGCAGTGGCGCGCTCGCTGTCTCGGCAACGATGACCGGGCCAGTAACCATTCTTGCGATGGCATCCGGTTGCAACATTCGCCCCGGTCCGGTTTCCCCGCAGGCCTGGTCGCCGACCTCCGGTCCGAGTATTTGCATGCCGCGGGTCTCGAGCAGTCGCCGATTGGCCTGTACGGCATCGTTGCCCCACATGATGTGGTTCATTGCCGGCGCAAGGCAGATTGGCGCTGTCGTGGCCAGACACAATGTGCTTAGCAGATCCGGCGCAAACCCGCCCGCCAGCCGCGCTATGAACTCCGCCGTAGCGGGCGCGACCAGGATGCGATCTGCCCAGCGGGCAAGCTCGATGTGGCCCATGGCCGCTTCGGCCTGACCGTCCCACAAGTCCGTGCGCACCGGCCGGCCGGATACCACCTGAAGGGCGGTTTCCGTGGTGAACTCGTGGGCCGCACGGGTCATCACGACCTGCACGATGGCGCCCCGGTCGCGAAGCCTGCGGACCAGCTCCGGTGCCTTGTACGCGGCAATTCCACCGCTCACACCCAGTATGATTTTCGTGCCGGGCATCGATTCCAGTCCAAAAGCCCTGATGCGACCAGCTTATCCGTTCGGACCGCCGGAATTCCAGCAATCAGTCCAAAACACGCGGATTTGCCGCTTGCTGCTACCCGCAACAGCCGCGATTCTGTCGGCCTCAGTGCAAACCGCGCCGGACAGGGACCGTCCATGCCAGCCGCCAACCCAGAGAGCGAAAACGCGCCGCGGCGCAAGTTGCAGAAAGCCGGCGCCGCCGCGCTTTCGGAAACTGAACTGCTGGCCGTGGTGTTGCAGCGCGGCCGCGATGCCGGTCCTGCCATGCACCTCTCGGACCGGCTGATCACCCGTTTCGGCGGCCTGCGGCGCCTGTTGCACACGGAGCAACGCTACCTGGCCGGCGAAGAAGGCCTCGGCAGCGTGCGTCTCTGCATTCTCAAGGCCATACCGGAACTCGCAAGGCGCTATTACGAACAGACCCTGCCAGTCGGGCACGCCATCCGCAGTCCGGCCGATACCGAAGCATTTCTGATGGCGAAACTCCGGGACCTCCCGCATGAGCTGTTCTGCTGCCTTTATCTGGATAACCGGCATCGTGTCCTGGCGTTCGAGGAGCTGTTCCGCGGCACGATCGACGGCACCAGCGTCTACCCCAGGGAAATCGTCAAACAGGCCCTGAAGGTCAACGCGGCGGCCATAATCCTCGCCCACAACCACCCGTCGGGAATTGCGGAACCGAGCCAGGCGGACGAGCGCATCACCCGCCGCGTCAGGTCTGCGCTGGAACTCGTCGACATCCGGCTGCTGGACCACCTCGTAATAGGTGACTGTGCCTGCACATCGCTAGCGAGCCGCGGGCTGATATAGCCAGGACCTTGATTAGGCCCGGACGTGCTGGTATAAAGTCCCGCTCTTTGCCCGCCGCCAGCGGTCAACTTTATATAAAATCAGAGACTTATCTATCATGTCCAGGGTTTGTCAGGTTACAGGGAAGCGCCCGCAGAAGGGCAACAACGTTTCCCATGCCAACAACAAGACGCGTCGCCGTTTTCTGCCCAATCTGCAGAGCAAGCGCTTCTGGCTCGAATCCGAAAAGCGTTTCGTGCGGTTGCGTGTATCCCACAAGGGCCTGCGTATCATCGACAAGCATGGCATCGAGAAAGTCCTTGCCGACCTGCGCGCGCAGGGTCAGCGCGTCTAGATTGTCCGGAGAACCCGACCATGCGTGACAAAATCAAACTCGTTTCCAGTGCCGGAACCGGCCACTACTACACCACGGCGAAAAACAAGCGGCTGCACCCCGACAAGATGGAAACCCGAAAATACGATCCCGTGGCCAGAAAACACGTGATCTACAAGGAAGCCAAGATCAAATAAAAAAACCGCCGAAAGGCGGTTTTTTTATAGCCGGGCTACAGCCCGAGAGCAGAATCAGCCCGTCGCCAACTGATAGGAGCGGAGACGAGCAGCGAAGTCCTGCAGAACCTTGATGCCACTGGCCTCGGCTTCTGCACACCATGACTTGAGTTGCGCCAGCAGCTTGTCGTTGCTGACGTTCGCCCCGCTCCACAACTCACGCAGCCGCTCACGAAATTCATGCACCGTTTGCAGCGTTGCATTGGTTGCGAGCACTTCACGAAGCCGGGCTTTTGCCTGGTCATCCAGCAGGCGCGGCTGCCGGATCAGAAGAGTTCTGGCCTTGCGCAAAGCGTTGTTGCCGGCAGCTACGGCGCGTTCGGTTCGAAGGGCGGGAAGCGTTACGCGCTTCGTGTAATCCCGCAGCACATGCATGCGATTGACGATAATAGCGCGAAGATTGTCCAGGTCGACCTGCGGCATCGGTCTCGCTTTCAACACGGGTCGCGGTGCGACCTTGCGAACCCTGGCCAGCCGCAATAACTGAAAAGTGCGGATATATAGCCAGCCGATATCGAATTCCCAGTTGCGCACCGAGAACTTGGCCGAGGTCGGGAAGGCATGATGATTGTTATGCAGCTCCTCGCCGCCGACAAGAAACGCCCACGGCAGGAGATTTCGCGCCGCATCGTCGCATTCGAAATTGCGATAACCGCTGTAATGTCCCAGGCCATTGATTACGCCGGCCGCGAACAGCGGCATGGATACCATCTGTACGGCGACGATGATGATTCCGGGCACACCGAACAACAAGAGATCTGCCACGACCATCAGCACGATTCCGCCGTATTTGACCCGGAGATAGACGTTGCGCTCGATCCAGTCATCCGGTGTGCCGCGGCCGAATTTTTCCAGCGTCTGCGGGTTGTCTTTTTCGGCGCGATAGAGTTCCGCGCCCTCGAAAAGCACCTTTCGAATGCCATAGATCTGCGGGCTGTGCGGGTCGTCCTTAGTCTCACAATAAGCGTGATGCTTGCGATGCACTGCAACCCACTCCCGGGTGAGCATTCCCGATGTCGCCCAGATCCAGAATCGGAAAAAATGCCGCAGCACGGGATGCAGGTCCAGCGCACGATGGGCCTGATCGCGGTGCAGGTAGAGGGTGACCGCCATCATCGTGACCTGCACCATGACAACAGTCACGAAGACGTATCCCCAGAAAGTGAGATTCAAAAAGCCGTACAGGTATTCCATGAATGGTTTCCGGACAGGAACGAGCGTTGCCACCACTATAGCCAATGCGGGTGGTGGCTCCAAGACGGGGTTCACGAAATCACTGTGACACCCGAAGGCCGGCCGGAGTTCAATCGCAGACCTGAAGGAGGGCCGGAAGTGGCCTTCCTTGCAGGGAGCGGATTCGCTGGCATAGTGTGCGATCCATCCCGGTTCTGACAAAACATTGTCACAATCCAAGGTACCCAACCACATGCCGGAGCTTCCCGAAGTCGAAACCAGCCGCCGCGGCATCGCCCCGTGGCTGGAAGGCATGCGGGTTACGGATGTCATCGTCCGTGAACGCCGTTTGCGCTGGCCCGTGCCCGCAGAAATCGATCGGCTGCTGCCCGGCGAGATCATTCACAGCATCCGCCGGCGCGCCAAGTATCTCTTGTTCGATACCGATGCCGGGTCATTTCTGCTGCATCTGGGAATGTCCGGCAGCGTGCGTATCATCGATCAGGGTGAACCCGCCGCGAAGCACGATCACGTCGACATCGTCGTCGAAAGCGGCAAAGCACTGCGCTTTCGCGACCCGCGCAGGTTTGGTTCAATGTTGTGGGCGAAAGATCCTTCCAGACATCCGCTGCTGGAGAATCTCGGACCCGAACCGCTTGCAGCGGACTTCGATGGCAGCCACCTTTGGCACGCTGCACGTGGGCGCCGCATCAGCATCAAGCAGTTGATCATGAACGCAACAATTGTCGTTGGCGTTGGCAACATTTATGCAAGCGAGTCGCTGTTTCTTGCAGGCATCCACCCTGCACGCCGCGCGGATCGGATTGCGCTGTCACGAATGCAATCGCTGGCTGGTTCCATAAAGTCCGTGCTGCAACACGCCATCGAGGCAGGCGGGACCACTTTGCGGGATTTTTATGGTGGTGATGGCGAGCCCGGCTATTTTCAGCAACAACTCGAGGTCTATGCACGGGATGGAGAACCGTGCCGGCGTTGCAAAAGGCCGATTGCCGCTGTGGTGCTCGGCCAGCGCTCGACGTTCTATTGCAAGCGCTGCCAGCGGTGAAGTCCCTTACTTCTTCCTGAGACGTCCGGTTAATGCTTTCTTGACCTCGGGCGATACGAACTCGGTAACGTCACCACCCATCGCCGCAATTTCGCGCACCAGGCTCGCTGATATGTACGTATATTTTTCGGTCGGTGTAAGAAACGCGGTTTCGACATCATCGGTCAGATGCCGATTCATGTTCGCCAGCTGAAACTCGTACTCGAAATCGGAGATTGCCCGCAGCCCGCGCACAATGACCTGCAAGTCATTCTTCCGCGCAAAGTCGACCGTCAAGCCCTCATAGCCGGTAACTTCCACGTTCCTGAATCCCTTCAAAACCGATTGTGCGAGCGCAACCCGCTCGTCGAGCGAAAACATGGGCACTTTGCCGGGATTGGAGGCAACAGCGACCACAATCCTGTCGAATATCCGGCTTGCGCGTCGGACCAGGTCCTCATGACCCAGCGTTATGGGATCGAAGGTGCCCGGATACATCGCTGATACGCTCATGGTTCGCCTCCCCCGGTCTATTGCGCACTGACAAGCGAGTACCGAACATTGCCCGCGGTTTTTTCGTGTATCGGCGTCCAGCCATCCGGCAATGCCGTTGGCCCCGCGTTGCGATCCTGTTCGATATAGATTCTTGCCTTTCCGGCAAGACAGCCGCTGTCCCGCAGAAGTCTACACAATTCGTCAGCAGCATTGTCCGCAAATGGCGGATCGAGAAAGACGATATCAAATTGCGGCAGTCCGCTCCCGGCCAGGTACTGTCTGGCATCTGCCTGTACGAGCACACCGCCGGTTGCATCGAGCGATTGCATGCTGGCACGTAGGCTCTTGCATGCCACCGGCGACTGTTCGACAAACTCGACCCGGTGCGCGCCGCGTGACAGCGCTTCCAATCCAAGGGCACCGGTGCCTGCGAACAGGTCCAGGCAGCGCGAACCTTCGATTCCGGGTGCAAGCCAGTTAAAGAGCGTCTCGCGAATTCTTGCAGACGTAGGACGAAGACCCGGTATGTCCGCGACCGGAACGAGGCGGCTGCGCCATTTTCCCGCTACAATGCGCAGCTGCCCTGGTTGTGACTTTTTGTGTGTGCGGCCTTGGCCACGCCGTCCTGCCATTTTGTTCTTCCCGCCGGTCAGGCCGGAGAGTGCGATCGTCAGTTTAATTTAAGCCCGGGAACAAATGGTGTTTGGAAGGAAAAAACCTGAGGAGTCTGCTGTCCATGACGGATTTGTCAAACGACTCCGCGCCCGACTGAACAGCGGCGACAGCTGGCTCAGCTACGACCTCGCGAACCTCGCTCCCGGCAGGAAGATCGATGCAGAGTTACTCGATGAGCTGGAAGCGGACCTGGTAA
>Ga0302046_10002124_pt1 | contig 18584 bp, 14 predicted proteins | sample RVTome_11_FD_200261 | JGI IMG/M metagenome (GOLD analysis project Ga0302046, IMG submission 200261) | Soil microbial communities from uranium-contaminated site in the Upper Colorado River Basin, Wyoming, United States - RVT147D111 (version 2) ...
TCGAGCCGGCGGCCGTCGACGACACGGTGGCGGTGATCCCGCTCGACGACGTGACCGTTCTCTATCTGAGCCTGGGCGCCCGGGACTCGATGCCGGCGCCCGAGAGAGGAGTGACGCGATGAACGCAAGACGATGGATCCCGATCGCCGCCGTGCTGTTCTTCCTCGCCGCCGCCGCGGCCGGGACGGCGGTACCGGCGCGGGCCGAAGGGCTGGAGACCGGCTTCTACCTGTTCTCCGGCTTTCCCAAGGCCGACAGCGGTGCCGACGGCGTCCTGGTGGTGCCTGGCACCGTGATCCCGCTCGACGCGGCCGCCGCCGTGGCCGCCCCGACCGGCGCCGAGGAGACCGAGGCGGTCGCCCGCCTGGCCGACAACCTCCGGCGCACGCTGCGGCTGGAGCGCATCGAGGTGCTCTACCGCCACGGCGCGCACCTCGAGGTCGGCGCCGAGGAGGTCCTGCCGCCGCCGGCGGCGACCACCAACCTCAGGCTCACCGTCGAGCTGCAGGGCTACAGCGCGGACGTCGCGACCTACCGGGTCCGCTTCACCGATGGCAAGGAGGTCTTCGCCGACACCGGCGTCAGCGTCCGGCGCGGGCATCGCGCCGTGGTCGGCGGGCTCGACGGCGAGCAGGCGCCGTACCTCTTCCTAGCGCTCGAGCCGCGCGGCCTCGCCGGGCCCACGGTCGCGGGGGACAAGGCGGTGCTCCGCGTCGGCGGAAACGTGAGCCCGCCGCTGGCGATCGATCGCCCGCCTCCGCAATACACGGAGGAGGCGCGCAAGGCGAGGATCACCGGCGTCGTCATCCTCCAGACGGTCATCGACGAGACCGGCGAGGTCCAGGAGGTCAAGGTGCTCAAGGGCCAGCCCGGGGGGCTGTCGGAGGCGGCGGTGGAGGCGGTGCGCCGGTGGCGCTTCGAGCCGGCGCTGCTCGATGGCGAGCCGGTGGCGGTTTACTACAACCTGACGATCAACTTCACGCTGCCGGAGGAGAAGCCTCCGCTGAAGCCTCCGGAGAAGCCGTCCGCGGAAGCGCCGCGCTGAGGCCGGAGTCGGGGGCCGCGCAGGCCGGCGCTCACGCCGTCGCGTCGGCTCCGCGCGGCGCCTCCGGCATGACGATCCAGAGGATGACGTAGATCAGGATGCCGGGGAAGGCGGCGGAGAGGATCGAGACCAGGACGTAGATCACCCGCACCCAGGTCGGATCCCAGCCGAGCCAATCGGCGATCCCGCCGCAGACGCCGGCGATCATCTTGTTCTTCCGCGAGCGTTGAAGGGCCATTCGGTTCTCCCCTGTGCGTCCGGTGATCGAGCTCGGCTCCGATTGTAGTCCGCGATCGGCCGCGTCCGGCCGGCTTCCCTTGCGCCTCCCTACGTGAACCGGGGCGTGCGGGTTCCGGCCGGCTCAGCCCAGCCAGCCGCGCACCAGCCACGCCGCCGCCAGGCCGGCGTAGTTGCCGACCGCGTAGCCGAGCAGGCCCGCCATCAGGCCGGGCAGGGCGAGGCCCGGGCGGCGGCGGGCGATCGCCAGGGCGAGCGCGGTCGAGGGGCCGCCGACCGCCGCTTGCGACGCCACCGCGGTGGTCTCGACGTCGAGCCGCGCCAGGCGGGCGATCCCGAAGGTGAGGAGGCCGTGCACCGCGACCACCGCCGCGGTCAGGTAGAAGACCTCGGGGCCGACTCGCGCGATCTCGGCGAAGCGCGATCCGATGCCGATGGTGACGAAGAAGAGGTTCAACGCCACCACCCCGAGCGGCAGGGCGCCGCGCAGCCGGCGCACCGGCGGGAGCTGGGCGGCGAGCAGCGCGAGGGTGGTCAGCCACAGGATCGCCACCCCGCCGACCCGCGCCGCCAGCGCCTCGGCGGCGAGCAGCAGGCCGAGGGCGAGGGCGAGCAGGACGGTGACGTCGAGCGGGCGCAGCGGCTCGCCGGTGAGACGGGCTTGGGCGCTCCGGTCGGCCGGCGCCGAGGCCGGCTCGCCGGCGTCCCGAGAAGTCCACGCCTCCTTCGGCGGCGCCGGGTAGAGCCGCCGCAGCCACACCGGCAGCACGAGCGTGGCGCCCATCCACACCGCGGTCATCACGTTGTCGGCGGCGGCGGCGGCGGCGAACAGGCTGTCGGGCAGCGCCAGCTCGCGGCCGACGGCGGCGAAGTTGAGGCTGCCGCCGGTGTAGGTGCCGGTCAGCACCCCGGCGAGCTTCCAGGCCTCGGGCCGCACCGCGGGACCGAGCACGGGGGCGAAGGCGAGCGCCGCGCCGACGGCGCCTACGAACGTGGCCGCCGCGGCGATCCCGAACGCCCCGAGCATCCGCCCGCCGGCGGCCCGCAGGTCGGCCAGCCGCACCGCCAGCAGCAGCCAGACCACCGCCAGCGAGGTCACCGTCCCGCTCACCGCGTCGTAGACCGGCGACGCCTTCGGCACCAGCCCGGCGTTGGCGAGCACGGCGCCGAACGCGATCACCAGCAGGCTCGCCCCGACCTTGCGCGCCCAGCCGAACCGGTGCTCGAGCCAGAGGCCGAGCGCGGTGCAGCCGGCGATCGTCGCGGCGAGCGCGAGGGGCGAGGAGATCATGGTCGGTCGAGCGCGCGGCAGACTACCACCCGCGTGCCGCGCGGCGCCGCGGGTTCGCCACCCGCCCCGGCTACAATCCGCGGATGCCCCGGCAGCCCCAGCCGCCCGTCGAGCCGCCGATCGACGCCTCCTCGGAGACCCCGGCGACCCCCGCCCGCCCGCGCGGCTGGCGCGGGGTCCTCGCCGCGTTCGGCACGCCGTCGGCGCTGACGCTCTTCTTCATGGGCTTCGGCTGCGGCCTGCCGTTCCTGCTGGTCGGCTACACGCTCTCGATCTGGCTGCGCGAGAGCGGCTGGGAGCTGGGGCCGATCGGCCTGGTCAGCTACATCACGCTCCTCTACGTGCTCAAGTTCGTCTGGGCGCCGCTGCTCGACGCCCGCAAGCTGCCGCTGTTCGGGCGCCTGGGGCGCCGCCGCGGCTGGCTGTTCGCGGCCCAGCTCCTGCTCGTCGCCGGTCTGGCGGCGATGGCGACGACCGGCCCGGCGGTCTCGGTCCCGGTGTTTCTCTGTCTGGTCGCCGTGACGGCGTTCGCCGGCGCCACCCAGGACACCATGGTCGACGCCTACCGGATCGACGTCGCGCCGCTCGAGGCCCAGGGCGCGCTGGCGGCGACCTACACCCTCGGCTACCGGCTGGGGCTGATCTGCGGCGGCGCCCTGGCGCTCTACCTGGCCGACTACTGGAGCTGGCAGGCGGGATATCTCTCGATGGCCGGCCTGGCGGCGATCCCGGCCGTGGCGACGCTGCTCGCCCGCGAGCCGGCGATCAGCGCCGAGGTCGAGGCCGAGGCGCGGCCGAAGTTCGCCGAGGCCTACGCGCGCCCGTTCGGCGAGTTCTTCCGCCGCAACGGCTGGGTGCTGGCGGTGGCGCTGCTCGCCTTCGTCGGCCTCTACAAGCTGCCCGACCAGATGCTCGGCGTCATCGCGGGACCGTTCTACATCGACACCGGCTTCGACAAGGCCGAGATCGCCACAGTGTCGAAGCTCTACGGGGTGTGGATCGGCATCGCCGGCGCCTTCGCCGGCGGCATCGCGGTGGCCGCGATGGGCGTCCGCGTGCCGCTGGTGCTCGCCGCCTTCGCGGTCGCGCTGTCCAACCTCCTCTACATCCTGATGTCGATCTACCCCGGCGAGATCTGGAGCTTCGTGCTGACGATCTCCGGCGACAACTTCGCCCAGGGCTTCGCCGGCCCGGTCGTGGTGGCGTTCATGTCCGGTCTGGTCGACAAGCACTACTCGGCCACCCAGTTCGCGCTCCTGGTGTCGCTCGCCAACATGCCCGGCAAGCTGATCGGAGGGATCTCCGGCTACCTGGTCGAGGCCTGGAGCTACACCGGCTTCTTCATCTTCAGCACGCTCTCGATCGTGCCCACGCTGGTGGTGCTGGCGTGGCTGTGGCGGCGGATCGGGGGTGGGGCGCCCGGGCGCTGAGCATCTCTGCCACGCCGGCCGTCCCGGCGCTTCAGCTCAGCCGTTCGATCTCGCCCCGCAGATCGGCCAGCCCGCCGCGGGCGACCGCGAAGGCGTCGCGCTCGCCCGTGAGCCGCTCCCGCTCCGCGCGCACGAAGCGGGTGTACGGAGCGATCCCCTCACGGATACGGCGGATGGAAGCCTCGATCTCCTCGGCGAAGCGCTCCTCGAGGGTGGCGGCGAGGCGGCGGCGGAGGTCGGCGACGCGGTCTTTCAGCTCGCGCTTGGCCCTCTTGCGGCGGGCCGGGATGACGACGAGCCCGAGGACCGCCATCGCGCCGGCGGCGAGCAGGCCGGTGACGTCGATCGCGGTCGAGGTGGCGATGGCGGCGACGGTGGCGCCGAGGCCGATCGCGCCGACCTCGAGCAGCGCCGCCCCGGCGACCGCGGCCTGCACCGAGTCGGCGAGCCGGGCCGATTCGCGCTCGCGGTCGTAGCCCTCGACGGTGGTGCGGGCGGCGTCGCCGACCCGGGCGAGCAGGCGCGAGCGGTCGGTCTCGAAGGAGCCGGCGCCGGTGATGCGGTCGCCATGCTCGGCCTGGCGCTGCGCCAGCCGGGACGAGACGCCCTGCCACAGCTTCAGCTCGGAGTCGACCATCCAGTCGATGACCTCGGCCACCCGGCGCTCGATCTCACGCGGCAGGTCGGCGACCACCTTGCGCTCGAAGTCGGCGCGCAGGCGCGAGCGGTTGAGCAGGTCGGCGACCCGGCCGAGGCGCAGGGTGTCGTCGAAGAACTCGTGGCCGCGGTTCTCGAACGCGTGCAGCTCCTTGTCGACGTCGGAGAGCCGGTAGCGGAACTCGCGCTCCATGTCCTGGCGCCAGACGCCGAGCTGGCTTTCGATGTCGTCGAGCGCGCCGACGTCGCCGGCGAGCAGCCCCAGCCGCTGCTCGGCGACCTCGAGGTACTTGCCGGCCAGCCGCTCGCCGACCCCGACCGGGCTCGCCAGCTTGAGCCGCACTCGCTCGCCCCGGTCGAGGGTGTCGACCAGGTAGCGCTCGAACGCCCCGAAGCGGCTGGCCTCGAGCGACGCCTCGGGGTCGCCGCCCCCATCGCCGGCGGTCTCGCCGAGCTTGGCGGCCAGCGCCCGCCGCGCCGACAGCGGGAAGATCGCGGGCGACGCCCCGAGCAGCTCGTGGGCGCCGTCGGCGATGAACGCCTCGATGCGCTCGACGTCCTCGTCGCGCAGGATCAGGTCGATCTTGTTGAGGACGATGACCACCTTCTTGCCCCACTGCCTGATGGTCTCGAGGAACGCCCGCTCGCTCTCGGCCAGCGGCCGGTCGGCGGAGGTGACGAACAGCACCAGGTCCGAGTTGGGCACGAACTCGCGGGTGATCGCCTCGTGCTGGCGCAAGATCGCGTTGGTGCCCGGGGTGTCGACGATCTGGAGTTCCTCGAGCAGCGGCAGCGGCGCGGTGACCACCTCGACGCCGCCCTCCAGCCGCGAGCCGCGCTGGGCGCCGTGGCGCAGTACGTGGATGCGCGAGGTGGTCGGCGTCACCCCCTCCTCGAGCAGCCGGTCGCCGACCAGTGCGTTGATGAAGGCGCTCTTGCCGGAGTTGAACTCGCCCGCCACCACCAGCAGGAACAGCTCGTCGAGCCGGCCGAGCGAGTCGGCGAGGGTGCGCTGGTCGGCGTCGGCGGCGCCGGCGCGGGCGAGGGTCGCCTGCAGCTCTCCGAGCCGCCGGCGCACCGCCGAGAGCACCTCCTGCTGCGGGCCGCTGAGGATGCGCTCGAGCATGCCGTCGACCGCCCTCCTACCCGGAGCCCTCGAACGACCGGAGCGCCTCGAGCACTTGGTCGACGTCGGTCTCGGTGTGGTCGGCGCAGACCTGGAAGCGGATCTCCTCGCCGCCGCGCGGCACCACCGGGTAGGCGAGGCCGGTGGCGAGGACGCCGTGCTCGCGCAGGTGGGCGACCAGGGCGCGGGTCTTCGCGGTGTCGCGCACCATCAGCGGCACCACCGGGTGCTCGCCGGGGATGACCTCGAAGCCCAGCTCGACCAGACCGCGCTCGAAGCGGCGGGTGAGCGCGCGCAGGCGGTCGAGCAGCTCCCTGCCGCGCTCGGAGTCCAGCAGGTCGAGCGCCGCCCGCGCCGCGCACGCCTCGCCGGCGGTGATCGGGTTGGAGTAGATGTAGAGCGGCGCGGTCTCGCGCAGGTAGGCGATCACCGCACGGTCCGAGGCGACGTAGCCGCCGTTGACGCCGAGCGCCTTGCCGAGGGTCGCGATCAGCACGTCGGCGCGGCCGCCGGTCGCCTCCTCGGTGCCGCGGCCCGTGGCGCCGAACGCGCCGACCCCGTGGGAGTCGTCGACCACCAGGACCACGCCCTCCTCGAAGCGATCGTCGTAGCGCCGCGCGGCCTCGGCGATCCGGTCGAGCGGGGCGTGATCGCCGCGCATCGAGAAGATCCCGTCGGTGACCACCAGCGCCCGGCTCGCGCCCTCGGCGGCGGCCTTCTCGAGCGCCGCCTCGAGCCCGCCGAGGTCGTTGTGCGGGTAGACCGCCTTCGACGCCGGCCGCGCCATCTTCACCGCGTTGATGATGCAGTTGTGGTTCAGCTCGTCGGAGATCACCGCGGTCGTCTCGGAGATCAGCGGCACCAGCACGCCGAGCGTGGTGGCGTAGGCCGAGCTGAAGAGCATCGCCGCCTCGCGGCCGTGGAACTCCGCGAGCCGTCCTTCGAGGTCGACGTGCGGCCGCAAGGTTCCACTGATGAAGCGCACCGCGCCCGGGCCGGCACCGTAGCGGCGGGTGCCCTCCTCCTCGGCGGCGATCACCTCGCGGGCGAGCGCCAGGCCGAGGTAGGAGTTGGAGTTCATGCGGATAAAGCGGCGGTTCTCCGCACCCTCGAGCACGAACCGCGGGCCGAGGTCGCCAGCCGCCGGGACGACGCCGGCGACCACCGTCTCGTCCCCCTTGGCGGTGCCCTGGCGCTGCAGCTCCTCGACGTGGCGGGTGAGGGTCTCGGTCAGCCGGTCGAGCGGCATCGGGTTCCTCCTCGTGCGGGTCCTTCCGGCGCCGGGCCGGCCGCCGGGGATCTCACCCCGCCGGGGCGGCCGACGGCGCGCGCACCGCCGCCGCGGTCAGGCGTTCGATCATGTCGGCGGTGAGCGCGGCGAGGTCGTACTCGGGGCGCCAGCCCCAGTCCTCACGCGCGGCGGAGTCGTCGAGCCGGCGCGGCCAGGAGTCGGCGATCGCCTGGCGCACCGGGTCGACGCGGTAGTCGATCTCGAAGTCGGGCAGGTGCTCACGGATCGCGGCCGCCAGCCGCTCGGGGGTCACCTGCACGGCGGTGACGTTGTAGGCGTTGCGGTGACGGAGGACCTCCCCGTCGGCCTCCATCACCTCGATCGCCGCACGCACCGCGTCGGGCATGTACATCATGTCGAGCTGGGTGCCCTCGGCGAGGAAGCACTCGTAGCGCCCTTCGGCGAGCGCGGCGTGGAAGATCTCGACCGCGTAGTCGGTGGTGCCGCCGCCCGGCGGGTGGGAGTGCGAGATCAGCCCGGGGAAGCGCAGCCCGCGGACGTCCACGCCCCAGCGCCGGTTGTAGTAGTCGCCGAGCAGCTCGCCGGCGACCTTGGTGATGCCGTACATCGAGGTCGGGCGTTGCAGCGCGACCTGGGGCGTCGGGTCGCGCGGCGCATCGGGTCCGAAGGCGGCGATCGAGCTGGGGAAGAACAGCGCGCAGCCGTGCTCGCGCGCCACCTCGAGCGCGTTGAGCAGGCAGCCCATGTTGACCCGGTAGGCGAGCAGCGGCTCGCGCTCGCCCTTGGCCGAGAGCACCGCGGCGAGGTGGTAGACGAGGTCGGTCCGGTGGCGCCGCACCGCGTCGGCGAAGGCGGCGGCGTCGGTGCAGTCGAGCAGCGCCGAGGGGCCGCCGGCGGGCGGCTCGCGCAGGTCGGTGGCGAGCACAGCGTCCTCGCCGTGGAGACGGCGCAGCGCCGGCACCAGCTCGGTGCCGATCTGTCCCCCCGCGCCGGTGACCAGGATCCGCCTCACCGGCGGCGATTATACGGCGGGGTTCCGATGCCGGTCCGCGGCGGACCGGTCCTGCGGTTAGCATCGGGTCCGCGATGGCGATCCTGATCCTCCTCGGCGCGCTGACCGCCGCGGCCTCTGCGGCCTCCGCGGCTCCCGCTGCTCCGGTCGTCGACCCCGGCGGCCTGGTCCGCTGGAGCGGCCCGGGGACCGAGCGCTGTGCGATGGAGGGGGAGAGCTGGGCGCCGCTCGGCGACACCTGCTGGTACCCGATCGACCTGCTGCGCGATCCCGGCCGGGTGACCGTGGTGCGCACCGCCGGCGGCCGGCGCCACGAGGCGGCGGTGCGGATCGCCGCCTACCCGTATCCGGAGCAGCGCCTGACGATCGAGGACGAGAGCAAGGTCGACCTGTCGGCCGAGGACCTCGCCCGCGTCCGGCGCGAGAACCGGGAGATCGGCAAGCTGTGGTCGCGCCGGACGCCGCGGCGCTTCACCCTGCCGCTCGGGCCGCCGCTCGCCGACCTGCCCGAGGCCGGCCGCTTCGGCGCCCGCCGGGTGTTCAACGATCGGCCCTCGAGCCCGCACAGCGGCGCCGACTACAGCGCCGCCGCCGGCACGCCGGTGCTCGCTGTGGCGCCCGGCACGGTGGTGCTCGCCGACGAGCACTTCTTCGCCGGCAAGAGCGTCTTCCTCGACCACGGCGACGGGCTGATCACGATGTACTTTCACCTCTCCTCGATCGCGGTCGAGGAGGGCCAGGAGGTCGAGGCCGGCCGCACGATCGGCCGGGTCGGCGCCACCGGACGCGCGACCGGACCACACCTCCACTTCGGCGTGCGCTGGCGGGGGGCGCGGGTCGATCCGGGGGCGTTGCTCGGGCGGGCGGAGCGGGTGGCGGCGGTGGGGGAGTAGCGTCAGGGCAGGCGGACCCGGACCTCTCCCGTGCCGACGGTCTCCTCGCTCTCCCACTGTTCACCATCCACCCACAGGCGGAAGGCGTAGCGGCCGGGGGACAGGCGGCCGATCGAGACCTCCCCGCTGTCGCTGAAGTGCAGCGCGGGCCGGATCCCCGACAGCAACGGCGTGAGGTCGGCTCCCTCCGGCGAGTGGACGGTCAGCAGCTCGACCGGCGCGCCGGCGCAGTGCTGGGCGGGGCAGGCGACGACCACCGAGGCGCCGGCGGTCAGCAGCTCCTCGATCACCGGCCGCCGGACGGGCGAGACCCGCACCGGCCGCGCGACTCCCGCTCCGTGGAGCGGATCCGACCACCCGACCTGGTACTCGCCGGCCGGCAGGACCGCCATGGCGCGGTCGCCGTCGACCCGGAACGGAGTCGACCGCCTCCCGGCGCCGTCGAAGACCACCACCGGCACCCCGGACGCCGGGGTCGCCGCGGTCCCGTCGACGCGCCGGAGGACGACCTCGACGGTCCCCTCCTCGCCGCTCTCCGCCTCCAGCTCGATCGCCAGCGGCTGGGCCGAGCCCGAGACCTCGACCTCGCGCAGGCGGGTGCGGACGCGGCCCGGGGCGAGGACGTCGAGGTCGTAGCGGCCCTCCTCGAGGTCCTCGAAGCGGAAGCCGCCGTCCGGGTCGCTGGCGACGTGCGCGAAGAGCTGCCCGGTGACGCCGTAGAGGAACAGCCGCGCCTCGACGCCGAGCCCGCTCTCGGGGTCGACGACCCGTCCCTCGAGCGGCCGGCCCGCGATGTCGATCCGCAGCTCCTCGCCGGGACGATCCGGCACCGCCACGCTGCGGACCGCGCGCCGCTCGCCGGCGGGTCCGGCGTAGGCGAGCCAGGCGAGGCCGGCGGGCGCGTCGTCGAGGGTGAACGAGCCGTCCTCGCCGACCTCGCCGATCGCGGTCTCCCTCCGCCTGCCGAACGACAGCTCGCCGTCGCCCGAGCGCACGCGGATCGCCCCCGCCCTCCCGGTGCGGCTGAACGCCGGGGTCAGCGTCACGTTGCCGCCCGCGACCGGCACCCCGCGGTAGGTCAGGTGGCCGCGCACCCGGCCTCCGCCTACCGTCAGGTCGAGCCGTTGTTCGGCCGCGCCGGGGGCGATCTCGATCTCCTGCGCCAGGAGCACGTGCTCGCCGCCGATCTGGATGCGGTAGCGCCCGGCGCCGACCGGTTCCAGGCGGTAGGCCCCCTCGGCGTCGCTGGTCCCCTCCGCCAGCGGGACGAGGACCTCGTTCGCGGCGTCGTAGAGCTGGACCGCGATCTCCGGCCGCGCGCGGCCACCGGGATCCCTCAGCACGCCGAACAGCTCGACCCCGCCACCGAGGAACATCGTCCCCAGCTCGAGCAGGCCGTCGCCCTCGAGGTCGAGGAGGCGGTGGACGGTGCCGTAGCCGTCGCGCCGCCAGCGGACGTGATAGCGGCCGGGGTCGAGCCCGGCGAGGGTGAAGGCGCCGGCCGAGTCCGAGACCACGCCCGTCCCGCCGCGGCCGTCGGCCAGCACGCCGAGCCCGAGCCCGCCGACCGGCAGCGCTTCGACGATCACGCCGGCCAGCGGCGTCCCCTCGGCGGCGTCGGCGAGCACTCCGCGCACCCCCGCCCCCCGGCTGAGCTGGATCGCGCCGAGCGAAACCGAACGGCCCGGCCCGACCTCGATCGGCCCCAGCACCAGCTCGCGGTAGCCGCCCACCGTCAGGCGCAGCAAGTAGCTACCGGGAGCCTTCAGATCGAGCCGGAACTCGCCGTCCGCGGTCGGGAGCGTCATCGTGCCGCCGTGCCGCGAGCCGGCGAGGACGTTGCGGAACCAGATCTCGACCTCGGGGATCGTCTCGTCCGGGTCGCCGAGCAGCGTCCCGGCGATCTGCTCGGCCGGCTCCAGGCGTAGCTCCACCAGGCCGGTCGCGGTCACCTCACGAGTCGCGCTGCGGTAGCCGGATGCGCCTGCCAGGATCTCCGCGGGAAGGCGGCGGACGGCGAGGGCGAAGCGTCCGCCGGCGTCGGCCTCCGCCGGCACCGCGCCATCGGCCTCGACCCGGGCGCCGGCCACGCCGCGGCCGCGGGGATCGGTGATGCGGCCGGTGACGAGCACGCCCCGCTCGAGGGCCAGCCGGGCACCCTCGCCCTCGCGCGACGTCACGGTGCGGGCCAGCCGCAGGAAGCCGGGGACGAGGACCTCGACCTCGAGTGGACCTCCGGGCAGTCCGGCGAGCCGGAACCCGCCGTCCGCCGCGACCGGGGCGCAGCGCCGCCACTCCCGGCTCCTGCCGCCCATCCGCAGCTCGAAGCGGCCGGCGGCGCAGATGGTCCCCACCCGCGCGTCGGGTTCGGCTCCGGGCTCCGCCGGCTCGAGCCGCCCCACCCACGGCTCCGCGGGGACGAGCCGGATCTGGGACGCCGAGTGGGCGGCCGGGCCTTCGAGCAGCTCGGGCGGGTAGTCCGGGTGGTCGACGATCAGCGCGACGCCGTCGACCGCCGGGACGTGGACCGGGGCGACGCCGTCGGGACCGGTGAGCGCCGAGGCCAGCGGCCGATCGGCGACCGAGAAGGCGGGCGAGGGCCCTCCCTCGACGAACGTCTCGACCCGGGCTCCGGCGACCGGCCGGCCGTCGGGAGCGACGACCCGCAGCTCCGCGGTGGCGAAGGCGGGTGCCGCGAGCAGCGTCGCGAGCGCCGGGATCAGCGTGCCGGGCGCCAGATCGACGATCACGACGACAGTGTACGCTGAAATGATCGTCGCATCACGAGCCGGCCGCCCGCTCCGCCTCTGCGACGCGGTCGGGCAGCGAGACACCGCCGAGGTAGCTGCCGGCGAGGGTGAGCCCGGGCAGCCGCGACTCGATCGCCTGCGCCAGCTCGACGAAGCGGTCGTGCCCCAGCTCGTACTGGGGGATGCCCGCGAGCCAGCGGCGAATCCGCGCGAGGAGCGGCTCGGTGGTGACGCCGAGGGTCCGCGCGAGGTCGGCGCGGACGAGGGCGAGCAGCTCGGCGTCGGGGAGGTCGGGCAGGCCGGGCCGGGTGCGGCCACCGGCGATCGCGGTCAGGGCGACGCAGCCGGCCGGGGCGCGGCCGGGAAAGAGGCTCGATGGGAACAGGCAGCCGAGGATCGAGAGCCCCTCGCCGTGCGGCGCGAGGAAGCCGAAGCCATCGAGCGGATGGGCGACGTCGCCGCGCCGGTAGCCGAGCGCGACGGTGACGACCGGTGCCGCGGGCACCTCGGCGAGCGCGCGGCTGGCGCCGCCGGTGGCGTCGGCGAGGATCTCGGCGGTGGCGGCGGCGGGGACGGCGAGGATCACCCGCGGGGCGCGAAAGGTGCCGGCGGCGGTCTCGACCCGCAGGCGGTCGCCTTCGGCCACCAGCCGCCGGCAGGGAGTGCCGGCGTGCATGCCCGCGCCGGGCACCGTCGCGGCCGCCTCCACCGCGTCGGCCAGCCGGCGGGGGAGCGTCGCGAGCCCGGCGCGCAAGGTGAACAGACCCCGGCCCGGCGGGCCGCCTCCGCCGGCGCCGCCCCGCCCGGCCCGCAGCAGTCCCTTGAGCAGGCCGCCGTGCTCCCGCTCGAGCGCCGCGAGGCGCGGGAAGGCGTGGCACAGCGACAGCTTCTCGGGATCGCCGGCCCAGATGCCGGAGACGAACGGCGCGGCCAGGACCTCGAGCGCCTCGCCCCCGAGGCGGCGGCGGGCGAAGCCGGCGACCGATTCCTCCTCGGTCGGAGGGCCGGGCGCCCACGGCTCGCGCAGGAGGCGCAGCTTGCCGCGGGCGGAGAGGACCGGTGTGGCGAGCAGCCCGAGCGGGCCGCGGGGCAGCGCCCGCAGCCGGCCGCGGTGCCACAGGTAGCGCTTCGCAGCCGCCGGGTCGGCCTCGATCCGCTCGCCGGCCAGGCCGGCGTCGGCGATCAGCCCCTCGAGCGCCGGCGCGCCGCCGAGGATCGTGTTGGGCCCCGGCTCGAAGAGCCAGGCGCCGCCGGGGCCCTCGGTCGCCCAGGTCTCGATGCAGCCGCCGACCCGCTCCGACGCCTCGACCACCGCCACCGAGCGTCCGGCGCGGACGAGCCGAAAGGCGGCGGCGAGGCCGGTGATCCCAGCCCCGACCACCACCGCGTCCAACTCGTGGGGATCGCTCATCGAACTCGACCCGGGCACCGATCGGCGTCCCGGACTGTCGGCCTCGGGGCGCGCCAGGACTCACCGCGCCGGATCGATCGATCCGGCGTAGCGGATCGCGGGCGCGCGCCGCGTCAGCTCAGCAGCCGCGCCTCGAGCCGGATCTCGACCGCGGCGAGCGCCTTCGACACCGGGCATCCCTCCTTGGCCTGCCGGGCGTGCGTCTGGAACTCGTCGTTGGCGAGCCCGGGCACCTCGGCCTCGCAGTCGAGATCGATCGCGGTGATCGCAAACCCCGCGTCCTGCTTGTTCAGGTGCACCCGCGCCGTCGTCGCCACCTTCTCCGGGCTGTGCCCGGCGCGCTCCAGCCCGGCCGCCAGCGCCATCGAGAAACACCCCGCGTGCGCGGCGGCAATCAGCTCCTCGGGGTTCGTCCCCGAGCCGTCCTCGAACCGCGAACCGAACGAGTAGGGACCCTGGAACGCGCCGCTCCCGAGCGCCACCGTCCCCTTGCCCCCCTTGAGACCGCCCTCCCAGGCGGCGTTCGAACTCCTGACCGGCATACCGAACCTCCTCCGTGAATTCGCCTGAATCGCCTGATGGTTGATCGTCGACCCGACCGGCCTCTCAGCCCCCGAGGTCGAGCACCGTGTCCGCCCCCAGCTCCTCGACGCGGGTGATCCGGTACGGCGGATCGCCCTCCCACTCCACCTCGAGCGTGAACCCCACCTTGTCCCCGACCTCCACCCCGTCCAGCTCTACCCCTTCGCCGACCGGAAACGGCATCGTCATCGACTCCATCCCCACCACCTCGCCGTCGATCCCCACGAACCCCGGCATCGCCTCGTGCCGCACGGACAACGCATCCACCCCCGCCGAAGGCAACCGCGTCACCTCTCCCCGCACCTCGTACCGCTGGACTACCCCCGGCGCCTCCCCCTCGCCGTCCGCCTCCCGCGGATCCCCAGAGCATGCCGCGTGCGATGCTGCCAGGAGTAGCAGCGCGAGCAGACCGCAAGGACCTGAGCGGAGGACGAGAGCCTCGTTCACGCCAGCGAGCCTATCAGCCGTCAAGGCGGCTCCCACGATGCCCCGCAGGTGGTGGACGCCTCGTGGTGTTCACCCGCAGCCAGTCCGCCGGCGCACCACCTGGTCTCTGGCGGCGGGTGCAACTCACGCCGCGGCAAAGCATATACCCTCACGCAAATATGCTCATTTGACTATGGTGGCCGGTCTGTAGCACTGTTCGCCGACTCTGGAGTGGACGCGCGCGAGCCGTGATCGGGCCTGGGTGGGCTCGGCCCGGGGCGTGCGCGTTCGTTCGTCGAGAACGTAGTCCTGTCCCGCGGAAGGTCGTCGATGCCCTTGCGATTCGTCTCTCGGTCCAAACGCGGTCATGCGCTCGCCGCGCTCGTCGCGGCGACGGTGATCGCGGCCCTGCTCGCGGTTTACTGGCCGAAGGGCGAGCAGGAGGTCTACGTCGCCCTCTTCGGCCGCGTTCGCGACACGCCGTTCGAAGCGATCCATCGGCACGCTCTGGAGCATTACCTGGCGTCGCTGAGCGATGAGACCCCGGGGTATCGGTTCACGCTCAAGCCTCGCTACCTCGACGACGAGCCCGGCCGCCTCGACGACCCTGCGACGCTGCAGCGGTTCTATCGGACGATCGTCGCGGACGACGAGCGCTACGTCGTCGCGATCGACAACACCTGAGCCAAGCACCTGCAGGCGGCGGGCACGCTGATCAGGGAGCACGAGATCCCGACTCTTTCGCTCAACGCGGACAAGGGGAGCACCGACTTCGGCCACAATGCGGTTTTCATCGGCCACGCGGACGCTACGCCGCTCGACCTCGTCACCTACATGAACGAGGTGATCCGGCCCGCCACGGTCGGCTTCGTGGGCGAGCAGGACTACTGGCTGACCCAGGAGTTCTTCGGGCTTGCCGAAGAGTCTCCCGACCGCTCCGAACGGCCGCTCCTCGATCTCGACTACAGCGAAACCGTCACGACGGCGCTGACCGACGAGAACGAGAGGCGGCGGCTCCAACGAGCGCTCGGGTCGTGGTTCAACGACGCCCCGCAGCCGGCGGTCCTGCTGCTCAACGTGCACAACGACTGGGGTGACGAGATCATCCAGTACGTCGACGACCACATCGAGGGTGTCACGATCCTGGCCGCTTCGTACGCCGTTCGGGAGGGCAAGTCGGCCACGTTCCGCGGCGATCGCGGAAACCGTCTGATCCTCATGACCGACCCCGAGGATGCGGTGTCCAAGCCGGTCAGACAGGACATCATCCGGTTGCGCCAGCGCCATCCGGAGCGGTTCCAGGAGCAGTTCAACCTTCCGTTCTATGTCAAGCGCTGCTTGGACGCCTCGGAGATCATCCGAGAGGCGGTCATGGACGCGGCGAGGACCGCCGGCGGCGCGCCTCTCACCATCGATCGCGAGGTGTTCGCGCGCTTCTTCAGGGAGCAGCTCATCGGCCACGCCGTCGCCGGTCGTCACGACCTCTACAACTTCGACGGCGAAGGGCTTCGGGTCCCTGAGATCTCCTTTGTCGAGTACAAGCAGGGCGTCGCCATGTCTCAGTGGCAGCAGCTCAACTCTCATCGCGAGGTGATCCCCACGGTCTTCTTCGGCTTCGACCTCCTCGACATCGGCAGACTCGACGCGGAGAACGGCCGCTTTCGGGCCGACTTCTACTACTGGATCCGCGCCCAGCCCAACCGCAGGACTCCCGACACGCGGGCGCCCGATGCTCCTTCCTCCGAGCCAGCCGCGCAGACCGCCCAGGCCGATCTGGCGAGCCGGACCGTGAGCGATTTCATTCATTTCCGCAACCTCTCGCAGGAGAACAGCAGCACTCCCATCGAAAAGGCGGCCGACGGCACGTATCGGCTCGAGCGCATCTCCGGCGAGTTCAACGTCGACCTCGAGCTCGAGGACTACCCCCTAGACACCCAGGAGCTCACCCTCGAACTGGAGCTGGCGAATCCCTTCGACGACGTGCGCATCGCGTTCGACTACGCCGCCTTCCAGGAAGGCGGGCGGAACGTCGAGATCTTCGACATCCCGGGCTGGAAGCTCGTCGAGCACTACGTGACCGTCGACAACGTGATCTCACGAGGGTTGCGGGGGGCGAATCCGGGTCAGAGCCGGGAACCCAAGAAGTTCAAGACGCTCACCGTTCGGATCGTGACCGAGCGCAAGATCCAGGGCGCCCTGGTCTCGGTGGCCCTGCCGCTGTGTGCGATCGGATTGGCTGCCCTCTCCTTGCTCTTCATCCGGGACATCCGGTTCAGCCGCGTCGGCGACGTCTACGTCGGCCTGTTCTTGAGCATCGTCACCTACTCGATCGCGTTTGCGCAGCTCGCGCCGCCCTCCGGGGTCTTGACGCGCGCCGACTACCTGTTCTACTTCACGTTCTTAACGGTCCTGGCCGTCTTCCTGCGCTCCGTGATCCTCAACGTTCTCGACCGGACTTCCGGCGACGGTCTGGTCAGCCCCCGGCGGCCCTTCGCCTACGGCGCGGTGGCGGTCTATCTCGTCGTCGTCTGCTTCCTCGCCTTCTACTGAGCGGCGGTCCGCTCCAGCATCCGTGCGGGGCCGGTCCTGGGCGCCTCGGCCTGTGAGAGGATTGCCCGAGGAGGGCGGCGACCCGATGAACCCCCTGCGCAAGCTCCACGACCAGGGCCAGGCGGCGTGGCTCGACTTCATCCGCCGCGGCATGCTCGACGGCGGCGGCCTCACCCGCCTGATCGAAGACGACGGCCTCACCGGCGTCACCTCCAACCCCTCGATCTTCCAGCAAGCGATCGCCGGCGGCAGCGAGTACGACGACCAGATCGCCGAAGTGCTCGCCGCCGACCCGCGCGCCTCCGCCGGCCACCTCTATGAGGCGCTGGCGGTCGAGGACATCCGCACCGCCGCCGACCAGCTTCGCGGCGTCTGGGACGCGACCGCCGGCGCCGACGGCTACGTCAGCCTCGAGGTCTCCCCCTACCTCGCCCACGACACCGAGGCCACGATCGAGGAGGCGCGCAGACTCTGGAGCGCCGTCGACCGCCCCAACCTGATGATCAAGGTCCCCGGCACCGACGAGGGCGTGCCCGCGTTCGAGGCGCTGATCGCCGAGGGGATCAACGTCAACGTCACCCTGATGTTCTCGCTCGCCACCTACGAGGCGGTCGCCCAGGCCTACTTGCGGGGCCTTTCCCGCGCCGCCGCGCCCGAGACGATCGCCTCCGTGGCGTCGTTCTTCGTCAGCCGGGTCGACACCTACGCCGACGCGGCGCTCGAGGAGATCGGCGGCGAGGACGCGCTCGCCCTGCGCGGCAGGACCGCGATCGCCAACGCCAAGCTCGCCTACCGCCGCTTCGAGGAGATCTTCCACGGCGAGCCGTTCGCCGCGCTCGCCGCCCGCGGCGCCCGGCCGCAGCGGGTGCTGTGGGCGAGCACCAGCACCAAGAACCCGGCCTATCGCGACGTCGTCTACGTCGAGGAGCTGATCGGCTCGGAGACCGTCAACACCCTGCCGCCGGCGACGCTCGAGGCGTTCCGCGACCACGGCGCGGTGCGGCCGAGCCTGACGGAGGAGGTCGCCGAGGCCGAGGAGCACCTGGCGCGGCTGGCCGCCGTCGGCGTCGACCTCGACGACGTCACCGACCGGCTCCAGTGCGACGGCGTCGAGGCGTTCGCCGCCTCGTTCGACTCCCTGCTCGCCGCGGTCGAGGGCAAGCGCCGGCGGATGCTCGCCCGCCGCGCCCCGCGCGCCGGTCTCCGGCTGGGCACGCTCCGCGGCGCCGCCTCGCGGATGCTCCAGCGGTGGCAGGACGAGCGGCTGACCGACCGGCTGTGGGCGCGCGACGTCACGCTGTTCGCGCCGGGCGCCGGTTCCGGCTGGGCGCCCGAGATCGCCGACCGCCTCGGCTGGCTGGCGCTCCCCGAGTCGATGCGCGCGGCGGCCGAGGAGCTGACCGCGTTCGCCGCCGAGGTCTCGGCCGAGGGAGTCCGCGACGCGGTGGTGCTCGGCATGGGCGGCTCCAGCCTGGCGCCCGAGGTCTTCGGGCGGGTGTTCGGCGGTGAGGCCGGCGAGACGGTCGGGGACTCCGGCCGGCCGAGGCTCACGGTCCTCGACTCCACCCACCCCGACGCGGTGCGCGCAGCCCTCGACCGGCTCGACCCGGAGGCGGCGCTGTGCGTGGTCTCGAGCAAGTCGGGGACCACGGCCGAGACCGATGCGCTGTTCCGCGCCGCCTGGGAGCGCACCGCCGGCGCTGTCGCCGCACCGGGCCGGCGCTTCGTCGCGATCACCGACCCGGGCACGCCGCTCGCCCGGCTGGCCGAGGAGCGCGGCTTCCGGCGGCTCGTGACCGCGCCGCCCGACGTCGGCGGTCGCTACTCGGCGCTGACTCCTTTCGGCCTGCTGCCGGCGGCGCTGGCCGGCGCCGATTCGGGCAAGCTCCTCGACCGCGCCTTCGTCATGGCCCAGGCGTGCG
>Ga0302046_10002125_pt1 | contig 18576 bp, 14 predicted proteins | sample RVTome_11_FD_200261 | JGI IMG/M metagenome (GOLD analysis project Ga0302046, IMG submission 200261) | Soil microbial communities from uranium-contaminated site in the Upper Colorado River Basin, Wyoming, United States - RVT147D111 (version 2) ...
CCGCGCTCGCGTCCCGAGCCAGAGTATGAGGGTCCCGAGCAGCGCCACCCCCGCGGAAGACGCGAACGCCAGCGGAATGGTTGACGCGGCCGCGACCGCGCCGAGCGTCACCGGACCGAGCCCGAATGCGAGGTCGATGAACGCACTGAACGTTCCGAGGGCTGCACCGCGCTGGGCGGCCGGGACGGCGGAGATGACCAGGAGCGCCAGGGCCGGGGTCGTGAAGGCGACGCCAAGGGCGAGCACCACCGTCCCGACCATGAGGCCGATCGGATCGGCCCACAGGCCCATGATGAGGAGCCCGGCGGCGGTGATGACCATGGCCGTGCCGGACAGCCGTCGCGCGCCCACCCGATCGGGGAGCTTGGCTCCGATGAGGCGAGCCAGAATCACGACTCCCCCGAACGCCAGCAGGTACGGCGATGCCCCGGCCAGGCCCAGGTCACGGACCGCGAACAGCGGGGCCAGGGTGAAGTAGCCGGCCATGCCCCAGACGCCGGCCAACAGGACCACGCCCGGCAGCACCCCCGCGCGGTGGAGCAGCCTCCCGCCTCCGGAGTCCTCCTTGGGCGCCGGTCGGGTTTCGGTCAGGAAGAGGCAGATAACGGTGGCCAGCGCCGCCACCGCTCCCGCGCCGATCCAAACGGCCCAATAGCGATCCTCGCCGAGGGCGATCTCCGCCAACACCGGGCCGACGGCGATGCCCAGGTACAGGGTGAGGCTGTCGTAGGTGATCGCCTCCCCCTGCCGCCCCTCCGGAGCCAGGTCGGCGACGGCCGCGAAGGCGGCGACGAAGAAGAATGCTTCTGCCACGCCCATGGTCAGCCGCAGACCGATCAGGATGGGCAGCGTGGTCGCCGCCAGGTGACCGAGGGCGGCAAGGGCGAATAGGGCCGCGCCGCCGACCATCAGCGCGCGACGGCCCCGGCGGTCGGCAAGGCGACCGGCGTACGGCCGCAGGACGAGCGCCGTCAGGCTGAATGCGCCGAACGCGAGCCCTGCTCCTACCTCGTTGCCACCGAGCGGGCCGTCGACATACCGGGACAGGACGGCGAAGGTCATGCCGTCGGCCGTGAAGTAGACGAACGAGGCGAGCAGGAGCAGGAGGAAGGGCCGCGTCCACAATCCGGTCGGGGGCGCCGCAGCCATTGGCGGGGATTCTACGGCGGAAAGCCCATCGGTCCTACACTGCGCGACATGTCCGAGCCGTGCGCCTGTCCGCCAGAACAATCACCCACCGAGGTCGAGCGCATCGCGCAACACTTCGACGAGCGGATGCGCGACTGGCAGCCGGTGTGCCCCGCGTCCACCGACCTGCTCTTCGGGTGGCTCGAGCGGGAGGGCCTGGCGGGATCGAGCGTCATGGACGTGGGGTGTGGGACCGGTGAGCTCATCGCTCGGGCCCTGGACGCGGGCGCGACGCGCGCCACCGGCGCGGACCTGTCGTCAGAGGCCATCGCCCAGGCATCGGCTCAGATGCGCGAAGCGGGGTTCGAGGATCGCGTCGACCTGTGGGTCGGCGACGCGGCGATCGAGCCGCTTGAGCCGCACGACGTGGTCGTCTTGGACAAGGTCATTTGCTGCTACCCCGATGCAGACGCTTTGATCGCCAGCTCCACCGCGGCGGCGCGGAGGCTGTACGCGTTCGCCGTGCCCGAATCGCGGGGCTTTTGGGGCCTGGTCGCTCGCGCCCGCTGGTTTGTCTTCGACCTTGTCGCGAGGCTGCGGGGCGAGGACCCCCCGCGGTTCATCCACGAGCGGGCCGATGTCGAAGCCAAGGTCCTGGCCGCCGGCTTCCGGCCGCTGCACACCGGGCGCCAGTTCGTGTGGTTCGTGGGGGTCTACGCCCGCCGCTGACCACGGCTCCTCCAAGCGCGCAGCTCCCTACTGGCTCACGCCTGCAGCGTGTACATCGGCGCGTTTCCGCCGCGGCGCGCCACCTAGAGCCCCATCTCGCCCGTTATTGCGCCCCGGCACACGCACCGCGAGTGAGATGTGGCGGGAAGGTCCGCCCAGGCGCTGATGTACACGTCCAGCGAGTGCGGAGCAAGGATGGCGCCAACTGAGTGATGGTGCGGGCTAACCTGGGTTCTTCTCGAGCAGCCGGCGAAACCCTTCCTCGTCCAACACCGGGACTCCGAGGCCCTCCGCTTTGGCCAGCTTGGACCCGGCCTTCTCCCCGGCCACCAGGTAGTCGGTCTTGGCGCTCACCGATCCCGCCGGATGACCGCCCGCGGCCCGAATTGCGGCCTCCGCATCCTCGCGTGTGAAGCCGGGGAGCGTCCCGGTCACCACCAGCGTCTTGCCCGCCAGGGGACCTTCCGTGACCGCGGCCACCGCTCCGGCCTCGGGTGCCTCGGCCACCACCCCGGCCTCGACCAGGTGGCGCAGCACGTCCGACGTGTGCTCATCGCGGAAGAAGCGGGCGATGCTCTCCGCCACCACCGCCCCCACCCCGTACACCGCCATCAACTCCTCGGCCGACATTGCCGTCAGCCGGTCGACCACTCGCCGCGTCCACTCGGCGTCGGTCTCGCCCTCGGCCGGCGGGATTTCCTGGGCCAGCCATCGGGCGAGATCGATCGCGGTCTGCTCCCCCACGTGGCGGATGCCGAGCCCGTTCAGAATGCGGTACAGCGGGCGTCGTCGGGACCGCTGGATGGACGCGAACAGGTTTTCGGCGCTCTTGCGGGCGAATCGGTCCAGCCCCTCGATCGCCTCCACGCTGAGCCGATACAGGTCCGCCGGCTCGCTGACCAGCCCGCGGTCGGCGAGCTGGACGATCACCTTGTAGCCGGCCCCTTCGATGTCAACCCCGCCCCGCCCGGCGAAGTGCTCCAGGCCGCCGATTCGTTGCGCGGCACAGAACGGGTTCGGGCATCGCGCAACTACCTCGCCTTCGTCGCGGACCGCCTCGGTCCCGCACACCGGGCAGGTCAGCGGCATGGACCACTCGGTCTCGGAGCCGGTGCGAGCCTCCACCACCGGGCGGACCACCTCGGGGATGACGTCGCCGGCCCGCTGGAGCACGACCAGGTCCCCCACCCGCAGGTCCTTGCGCCGGATCTCGTCGATGTTGTGGAGCGTCGCGTTGCGGACGGTGGTCCCGCCCACCGACACGGGCGTGACGTGGGCGACCGGCGTCATCGCCCCGTGGCGCCCGACGTAGACCTCGATCGCCTCCAGCCGCGTGGTCACCTGCTGGGCCGGGAACTTGTACGCGACCGCCCACCGCGGGGAGCGCGAGACGAAGCCCAGCCGCTCCTGCTCGGCCACGGCGTCCACCTTGACCACCACGCCATCGGTCTCGTACTCGAGCTCGTGCCGCTTGTGCTCCCACGCGGCCACGAATGCGAGCACTTCGTCCACCCCGGCGGCGCTGCGGACGTGCGGATTGACGCGGAAGCCGAGCTCGCGCAGGAGCGCGAGCGAGGCGGTTTGGCTGGCCAGCCCCGGCACGCCGACCAGCGAATAGCACCATACCGATAGCTTTCGACTGGCCGTCACCGCGGGATCCTTCTGGCGCACCGATCCGGCGGCGGTGTTCCGGGCGTTTGCGTAGCGCGGCTTGCCCTCCGCCTCGAGCTGCTGATTGAGCGCCTCGAAGGCGGTGCGTGGCATGAACACCTCGCCTCGAACCTCCAGCGCGTCGCTGGGTGGGTCGCGGCGCAGTTTCAGCGGGATGGCCCGGACGGTCCGCAGGTTGGGGGTGACCTCCTCGCCGGTGTAGCCGTCGCCGCGGGTCGCGCCGCGTACGAACGAGCGGCCCTCGTAACGCAGGCTCACCGCGAGCCCATCGATCTTCAGCTCGCAGACGTAATCCACAGGCGGGTCGTCATCGGTCAGTCCCAGGCCCCGGCGCACCCGCTTGTCGAACTCGCGCAGCTCATCGGCTCCGAAGGCGTTGCCCAGCGACAGCATGGGCACGCCGTGGCGCACCTCGGCAAATCCGGCCGCCGGCGCGGCGCCCACCCGCTGCGTGGGCGAGTCCGAGGTCCGGAGCTCCGGGTATGCGGTCTCGAGCTCCTCCAGCTCGCGCAGCAGGCGGTCGTATTCGGCGTCGTCGATCGTCGGCGCATCGAGGACGTAGTAGCGGTAGTTGGCGTCGTCGATGGCTTCGCGCAGCTCGGCGCGGCGCTTGGCCGCGCGCTTGGCAGCTCCCTTGGCGGGCCGCCCGGCCGGGTCAGTCATCCATCGGTTCGGCTTCGGCTCCGGCTTCGCCTTCCGCTTCGGCTTCGGCTCCGGCAGCAAACCAGGCCCGGATGTCGTGGGTGTGCTCGCGGTAGTGGTCGGCCCCGTCGTACAGGATGATCTCCTCCAGCGTGTCGCCGTCCGCGTCGCGCTCGGAGAGCCATTCCGGGTCGGCGCTCAGGACCCGCTTCCGGAACGCGTCGAACGCCAGCTCCTCGCGCGAGAAAACGGTCGGCAGGTCCGTCTCGCCCGCCACCCGCGCCACCACCGCGTTGCGCTCGTCCACGCTGGGGGCATCGACGTCGAACTCGTCCAGTCGGCCCTGCTCGGCATGGTGCACCGCCTCCGCCGCGTGACCCGCCCAGTAGCCCATGTGCGCCACCAGCTCGCGGGCCGACCACACCCCCACCAGCCCCGGACTGGTCAGCAGGGCGGGGTCGATGTCGGCCACGGCATCCAGGAACTCGGTGCGGGCCGCGACCAGGTCCCCCGCGAGAGCCTCGGTTCGCGCTTTGGAGTCAGCCACTGCCCGATGGTATAGCCGGCTCATCGCCAAAGCTGATGCCAATCGCCCGCGCGGAGCGGACCAGCTCCCCGTCGACCGGCACCGTGCGAATGCGCCCCACCCCGGTGGCCAGCGGTACCGGCACGATCGTGGATCCGCGGAGCGCCACCATCGTCCCGATCGCGCCGGAGGCCACCGCCTCGACCGCGGCCACCCCGAACCGCGTACACAACTGGCGATCCCACGCGTTTGGCGGCCCGCCGCGCTGGAGGTGGCCCAGCACGACGGCGCGCGACTCCCGGCCCGTGCGGCGCTGGAGCTCGGCCGCGACCTTGGGGCCGATGCCACCCAGGCGCCGCTCGCGGGACTCCCCCGCCCTCGAGGCGGCGGTCATCACGTAGCGGCCGCCAACCGGGCGAGCGCCTTCGGCCACCACAATCAACGAATACGGCATCCCGGCCCGCGCCCGCTCCTCCACCCGACGGCAGACCGCCTCCCAGGTGAAGCGGATCTCGGGGATGAGGATGACGTCGGCTCCGCCGGCAACGCCCGCGTGGGCCGCGATCCATCCGGCGTGGTGGCCCATGACCTCCAGGACCATGACCCGCTGATGGCTCTCGGCCGTACTTGAAAGCCGATCGAGAGCGTCCACCGCCACGCTGACCGCCGACTCGAATCCAAATGTGGCATCTGTTCCGGGCAAGTCATTGTCGATTGTCTTCGGGACCCCGACCACCGGCACACCCGCCTGGGCCAGCGCGCGGGCGATGCGCAACGACCCATCTCCACCGATACAGATCAGCGCCTCGAGGTTGAGGCTGCGCGCCATGGCGGCGGCCTCGGCAACGACGATCGGGTCAAGCCGCTGGTGTGAGCGCGACCCGGACCGGCCGCTGAAACGTCCACGGTTGGAGGTGCCGAGAACGGTCCCACCGCGAAACAGCAGGGCATCCATCTGGCGGGCGTCGAGTGGGCGCTGGGCGATGGGAGGCAGCAGGCCCTCGAACCCGCCGAGGATCCCGATCGTCTCCCAGCTCCGTCGCGCTGCCGCCATCACCACCGCCCGGATCACGGTGTTCAGGCCGGGCGCGTCGCCACCGCCGGTGACGACGCCTATCCGCCGCCGGTCAGCGGCCATCAATCCGCTCGAGGCCGGCGTAGGAACCAACGAGGCGGCGGACGCCGTGGCCGGCGAAGGCGACGGTGACCTCCTCGTCGCCGCTGACCCATTGCGAGGTGACTACGATCCCGTCCCCAAAGCGACGGTGGCGGACCTTGTCGCCGGCCCGCCAGGCCAGCTCGGGCGGGGTTGCCTCCGCTGCGGCCGCCTCCCCCGTCGCCTCCGTGGCCGCCTCGCCCGACGCCACCGGGATCGTTCGCCCGAAGGTCCCGCTCCCCAGGTCGAGGTCCGGCAACCGCTCGGGACGGAGCGGCTCCAGCCCGGGCCGAATCCGGCCCCACACCGTTGGCGTGGTGCCCGAACCATCATCCGTGCCACCGTCCCGGACCCAGCCCAGACCCGACGGGCCGCGGCGGCCGCCGCCCACCTCCAGCAGGTCCTCGGGCAGATCGGCCAGGAAGCGGGAGGGCTCGACCTCCACCCCGCCACTGCCCCACGCGGAGCGGTGGCGGGCGTGGACCAGGAACAGCCGATCCTTGGCCCGAGTCATCCCGACGTACGTGAGCCGCCGCTCCTCCTCCAGCTCGCGCTCGTCATCCAGGGCCCGCGCGTAGGGAAGCAGCCCCTCCTCGAGACCCACCATGAACACGATGGGGAACTCCAGGCCCTTCGCCGCATGAAGGGTGATCAGGGTCACCCGGTCCGGCCGCTCCTCCAGCGTGTCCTGGTCCGAGACGAGGGCTACCTCCTCGAGGAAGCGGGCCAGGCCCTCGGGGGCGGCCACCTCGTCGAACTCGGCGGCGTGGTTGCGCAGCTCGACCAGGTTCGCCCAGCGCTCCTCCCCTTCTTCGGACCCGTCCTCGAGCGCGGCCCGCAGCCCGCTTCGCTCCAGGCACGCCTCGAGGACCGATGACGCGGGCTCCCCCGCCGCCACGGTCACCAGCCCGCGAATCAGCTCCGCGAAGCCCGCCAGGGCGGCGCGTGACCGGGTGGCCAGGTTCGCGTTCTCCGTGGCCGCCTCCACCGCCGCCCACAGCGTCGCGTCCCGCCCGTCGGCCCACGCCCGCAGCTCGGAGACGGTCTTGTCCCCGATTCCGCGGGCCGGCACGTTGATGACCCGCTCCAGGGCCACCCGGTCGGCCGGGTTGCGCGCCAGCCGCGCGTAGGCCAGCGCGTCCTTCACCTCGCGCCGCTCATAGAAGCGGACCCCGCCCACCAGCTGGTACGGAATGCCGAAGCGCATGAAGGCCTCTTCCAGCACCCGGCTCTGCGCGTTGACCCGGTACGCGACCGCGATGTCACCGAAGCGCAGCGGTCCCGACGCCCCATCCGCCGCGTCAGCCGCCGGGGCGTCATCCGCGCGTCGGGTCAGCAGGCCGGCCCAGCCGCGCCGTCGGTCGGCGGAGGACGCCAGGCGCTCCACCTGGCGGGCCACGAATTCGGCCTCCTCGTATTCGTTGTAGGCGTCGAAGATGCTCACCGCGGCCCCCGCCCCGCGATCGGTCCACAGCCGCTTGTCCTTGCGGCCCGCGAGCCGGGACACGATGGCGTGGGCCGCATCCAGGATGGTCTGGGTGGATCGGTAGTTCTGCTCCAGCTTGACGACCGTGGCGTCCGGCCAGTCGCGCTCGAAGTCCAGGATGTTGCGCAGGTCGGCGCCGCGCCAGGAGTAGATGCTCTGGTCGTCATCGCCCACCACCGCCAGGTTGTGGTGCACGGCGGCCAGCAGCCGGCACAGCCGGTACTGGGCCCGGTTCGTGTCCTGGTACTCGTCGACCAGCAGGTAGGTCCAGCGCCGCTGGTAGCGCGCCAGCACGTCGGGGTGCTGCTCGAACAGAAGCACGACCCGAAGCAGGAGGTCGTCGAAGTCCACCGCGTCCGACTCGGCCAACTGGCGCTGGTAGGCCTCGTACACTCGGGCGCCGGTCTCCTCCCAGAAGCCGGTGGCCTGCCGCATGGCGGTTGCCGGGTCCGCCAGCTCATCCTTGCGTTGACCGATGAACACCAGCAGGGCCGCGGGCGCGAACCGCTTGTCGTCCAGGTCCAGCCGGCGCAAGGACTCCTTGATGACCGCCAGCTGGTCGGCCCGGTCGTAGATCGTGAAGTTCCGGGTCAGACCGGTGCGCTCGCCCTCGCGCCGCAGGATGCGGGCGCAGATGGCGTGGAAGGTGCCGATGGTCGCCTCTCGGGTGGCCTGGGCCCCGATGAGCCCGGCGATCCGGTCCCGCATCTCCCCGGCCGCCTTGTTGGTGAAGGTGACGGCCACGATCTGGTACGGCGGCACGCCACTGGCCACCAGGTGCGCGACTCGATGGGCGAGAACCCGGGTCTTCCCGCTCCCCGCCCCGGCCAGGATCAGAAGGGGCCCGTCGACATGCCGGACCGCCTCCTGCTGGGGAGGGTTCAGGGCCGCCAGGATCTCGTCCGGGTCGAGCTGGGGGCGTGCCGTCGGGGCTTTAGGAGGGGACATCGGTCCCCTGATTCTATCGGTGTCTCAGTTGAGGTCGGCGCAGGCGGTATAGGTCCCGAAGTCGTCGCTCGAGAAGTGGAGGTTGAGCGCCTGCTCCCCGGCGAAAAGCTCGTCCAGACTGGCTTCGACGACGGTCTCCGACTGGCCGCCGATGACGTTCTGGAGAGGGTAGGTAGGCTGTGGGACGAGGTTCGCACAGGTCCCCGGATGGATGTGGGCGGGCATGTCCGGGTGTCCGGCCGGGTCGACAGCAACGGCGACTCGGGTCGTTCCATCGCCCAGATCGGTGAGCACGGCGCCGCCGGTCACCCCCGAGTCGTTGAGGGTGGCAAGCTCGACGGTGCGGCTGGCGGCCTGCTGCCCGGCGCACGCCGAGAGGGCGAGGGCCAGCCCGATCCAGATGAGGGTGACGGCGGTTCGCGGTGGCCGGCGCATCACCAATGGAGGGTACCGGATTGACCGGCCGCGGAGTGGCGATGGGCGCTCAATCCAGCCGCGTCCAGGCCCGCGCGCGCCGCTTCGACCTGCCGGCTGCGCATGGCTGTCACGAAGGCCATCGCCAAGTCTGGATCCAGCTGGCTGCCGGCAGCCTGAGCGACACGGGCCAGGGCCTCGTCCGGGGGCAGGGCCTTGCGATAGGGCCGGGTCGTGGTCATGGCCGAATACGCGTCGGCGACGGCCAGAATCCGGGCCAATCGCGGGATCGCAGCACCCCGCAGCCCGTCCAGGTAGCCCGTGCCATCCCAGCGCTCGTGGTGGTGGCGGACGCCGGCGCGGACCTCGGCCAGCTGCGGGACGGCGCCTACAATCGCGTCCCCCAGCGCCACGTGCTGCTTGACGATGTCGTACTCCTCGCCGGTGAGAGGAGCCGGCTTGCGGAGGATCCCATCCGGGATGCCGATCTTGCCGATGTCGTGGAGCAGGCCGGCGAGGCGGAGCAGCCGGCGCTCCTCATCGGTCAACTCGAGCACGTCGGCCAGGAAGAGCGCGTGGCCGGTGACGTCTTCCGAGTGGGCCCGGGTGTAATGGTCTTTCGTGTCCACCGTGACCAGCAGGCCCTCGAACACGCCGAAGACGGTGTTCTGGGCCGCCAGGGAGCCGATGGTGGCCTGGTCGGCCACCTTGGTGACTTTGCCGCCGGACGTTTTGGCCTCACGGAGCGCCGCCTCGGCCACCGAAAGCAGCTCCAGGGCCCGGTGGCCATCGCGCGGCACCCGGGCCACGCCGGTCGAGACACTGAGTGGGAGGCGCTCCGAGCCCGCGAAGCGCAGGTCGACCTCGGCCAGGGCCGCCGTAAGTGCCGCCAGGGTGCGCATCAGCGAATCCTGGTCATCGGCGAAGCAGGCGAGGAGGAACTCGTCGGGGCCGAATCGGCCGTAGAGCTGGCCCGGCTGGGCCACGGCGGTCAGCACGGCAGCTACCCGGCGCAGCGCCTCGTCGCCGGCCCGATGGCCGTGGCCGGCGTTCAGGAGGCGGAAGTTGTCGACGTCGAGGAGGGCGACGGCGCCGGAGGGGTTGCTGCGAGCCAGGTATCGGTTCAGCTCCTCGAGCAGGAAGCCATGGTTGGCCAGCCCGGTGAGGGCATCGCGAACCGACCGCTCGCGGAGGAGCCGGTTCTGGCGGGCGAGGAGGTGTGACGCGCCCGCGAACGCAAGCCACAGGATGGCGAACAGGAGTCCGGACGCGGCGAGGGCCAGGACGAGCACGTCGAAGCGGGTCTGGCTGACCAGCTTCTCGATCGGGCCCGCATCCTGGTAGACCTCGTACACGCCAATCGCATCGCCATCGACGGTTCCCCGAATGGGGACGTAGAGCTCGAGGAATGGAACCGGCAGCGGCGCCGCGCCCTCGACACCTCCGGCCTCGTCGTCGGCATCGGTCCCGTATCCGGAGACCGAGTTTCCGCCGAAGGCGGCGGCCAGGTGGTCCCCGATCGAGAAGCGCAGACCGCGGAGTGCCGGATCGGACGAGTACACGGCCCGGCCATCGCGCGACCACACCACGATTCGACTCATGTCCCCGCCCTGGACGAGTCGGACAAGCTGCTCGTCGAGTTCCGTATCACTGGCCACGCCCATGTCCAGGGAGTGAGCGTCGACCACTGGGTCGAGATTGGCGCGCACCACCGACTCCGCATGCTCCAGAGCCGCCAGGACCGCGAGCTCGCGGAGCCGATCTGCGAACAGGTTCGCGGTCACCACCGCGGTGGCGACCACGATCGCGACGCCGCCCAGGGTGACCCAGACGCGCAGGCTCGGGCGCCAGATCGTGGCGGCGCGCAGGCGGCGCGCATAGGGGAGGTCCGCTGCCTCCGGCGGCATGCTCTCCCCGACCGGCTCGACGGCGCCGGCGTCCTCTCGGATGGCCATCGGACCGACCCTAACCGGACCTATCCATGACCTCCATAGCCCCTTGGTACCGACGCAACGGGCGTCCCCAGGGCGAGCCAGCGCGACACCGAAGGTGTCACAACCGCCGTCCAAAGTGGGGGCATGAGCAAGACCGCCGCCACTAGCAAGACCGCCGCCACTAGCAAGACGGCTGCCGCTCGACCTGCCGGCGACCCCGTCCTGAGCGTGCTCGGCGATCGGGTCACCATCCATCATCTCGAGCTGACCGATCCAGGGCTCGCCGGCTTCGTCGGCAGCGTGCCGGAGGCCGAGCGCCCCGCCCTGGCCGCCAATGCGCTTCGGATCGGGCTCCAGGCGCTGGCCAACGCCGGCAACGGCGCCAACGTGGACGTCGTGCGTGCGGAGTTCGACCGCATGGTCGAGCACATGACCGCCACCCACGCCCGCGCTGCCGAGGCACTCGAGGCATCGCTGCGCGCGAACTTCGCTGACGGCGAAGGCCGGCTGCCGCGCACCCTGGAATCATTCCTGGGAGATTCGGGGCGCCTCCAACGCCTGACCGTGGCCCTGTTCGACCCGAACCGGCGCGACAGCGCCGTCGGCCAGCTCAACGAGGTGCTGGGTCGCTACTTCGACGGCGACGGGTCGCGGTTGGCCCAGCTGCTGGACCCAACCCGCGAAGCCAGCCCGCTGTACCAGTTCCGCAACGAGGTCAGCGGCGAGTTCCGCAGCCTCGGGGAGCGGATCGCCTCGCTGGAGGCCGCCAACCGCGTGCGCGCCGGTGAGCGCTCGCGGGGAACGGCCAAGGGGATCGAGTTCGAGGACCTCGTCGCTGATCGGCTGGCGGAGCTCGCGCGCGGCGTTGGCGACTTCCTGGAGCGCACGGGGACGGATGCCGGTGACGCGCTCCGCTCGAAGAAGGGCGACTTCGTGCTGACCATCGACCCAACCCGGACCCACGGTCGCGACCTGCGGGTGGTGATCGAGGCAAAGGATCGCTCGTTGAGCCGCCGCCTCTTGGCCGAGGAGCTCACTGCGGCCCGCGCAAACCGCGGAGCGGCGATTGCCCTCGCGGTCTTCACGCCGGAGCACGCCCCGGCCGGTGTCGTCCCGTTCGCGCTGGTCGGGTCCGACGTGTACGCGGTCTACGACCCGGAGGCCGATGACGGCGTAGGCCTGGAGGCGGCGTTCCGTATGGCCCGCGTGATGGCCCTCCTGACCCTGCGCGACACGACGGGCCAGATCGACCTGGCCGCGGTCGGCGAGGCGCTCCAGGATGTCCAGTTCGCGGTCGAGAACGTCCGCAAGATGAAGAGCCGGCTGACCTCGATCGGCACCGCCGCGCAGGAAGTGGGCAGTCTCCTGGACGACCTGCGCGAGCGGGTCCTGTCCTCGGTGCGGGACATCGATGACCTCTTGCGGGCGGCCGCCGAGCCGGCGTCACCTGTTGGTGGCCTGCCACTCACCGCCTGACGCGGGCGCGGTCCCTAAAAACGGCCCGGCTGAGCTGCCCCATTTTGGAAATGGCCGTGCTCCTGCTTTCGCGGCCACCCCCTTCCCGCCGCGGTGCTGTTGGAGTACAACCACTGGCGTATTGACCCAACCACCGAACGTGGGGGCGGGAGGAATCAGTCGTGCGTTTCATATATGAGATCGGCTTCACGGTGAAGCTCGGGAAGGAGGAGGCGTACCAGACCTGGCTGGCAGCGAACGAGGCAAAGGTCGCGGCGGCACAGCCACCGGGCACCAAATACCTCGGCACCTTCGCAGTCATCTTCACCTCGGAGAAGACCGCCGGCTTTTATCGGTCCTTCTCCGAGCTCGACAGCTACGCCGCCATCGACGCGTATGCGGCGTTGATGAAGGATGAGAAGAGCGACCTAGGCAGGCTGACGCGCGAGGAGTCGCAGTTCATCGACTACGACCCGAACGCGCAGTGGAGCAACGGGCTCTACAAGTTGGTCGTCGACGCCGCCATCTGGGATCCCAAGTAGCGCGGCAGCGGGAAGAACACGCGAACCGAGCTCTGGGCACGTCACGTCTAGCGGGCATTGTCCCCGCTCAACATAGACGGCATTAGAGGCGGGCATCCCCGGGATGGGATACCCACCTCTTGGTGCGACTCGTGCTTGAGTCTTGACCGGCGTGGACGCCAGCCGATGCTAACGGGCTCTCTAGTAGTCCATGCCGCCGCCGCCCATGCCGGGCATTGGCGCCTTCTCCTTCTCGGGGATGTCGGTCACGATCGTCTCGGTCTCGAGCAGGAGCCCCGCCACTGACGCGGCGTTCTGCAGCGCCGAACGCGTCACCTTGGCCGGGTCGATGATGCCGGCCACGAACATGTCGGTGTACTCGCCCTTCTCGGCGTCGTACCCGTGGCCCGGCTTCATCTTGCGGACGGCCTCCACGACGACCGAACCCTCGAGGCCGGCGTTGATGGCGATCTGCCGGAGTGGCTCTTCCAGCGCACGCCGGAGGATGGCCACACCTACCGCCTCGTCACCCAGCACTTCGAGCTTGTCGAGTGCGGGCACGGCATGGACCAGGACTGAGCCGCCACCGGCGACCATCCCCTCCTCCACGCCCGCGCGGGCTGCAGACAGGGCATCCTCGATCCGGTGCTTCTTCTCCTTCAGCTCGACCTCGGTGGCCGCGCCGACCTTGAGCACCGCCACCCCGCCCGAGAGCTTGGCCAGGCGTTCCTGGAGCTTCTCGCGGTCGAAATCGGAGGTGGTGTCCTCGATCTGGAGCTTGATCTGGCTCATGCGGGCCTTGATGGCCTCCGGTGAGCCCTTGCCATCCACGATGGTGGTCGTGTCCTTGTTGGCGGTGACGCGCCGCGCCTGGCCGAGATCCTCGACGGTCACGCTGTCGAGCTTGCGGCCGACCTCCTCGGAGATGACGTGCGCGCCGGAAAGGGTCGCGATGTCCTCCAGCATGGCCTTGCGGCGGTCCCCGAAGCCGGGGGCCTTGACGGCCAGGACATTGATCGTGCCGCGCAGCTTGTTGACGATCAGGGTGGCCAGCGCCTCGCCGTCCACGTCCTCGGCAATGATCAGGAGCGGGCGTCCCAGCTGAACCACCTTCTCGAGCGCCGGCAGCATGTCGGCCACGGCGCTGATCTTCTTGTCGGTGACCAGGATGTAGGGCGCGTCGAGGTTGGCCTCGAGCTTGCCGCCTTCCCCGCTGGTCGCCATGTACAGGCTGATGTAGCCGCGGTCGAGCTGCATCCCATCGACGTACTCGACCTCGGTCTTCAGACCTTGGGACTCCTCGACGGTCACAACGCCGTCCTTGCCCACCTTGCCCATGACCTCGCTGATGAGCTGGCCGATCTCGACATCGCGCGCGCTGATGGCGGCGATGTGGGCGGTGTCCTCGGGCGTCGCCACCGGCTTGGACAGGCGCTTGATCTCATCGACCACCGCCACGACGCCCTTCTCGAGGCCGCGCTTGATGCCCATCGGGCTGGCGCCGGCGGTGACGTTCTTCATGCCCTCGGTGATGATGGCCTGGGCGAGGACGATCGAGGTCGTGGTGCCGTCACCGGCGATGTCATTGGTCTTGGTCGCGACCTCCTCGAGCAGCTGGGCGCCCATGTTCTCGTACGGGTCCTCAAGCTCGATGTCGCGCGCAATGGTGACGCCGTCGTTGGTGATGGTCGGCGCTCCGAACTTCTTGTCGAGGACGGCGTAGCGGCCCTTCGGGCCGAGCGTGACCTTGACCGCCTCGGACATCTTGTCGATGCCGCGCTTCAGGGCTCGCCGAGCCTCCTCGCTGAACTGGAGTTGCTTGGCCATGGTGGTAGTTAAGTCCTCCGAAACTGCAACGGGCTATTCGATGACGGCGAGGATGTCCTTCTGGGACAGGATCAGGAGCTCCTCTTCGTCGAGCTTGAATTCGGTTCCCGCGTACTTCTGGAACAGGATCTTCTGGCCGACCGCGAGCTCCATCGGCTCCCGCGTTCCGTCGTCGAGCGTGCGTCCCGGGCCGACGGCCAGGACCGTCCCCTCCTGGGGCCGCTCCTTGGCGGTATCCGGTATGACGATCCCGCTCTTGGTCATCTCCTCGCGGGCGGTGGGCTTCACGACCAGCCGATCCCCGAGGGGCTTGAGCTGGGTCGCGGTGGCGTTGACCGAGGTGGTCATGAGAGCCATGTCCTCCTGATATGGACCGATGCCGGGCGGCACCGTCGAAGGCGTTTGTCATGCACTCGTGTTGGGAGCGCCGGGTGGACCGATGCGATCCGCCCCGATTTCGGGTCTGGCACTCAACCAGTGAGAGTGCTAAACGGAAGGTATCAGGTGCGGGCCGCGACTGTCAAGACGAACGGCGGCGGATAGCCGTCCCAGGCAGGCTGCATTTCCCCACGGGCAATGTTCACCACATGAACACATCGGCCAAGGGGAACACGCGGTCGGGTCGGAATGGGCCGGATGTGGCGGTTGGATGTCCTTCTTGTCCGTGTGGTGAACCAAATCGTCAGGAGGGGGCGGTGAGCCTCGAGTTGCGGCGCCGGGCGGGCCGTTCGGTACATGTCATGAACATTGGACAGCTGTCCGGCGCTACCGCCGCGGAAAGGTTTGCCTGCGTGCCCGCAATGCCGGAAGCAGGCCGCCAGACCGATGGCGAACGGGACGAGGCCCAGGACGGCCGGTCGCGAGGACCCTCACGAAGCCTGGCCTTGGATTCCGGCCAGGGCCCGGCCAGCGGCGGTCGCCACTGCCTCGACCGGTTCCTCGCGAAGGCGGGCCAGCATGGCGGCCGTACGCAGGACGGTGGTCGGCTCGTTTCGCTGATCCTGTGCGAGGCCCAGGTACGGGGAGTCTGTCTCGACCAGGAGGTTCGTAGCCGGGATCGCGGCCGCGGCAGCGCGAGGGCCGACGTTCTTCGGGAAGCTGACCGGAAGCGCGAATGAGATCAGGTATCCGGCGGCAACGAGGGTGGTCGCCATCCGCGCGTCTCCCGAGAAGGCGTGGAGGACGCCTGGCACGCCGGGGATGCGCGGGGCATGGTCGATGAGCGCGGCCGTGACTTCGGCGTGCGCGTGGCGGTCGTGGACGATGACCGGTTTGCGGACGCGCGCCGCCAGGTCGAGCTGGCGCGCGAAGGCCTCCCGCTGCACTTCCGGCGGCGAGAGGTTGCGATAGAAGTCGAGCCCTATCTCCCCCACCGCCCGCGCGGCCGGGTCGGCGGCCATACGCTCGAGTGCATCCCAATCGGCAGCGGTGGCCGCGGCGACGTAATGCGGGTGAATCCCGACCGCCGCGTCGAGCAGGTCCGGATGGGGGGAGGCCAGGGCCATCGCGGCCTCCGACGAGGCGCGGTCCCATCCGGGAACCAGGATCCGGACCAGCCCCGCCGCGCGGGCGCGGTCCAGCACCGCGTCCAGGTCGTGGGCAAAAACCTCGTGCTGGAGGTGGGCGTGGGCGTCAACGATCCCCGGCAGCCGGTCCGGGACGATGAGGCGGGTCAGGGCGGCGAGACCTCCTGGTCCACGACCCATTCGTCGGCGTCCACCTCGACCCGCGGGAAGAGCGGCGCCGGCGGCCCGGTCCGGCGAGAACCCGGTTCGGCACCCCAGATCAGCAGCGCGTCCAGCCCGGGGCCGCCGGCGCCGCGGTCGTCATACGCGGGTGGTGTTCCCACCTGGCCCAGCAGGTCGGCGGCCGCGCCGGGGCAGAAGGGCGCCAGCAGATGGCCCAGGATCCGGCACGCCTCCCCCAATCTGGCCAGCACGGCGCCAGCGCGCTCGGTCTCCCCTGCCTTGTGGAGCGCCCACGGGGCCTGCGACTCGGCGTAGCCATTCGCTGCTCGGGTCAGCCTGGCCAGCGCGGCGAGCGCTTCGTCGAAATGGAGCCGCTCCACCGCGGCCCGGTAGTCGGCCACCGCCGCCTCGGCTGCGGCTCGAAGCTCGGCGTCGATATCGGTCAGCTCAAGGCCACCAACATCGGGGAGGTGCCCGTCCAGGTATCGGCCTGCCATGGAGACCGTCCGGTTGACGAGATTGCCGAGGTCGTTGGCCAGCTCCGCGTTGTACCGGCGCACGAGGCCCTCGGCAGTCACGTCGCCGTCGCGGTCGAACGGGATCTCGCGTAAGACCAGGTAACGGACCCCGTCCACCCCGAACAGACCCTGCGCCACTGCCGGGTCCAGCACGTTGCCCCGCGTCTTGGACATCTTCTCGCCGCGCATGAGCATGAAGCCGTGGGCGAACACCTGGCGCGGCAGCGGCAGCCTCGCGCTCATCAACATGGCCGGCCAGTACAGGCAGTGGAAGCGGGTGATGTTCTTGCCGATGACATGAACGTCGGCCGGCCACCAGTGCGCGAAGGCCTCCGGGTCGTCCGGGAAGCCGGCGCCGGTGACGTAGTTGGTGAGCGCATCGAACCAGACGTAGATGCGGTGCGCCGGGTCGTCCGGGAAGGGGATGCCCCACGTCCCACCGGCGCGGCTGATGGAGAAGTCCTGGAGCCCGTCGCTGAGCCAGCCCAGCACCTCATTGCGGAACGGTTCCGGTTCGCAGAACGACGGATTGGACCGATACAGCTCCTCCAGCGCCGCCTGGTACTTGCTCAGGGCGAAGAAGTAGTTCTCCTCCTCCAGCCACTGCAGCTCCAGGGTCGGGTGGTCGGGGCAGCGCCCGTCAACGAGCTGGCTTTCGGTCTTGAACTCGTTGTCGCCGGCGCAATACCACCCGGCGTAGGTGCCCTTGTAGATGTCGCCGGCGGCCTGGGCGCGGCGGACCATCTCGGTCGATGCGCGGGCGTGGTCGGGGTCGGTGGTCCGGATGAATCGGTCGTAGCTGATGGCGAACCGATCAAACCCCGCCTGCCAGTTGGCCGCCCACTCGTCGACCAGCGCGCGTGGCTCGACGCCCCGTTCCTGCGCCTGGCGCTCCAGGTTGGCGGAGTGCTCGTCCATGCCGGTCAGGAAGCGGACCTCCCGCCCGGTAAGGCGCTGGTAACGCACGAGGACATCGGCCCCGATGGCCTCGAACAGCGAGTGCAGGGCCGGGCCCGGGCTGGGGTAGAAGATGGCGGTGGTCAGGTAAAAGCGGTCCGTCACGCGGCCGGCTCTCCGTGGGGACGGGCCTTGGGCCAGTACAGCTCCTTCCGGATCTGCTCCGGCGGGAAGCCACGGCCCAGCGCGATGGTCTCGACCGCGGTGATCATGTCCGGGTTGCCGCACAGGTACAGCGTCGTGTCGGCGGGGGTCAGGTCATGGAGGTCCAGCTCGTCCGCGACCACGGTCTCCACCCGACCGGACAGCCCCTGCCAGCCGGGGTTGTCCGCCGGGCGTGAAAGGGTGGCGGCATAGTGGAGTGGCAGCTTGCCGTCGGCCTCGATCTCGGTCAGCCATTCGCGCCAGGCCAGGTCCCGCTCAAAGCTGGCCCCATGCAGGAGGTGGATCTCGCGACGCTCTCCGTGGGCCAGGAGCGTCTCGATCATGCTCATGTATGGGGCGAGGCCGGTCCCCGAGGCCACGAACAACGATCGGCGGCCGTCATCCTGGAGCACGAACTTGCCCTTGGCGCCCTTGATCCCGATCGTGTCGCCGATCTTGAGCTGCCAGAGCAGGGGGGTGAACTCCGCGCCCGGCACCAGGCGGATGAAGAATTCGTACTCGGACAGGTCGTCGGGCGGGGAGGAAATCGACATCGGCCGCTGGACGACCTTTCCCTCCGGCCCCATCAGCGCCAGCGTGGCGTACTGGCCCGGCGTGAACGGGAACGGGGCGTCGTTAGCGGAAATGCCGACGATCGCCAGCCCCTCGGCCACCTCGTCCCAGCGGCTCAGCCGCCCGTTGTACGGGTACTCCTGCCCCATGGTCGCTCCTGGAAGTCATCGCGGCCGCTGGCGAGGACCGCCGATGCGGACCGACTGGCCACGGACGGCCAGTATATCGGCGCTGGAGCGCCCCCTCAGGCAGGGATTCT
>Ga0302046_10002126_pt1 | contig 18570 bp, 10 predicted proteins | sample RVTome_11_FD_200261 | JGI IMG/M metagenome (GOLD analysis project Ga0302046, IMG submission 200261) | Soil microbial communities from uranium-contaminated site in the Upper Colorado River Basin, Wyoming, United States - RVT147D111 (version 2) ...
TAATTGCCGGCGGGAGGATCGTCTACGAGTCCGCCGCGCCCTGAGAAGCTCGCCTACTTCGAAGGAAGCGGAGGAGGGGGGACTCTCGCCCTCGACGCCCCGCGAGCTGCCCAGCGGGCCAGAAGAAACCCCGCGCCCACGGCAAGGGCCAGAAGCGCAATGCCCAGGAGCGGTCGATAGACGAACCAGGCGAGGCCGATGGTGACGAAGGAGAAGAACGCCGCCACCAGGCCGGAAAAGACACCAACCCCCGCTCCGAGGAGCGACCCCACGAGGGGAACGACGTCGCCGAAAACCGCTATCGGGCGGAACACCAGAGAGAGCCCGAGAAACATGAAAAAGAACCCGACGGCGCGGAGGATCCAGGTGGTGACGGCGTCGGGCATCGCGCCTCCTTCGGACCCGTGGCTTGTTGAGAAGGGATACTTTCAAAGCTACGGGTGCGAAGGGGGGGCTGTCAAATCGCCTCAGGACAACTTCAGGTGCTCCTCGAAGAACGCGAGGGTCTTCTGCCAGGCATCGGCGGCCGGCTCGGCCTGGTAGTTCTGCCCCGAGGGGTTGGCGAATGCGTGGTCCGCGCCCTCGTAGACGTGAATGGAAGCATTCTTGCCAAGCTCTTTCAAAGCGGACTCGAACGCCCGGACCGATTCCACGGGAATGCCTTCGTCCTCGGCGCCGAAGATCCCCAGAATCGGCATCGGGAGCTTTTCGAGCTCCGCTTTGTCGGCGACGAGGCGCCCGTAGTAGATCACGGTGGCGTCGATGTCCGCGGGAAGAGCGAGAGCCGTCTGAAGCGACCATCCTCCACCGAAGCACCAGCCGATGGTGCCGACCTTCTGCCCGCCGTCCGAAAGGTAGGCGTAGGCCTGCTTCAGGTTCTCGGTGAGCTCCCCGCTCTTCTCCATCGACGCGCGCATCAGGTTCTGCGCTTCATCGGGGGTCGAGGCGGAAGCGCCTCGGTAGAGGTCCACGGCGAGCGCGCGGTAGCCCTGGCCCGCGAGCTGCTCGGCCATCGACCGGATGTTGTCGTTGAGCCCCCACCACTCGTGGATGACGATCACGCCGGGAAGCGGACCCTCGACGCCCGTCGGTCTCGCGAGGTACCCCTGCACCTGCTGGCCGTTCACCGTCGCGTAAGCGACGGTCTGGGTCTCGACCTCCGCTGCCGGCTCGGCAAGGGCGGCTTCAGTGGCGACGGGAGCGTCCCCCTGGTGCTGGTGAGCCATCTCCGTCGCGGGATCGGAGCCGCCCCCGGAGCAGGAAAAGAGTGCCCACGAAAGGACGCCTGGAACGAATGCGCTTCTCTTCATCATTGCCTCCATTTCTGCAAAGCTCGGGCATTGTATCCGACCTCGCACCCGCTCGTTTTCGAGCGCGCGCCGATCTAGAATTTCTGTGAGGATGCTCGCAGCTCTTCTATTCCTCGCAGCCCCCACGGCGGTCCAGGTGGAGAACCTGAAGGCCTTCACCGTTCTCTACGGCTACGTTCGATTCTTCCATCCGAGCGACGAGGCGTCGCGAGTCGACTGGGAGAAGCTCGCCCTCCTCGGAGTCGCGCGGGTGAGAGAAGCCGAGTCCCCCGAGGACCTCGAGCGCGTGCTCGAGGCGCTGTTCGCGCCGCTGGCCCCCACGATGCGGCTCTTCGTCGAGGGGAACGTGCCGACCGCGCCTCTCGAACTCTGGCCCGATTTTCGCGAGGACCTCGAGATCGTCGCCTGGCAGCACAAGGGGGTCGGCCTCGGAAACCCTGGAATCTACGAGAGCATCCGCACCAACCGGCTCGAAGGCGCGACCGTCGCGGGCGCCGGTTTCGGGACGATCGCCCAGGGTGTCCCCGCGGCGCCCTATCGTGGGAGAACCGTCCGCCTCCGAGCGGCGGTGAAGACCCAGATGGCCGGAGACGACAATCAGGGACGGCTCTGGCTTCGCGTCGACCGTGCGAACGGGACGGTGGGCTTCTTCGACAACATGTCGGAGCGGCCGATCCGGACGGAGTCGTGGCGGGTGTTCGAGATCGAAGGCGCGGTGGACGACGATGCGGAGCATCTGTACTTCGGGGGCTTTCTCCAGGGTACGGGCTCGATCTGGCTCGACGCCTTCGAGCTTCTTTGGATCGGAGACGAGGGAGAGCCCTCGGCGATTTCGATCGAGAACCCCGGCTTCGAGAGCTACTCGGAGCTCGCGGGATGGCAGCGGCCGGGCGATGCCTATCTCTACCGCGTGGAAGAAGCGGGATGCCACGACGGGCGGCGCTGCCTGTTCATCGCCTCGCGGCCGGGACGCTCCCCCTACAGGCTCTTCGACGCGCTTCCGGAGGTGGGAGAAGTCACTTCCGCGGCGCTGGCGCGGGGCGTGCGGGCGCAGGTGCCGGTGGCGCTCTACGGCGACTCCCAAAGGACCTACGGGGGAAAGCTCGATGCGAACGCCGCGGAAGACTTGAGACGCGCGCTCGATTCCCTCACACCGAGCCTCCTCGACGAGCGGCTTTCGGCGGTGGTCATCGCCTGGAACGTCTTCCAACACTTCTATCCGTATTTCGACGTCGTCGATACCGACTGGAACCGCGCTCTCGTGCGCGCGCTCGAGGAGACGCTCGAGGCGCGGGAGGAGGAGGACTTTCGCCCGGTCCTCCAGCGTCTCACGGCGGCGCTCTACGACGGACATGCATGGGTCTTTCGGCCGGACGAGACTTCGAGACGGGCGTGGCTCCCGAACGCCGTCGACTGGATCGAGGGGCGAGTCGTCGTCACCCGATCCGAAGTCGGAGAATTCGCGCCCGGCGACGTCGTCTCGAGCCTGGACGGGGAGGCTGCGCCGGCGATCCTCGAGCGATCGGAAGCCCTGATCTCGGGCTCGCCCCAGTGGAAGCGGTATCGGTCGCTCGCGACTCTCGGGAGCGGGCCGGAGGGGACGGCGGTCGAGGTCGCGGTGATGCGTGACGGCGAGGAAATCGTACGGACCGTCACCCGGGACCGCGCCGCACCTCTGACGGAGTCGAGGTCCGAAGCCGTCTCGCGAATCGACGATGACATCTGGTACGTCGACCTGACGCGGGCCGCGTTCGAGGAGATCCGGCCGCGGATCGACGAGATCTCGGCGGCCGCGGGAGTCGTCATCGACATGCGCGGCTACCCGAAGGGCGGAAACGAGCAGCTCCTCCGTCATCTCATCGACGAGCCCGTCGAATCCGCAAAATGGATGGTTCCTCGAATCCTCTACCCCGACCGACTGGACCTCGCCGGCTACGATACCTCCGGCCGATGGTATCTGACGCCGCAGTCCCCGCGCTTTCGCGGGAGAGCCGTCTTTCTCACCCACGCCGGCGCCATCAGCTACGGCGAGAGCCTGATGGGGATCGTGGAGCACTACCGGCTCGGGGAGATCGTGGGCCGGCCCACCGCGGGCGCGAACGGAAACGTGAACCGGATCGACCTTCCCGGTGGCTACCGCGTCTCCTGGACGGGAATGCGGGTCGTCAAGCACGACGACCGCCAGCACCATCTCGTCGGCATCCTCCCGACCGTCCCCCTCGAGAGGACCATCGCCGCGGTGCGCGAGGGACGCGATGAATACCTGGAGAAAGCTCTATCGATCCTGCGGTAGGCGCGAATCTATAATGCGCGCCGGAGGATCTCGATGACCCCGAAGCACGCTGCCCTCATGGTGTTCCTCGTTCTCGAGGCCCGATCTCTGATGGCGGAGGTCCCCACCATCGACGAGTTGGTGAGCCTGAAGTCGCCGGGCGAGGTAGTGCTCTCCCCCGACGGAAGCACCCTCGCCTACGTCGTCACCGAGACCAACTGGGAGGACGACCGGTACGAGCGGGAGATCTGGCTCGCCCGCGAGAGCGAAAAGCCTTTCCCCTTCACCAGCGCCGAGCGCTCGAGCTTCAACCCGGCCTGGTCGCCGGACGGAGCTTCGATCGCGTTTCTGTCCGATCGAACTGGGAAGACTCAGTTGTATCGCATCGGCGCGAACGGCGGGGAGGCCGACAAGCTCACCGACGCCGACGACGGCATCTCCGGCTTCGACTGGAGTCCCGACGGAACCTGGATCGCGGTCTCGATGGTGGATCCCAAGGGCGACACCCTCGAGAAGCGAGAAAAGGAGCTCGGCGAGCTCCAGTGGGAGGATGAAGATCACCGTATGACGCACCTGTGGAAGCTCGACCTCGAGACCCGTGAGCTTACGCGATTGACCGAGGGACGGGAGCTCACGGTAGACGACTTCGCGGTGGCGCCCGACGGGCGGCGCGTCGCTTTCGGCGCCAGACCCTTTCCCGATCCCTCGGCGTCTCTGCAGTCGGACATCTACGTGGTCGAAGTCGCCGACCGGCGGATCCAGAGAGTCGTGGACTGGCCCGGGACCGATGCCTCGCCGCGTTGGTCACCCGCGGGGGATCGCCTGGCTTTCGTGACTGCGGGAGGAATCGAGACCTACTATGGAAACGATGAGATCGGAATCGTGGGCGCTTCCGGAGGCCAACCCGCGATCGTGACCGCGGATTTCGACGAGGACCCGGGTCTCGTCGCCTGGCGCGACGACGGTCTCTACTTCACCGCGAGCCTGAGAACCGAGCGACATCTCTTTCGCGTCTCCCCGGACGGCTCGGGGTTGAAGCGTCTCTCGCGAGACGGTTGGGTCCTGGGATCGATCGCCTTCGCCGAACGGGCGCCGAGGGCCGCCTTCACCGCCGACCGCTTCGATAGGTACACGGAGGTTTACCGCTCTCCTCTAGGTGAGCTCGCACTCGAGCGCGTGAGCGACTTCGATTCGCAGCTTTCGAAGTTCACGCTCTCCCAGAGAGAGGTGATCTCCTGGAAGTCGACGGACGGGACGACGATCGAGGGAGTGCTGGTGAAGCCCCATGATTTCGATCCTTCGAAGACGTATCCCCTTCTTTTCAAAATCCATGGCGGCCCCACGGGCGTCGACGCCCGGCAGAAGCTCACCGGCGCAGACCGCCGCTACTACGCGATGGAGAGGTTCGCGGCGAAGGGCGCTCTGGTCCTCATGGTGAACTACCGGGGGAGTGCCGGCTACGGAGAAGACTTCCGGTCTCTCAACGTGAGGAACCTCGGAGTCGGCGATGCCTGGGACGTGGAGTCCGGCCTCGATCACCTGGTGCGGCAGGGAATCGTCGACGAAACGCGCGTCGGCACCATGGGGTGGAGCCAGGGAGGCTACATTTCCGCGTTTCTCGCGACCCACAGCAGCCACCGCTTCCGCGCCGCCTCGGTGGGAGCGGGGATCTCGGACTGGATGACGTACTACGTGAACACCGACATCCACCCGTTCACCCGCCAGTACCTGAAGGCCGATCCGTGGAGCGATCCCGAAATCTACGCGAAGACCTCCCCCATCACCTACATCCGGCGGGCGCGAACGCCGACGTTGATCCAGCACGGAGAAAAAGACGCGCGCGTTCCCATCCCGAACGCCTTTGAGCTCTATCAGGGACTGCGCGATCAGAACGTTCCCGTGCGGCTCGCGGTCTACAAGGGGTTCGGCCACGGGATCGACAAGCCGAAGTCGAACCGCGCGGTGATGATCCACAACGAAGAATGGTTCGCGAAGTGGATCTGGGGGGAGGGCGCCTCGCCCACGCAGCCCTAGCTCGGGATGGGGTGAGCTTCGCGCCACTCGAGGGGGAGCGGAAGCTTCCGGGCGCAGAAGTCGAGCTGGATGACTCGACGCGAGCCCGGTACCGTCGCCGCGCTCGAGGCATGGAGCAGCAGGGGCCGCATCGCCATGAGCCCGCCTCTCGCCACCACGCACGTGGTGACGTCGTAGCGCGTGAACTGCTCGATGCTGTCTTCCGGAAGCCTTCCGTACTCGTGCGACCCCCGGACGACCCGCATCGCGCCTTTGGACTCGTCGCAGCCATCGAGGTGGAGCCTCAAGGTGAGCATCGCCGAAAGAGTTCCCGGGGGGGCGGAAACGTGCTGCAGCCCGGCCTTCATCGTCCACGGGCCGAAGCCGGTGACCTCGGCCCTTTCCTTCACGACGATCGTCGCGTCCTGGTGCCAGGGCACTTTCCAGTTCGCGCGCGGCGTCTTGTCCAGGAAGAGCGCGCGCACGCAGAACGCCTCGGGACCGAGAACCGCCGGCACCACCTCCCGCACCGCTTTCGCCCGAAGCGCCGCCTTCGTTTCGGGAACGAGGTCGAAGAGGTTTCGAAGCGCGTAGACGTCGCCCCGGCGGTAAACTCCCTGTTCGCGCCTCCCGCCGGCAAGCTCGGAAACGGCGTCTGACAACGCGGATACCAGGTCCGGTTCGAGGGCTTCGGGGATGATGCCGAAGCCCTCGCGCTCGACGGCGTCAACGATATCGCAGTCCATCGGATGAGACCCGCCATTCTAGGCGGGACATTCTTTCCAGACAAACCTTCCCGGTGCCGGCGTCGTCCAACGTTGGACGGCTCAATGCGCGTCTACGGCGGCGTCCGTCGCGCCGACGATCCGATCGAGTCGCTCGGTCTGCTCCTGAAGCTGGGCCAGTAGCTCCTCGTATCGCTCATAGGCGTCTCGACCCGGTTTCTGATCGGCGGTGTCCAGGTTCTCGTAGAGGTACTCGATCTGGTCCACGATCATGGGCCGCGAGTACCGCACCGGCGCGGCGATCAGGACCTTCTGGATCTCCTCGAGGCTCGCGCGGTCCGCGGCCGAAGCGGTCTCGAGCGCTTTCGTCAATCGATCCGCGGCAAGCCTCCCGTTCGAGAGCGCGTCGCGCGCTTTCAACGCGAGCTCCACCTGAGCGGTCACGTCGGCCTCGCTCACGCGGCCCTCGCTCGAGACCCGCGGATCCAGGAGAGCCTGGAAAGATACGGACTCGCTCCAGTCACCGAGCGTCAGGCGAGCTCGATAGGTCCCGGGCGCGGCGAGAGGCCCGCCCCGCGCCGAGCGGCGAGCATCCGGGCTCCAGGCCCCGGGATGCCGCAGGTCCCAGACGAATCGGTTCATTCCCGCCGCTTTCGGGAGTTTCGGAGTCCCGACGCGCTCGAGCCTCCACTCGCGCATGCCCGCCTCTCGGGGGACGACGTTCTCCTCGCCCTCGGCCTCGCTCGAAAAAGCGCGCACCACCGACCCGGCCGCGTCGAGGATCTCGAGCTTCAGCTCTCCCGCGGGCTCTTCCGCCAGGTAATAGTCGATATTGGCGCCGGGCTCGGGGTACTGCGGCGAATCCGGAGACTCGGGGTCGAAACGCATCGGCATCCGGAGCCTGAGAGGCGCTTTCACCTGGTACAGATGCGTCTGCACCGAGGCCACCCTCTGGTCGATCTCGTGGAGCGGCGTGAGGTCGTAGAGCATCCAGAATCCGCGCCCCATGGTGGAAACCGCGAGGTCCCGGCTCAGGAACTTGAGGTCGGTCACCGGCGTCACCGGGAGGTTGAGCTGGAAGGACTGCCAGTGGGAGCCGTCGTCGAACGAGACGAACATCCCGAACTCGGTCCCGGCGTAGAGGAGACCCGCGCGATCCGGATCCTCTCGCACCACACGCACCGGATAATCGGAGGGAATGCCGTTGGTTCCCGTCGTCAGCCGCGTCCAGGTTTCGCCGTAGTCCTCGGTCTTGTAGACGTGGGGCTCGAAGTCCCCGAGCTGATACCGCAGGATCGAGACGTAGGCCTTCGCGGGCCGGTGAGGCGAAACGTCGATGGTCTGCACTCGGCCGTAAGGGCCGAGACCGGGCGGCGTCACGTCCTTCCACGTCTTTCCCGCGTCGCGGGTGACATGAACCGGACCGTCGTTCGCGCCGACCCAGAGAACCCCGGGCTCGTGAGGCGATTCGGAAATCGAGTAGATCACGCTGAAGTGCTCTTCCCCGGTGACGTCGATGGTGATGGGTGAGCCCGAGATGACCTGGGTTTCCGGGGTGAAGGCGGTCAGGTCCGGCGAGATCGTGCTCCACGTGAGGCCGCCGTCCTCGGTCACGTGCACGTACTGCGACGTGTGGTAGACCCGGCTCGGATTGTGGGGCGAGACGTGGATCGGGGTCACCCGTTGGAAGCGGTACTGGAGATCCTTGGGGTTGTGCCCATAGAGGTTCTCGAAGCCGACGTAGTACTGCTGCTCCTGTCCGGTGCGCCGATTGTAGAGCCCGAAGCGCCCCTTGCAGTTGGCGTAGACGATGTCGGGATCTCCGGGCTTGGGGACCGCGGGACCGGTCTCGCATCCGCCCTGGGACTCCCAGAGAGCGGTGTGGCCGCCAGGCACCTCTCGCGGCGGGAAGACGGGAACGGAGATGGTGGTGTTGTCCTGCTGTCCGGCGTAGAGGCGATAGGGAAAAACGTCGCTCACGTCCACCTGATAGAGCTCCGCCGTCGGCTGGTTGTGCTGGGTCGACCAAGTCTTGCCTCCGTCGAGACTCACGTTGGCGCCGCCGTCGTTCGACTGGATCAACACGTCGGGCTTGTCGGGGTTGATCCACATATCGTGGTTGTCGCCGTGGGGAGTCTCCTCGCGCTTCCAGCTCTTCCCCGCGTCTTCGGACTTGTAGTGTCCCTCGGCCATTCCCCAAAGGATGTCAGGATTCTTCGGATGGGCTTCGAGATTGCAGTAATAGAACGGACGATTCTGGATGGGCTTGAAATCGCTGACTTGACGGAAGCTCCCGCCGCGGTCGTCGGAGCGATAGACGCCTCCCTCCTTCCCCGGGGCCTCGATGAGAACGTAGACCCTCGAGGGATCGCCCGCGGAGACGGCGAGGTCCGCCTTTCCCCGCAACCCCGTCGGAAGCCCCCCCCGGAGCTCTTTCCACGTGTCGCCTCCGTCCTCCGACTTGTAGACCCCGCCCTCGTTTCCTCCACTGAGGATGGTCCAAGGCTTTCTCTCGGCGCGCCACATCGCGGCGTAGATCTCGCGCGGGTTGTCCGGAGCGAACTCGAGGTCCACCGCACCCGTCTGATCGGAGAGGAAGAGAACCTTCTCCCAGGTCGCTCCCCCGTCGCGGCTGCGGTAGACGCCGCGCTCGGGGTTCGAGGCGAACGGATTGCCGATGGCGGCCACGTACACCAGGTCGGGGTTCTCGGGATGAATCAGGACGGCCCCGCTGTTGCCGGTCTTCTCGAGGCCCAGGTGCTTCCAGCTCTTGCCCGCGTCGATGGACTTGTAGACTCCTTTTCCGATGATGACATTCGAGCGAAGCCCATCCGAGCCGGTCGAGACATACAGGATGTCCGGGTTGGACTCGGCCACCCGGATGGCACCGATGGAGCCGGTGGCGAAGTAGCCGTCCGAGATCGGATGCCACGAAAGGCCGTAGTCCGTGGTCTTCCAGACGCCGCCCCCGGTGGCGCCCATGTAAAAGGTAGAAGGCTGCGCTCGATGGCCGGCGACGGCCGTCACCCGTCCGCCGCGGGAGGGGCCCAGCATGTGGTAGCGCAGGCCGGAAAAGAGCTTCTCGGAGTAGACCTCGTTCTCGGACGCCGCCGAGGCGACGACCCAAAGGATAGCCAGCATGGGGTGCATGGAAACCTCCTCTGTGCAATTTAGTGCCGCGGGGCCCCACCCCGCGGCCCGGTTTCGTCGGCGCGCAAGCGCACCGGGCTCCCGCCTCCGCCCTTCGGGCTACGGCGCGGTTTCGACGTAGCCTTGGCGAAGTCGAACGCTCCGCTCGCGCAGGGTGCAGATGAGTTTTTCAGCACCCTGCTGAGCGGCGAATGTTAGCGACTCAGAGAGCCGAATGCCACGCCCATCTTCAGTCCCCGTATGCGGTTTGGAACCCGCGGGGGCACTGTTACAATGAAGCGAAGCTCCCGAAAACCGAACCGATGGAAAGAGACCGGATTCTGGTCGTCGACGACGATCCCGACAATCGAGCCATGATCAGCCATTTCCTCACCAATTGGGGGTTTGCGGTCGACGACGCCAAGAACGGCAAAGTCGCGCTCGAGAAAGTGAAGGCCAGCCCGCCGTCGCTGGTGCTGCTCGACCTGGAAATGCCGGAAATGGACGGGTTCGAGACGTGCGAGCGACTGAAGACCGATCCCGACACCGAGTGGATCCCGGTCATCATCTTCACCGGGCTCGAGAAGATGCCCCATCGGATTCGCGGCTTTCGCCACGGGGCGGACGACTACGTCGTCAAGACGGTTGAGCCGGACGAGCTCCGCACCCGGATCGACCTCGTGCTGAAGCGCACCAAGCGCTACGCGACTCTCGCCGGCGCCCCCCTTCCCGTCGAGGCTTCCGAGCCGCCGGAGCCAGCCGAGGAGGAGGAGGGCGCGGGGTCCGACGTGGCGGTGTCGCTCTCGCTCGGGCGGGTTTCGTTTCCGGAGGCGATGAGGCTCGTCCTCGCTCACGGAAAAAACGGCATCGCCCATCTCACGAACGGCGATCGAACCGGCTCGGTGCACGTTCATGAGGGCGCGGTCATCCACGCGTCGGTGGGAGAAGAGAAGGGGTCGGAAGCCTTCTACGAGCTCTCGCTCTGGAAGGGCGGGAAGCTCGATTTCGAGGATACCGACACGGGCAAGGAGAAGACGATTCTCACCTCCACCCGGAGCCTCCTGGTCGAGGCCAGCCGAAGGAGCGACGCCTGGAGCTCCATCTCTTCCAAAATAAAGAGTTTCGACCTGATACCCAAGTGCATTCCGCTTTCCTCCGAATCGATCCGCCTGACGAGCTCGGACTGGGCGGTGCTCCGTCTGGTGGACGGCCGGCGCACGATTCGCGAGATCGTGGACGAGCTCAACACCGACATCTTCGAAGCCGGGAGAGTCGTCTACAGCCTGCTGACGGTGGGCATCCTGCGATTGGAAGAGACCCCCGACCAGCGCGAAGAGGCTCTCGAGCTCATTCCTCGAAAAGGTGACGGAATTCTGACGGGGGAGCCCTTCGAGCTGACCGCGCCGGAGTGGGATCTCCTTTCGCGCGCCGACGGTACCCGCACGCTCGGCTCGATTAAAGAAGCAACCAACCTGCCGGTCCCCGCCCTCATGAAGATGGTGAGGAGCCTCAAAGAAAAGGGGTTCTTACAGCTCGCGGGACGCGAGTCGAAGAAGCGCAAGGGCGCCTGAGATCAATTTCCTCGCGTCGGCTATTGCATTTCCGCTGCGAATTGCGGAACATGGGATCAACCAGACAGATAGGTGCCGCTGCGGGGGGGCGACATGGTTCGTCGACACGGTCCCATTCTGCGCACCGCGTGTGCGGCCTCACTCACTTTCTTCGCCTTCGCCGCCCTTGGCTACGACGATCTGACGCTTCCGCCGAGTCCGCTCCTGGCGCTCTGGTTTCTCGCGGGAATGGTCTATACGAACCTCTTCGAGTACTGGGTGCACCGCTTCCCGATGCATCGCGGCCTGCCTCTCCTTCGGAACGTGCGCCGCAACCACATCGAGCACCATCGCGTCTTCCACGGCCGTAACTTTCGGACCAAGGACCCCGAGGATCTGCCGCATATCTCGGGACGCTTCTGGATCTTCCCCGTTCTCTTCGCCGGCCACTACGCTCTTCTGGCGCCGTTTCTGGCGGTCGACGCGGCGCTGGCTTTCCTGTTCGCGAGCTTGCTTCACTACCTCGCGTTCGAGATCACTCACTGGCTCACCCACCTAGAGGACAACGCCGTCGATCGAGTGCTCTCGAGGATTCCGCTCGTGTCCTCGATACGCGCCTATCAGATCGAGCACCATCGGATTCACCACCAGACCCCGATCGCCGCCTTCAACTTCAACCCCCCCTACCTGGGAGACGCCCTCGTCCGGCTGCCTACGCGAAGCTTCGGCGAGCCTGGCCGAAGCCCGGAGGGCGAAGGCCGGCGGAGCTCCCCGCGACCGGTCAGGGATCCGGCTCCCGTTCTCGCGCGCCGTCGTCTTCCCGCTCGCCCGGTGGTCCTCTACGGAACCGCCCTGGTGCTGGGAGTCGTCTCCCTGGGGATCGCCGCCATCGCCCATACCCGGGCGCATCCGGGGCCGCTCCCCCGCGCCAAGTCCTGAGGCTCATTGATTCTTTGGGGGAATTCTCCCGCGTCCCCTCCGAGACACTGCGGGAAATCTCCACCGTTTTCGAGTCCGAGAGCATGCATTTTGCGATGGACGCGCGGCACGTAGATTGCAGTTTTCCCCGGTTGGGTACGGGGGGAAGACGAAGTGACCACGGGGGCGGAACGGACGCTATTGCGTCTCTCCATCCTCGCCGCGATCGCCCTCGCCGCCTGCGGGGACTCGGGTCCTTCGAGCCTCACGGGATCGAGCGACATTCCCTCGCGAGAGTTCGCCGGGCAGGAGCTCGGCTTCGGTTCGACGGGCGAGCTCGCGGGAGAAGACTTCGACTGCGCCCAGGTCGAGGCCGTCCGCGCTCGGTTCAGCTCCCCGGGCCACGTGGACCACGACGAAGTAGGGCTGTACGTGTACTTCGGCGGGCTCGGTGAGGGCCCCAAGCGACTGCGAATCTGGTGGGACTACGAGAACGACCCCAGCCGTTTCCGCGACTTCCGGTTCCCCGCGGAGGTGACGGAGATCGAGGAGGTCTACGAGCACCGCTATCCCGATCTCCGCGGCCCGACGGAGATGCTGGTCCGCGTCGAGCTGATTCGAGACGGGCTCACCGGCAACTGCGCCCGCAACCGCAGGGTTCTGGTGGCGCCTCCCGAAGAGTCGCCGGCGCCGACCGCGCCGACTACGCCCACCACGACTTCGACCGCGAGCGTCGGACCCGGCATCGCGAGCGTCGACAACTACGACTTCTTCTACTCCGAGGGCGTGCGTTTCACCGTCTTTACCTCGCTCACCATCGATGGGGTGGCGGTGGATCCGAGCGGGAGCGGAACGCTCAAAGTCAACCTCTGGGACGACACGGGGACGACGCTCCTGGGCTCGAGAAGCGTCGCCGTCACGGCGGGCCCGCAGCAAATCGCGCTCGGGTTCTCGGTTCCTCCCGGCTCGTACCTCATGGATATCGACGGCACCACCGTCCCCAGCGTCGGCGTGTCGTACAACGGCTCGAGCTTCCCGTACCAGATCCCGGGAGTCATCGCGCTCACGGATACCACCTTTGGCTTCGGCGGCTTCGGTTGGTACTACTTCCTCTACGACTGGCAGGTGACCTGGTAGGAATCGCGAACGAGAACAACGAAGACCCGGTGTCCCCCACACCTCAGTCCGTTGCTCCTGGAATTGGAACGTGAATCGATCGACTGGACTACTCCGGGCCTACGCTTCGCTCCTGCGGCGAGTGAGCGGCGCCGAGACGGTGTCGCTGTACGCGCCTTCGCCCAGCGAGGGGAGCCCGATCTTCCTGGTCGAAGGCGAGATCCCTCTTCCCGAGCACGCCGACGTCGAGAGCGCGCATCGCTACGCCCTCGCGAACGAGAAGCTCGCTCACGAAACCGGGGGGCCGAAGCGGATCGCGAGCGAAGCCGATACCGGCTGGCTTACCGCCGTCGAATGCGCGCCGTTCGCGAAGCCCGGCCGCGCGGAGGAGCGCAGGCGAGGACGCGATCCCGCGTCCCGCTCGCCCCAGGCTCTCGAGACGGCGAGGGTTTGCTGGATCGCGCTCCGATTCCCGGAGGGCGACCGGGGCCGGACGACGGGCCTCGAGGCCTTTCGTCTTCTCACCGGGGGCGAGGCGGTCCAGGGAGGCGAGGGCCGCGAGCATTGGGCTTCGCTTCTGAGCCTCGGCGGGGTTCTCGGGTGGTACGCCTCGCAGATTTCCTCGATCCTGGACGACCCGGTCACCGGGCTCGCGGGTCGCGCCGAGTTCCAGGCGAGCCTGCGGCTGGCCTTCGACCAGGCCAGAGAGGCAAAGCGGCCTCTCTGCCTTCTATTCATCAACCCCGACGATTTCACCTCGGTGAACGAGAGGTTCGGGCACGAAGCGGGCGATCAGGTCCTGCGGGAGATCGGCGAACGCCTCCGCTCTTCCCATCGAAGCTCGGACGCCGTAGCGAAATACGGCGGGGCCATCTTCGCCTCCTTTCTCCCGGATACCGACGCCGTTTCCGGCCGGGTGGTGGCGGAGAAAATCTGGAGCTCTCTCGCCGATACTCCATTCATCGAGGGCACGCTCCGACTCGGTATCAGCCTGGGCCTCGCGGTGTTCGAGCCGAAAGAGAGCGGAATCGACGGTCACCTCGAGCTCATCCGACGGGCCGACAAGGCCCTCAACGCGGCAAAGCGTTACGGCGGAGACCATGTGATGGCGTGGGAGCCGGAGCTCGACTCCCGGGACCTCGGAAGCCACGACCGCATGACCGGCGTCTACACCGGCAACATGGCCAAGGACTACCGCAACATGTCGCTGCTTTCGGACACGATGACGGTCATCGCCGGAAGCGCCGACCTCGAGGACCTCGTCGAGCAGGTGGTGGATCGGCTGTACACCACGCTCAAGCCCGACCATCTCGGCATCTTCGACTGGGATGGAGAAGGCGATCCGCTCCTGGTCGCGGGATTGACCAAGCGCGCCACCTCGAATGGCGGGCACGAGTCGGTCTCGGGCCTCGAGATCTCGAATCGGAAGCTCGCGCTCATCGCGGAGGCGCGCCGCGAGAGGAAAGCTCTCCTGATCTCGCTCTCGGACGACTACTCCGAGAATCGCATCCTGTCGTTCGCGGTGCCGCTGCTCCTGAACGATCTCTGCCTGGGGTGTCTCTACCTCGACGGCCGCGCGGACACCATCGCTCTCGAAGGCTCCGCCGACCTCGGCTTTCTGCGGGCCTTTGCCACCCAGCTCGCGGTGGCTTTCGACCGCGCCCGGCTCAGCCACCAGCACAAGAGACAGCAGGAGCGGGAGCAGTCGCGCCTTCGCGCCGAAGTCGACGACCTGCGGCGGGCGCTCAAGCAGACGAAGCTCGTGTACCGGTCGCGGGAGATGGAAGCGGTCCTGGATGTCGCCCGCCGCGTCGCCCCCACCAAGGCGACGGTGCTTCTGATCGGCGAAAGCGGGACGGGCAAGGAGCTGGTGGCCCGGACCATTCACGAGCTCTCGCCGTTCCGGGGCAAGCCCCTGGTGGTGGTGGATTGCGGCGCCATCCCCACGACTCTCGTCGAGAGCGAGCTCTTCGGCCACGAACGAGGCGCCTACACCGGCGCCCAGGAACGACGCGTCGGGCGGCTCCTCGAAGCGGAGGGAGGGACGGTAGTTCTCGATGAGATCGGGGAGCTGCCGCTCGAGGTTCAGAGCAAGCTCCTGCGTTTCGTCCAGGAGCGGCAGGTGGTACCCGTCGGAGGAACCCGGGTGCACCACGTGGACACGCGGCTCATCGCCGTCACCAATCGCGAGCTCGCGGTCGAGGCCGCCGCCGGACGATTTCGCGAGGATCTCTTCTACCGGTTGAACGTGGTGCGCATCACCATTCCCCCGCTCCGCGAACGGCCCGAGGACATCCTCCACCTTGCCGAGCACTTCCTCGATCACTTCGCCAGGCAGTACCAGAAGGCGCCGCTTCGCTTCAGCGACCACGCGAGGGACGCGCTCATCGAGCATACCTGGCCTGGAAACGTCCGCGAGCTTTCGAACCGAATCATGCAGGCGGTGATCCTCTCGGAACGCTCGGAGATCGGCTGGCGGGAGCTCGAGCTCGAGACGCTGCCCCCGGAACAAACGATCGAGATCGATCTCTCCGTCATGAAACGCGCTTCGGCCCAGCGGGACCTGGAGACGCGCCTGGTTCCCGGGCCCTTGGGCCCGCGAGACGAGGCCCTTGGTCCAGAGGAGGCCTGGGAGGAGCTCCGTCTGGCTTTGCGACGGCAGGTGATCGCCGTCGTGGCCGACGGGGCCGGGGAGCCTCTACCGCTCGGTACCTGGCTCATCGAGGACCTGGTTCTCCAGGCTTACGAGGCGGCGGATGGGGGCTCGGGCCGGGCGAGGGCCCTTCTCGGAATTCCGGAAACGACGTTCCGCAGAAAGCTCCAGAAAGCGACGTCGCGAGAACGGGCCGGTCTTCGGACGCGGCGGCCGCCGTGGAACGAGGTCGGTCCGAGCATCGAGGCGCTCGTCCGCTCGTCCGAAGAAGCCGGCGAGGACGTGCTCGACCGGGCCCGCTCGCTCCTTCTCCACGAAGTGATGTCGCACATCGGCGATCCCGTCCGCGGCGCGGCGCTGATGGGGGTCACGGTGCGCACGTACCGCCGCTGGACCCAGGAGCTCTGCGGCCTCCCCGATCCCCTTCCTCAAAGCCCTCTCGCATCGGCGCTTTAGTCGGCGCCGGTTTTGCGGCGCCCGCCGCCGCTTTTTCGGCTTGTTCGTCGCATTTGCAGCGGGTGAGCACCGAGTCAGCCGCGGTCGACCGCACCGCGATGCAAAACCCCCGGGTTCGCAGGCACTTGTCCGCCGAGAGCCCGCGCTCCCCGCCCCCGCCTGCCCTCGAGCAGCGTGGCACGCCGATTGCTCCTATGCACAGGGTTCCCATCAAACGAGGCCACGAAATGATCATCGAGAGAAAGCTCGTTCTCGGCACGACAACGGCGGCGCTGGCCCTGGTTCTTCTCTGGGGCGCGACCGCCCGCCGTGACGAGCCGGGCGAGCGCCTTCACGCGAGCGCCGAAGCAAGCGAATCATTCATCGTCCAGCACCAGGACATGGAATCCGCCCGGAGCGCGGTCGAGCGCGTCGGCGGCAACGTCACCCACGAGCTTTCGATCATCCATGCGGTCGGGGCACGACTGACTCTCGGCCAGCTTCGCGAGCTCCGCCAGATTCGCGGCCTGCGCGTTTACGAGAACCGTTCCCTCACGATGGCGGGTTCCGCTCAAGAGGAGCTCGTCGAAGAGCCGCCGCCGGAGGAAACTCCCGAGGAGCCGACCGAAGACGAGGCGCCCGCCGATGCCGAGCCGAGCCCTGAAGTCACCTCTGATGAAGAGAGCGAAGAGCCGGAGGAGACCTCCTTCCTGGCCCTGACCGCGGCTCCGATGGTCGTCCGCAATACCGTGTCCTCGTTCCGGATTCGCGATGCCTCTTCCGCGTTCGGCGGAATCATGGAAGACGTGCAGTCGATTCGCGACTCCTTCGAGAACGTCTCCTTCGCGAACGAGGACGGAACCGGGAACTGGAAGGGCCCCTGGGAAGAGGGCGACGCCTCTGGCACCGGCCCCTCCGCCGGATACGTACAGGTCGCGGGCGGGGCCGCGGTTCTCGCGCCGCCGTCCGACTTCAGCGAGCCTCATTTCCTTCGAAGCCTGGATCTGGCCGACATGGGCACGACCGTCCTTCGGATCGACTTTCGTACTTCCGAGGGCGTGGTCCCCTCGGACGCGCTGGTGGTCGAGATGTCGAGCAACCAGGGCGCGAAGTTCGCCGTCATCGACTCGCTCACCGGATTCAGCGGCGCGGCGGCAGGCTCTCGAACCTACAACGTTTCCGGATTTGCCTCCAAGCACACCGCCCTACGTTTTCGCGTCGCTCCCGGCGCCTACCGCGAGCTCGCTCCGAGCTTCCTCATAGACGACGTCGAGTTCTCCTTCCGCAACGGCGACCGGGAGAAGGACGTGTGGACGGTCGCCGACGAGTTCGGCGCGCCGAGCTTCAACAACAACGACGGCAACCGCTCCTTCACCACTACCTGGTCGGAGGTGGGCGAGGGCGATGGGCCTTTCGCCGGAAGCGTCGGCATGTCCAACACCCCGGCGGGGCTCGCCCTGCGGGTGTCGTCCGCCGCCAAGGGCGCGGAGCGCCGGGCGGACCTTAAGGACGCGGCAAACGCGGTTCTGATCCTGGAATACATGCGCTGGTACCTCACCGATGCTTCGGACTACGTGTCGATCCAGATGTCGGGCGACGGCGGCGTCTCCTGGGTGGAAGTCGATCGGCTCGAGGGGCCGGCAACGGATAAGGCGATGGTCACCGCGAGCTACGACGTGACGAGCTACACGTCTCCAGACACTCGGGTGCGACTGGTCTCGTCACCGACTCTGGGCCGCTACGAAGCGGTCTTCTTCTCGGACGTGCACCTCTGCGGCACGGTTGAGGTGCGCGAAGCCCAGTACGAGGAAGGCAACGGCGCGGAGCCTCCCGAGGCCTATGCCGTTTCCGCGGTGCGTGCGGACCAGCTGCACCAGGAAGGCGTGAGCGGGCTCGGCGTCAGCGTCGCGGTGGTCGACACCGGCCTCTGGCCCTGGCATTCCCTCGTCTGGAACAGCCGGGGACAGCGACGGCTCGGCATCCGATACGACGCCATCCGTGACGAGACCCACCTCGGACGCGATCGCCACGGACACGGGACCCACGTTGCGAGCGTGATCCTCTCGAGCGAGGGGCCGAACGGCGGCGGCGCCAACGGAATCGCCCCCGACGCCGGCTTCGTCTCGGTGAAGGCCTTCGACGACGACGGGCGGGGCAACTACCTGAACGTGATTCGCGGCCTCGACTGGGTGGTCCGCAATCGACAAGGGCTGAACATCCGCGTGATGAACCTCTCGTTCAGCGCTCCTCCTCGTTCGTACTATTGGGACGACCCGTTGAACCAGGCGGTCATGGCGGCCTGGAAGGCGGGGATCGTGGTGGTGGCCTCCGCCGGAAACGAGGGACCTCAGGCGATGACCATCGGCGTTCCCGGCAACGTTCCCTACGTCATCACCGTGGGCGCCACGACGAACAACAACACCAACGGTGACGTGACCGACGACGCCCT
>Ga0302046_10002127_pt1 | contig 18570 bp, 8 predicted proteins | sample RVTome_11_FD_200261 | JGI IMG/M metagenome (GOLD analysis project Ga0302046, IMG submission 200261) | Soil microbial communities from uranium-contaminated site in the Upper Colorado River Basin, Wyoming, United States - RVT147D111 (version 2) ...
TTTTTGCCCTTGCTGGCACCTCACTCTCACTAAAATTAGAAACCGGTGCTTGGCTAGCGACAATTAAAATTCCCCAGCCAAAAAATTGCTGATCAAGGGCTGGCAACCGATCCGACCTGAGTAGTTACGGAAAGTTTGGAAAGTCTCGAAGACGGCTGACGGTTTGACCACACCCGCGACCGCCTTCAACTTGGCAACGCTGTTGAGTTATCCGGACGAGGACATTTCGGCGATGGCCTCGGATGGCACCGATCTGTGGCTGCTTCAGGACGAAGGACCCAGCAGTAGTGTGGGGCATATCCTCAAAGTCACGACTTCGGGCACTTTATTGGCTGAGTACGAAATGCCGACAAACAGTGTGATTAGTAGCTGGTCGCAGCCCGAGGCCATCGAGTTTTTTGTCGATGCGGCTGATGGCGCGACGAAAGTGGTCCTTATGGGTGAGAGAGCCGCGGGCGCGCAGTTCATGCGGCTGCGCGCGACACCGAGCATTTCGGTGCAACCGGTTGACCAAACCGCCACTTCTCCCGGTTCCGCCACCTTTAGTGTGAGCGCGACCGCAAGCGGCCCGGTGACCTACGAATGGCAGTTCAATGGAGTCCCGATCAGCGGTGCAACCTCTTCGAGTTTTATCATTCCATCGGCTTTGGCCATCCACGCCGGATATTACCAGGTGGTTGTGAGCAATCCCTACGGCTCCGTGGTGAGCGATGAAGTAACGCTTACTGTGACGGAATTCGAGTCGGTGGTGGTTCCGAGTCAATTGGAGACCACGGATGAGGCTTACCTTTCTCCCACACTGGATTCGCCGGGACGGGTGCAACAGATTTATTCGCGAGGGCAGTTTCCCCAAGGCCCGATAGAGATTCAAGGAATCCGATTTCGGATGGATTACTCCTTTGCTCTCGTGTTGCCGGATATGTATGTGGAACTGAATGGGCTGCTGAATGATTTCACCATCAAGTTGACCACGTTGGCGGGATCGTCGGCGGTCGCGCAGTACACGACCGATCCATTGCTTTCTACCACCTTTAGCGCGAACGTCGGCAGCGGCGGTTGGACGACAGTTCTCGACACGTCATCGTCCGGTTCTGTTCAAGTCATCGCGTACCCGTTCCTGGGTAATCTGTATGGTCCCAAATTGTTTGAAATCTATGTCCCGTTTACCACGCCGTTCACCTACGATCCGGCGGATGGGGACAACTTGGTGGTGGATATCACGAATGTGGACGGATTGGTGGATTACTCGACTTCCGATCCATTGGAATTGTCACTCAGCGGCTCCGAAGATGAGTACGATGGTGCGGCCAGTGTGGTTTCCAGTAATCCGAGCGCAACCACCGGCACCTATGGATCGGGTGCGGACGCGATGCAGTTCGTATTTAAGCGAGTCTCGCCGGCAACGGCCACACATGTGCTTCCGCGAAACTTTGCCAACGGCGATCAGATTGCCGGGGCTGGGACGTTCAAGATTGCACTGCGTTCGCAACAAGTTTACGGAGCTACGGAACTGCCGCCGGGTCCAATACGGATCACCGCCTTGCGGTTTCGGCCGGACTACTACTACGGGGCGGCTTACGACGATGAGCCCTTGGAGGTGAAGGTCAGTCTTTCCACAACCACGAAATCCCCGGACGGGCTGAGCACGACGTTCGCGAGCAACGTGGGAGCGGACGAAACGGTGGTGTTTAACAGCCACAACAATGCGATCGACATTTCCAGCGCGTTTGACGGACCCTCCGACGGACCCAAGGCGTTTGACATCGAGATCCCCCTGACCACGCCTTTCGATTACAATGCAGCGGAGGGAAATCTTCTGCTCGAGACTGTCAATTATACCACGACCGAAATCTACCTGAGCGGATCTGGAAGCCCTTACGATTCATGCTCCAGAATGTTTGCGGTGGGCACCACACCGACCACGGGATCCGCCGACACGGGAGCGGACGCACTCGAATTGGTCTACGTGCGGTTGCAGCCCCCGGCGCCCAGCGTTGTCTTCGCTCCGGTCAACGAGATTTCCGGAGACGGCACACTGGACACGGAGATGCGATCACAGCAGGTCTACGCCAGATCCTTGTTCCCCAACCAAGAGATGTACATTACGGGAATCCGGTTTCGTCCGGATTACTTCTACGCGACGCCCATTCACGCCGTTGCCGACTTGACGATCAATTTAAGCTCAACGTTGAAAGCGCCGGACAGTCTGTCGACCACGTTCAACAACAATGTCGGGACGGGTGAGACGGAAGTGTTCGACGGGCCCATCAACTTGTCGACCGCATTTGTGGGGGGCTCGACGGGGCCGATGCAGTTTGACATCGTGATTCCGTTCAAGACCAAGTTTTACTTTGACGCGCGGACCACGGCCACGAGGAACCTCCTGGTGGACATCACCAGCCACGCTGGACTGCCCACATGGCTCAAGCTCAGCGGGTCGAGCCTCTCGACCGACGGGGCATCCAGAGTGTTTAACACAAACACCATCTCGTCGACGGGATCGGTGGACACCGGCGCGGACGCGATTGAGTTTCTTTACGAGGATTATCCGTAATCTGGTTGGATGCCGCGACCCGGCGCTTGATCGAGTCGGCTTGGCATTATGCCTTGTTGCCGTGGTTCAAGCGCTGGGTAGTCAGCGCCCTTGAGGTCGGCATGCCCTTGAGGGGCTGAGTCCAGGGCCACGGCCACAATCTGGCCGCGTTGGGTTTAGCTGAGGCTTTCCCACAGGAAGTCGGCCGCGTCACGATCCCGCCCAAGCATCACCTCCAGCACCCGGCCCGACTCCAGATCGGTCATCATCGACACATACGATTGCCCCGCCCCGAAGCTCTTTTCATCCATCCCAACGTACTCCACGGTGTCCAGCTTGCGACGCTCCAAACCCCGATCCGCGGCGCGTTGCATGATCCGGTGGATTTGCGCCCAGCTCAGCCCCAGCAGGGCCGCGGCGGCACTGACACTGGAACTGCTCCGCAGCACATCAATGACGAATCGCTCGAACAACCGCGTGAATCGCGACCCAGGCTCGCTCCAAGGCACTTTCACCGCCTTGACCCCGTGCTCTTTGCAGTCCGAACGAGGCACCCGGCACCGGATCCGCGTTTCGAATTGCATCGTGTCCAGATGGCGCCAAGGTCCGTTCGGGCAGATGATCGTGGATCGGGCAGCTTGTGCCGCATTCCGGGCACGACACGGCCTGGCCGGCGGGCCAATCAATCCGAATCTCCACATACTTCTACGGCAGGTTCAGATCCACGGAAGCGACATTCCAAGGGCGGGTGAGCCCCAACTACAGGGCGTAATGGTGGTGCAGTTCGATGTCCAGCATGCGCCCAGACTACCGGGCCAATCCTCCAGACTCAATGGGTCCTTCTGCCCTCAGCCACCCACTTGTCCCGTCCCAGAACATGGCTGGGGATACGGTCGCGAAGGCAGGCGAGCCCGCAGGGATCTCTCTCGTCGGGGCCACGGGGCTGAGCGACCGAGGGGCGCCCCATCACCCCGCGTCAGCCTCTCTTCTACCCACACAAAACTCCGAATAACCCAGGACAAGTTGCTCGCAGAGTGGGAATTTCATGGCTATTAATCAGTCACGCCGGTATTAATTCGCTTTGAAATGAGCCCAGTTTCAATAATGCCTGCCCGACTTGATTGGCCGTCCGTCATTGGAAACTTTCTTCTGAATTACGGAACGCTGGACTATCTCGTTTTTGTCTTTTTGAAAGACAATCTTCCCCCCGATCAGTTTAAATCGGTCCGAAAACAACACTTCAAGGATCGTATCAACAGAATCCAAAAGCACTTGGAGGAAAGTAAACGTCCCGCTGAGGAATTGGCTGCCTTCGCCAATATGGTCGAGCGTCTCGAACCCATTCGAGTGCTGCGAAATCACATCGCGCATGGCCACATGTATTGTCGGTTTGATCTCGAATCAAAAAAATTTGCTGTCACCGTGTTGAAAGCTGCGCATGTGGACACGGGATTCTTGCCTGAGTCGAAGCACGTCGAGTTTAAGGAATTGGTGAATGGTTTGACGACGCTTTCTGAACTGGTTGGAAAGTTCCAAGAACTTGCTGGATTCGATGTTAGAGGAGGGGGAGGGGAGTAAGCCTAAGAGTATGAGTATGAGTATGACGACAGTTGCCTGGCTTCGTTTTGGGGACGGCCGAAGGGCTGGGGTAGCAATTGCCGCCTGGTGTCGACGGGGCGTTTCAAATCTTACGCTTACTCCTACTCCTACTCTTACTCTGGATTTGGTATTTGATAAAGCGCCGAATCCTCCCTCAGCCGATCCGGTGACAGGCTTCTGACCAACCCAAAGAGGAGAGACACAATTTCGTGGAGTAGGGCTTTTCCGTCCCGAATCTGCTCGGGGCTGCATTTCCCTTTCGCCACCAGCACATCCAAACACGCGGCACATTCCAGTGCTGAGCCTCGAGCGATCTCGAAATAGCGGCAGCGGTCCGGTGGCGTGTATTTCCCGTTGCCCTCAGCGATGTTCAGTGGGACGGAGGTGGATGCGCGGTCGAGTTGATCGCATACTGATAGCTTCGAGGGGATTTGGTCGAGGAGGTCGCTGGACCAGGCGACGAATTCAATGCTTCGCTGGTATGCGACGAGTTTTTCGTGGTCGAAGAATGGTGGATTTTTGAACGGCTCCTTCATGGGGGAGAGAGTAAGCGTAAGAGTATGAGTAAGAGCAAGACGTCATTTGAAAGGCTGGAGTTTAGGGGCGTTTTCGTAGCCGAGGACTGAATCGCTGCCGCATGAAGAATGCTCGCCGAAAATCTTGCTCTTACTCTTACGCTTACTCTTACTCTCCCAACGGGCCCCCAACCCTGTTTCCAACTTTATTGTTGGTTTACAACCTTACCCCTTCCGTCGGCGGCTACTCGACGGTGACGGACTTGGCGAGGTTGCGGGGCTTGTCCACGTCGCAGCCGCGGGCCACGGCGATGTGGTAGGCGAGAAGTTGAAGCGGAACCACTCCCAGGATCGGGAAGAGCGGCTCCAGGGTTGGCGGGATGTAAATCACTTCCTCCACCTGCTTCTTGATCATTGTGTTGCCCTCCGTCGCCAACGCGATGACCGGACCCTTGCGCGCCCGAACCACTTCCAGGTTGCTGTAGGTCTTCTCATACATCCCGTCACTCGGGATCACCACCACGCTCGGCGTCGTCTCGTCAATGAGCGCAATCGGCCCATGCTTCATCTCCGCCGCAGGATATCCCTCGGCATGGATGTAGGAGATTTCCTTGAGCTTCAACGCGCCTTCCAACGCGACCGGGAAGTTGAACTGGCGCCCCAGGAAAAAGAAGTTCTTCGCGTCGGCGAACTTCAACGCGATGCGGCGGATCTCGTCGTTGTGGTCCAGCAGGGTCTGGATCTGGCCGGGCAGCGCTTCCAGGCCACGGATGAGTTCCTTGCCCTGGTTGACCGAGAGCATGCGCATCCGGCCCATGAACAGGCTGAGCAGCGTCAGGACGGTGACCTGGGAGGTGAAGGCCTTGGTCGAGGCCACGCCGATCTCCGGTCCCGCATGGAGGTAGATGCCGCCGTCGGCCTCGCGCGCCACGGTGCTGCCGACCACGTTGCAGACGGCCAACACCTTGTGCCCGCGCCGCTTGGTCTCGCGCAGGCTGGCGAGTGTGTCGGCCGTCTCGCCCGATTGGGTGATGGCGATGACAAGGGTGTTGGTCTCCAGCGGCGGGTTGCGGTACCGGAATTCGCTGGCGTACTCGACCTCGACCGGGATGTGCGTGAGTTCCTCCAGGAGATATTCCCCGACCAAACCCGCGTGCCAGCTCGTGCCGCAGGCGGTGATGACGATGCGGTCGATGTTGCGCAGCTCGGCAAGGGGCAGGTTGAGTCCGCCGAACTTGGCGGTGGCCTCGTCCTGGTCGATGCGGCCGCGCATGGCGTTCTCGACCGTGGCGGGCTGCTCAAAGATTTCCTTGAGCATGTAATGGGGATAATCGCCGCGCTCGGCGGACTCGGCGTCGATCTCGAGCTGGCTGATCTGGACCTGGGCGGTGTCGGACCCGAGGTTGATGACGTCGTTGTGGTCGGCGGTGAGGGTGACGATGTCGTAGTCGTTGAGGTAGATCACCTGCCGGGTGTGCTGGGCGAGGGCGGTGGCGTCGGAGGCGAGAAAGTTCTCGCCGTCGCCGACACCGACGATGAGCGGGGATCCGCGTCGGGCGCCGATGAGAACGTCGGGGAAATCGGAGCAGATGACGGCGATGCCGTAGGCGCCGATGACCTCGCGCATGGCGGCCTGGATGGCCTGGACCAGCGGGTGGAGTCCGGCGGGCGGGTTGTCGCGGATCTGGTCGTAGTGATGTCCGATGAGGTGGGCGAAGACCTCGGAGTCGGTGGTGGACGTGAAGGTGTGGCCCTTGAGATGGGACTTGATGCGTTCGTAATTCTCGATGATGCCGTTGTGGACGACGGCGATCCGGCCGGAGGCATCGAGGTGGGGATGGGAATTCTCGTCGGAAGGCGGACCGTGGGTGGCCCAGCGCGTATGGCCGATGCCGAGGGTGCCGGGGACGGGGGTGTCGGCGACGAGACGGGAGAGGCCCTCGTCGATGCGTCCCTTCTTCTTCCGGCACGCCAGGGGTTGGTCGGGCCGGCCAATGGCCAGGCCGGCGCTGTCGTAGCCCCGGTATTCCAGGCGGCGCAGGCCCTCAATGAGGATGGGGGCCGCCTGCCGCTTTCCGATGTAGCCAATAATGCCGCACATGTTGGTGTTTGGTTGGGAGCGTCCGCCGAATGTCTTGCCCTTCTAACCTGCCCAAAGCTATAAAGACGGCCCACTAACGCACAAGAAAGGATTTCGTATATGTCTCAAAGCAAGCGGGTTTCCGTCAGCCCGGGGAACGTTCTCTCGGTGATTTTGGGGGGCGGCGTGGGCACGCGGCTGTTCCCGTTGACCAAGGAGCGGTCCAAGCCGGCGGTTCCGCTGGCCGGGAAATATCGCCTGGTCGATATCCCCATCTCCAACTGCATCAATGCCGGCCTGAAGCGGGTCTATCTGATGACCCAATTCAACTCCGCCTCTCTCCATCGGCATATTTCGCAGTCTTTTAAGTTCGACCACTTCTCGGGCGGGTTCGTCGAGATCCTGGCCGCCGAACAGACGCTGACCAGCAAGTCGTGGTACGAGGGGACGGCGGACGCGGTGCGCAAGAACCTGAGCCACCTGCTCAACCACGAGTTCGACTACCTGATCATCTTGAGCGGCGACCAGCTTTACCGGATGGAACTGAAACGCATCCTTTCCCAGCACGTGGAGACCTACGCGGACGTGACGGTGGCGACCATCCCCGTGTCCCGCAAGGAGGCGGGCGCGTTCGGCATTTTGGAGATCAACCTCGAGCGGCGGATCGTGAGGTTCGAGGAGAAGCCCAAGGATCCCAAGATCCTCGACGGGTTGGCGATCAACCCCGAGCACTTCGACCGGCTCGGGCTCGAGGGGGACCAGGAGTCGTTCCTGGCCTCGATGGGGATCTACGTCTTCAACCGGGACGTGCTGGTCAGCCTGCTCGACCAGTCCCACGATGAGGCGGGCAGGAAGCGGGACGACTTCGGCAAGCACATCATCCCCGACGCGATCAACACGCACCGGGTGTTTTCCTACGTGTTCCAGGGCTACTGGGAGGACGTGGGCACGATCCGGAATTTCTTCGAGGCCAACCTTGACCTGACCACCGAGCTGCCCCGGTTCAACTTTTACGACATGGGATCGCCGATCTTCACACGGCCGCGCTTCCTGCCCGCCTCGAAGATCAACGGGGCGCATGTGAATCATGCCGTCATTTCCGACGGCTGCATCATCAACCACGCCAACATCAGCCACTCGAGCATCGGCGTGCGCAGCATTGTTGGGGCGGGGAGCAGCCTTCACCGCACGGTGGTGATGGGCAACGATTACTTCGAGTCGCAGGATTCAATCCTGGAAAACGAGATGATGGGGCGTCCGCGGATCGGCATCGGGCAGAACACGCGGATCGAGAACGCCATCATCGACAAGAACGCCCGCATCGGGGACAACGTGGTGATTTCCCCCGCCAACAAGCCGGAAGAACTGGATCATCCGCTCTACTACATCCGGGACGGGATCATCATCATTCCCAAGGGCGGATCGATTCCGCATGGGATGGTGATTTGAGCGAAGGGAGAAGGGAGAATCTGTGGACGCCGACGGGTGGTTCCCGACGTTGAGCGTGGTTCTGATTTCGTCACGATTGAAACCACCTCCTGACGTCGGTGGCTACTTCGGGCCGCGTAGCCACCGCGGTGACGCGGTGGATTCTGGGGAGGTGAGGCGCGTCGTGCGGGGTCCGCCGCCTCACGGCGGCGGCTACGTGGCGAGGAGATGCGCTTACGAATACGAAGGAAGACGGTAGCCGCCGACGGAAGGAGGCGGGAGGGGGTGGAGGATGCACCGACGGGGTCCGCCGCCTCACGGCGGCGGCTACGGGGCGGCTACTTTCTGGTTATTCCTTTAGCGGTTACTCCAGTTTCGGGGTGGCGAGGCGGTAGATGCGGGAGGGGACGTTGGCGGCGATTGGGTCCTCGATGGTGATTTCCCCGTTGGAGGCGCGGGCCGCGACGTCGGCGAGGGGCTGCCAGATGGAGCCGTTCAGTTCGTCCTGGAACTGGATGGAGTAGGTGCGCCCCGCCACGGCCTGGAAGCGGATGCGCGCCCCGACCCCGCCGCCGGCTTCGAAGGATTCCACCTTCAGATAACTGGTGTCATCGTTTGGATCGGTGCCGGCGACGTACTCCTCGCGGTTGGTGAAGCTGTCCAAGTCGTTGTCTTCGGCTCCATCCGCGATGTCGAGTGCATCAAGCTGGTTGTCCATCTCGTAGGTGTCGGGGATGAGATCCCCGTCGGTGTCGGTCAGGACGGTGATGATGGCGCCGGAGCTGAGGACGCCGGGGAGGTAATAGGCTTCGTTGGTCAGCACGACCGTGTAGCGGTTGCCGGTGCCGCCCAGGGCGGCGGTGATGTTGGGGATGGTGTAGAAGCTTTGCGTCTGGAAGGTCTCCTCCTGGAAGGCGGTGTTGAATCCGCGGCGCCACCGGTAGCTCATGGGAAGGGTGCCGGTGACCTCGATGCTGAGCGTGACGTTCTCTCCCTCGACGACGGTGAGGTTGAGGGGCGGGTATATGACCACGGGATCGACGAGCACGATCAACTGGGCGGTGGCGCTGACGGTGGCGTTGGCGTTGGACACCTCGACGCGGATCTCGCCGTTCTCGGCCAGGCCGACGTTCTGCAGTTCCAGCGTGGGGGCATTGGCTCCCGGGACAGGCGCGCCGTTGATGAACCACTGGTAGAGGAGCGGTCCCGGTCCCACGGCATACACGCTCATCGTGACGTTGGTCCCGCCGTCCACCTTCTGCGACACCGGTCCCGTCGCGATGATGGGCGGGGCGGTGATGGTGAGCAGGGCGGGCGGGCTGATGGTGGTGCCGCCGGCGTTGCCGACCATGACGTCGTAGAGGCCGTCATCGGGAATGCTGGTGTAGGGGATGGTGTGAGACGGGCCCGTGGCGCCGTCGATGGCCACTCCATCCTTGCGCCATTGGAAGTGAAACGGGCCGGTGCCCGCGACCTGCACGGTGAAACTGACCGGGGTCCCTGGGAACCGCGAGGCACCGGCGGGGGCCTGCGTCACGACAGGGGGCGTTGCGACGCCAGCACCATTGTCGGCCGCGGGCGTCGGCGCACTGACCACCCAGTTGAAGGGATCGTTGCCGTAGGAGGATTCACCGACACGCTGCAGCGAGGCCCCACCGCCATCGGCCTGTGCCGCGGGCCAGGGCAGTGCGTCCTCGTAGGCGACGCGATCCACCAGGATGTAGGGCACAAACCCGGCGTCCTGGGCAGGCGGCATCTGCGGCGAATCGGGTTTGCGGAGGCGGAGGGTGTCGGCGCTGTTGCCCAGTTTGCCCTGGTAAGGCCCGAGAATGACGACGCCGGGGTCCAGGCTGTAGGCGGCCCGGAACGCGTCCAGCGCGGCGGTGTCGAGCACGGGATCAAAGCCGACGAGCAGCAGGAAGCCATTGGCCGGCAGGGTGGTGCCCATGGGGAAATCAAAGTCCACGCCGCCGCGAAGCCGCCAGGTGTTGGTGGCGAAGGCGGGATCGAAGAGGTTGACCGGTTGGGCGGTGATGTTGAGGAGCTCGATGTATTCGTCCCGGTCATTCTCCACCAGGTCCATCCCGATCATCAGGTCGGGTGGATGGTACATGATCTCGCTGATCACGACCGGGCCCACGGCCGGGGCGGGGTTGGGCAGGCCGGTGCCGGTGCGGAATTCCGCCAGGCTGGACGGCGTGTCGGCGCCGAAGGAGCGCGCGCTGGCCGCGACATGGACGGTTTCAAAAGGAGTAGCCAGGCGGCGGAAGGAGACTCCGTTCTCCGCCGCCTCGAAGTCGGCGCGGGCACGGTAGCCCGTCAGGCTTTGGCCCGGGCCGGCTTCCGATAGCCAGACGGTGCCGCCGTGGGCGGAGTTGAGGGCGAAGGGCGTGCCGGGTCCCGCATTGAACTGGTTTTCGTAAAAGACCGCGTAACCGCCGGCGGGCAGAACGGTGTTGTCGGGGATGGTGAACTTGCGGAAGTCATCCTGGTTGTCGCTCAGATACCAACCGCTGAGGTCCACGGGTTGGGCACCCGAGTTGTGCAGCTCGATGGCGTCCTCCAGCGGGTCATCGGTGTGGGTGAGCAGTTCGCTGATCACCACGGGCAGGGGTAGGTAATTGCTGCGTTCGGGACTCGCGGTTTCGGGGAATGCCACGATGCCGGTGGTGCCGTCGGGGAGGCGCCCTTCGGAGCCGCCGCCGGGCAGCGCGCCGAAGGAGACGGTGTCGATCTCGCTGAGGTCTGTGTGGTAGAGGCGGATCAACTCGCCCTGGCCATCCAGGCTGAAGTTGACATGGTTGCGTCCGCGTCCCGGCTCGCCGGAGGCTTCCCAGCGCACGAACCCGCCTGGGGCGATGAAGGAGAGCGGGGCGATGGTGAAGTTGGTGGCGCCGACGGCGGAGGGGGTGTCGGTGAGATGCAGTCCTGCCATGTTGACGGGCAGCGCGTCGGGATTGAACAGCTCAAACCAGTCCTCGCCCGAACCGCTGTGCCATTCGTTGATGACCAGCATGGTTGGATCGCCCAGGGGGGCGGCGAGGCCGTTGACGGTTCCGGGGCTGGGGGCGTCCTGCAGGACCCAATCGGCTCCCGCGCGGCCGATCGACCGGTCCTGGATTTGGAATCCGTAAGCCACCCCGTCCACCTGTTGTCCCGCGGCATTGAAGAGGAACACGCCGCCGCTGTTGCCGTCGAGCGAGCGGCCGACGTTGAGGATGGCCGCGGTGTTGGTGGTGGCGGGCTGTGAAGCGTCGGCGCGGAGGACAAGGTAGCCCTGGGGTGGGATGGAGGTGCCTGTGGGGAACACCCATTGGCCCGCCTCGGCCTCATCGACGCTCAGGCTCATGCCGTCCATGGCGAAGGGGGAAGCGGTTGGATTGTAGAATTCGATCCAGTCCAAGGGCGCGGCGTCGGCGCCGAGGGTGAGGGAGTCGTTGCGGGCCATGAGCTCGTTCAGGCGGGGGCCATTGTAGTTCAGGATGTAATTGGGGGCACCAGGGCTGGGTGATCCATTGAAGGCGATGATCACTGGTGACGCGTCGGGATACCGGCCGCGCGAAGCACCCTCGGGCTGGGCGGGATAGGTGACGGACTCGATCACGGCGGTGTTGGGAGCGAGCAGGGCGATGGAGCCGCCGAGGGCGGGCAGGCGGAAGTCGAGGTGGTCGGGGCCGACGTTTTCGTCGGCGCGCAGTTGGACAAAGCCGGAGGGGGCGATGAAGGAGAGGGATGTGACATGGTGGACGGCGTTGCCCGACTGGAGGTAGATGCCCTGGAGGGCCACGGGATCGGTGGCGGACGTGTTGAAGAGTTCAATCCAATCATCCTCCCCCGGGAGGGGGTTGGCCATCCATTCATTGATCGTGAGAAAGCTGGTGGAGGCGGTGGCGCGCTCGGCAATGGCGGCTCCCGGCGTGGGGGTGTTGAGGACCCAGGCGCCCGAGGCGTTGCGTCCGACCGACAGATCGGTCAGTTGCAGGCCGTAGGACAAGGCGTCCACACGGTTGGTCGCGGCGTCGTGGAGGAAGAGGGTCTCGCCGCCGCGATTGAGGGAAAAGCCGGCGTGAAGTCCGGAGGTGGTGTTCGTGGTGTCATCGGCCCAGACGACGAGGTAATCGTTGGCCGGGATGATGGTGTTGGCGGGCAGGACGTATTCGCGGGGGTTGCCGCCGTCGGAGAGGCTCCATCCGGTGACGTCCACGGGGGCCGGGGAGGTGTTGTGGAGCTCGATGAAGTCGGGGAAGGTGCCTTCGTGGCTATGGGCGGAGAGGTTGTCGGAGAGCACCTCGTTGAGCCGCACGACGGACGCGGCGGGGGCCGGGTTGGCGACGCCCGGGGAACCGTTGGGGGCACTGGCCTGCCAGTTGGCCGGCTCGTCCGGGGCGCCCAGGGCGGAGAGGATCTCGATGGAGGAACCACCCCCATCCGCCGCGGTGGGCCAGCCGTTGTCGTCCTGGTAATCCACCGAGAGGATGACATTGCCGTCCGGGTCGAGAATGGAGAGTCGTTCCCCGCCGTTATCGAGCGAGCCGGCGAAAGTGCCGAACACGGGGACGCCCGGGTAACGCGCGGCGAAGGCGGCCGGGTCATTGTTGGAGGCCAGGACGATGTATTCGCCGGGGGCCAGGAGGGTGCCGTCCGGGAACACATAGGTGAGGCCGTCCAGGCTGAAGCCGCCCACGTTGAGCGGGGCGGAGCCGGCGTTTTGGATCTCGACGTATTCGTGCGCGGAGTTGTTGCCGGCGGGGTGGTACATGATCTCAGTGATGCGGAGGGGAACACCGGCGGTGCCGACCTCGAAGTCGGCCTCGGTGAGGGCGCTCCAGGCGCTGCCGTTCCAGACGCGGGCAAGGATGCGGAGGGACTGGTCGAGGCTCAGGCCCGGGGCGGCGTAGAGGATGGCGTCGGGAGCGACGGCGCCAGAGACGGGCACGCGCGGGTCGGTGCCGTTGGTGGTGTAGTAGATGGACCCGGCGGGGGCGGACATGGTGAGCTGGGTGCCGGGCGTGACCCGGCCGCCGAACCGGTTGAAGGCCGGCGGTTCGACGGGGGCGAGGAGGCCCTGGTCCTGGAACTGGGTCATCAGGTAGGCGCGCCTGCCGGGCACCCATTCGGTGATGATGCGCGTGTTCATGGCGAAGACGCCGGAGAGAATGGTGCGCATGGTGTTGAAGCGCGCGGTGATGTTGGTCTCGGTCAGGGCGCCGCCGTTGTTGAAGTGCTTGTGGATGCGGTCGGCGAAGAGGAGGCGAAACTCGGGGTTCTGCCGGAGTTGGCGGTAATAGCTGGCGATCTCGTCCGCGTTCTGCAGGTCGCTGGCGTCGCCGACGGCGCCGTCCCCGAGGAAGATGTTGTGGGCGTGGGGGGGCGAGATGCTGGTGCGTGTGCTGTGGATGTAGAAGGCGCCCTCGGCATCCCAGACGTAGAAGCGGAACTTGGCGCCGGGCGCGCGTTCGCGGGCGGCGCGCCAGTTGTTGTGGGGCCAGTCCCAGGTGGAGCCGTAAATGTTGACCAGGAGGTAGTCGATGAAGTTGACCAAGTCGAGCATGTCGGCGGCCTGCTCGTAGTTGGCCTGGCTGGTCATGCTGTTGCCCCGGATGAAGTTGTTCATCGTGTTCCAGACCACGCGGTCCCCGCCCTGGAAGTCGCCGAAGGGGGCGATGATGTCCCACTCTTCGCCGCCGCCATGCCAGGCCTGGAGGAAGCCTTCCTTCACGCGGTTGACGGGGTTGTAATAGAAATTGGCAGTCTGGCTGCGGAAGGTCATGGGCACGCCATTGACGAGGAGGTTGGCAAACATGCCGTGCGAGGCGACCTGGCCCATGTCCGCGTGCAGGCGGCGGATGAGTTCGTCGATGATGAAAGGATTGCTGATGTCGTTGTGCCCGGCGCGCAGGACCACCTCGTCGAGGCGCTCGTCGATGGAGCCGGGGAACCAGGGATACTCAAGGCGGTCCGGGCCGTAGTCCCCCTTGAAGTAGAGGCGGAAGGCGAACTTGTCATCCACGGTGTAGCGCGGACGCGTCCAGCCGCTGCCATGGGTGCGGATGCCGCAGTCCACGGCGAAGCCGGAGTTGTCCTGCTGTATGAGCTCGACCGAGGTCGGGCGTTCCCAGGCGGGCCCGTTGGCCAGGGAGGCCTGGGGATTGTGGTATTGGTTGGTGTCGCCGGGGGAGCTGGACGCCCATTCGTTGTTGGGAGGACCGCTCCCTCCGCGGATGCCGATGATGCCGGTCGGGCCGTAGAGGTGGTTGGAGTCGGTGACGATGGAAAGGATGGGCAGCGAGCGAAGCGCGGGGCTGAGGTTGAAGAGGTAGGTGTGCGTGCCGACCAGGGAGGACAGGCTGTCGGGACGGAACGCCGCCGCCCGCAGGAGCGTCAGCTTGTCGATGGTAAGCGGCGCCACGTAGAGCTGCCCCCGCGCGGGCGTGGGTTCGCTTCCGTCCGTGGTATAACGGATCTGGGCGCCGGGAGTGGCGGTGGTGAGGTGCAGTTGGAAGGGGGCGTCGAAGTAGCCGCGCGACACACTGAAGTGCACCGGCGCCACGACGCCGATGATGGTGCTGTCGCCGTTGGGGCCGCCCGGCGTGGGGGCGGCGAAGTAGCGGAGGTTGCCGCCCGAGTCCAGGCCGTAGGAGATGTCGTTGCGTTGTTCCGGGAATTCCCCGATCAGGCCGGGCGCGGGCTGGCGGGGCGAGTCGGGCGAGTAGAGCCCGATGTGATCGCCCAGGATGCCGAGTCGGAAGTTGGTGTGAAACCGGTTGCCGGGAGCCGGAGTCCTGATGTTCTTCTCCGAAGCAAACACGACCACGTATGCGCCGGCGCCGAGGGCCGCGTCGGGGAAGACCCACTTGCCTGGCACGTCGGGATCATCGGAGAGCGACCAGCCCTGGAGGTTGACGGCGGTGGCGCCGCGGTTCCAGATTTCGATCCAGTCCTGGGCCTCCCCATTTTCATCGAGCAGCCCCGACTGGTTGGAGGCCATGATCTCGTTGAGGACCAGGTCGGGCGGGGGGGCGGAGGGATCGAGGATATAGGTCCAGCTACCGCCTGCGAAGGCATTGGGTTCGTCGGCGAGGTCGGTGATGCCGGCGGTTCCCGCCCAGGCGACCGTGACCGGTCCGATGAGCGGTTCAGGGAAGGTAAAGGTGTAGATGCCGCCCGGCTGCGACGTGACGTCGGCGGCGGGCTGGTCATTGATGAGAAGATCCGCCGCGTCCACTCCCGCCACCGATTCGCTGAACTGCACCTCGATCTGTGTCAGCGTGCGCACCGTGATGTCCGGCGGCGGCGCGATGGTAAGGAGGGTGGGCGACAGGTCATCCACCACGTCATACGACCAGGAGGCGGCCGGGACCGTGGCGTCGAACGGGTTGGGAGGAAAGGCGGTGTCCGCGATGCCGTGGTCGGGGATGAACGTGAAGTTGGCCGCGCCGTAGGGAGGCTGGATGAAACCGAACGTGAAGGTGGTGTCTCCCGGTGCGCCCTGGATGCTGTTGGCGGGAAACCCGTTGATCTGGAGATCGCCCGCGTTGACGCCGTTGACCGGCTCGCTGAAGGTCACGGTCACGGAGCTCAGCGCATTCACCTCCCCGGGCGGCGGGCTGACCGAGACGAGCGTGGGCGGGACGAAGTCCGGCTGGGTGGTGGTCATGGAGGCATCGAAGAGGAGGTCGCTGCTCGTGGTGTTGCCATTGAACACATGCACGGCAAGGATGTTGACCCCTTCGTTGAGGGTGGTCGCCACGGTGGTGGTGAGGCTGACGTCCAGGGTGCGCCGTTCGTCCGCGGCGGTGGCAAACACATTGTAGGCCAGCTCGCCGGCGGGGACATTGATGCGTCCGACCTCGATGCCGTTGATCCAGGCCACGGCGCCGTCATCGACCGTGATGGACAGGTCGAGGCGCGAGACCTCGGCCAGGTCGGCGATGGTGAACTCCTTGCGGAAATAGACGCTGGAATAGCCGCCGGTCTGGCTGTCCGGGATGGTCGTCACAATGTCCGCCTCGCCGTAGCCGACCGGCGCCGTGCCGGTGGACCAGGCGGCGTCCGCGAAACCGAGTTGCCGCCACGCGGTGGGGTCGGGCGACGAGGCTTCCTGGGTGCCGATCAAGTATTTCCAACTCGATCCGGTCGGAAACACCTGGGCGCCCGGCGCTGAAACGCAGGGCAGGATCAGAAGGAACAGCCAAAGTGGGACGTTCGGCTTGCGCTTGGTGATGAATGGAGATGGATTCATGGGAAGGGAACCATGGGAAAATCGATCCAGACAGGTGACGTCTGTGATCGATGCGACCGCCGAGTCATTGGATTCTTGCTCCAATGGGACACCCGACAAGCCGCGGTTGGCCGGCCGATCAATCATGCCAGAAAAGGGGGTAACGGCATGAAAGCTAGCAGGAACATCCTTCCCAGCCAAGGGAATGTTACGAAAAGGTGACGGATGCAGGTGGGCGGTCTTGGGGGCATCCTTCCTCCCCATGAACCACTAAGGATTGCGGACCACGAAAAACACGAAGCACACGAAAGGGAAACCACCCGTGCTCGCGCTCGAAATCGAGTTGGAGTGGTTCATGGGCCGTGAGCAGGTCCGAAAGGAACAGGGAGCTCTCCATGAGCCGGACCCGCCACGGGACACGTAGCCACCGCCGTGAGGCGGTGGATGTGGACGTTATTCACCACGACAGGGTCCACCGCCTCACCGCGGTGGCTACGGGGCTGTGTTTATCGTCCTGCCTTGAGGGGGCTCGGGTCTCCGGGGTTCTCAGGGTGCCAGGTTCAGGCCGAACGCGTTGGTGACGTGGCGGGTCAGTTCCTCCGCCGACATGGATCCGAACACCACGTTGGTGCCCAGGACGAACTGCGGCATGGAACTGCGTCCCGAGGTTTGCAGGTTGACGGCGTAGATCTGGAGGCTGGTGCGGAGAAGCAGGTTCAGTTCGGGCGCCTGAGCGGCGGCCAGGAGACGCGGTTCATCCACGAGGGTCCGGGCAAACCGGTTGGCTTCCTCGACGGTGGGCGGCTCGGGCGGGCCGAACAACCATTCGTCATACTTCGGCAACGCGTCCGGCGAGGCCTTCCAGATCGCCAGTCCAAGTTGGGCATACTTGCAGGCGTTGAGATGCGCGGCGGGTGTCTGCTGGACCAGCGGATTGCAATCGGCATCCAGGGGCATGGGCAGGCTGACGATGGCGAGGTCGTTGCTGAACATGCGATGCAGCTCCAGGATCGGGTGATGCATCTGGCGGCAGCCCTTGCAGGTGTAGTCGTGCAGTTCCACCATCACATGCGGGGCGTCGGGGCGGCCGATCAAGGGAACCTCTTTCAGGTTCAGATTGATGCGCCCGCCGAAGAGACTGAGGACACGGTCGGCCTGGGCGTTGGTGGCCACGGTGGTGGGCCCTTCGGCCTGGCTCACGGCGAAGGTCTTCGGCTTGTGCAGGACCTGGCCGGCCACCACGATGCCCACGCCCGCCACGCCGGCCAGCGCGAGCCGCAGGGCTTGTCCTTCCTTCAACACCCCGTCCGGGGAGGCGCCTTTGCGACCTTTGCCCTTGCCCTTGCCCCGACCGGCGTTCGCCGGCTGCGCGGCGCCTTGCGGAGCCGTCAGCAGCAACAGCGCCGCGACCGAGGCACTGCCGTGCGCGGCGAGGCACCAGGGACAAAACGAATTGATGACGGCGATCTGCAACAAGGTGAACCAAAGGGCTCCGCCCAGCACCGGCACGCTGCCCAGCCAGTTCATGATCCAACCTTGGCGGCGCGCCGCGGTGGGCTGGGATTCCGCGATGCGAAACGAGACCACCAGCAGCAGGGCGTAGGCGCCCAGGCCGAAGAGGCTGACCGGAATGCCAAACCAATAGGCCCAGCGGCTGTTGAGCACGTCGGCGCAGCCCGATTCCGGTCCGCACCCGAGCGCACCGGCGCCGCTGAAGGAAATCCAGGCCAGATAGGCGGCGATGGCCAGCGCGGCACTCAGAAGGAGCCGCGCAGCCAGGAAACGGAAGGGGGAGGAGGCATGGGATGCGGAAGGCGAATGGTGCTTGGCGGCCATGATAATGGTGGGGACACGGTGTCGCCGCCGGGCGCGGACTGTCAAGGATTCAGACGGAGACCATACGAGGTAGCCGCCGACATCAGGAGGCGGAACGTGACGACAGGCATGACGATGGGATCCGCCGTGCTTGTAGTCCCGGCTCTAGCCAGTCCGGGCTGCGGGCGGATCATGGCCCAACTGCGGGCGCCATTCTTGGGCGCGTGACTTCTCCCCATGAAGTGGATCCGAACCGCCTAAAGCACGGACCCCCGAAGGGGGCTAGATGGGAATGAAACGTTCGGTACCACGGCTATGGAAAGGCCCCTCACCCCCGCCCTCTCCCGGCGGGAGAGGGAGCCGCAGTCCTCGTGGAGAG
>Ga0302046_10002129_pt1 | contig 18560 bp, 15 predicted proteins | sample RVTome_11_FD_200261 | JGI IMG/M metagenome (GOLD analysis project Ga0302046, IMG submission 200261) | Soil microbial communities from uranium-contaminated site in the Upper Colorado River Basin, Wyoming, United States - RVT147D111 (version 2) ...
CGAACAGGTCGTCCGGGTCGTTGTCGTACCCGTGGGACTTGACCCGCCGGGATCCGGGATGACGCTTCGCCATGAGGTGGTCGGCTCGGGGTGCGCGGGAGCGCTTGCGCGCTCCGGGAAAGAGCGCCGAAAGCTAGGTCAATGTCCGGATTCGGGTCAACGCGGACCGGGACGCTCCGACGAAGGATGGTAGCCTGCCAGGGACCACAGGTCCCCCGGGCGCTGGAGCACCAGGCAGCCGCCGGAGGTCGTTGCGAGCACGCCGTCGTACAGCCAATCGTTGAGCAGCGTCGTTACGGTGGCCCGGTGCGTGCCCGCGAGGTCGGCGAGCACCTGGTGCGTGAGGCGCTGCGAGAGGTGGATGGCCCGCCCCGCCGGCTCGCCGCAGCGTTCTCCGAGGTCCAGCAGGACCTCGGCCAGGCGCTGGGCGGCGTTCGGCCCCCGCGAGCCGCCCTGCGCGTGCCTGAGCCTGTGGAGCTCGCGCTCGACGCCTTCCAGGTATGCGTCCAAGCTGCTCTTGGCCGTCTTGAGCCCAGCCAGGACCTGGGTCTTGGGCAGCGGGTGCACCGCACAGCTCGAGCCGGCGACGGCGCCGTAACGCCGGTGCCCCCCCGTCAGCGCCTCGTCACCGAAGAGCTCCCAAGCCAACGCGACGGCCACCGTCCGCTCGCGCAGCCCCGGCTCCATGCCCGGCAGCACCAGCCGAATGAACCCGGTGGCCACGATGAACACGTCCCGCGCCGGATCACCGGGACCGTATAGCGCCCTGCCCTTCACCAGGCGGACCGGCTCGGAGGTCTTGACCAGACGAAACAGCTTCCGGTCGCGCGGCGGCAGGAGGCGGAAGGGCACGCTCAGCCCCCGTGCGCGCTCACCGCCCGCCGGAGCGCCGGATGCATGGCGAGCGCGACCGCCAAAAGGATGACGGGCATGGACAGCAGCGTGGCCAGCTGCGGCCCGATCCGGTCGGCGAGCGCGCCCGTCCCGAGCACGCCGATGGATCCTGTCGCCCACGCCAGGCCCATTACGATCGCCGAGCCCACCGACGTGCCGGTCGGCACGATCTCCTGGGCCATGACCACGATCGGGGGCAAGGTCGCCATGCCCAGGAAGCCCGCCAACGCCGCGGCGCCCAAGCCGAGCGCTCCGTTGGGCCCGAGCCAGACCGCCAGCAGGTGCGCCGGCAGGGCCCATATGCACAGCTGCACCAGCAAGGTCGGCCGGTCCATGCGGTCGGTCAGCAGACCGCCGGTCACCGTGCCGAACGCCTGAGCGCCGAGGTAGACGCTGAGGACGACCGCGCCGAGCGTCTCGCTGCCTCCCGCGTCGGCCACGATGATGGGCTCCATGGTGAGGAACGTTCTCTGGACGAAGGCCATGGTGGCGCTGACGCCGAAGATGAGTCCGAGCGGGCCCCTGAGATGCGAGAGCACCTCGGAGGGTCCCGGTGGCCGGCGGGCGCGCGCGGCGGCCTCGGCCGTGCCGCTCGGCAGCGCGAGGTAGAACAAAGGCGCGAGCGCGAGGGCCGGCAGCATGGCCACCCAGAGCCCGTCCATGCCACGCCACTGGACGATGCCCACCGCGGCGAGCGGCCCGATGGCGAAGCCGATCGAGCCGCCGAACGCGAAGATCGAGTAGCGAGCACCGCTCCCCTTCCCTTCCCCCATGCGCACGGCGTACGACGCACCGGGCGGGTGGAACGCCGCGCTGCCGATGCCGCCGAAGGTCAGCAGGAGCACGAGGACCCAGAACCCGGGCGCCAGGCCGATCGACGCCACGAACACGCCCGAGACCAGCGGACCCAGGACCGCGAACAGCCTGCGGCCGTGCCGGTCCGCCAGGTACCCGAACAGTGGCTGGGGCAGCGCCGACGCAATGGAGAACGTGACTGCCAGCGTCGCGGCGAGCGCGATCGAGATGCCGATCTCGTCCATGATCCGCGGCAGCAGTGGCGGAACGAACGATGCATAGGCGTCGTTGAGCCCGTGGCTCGCGGCGATGACGAGGGCGACGCGCATCGCGGGAGCGGTCTTGGAAGGGCGTTCCACGGGCGGCGCGGCCGCGTCCACGGTGGGTACCAGCGCGATTCGAGGGAGTTCAGGGGGCCGCAACGATAACGAGGGCGGAGACCGACGACCACCGCCCCTGGCGCCTCGTGCCGCCGGGTGGCAACGTGAGCGCTTGCACCCCGGGACCCGCGGAACGGAGACCCAGCCATGACACGCCCAGCTCGCACGACCCTCGCCCTGGCCTGCACGCTCATGACCTCCGCGGCCTGCACCGCCTCCGACGCCGCCGTGGACGACAACGGCGAGCCCGTCACGACGAGGTACGCGGCCCAGAACCGGCCCGACGTGCGCGGGACCATGGGGGCCGTCTCGGCGGACCATCCGCTCGCCGCGCAGGCCGGGCTGCGCGTTCTGCAGGAGGGTGGCAGCGCGACCGACGCCATCATCGCCATGGCCGGCGTGCTGGCGGTCGTGCGTCCCCACATGAACGGCGTGGGCGGGGACGCGTTCGCCATCTTCTACGACGGCGCGACGGGCGCCGTCACGGCGCTCAACGGCAGCGGACGCTCCGGCGCGCTCGCCACGCCCGAGTTCTTCACGTCCCAGGGTCTCGACGAGGTGCCGGGCGGTGGCGCGCTGTCGGTCAGCGTCCCGGGCGCCGTAGCCGCTTGGGTGGACGCGCACGAGCGCTTCGGAACCAAGCCGTTCGCCGAGCTGCTGGCCCCGGCCATCCGCTACGCCAACGAAGGCTTCCCCGTATCGACACGCCTCGCCGCCGACATCGAGGAGCAGGGCGGCGATTTGAACGAGGCCGGGCGTGGGCAGTACCGGCCGGACGGGTCCGCCCCGCCGGTGGGATCGCTCCTGCGGAACCCGGCCCTGGGGGCCACGCTCGAGACCATCGCCCTTCGTGGCAAGGACGGGTTCTACCGAGGCGCGGTGGCGGAGCGACTGGCCGCCTTCCTCGAGACGGAGGGCAGCTACCTGCGGGCCGGTGACTTCGCAGGCCACACCTCGACGTGGGTCGACCCGCTCCGGGCCGACTACCTCGGGCACACGTTCCTCGTCATGCCGCCCAACACTCAGGGCGTGGCCCAGCTGGCGCTGATGGAGATGTCGAAGGCGCACCCCATCGAGTCGCTGCGCCACAATTCAGCGGGTTACCTGCACACGCTCATCGAGCTCAAGAAGCTCGCGTTCGCCGACCGCGACCGGTGGATCGCCGACCCCGAGCTGGCGGACGTTCCGGTCGACCGCCTGCTCGACCCGGAGTACCTCCGCTCGCGCGCCGGACTCGTGGACCCGGAGCGCGCCGCCGAGACCGTCGAGCCCGGCTTCGGGGACGCGCGCGCGGACGCGGACATGGATGCGCAGGCCGACGACTCCGGCGACACCGTGTACCTGACCGCGGTCGACCAGTACGGCAATGCGGTCAGCTGGATCCAGAGCCTCTTCGCCGGGTTCGGATCGGGCCTGTTCGAGCCCGAGACCGGCGTCGTGCTGCAGAACCGGGGCGCGCTGTTCACGCTCGAGGAGGGCCACCCGAACAGGGTCGCGCCCGGCAAGCGTCCCTATCACACGCTCAGCCCCATGATGGCGCTGCGCGACGGGAGCTTCGCGTTCACGCTCGGAACGCCCGGCGGTGACAGCCAGCCGCAATCCCTGCTCCAGATCGTGCACAACCTGCTCGTGTTCGATATGACCCCTCAGGAGGCGGTCGAGGCCGCGCGCTTCCGCTCCTCCGGGGGCCTATCGGTCGCGCTCGAGGACCGGGTCTCGTCCGCGGCGCTCGCCGCGCTCGAGCAGCGCGGGCATCGGATTCGCCTCATCGCGGGCTGGACCGCGACGTTCGGCGGCGCGCAGATGATCCTGTGGGACCCCGACACCGGAACGCTCACCGCCGCCGCCGACCCGCGCCGCGAGGCCTACGCGCTCGCCTATTGAGCGTGCCCGCGTCACCGCTAGGCGCCGGCCAGCCAACGTGAGGCTCTTCCTCTTCCTGGGCGCGGTCCTGGCCGGGCTCGGCGTCGCCGTCGGAGCGTTCGGCGCGCATGCGCTGCGCGCCAGCGCGACGCCCGAAGACCTGGCCACGTTCGAGACCGGCGTCCGCTACCACATGTACCATGCGCTCGCGCTGCTCGCCGTCGCGTGGGCACACGCGCGGCTCGACGGAGCCGCGAGCGTCACCGCCGCCGGTTGGCTCTTCGTGGCGGGTGTCGCGGTCTTCTCCGGCAGCCTGTACCTGCTGGTGCTGACGGGTCAGCGATGGCTCGGCGCCGTGACGCCCATCGGCGGCCTGGCGTTGCTCGCGGGCTGGGCGCTGCTCGCGTGGGCCGCGCTCAGGGCGTGAGGGAGCGCGGCGAGGTCGGCGACCCGCCCGACGACCTCCGTGACCGGCTCGACGACCTGCGTGACCGGCTCGACGACCTGGGTGACCCGCTCGACCACGCCCGCGACCTGCTCGACGGCGCCCGGCGGATCGTCGTGCTCACCGGCGCGGGGATCTCCGCCGAATCGGGGGTGCCCACCTTCCGAGGAGCGGCCGGGCTTTGGAGGTCGTTCCGGCCCGAGGAGCTCGCCACGCCCGAAGCGTTCGCGCGTAATCCGCGGCTCGTGTGGGAGTGGTACGCGTGGCGCCGCGCGCTCCTGGCGCGTTGCGAGCCGAACGCCGGCCACCTCGCGATCGCCCGCCTCGCGATGCGGGAAGCATGCGACGTCGTCATCGTCACGCAGAACGTGGACGGGCTGCACCACCGCGCGGCCGTCCGGACGGGAGGGGCCCGGGATCACCGGCGCGCGATCCCGCTCGAGCTCCACGGCGCGATCCACCGCGACCGTTGCGCGGTGTGCGGCGTGCGCACGCACGGAACCGAGCATGTCGACGTAACCGACGCGGCGACGCTCCCGCGGTGCGCCCGTTGCGGTGGTCCTATACGGCCGGACGTCGTGTGGTTCGGCGAGGCGCTCGATCCGGAGGTGATGGAGGCGGCGTTCGACGCGGCGCGCTCCGCCGACGTCTGCCTGGTCGTGGGCACGAGCGCGCTCGTCCACCCGGCCGCCGCCGTGCCGGAGGTCACCCTCCGGGGCGGCGGGGTCGTAGTCGAGGTGAACCTCGAGCCGACGCCGCTCACCCCGCTCGCCGCCGTGAGCCTGAGGGGCGCGGCGGGCCAGATCCTGCCCGCGCTCATCGACTGATCCACGGCCCGTCGCGCCGTGCTTCCACGGCCTGCCGAGCCTACCACCCGGAGGTCGCGCTTCGTTAGAATGCGAATCGGGCGGTGGCGACCCGAGATCACATCCCTACCGGACCCCAGACTCCCTCAGGAAGACTGCGTGAAGATCCGTCGCGCGCACGCCCTGCTCACGCTCGCGCTTCTCGCCTCCTGCAGCGACGGCACCGGCCCGGCCGACCTGGTCGCGACGTTGGTCGTCTCGCCCGACAGCCCGGTGACCGACGTCGGCCTGGGCGTACAGTTCAGCGCTCAGGCACGCGACGCGGAGGGCGCGGTCGTCTCCGGCGTCGTGCCGACCTGGAGGAGCAGCCAGGACGGGGTCGCCTCGATCTCGACGGACGGCCTCGCCTCGGCGCGCGCGGTCGGCACGACCACGATCTCGGCAACGGTGGGCGGCGCATCGGACTCCGCCGTGCTGAGGGTCGAGCCGCCCAAGTGCACGGCCCCGATCACGGTCCAGCTGGCTGCGGGAGAGCACCAGGCGTTCGCCGCGGCCGAGTGCTTGCGGCTCCCGGCCGGCGCGCAGGACCGCTACCGCATCGCGCTCATCAGGCCCACGCAGATCGAGGACGAGGCGGACACGGCGACGGCCACGCTGAGGGTCGATCCCGTCGCCGTGGTGGCGGAGGCGGCCACCCCCACCGCTGCGTCGGCGGACGCGTCGGCCGACGGTGTCCACACGGCGGTTTCGGCGGAGACCGGCGGCCAGGGCCAGGACCAGGACCAGGACCGGCTCCCGCGCATCGACGGGCGCCACGCGCTGGAGGCGCTCGCGATCGAGCGGCGCACGCTTCGCTATCACGTGGAGCTCCGCCGGAGGGAGCGCGACCTCGGCCTGGGAAGCGTGCGCCCCCTTCCCACCCGGCCGCAGCCGGCCGCGCCCATGGCCGCCGATCCGCCCTCGAGCACCGACTTCCGGCTGAGCCTCGACTGCGAGGATCCGACGAGCTCGCCGGCCACGCTCGTGAGCTTCAATGACGAGCTGGCCATCTATCAGGACACCGGGGAGCGGGCCACCACGCCCATCAGCGCGGCCGCCGCGACCCGGATGCTCGACTACTACAGCCAGTACGTCGCGGACATGTCGAACCAGTACTGGGGCCGGACGCCCGACATCGACGGCAACGGCCGCGTGCTCGTGACGACCGCGCCGGAGCTAGCCGACTCGGTCGCCGCCGCCGTGTTCAGCGGCGACCTCGTGAGCACCGCCGAGTGTGCCTCGTCCAACGAGGCGGAGCTGATCTACTTCAGCGCGGACGTCATCCGCCGCATGGACGGCGGCGATCCGCGGTGGTCCGCGCTCGGCACGCTCGCGCACGAAGCCAAGCACGTCACCTCGCTCTACCACAGCGTGGCGCGTGACCAGCCGCGGTTCCATCCGCTCTGGATCGAGGAGGGCACGGCGGAGATCGCCACGGAGATGTCCTCACGGATCGCGTGGGCCGCCACGGGCGGACCGCCGCTCGGGACCGCGATCACGGGCGATCACGTCAGGCAGGCGGTAGCCGCGCATCAGCAGGGCGGCGGACCCGGCGGCTGGCCCCCCGAGATCGACGGCGTAATCGGCAACCTGGCTGGGCTGATCGTCCACCTGTCGACGCACCCCAACAGCCTGATCACGAACCCCGAGGGGGCCGACTCGCTCCACACGTTCTACGCGGCGGGATGGCACATGAGCCGCTTCATAGGCGATGCGTGGGGCGAGGCGGCCTCGCCCCGCGCGGACTCGGCGCTGTTCCGCGCGCTCACCGACTCCACCGGCCCGGCCGGAAGCGCCGCCGGCCTGACGCAGCTGACCGGGCGCACGTTCGAGCAGCTCTTCGAGGACCTCGCGGTCGCGATGAGCCTCCACGAGGTCCCGGACGTGGCGCCACCCACGCGCCCGTTCACGACCTACGACCTCGTCTCCGCCACGGACATCTTCAGCGGGCCTCCCGCGCTCGTCCCCACCGGCGTCTACCCCTGGCCGCTCACCTCGACCGAGCAGAGCCCCAGCGCCGGCTTCACGAGCGCCACGTTCTCGGAGCGCGTGGGCCCGTCCAGCGTGCAGCTCTACGACTTCGTGTCGGACGGCGGTGTGGACGTTCAGGTCCAGGTGACGGGCGCCCAGGGCGCGAGGCTCGTGGTCACGCGGCTACACTGAGGGCGGCGCCGGACCGCGGGGCTCCTCACGACGAGCGGAGCACGGAGGCGAGCGTCCCCGGGGCCACGTTCCCGCCGCTCAGGACCACCACCACGGGCCCCGCGGCGCGAATCGGGCCCGCACCCCCTACGGCCCCCGCCGCCACTGCAGCCGCCGCAGCTGTCGTGGCAGATCGAGCGCCAGCCCCGGCCCACGCGCCGGAGAGCAGCGCGGCGAGCGCAACGGCCCCGCCCCCCTCCACCACCAGCCTCAGAGAGCGCACGGCGTAGCGCATCGCGCCGGCGATCTGCTCCTCCGTGACCGTGACGTGCTCCCGGACCAGCTCGCGCACGAGCGGGAACGAGTAGCGGTTGGCGGGTCCGAGGCCGCCGGCGAGCGCGCTCGCGAGCGTCTCCTCCTCCGGCACCTCGACCGGGCGGCCAGCGCGCAGGCTCGCGAGCATGACCGCGGCGCGCTCGGCGGACACGGCTACGACCGGCGGGGCGTCTTCACCCAGCCGATGCGCCAGGGCCGCGGCGATCCCCCCGACCAGGCCGCCGCCCGAGAGCGGCGCGAGCACCGCGGCCGGCGCCTCGCCGAGCTCGTCCAGGATCTCCAGCGCGATGGTTCCCTGCCCCGCGATCACCCACGGATCGTCGTATGCGGACACGTACGGGCGGCCGTCGCGCGCGGCGAGGTCGAGCGCGTGGACCTCCGCCTCGTCGAACGTGGCACCCGCCAGCACCGCCTCCGCCCCCGTCGCGCGGATCGCCGCCAGCTTGACCGGGTCGACCCACTCCGGAACGCATACGGTGGCGCGCACGCCGAGCCGCTCGGCCACGTATGCGACCGCCCGCCCGTGGTTGCCGCTCGAGCAGGCCACCACGCCGCGGGCGCGCTCCTCTGGCGTGAGGGCCGCGAGTCGCGCGGCGGCCCCGCGGACCTTGAACGAGCCCGTGAGCTGCAGGCACTCGGCCTTGACGAGCACGGGCGCGCCGATGCGCTCCGAGACGTCGTGCGCCTCCAGGAGTGGCGTGCGGCGGGCGAGGCCGGCCACGGCTCGCTCCGCGCCCGGGAAGTCGAGCACGATATGGGCGTCTAGAACACCACCCTTGGACGCTCCCGCAGCTCGGTGATCCAAAGCCCCGAGTTGAGGTCGGAGGAGTAGATCCTGCCCTTGAAGACCTGGGCCCCCCACGCCATGGGCCAGTTCGGCGTGGTCGTGTTCGCGTCCGACGTGCGGATCTGCGCGATCTCGCGGCCCTGCGCGTAGAGGTCGCCACGCAGCTCGCCGGAGATGTCGAGCACCCGCACGCCCGCCTGGTAGTAGCCGACATAGAGCCGGTCGCCCTCCGCCCACACGTTGTGCACGCCGGCCTCCGGGACCTCGTACTTGGCCACCTCGACCGGGTTCTCGATGTCGCTCACGTCGAGCACGTGGATGTAGCCGCGCGCGTGGATCGGTTGGTCGGCGTCCCATCCCGCCGGAAAGATCTCGTCGCCGACGAACAGGTAGCGCCCGTGCCGCCAGGCCACGTGCGTGTTGCCGATGGGATACTTGAACTGGCTCACGAACGCGGGCGTGGTGGGCGTACCGCCGTGCGTGCCCGCGCCCACGTCCAGGATCACCGCGCCGTCGTCCCAGTACGACACGTAGGCATAGCCGTCCTGCACGATCACGTCGTGGAGCGAGCGCTGCTCGTTATCGATGCCCCACCGCCCCACCTCGCGTGGCGAGCGCGGATCGGAGATGTCGATCACGTGGACCGCACGGGTGCCGTTGTGGACCGCGTACACCAGGTCGTGCTCGCCGGAGATCCAGACGTTGTGGACACCGCCGGTGAGCGTCTCGTCGTACTCCGACAGGATGGTCGGGTGTGCCGGCTCGCTCAGGTCCAGGAGGACCATGCCGTTCCGCCGGTCCGAGGCGCCCTCGCGCGTGATGACGCCGACCCGGTTGTTGGGGTGGATCTTCACGTCGTTGATGCGCCTGGCGTCCACCTGGATCGAGTCGGTCAGCACCGGGCTCGACGGGTCCGTTACGTCCCAGACCTTCATCCAGTCCCAGTAGAACGTGCCGATGTAGGCGTAGTCGCGGCCGTCAACGCCTTCGAACACCCACACGTCCCCGGAGTGGTGCTCGGAGATCGGCCCGCGCCCCACCTGCACGAGCTCCGCGTCCGCGCCGCGGGGCTCGACCCGCACCACGCCGCTCACCACCGCGTGCTCACCCATGCGGGCGGTCACGCGGTACGTCCCCGGCTGCTCGGCGACGAACACACCCTCCCCACTCTCGTCCCCGACGTGCGCCCCGACCCCGCTGAGTGACCACTCGGGGAAGGCCGCGACCTCGGACCCCGGGGCCGTTCGGGCCGAGGCGCGAAAGCGGACGACGTCCCCCGTGCGCGCGCGCGCCTCGAGCGGCTCGAGCGCGTAGGTGAGGCCGGGGTCGGGCCGCACGTCGATGCGCATCGAGGCCGACACCCGTGTTCCCGACGCACCGCCCGCGGCCGCGCCCTCGCCTGACACGCGGATCGTGGCGGTGCCGGCCGCGCGCGCGAATACGAGGCCGGCCTGGTCCACGCCCGCGACGGCCGGGTCGCTGCTCGTGTAGGCCAGGTCGGGGTCCCCGACGGGCTCACCCAGACGGTTCAGCGCCCGAACACGCAGCGGCACCGCCTGCCCCGCGTAGGGCTCCCTGCTCGCCATCTCCAGCAGGAGCTCGGCCGGTGGCAGCTCCCGGACGACGACGGACACCGAGGTGGGTCGCCCCCCGACGACGGCGGTGATACGGGCCATGCCGGCGTTGAGGCCGACCACCCGACCGGACTGGTCCACGCTCGCGAGCTCGGGCGTGGACGAGATCCACCGGACGGAGGCGTTCTCGAGAACCCTGCCCGCCCCGTCAGTTGCGCGTACGCTGAGCTCCGCGCTGCCCGCCACCTCGATCTCCGCCCGCTCCGGGGTGATCTCGACGGCGGCCGGGGCCGCTTGCATCGCCACCACCGCCAAGAGTGCCGCGAACCCCATGCTCATCGCTCCTCCGCGTCCGTACGTGTGCCTGCCCGCGGGGGGCGCGCTTACCGCGTCCGCGAGCCGGCGGCGGTACCTCCGCCCGGCCCGCTTCCGCGGCGCGTCTCCCGGCCCGCTCGCCTATCAGGCAAGATGCCGTTCCCCGGCCTGGTCGCAACCGGGCCGGGCGGCGCTCATCCGGGAATCAGGTCGTAGGCCGGGGGGGTGGCGCCCTGCAGGCGCAGGTAAGGCACCGTCGCACCGAGCGTCCATACGCCGTGCTCGTAGGCGAGCTGCGCGAGCTTCCAGCGCTCGACCATGGCCTGCCCGAAGAGCGAGGTCTCCACCGTGACGTTCTCGGCGGTGAGGCCCGCGATCATCTCCGCGATGGCGTCGTAGCCGTCGTTCACGAAGCTCCTGAGCGCCTGCTTGGAGTTCAGGTAGACCTCGGGGTCGTGCTCGCCGATCGGGACCGGCTGGTCCACGCCCGAGCTGATGATACCCACGTTGCCCTGCACCACGTGCTCGATCTGCTGGGCGAAGTCGCGCACGCCCTCCGTGGGCGCGGACCTCAGGCCCGACTCCGGCATCGCGTCCACCATCCCCAGCACGTTCGCGCGCTGACGCTCGAAGTCGTCGGCGAGCGACGCTTTGATGTCCTGCGCGGCAACCGGCGCCACGCACAAGGCCGTCAGCGCGGCGGCTACGATCCCTGTCCTCATCGTCCATCCTCCTGGTGAGAGCGCCCCGCCCTGCGGGGCGTCAAATGATCCTCGGTGGTACGATGGAGGGGGCGGGGCGTTACAGGGATGGGCACCGCTACCGCCCACCGGAGTCTTTGGTGGACCAGTCATCCAGGCGTACATCGCCGAGGTGCCGGAGCTCCCCGGTTGCGCGGCCGACGGGCCGAGCTACCAAGAGGCGATCGCCAACGTCGAGGTGATCATGGACGAGTGGATCGAGACGGCCGAGGAGCTCGGCCGGCCGGTGCCGGAGGCCAAGGGCCGGCGGCTGATGTTCGCCTAAGTCGCGGGTACGACGACCTTCGAAGCCCCGAAAGCACGCCTCACCGCCCCCGCGCCAACTCCCCCTCGGCTGCCAGATATCCGAATGCGGCCCATTGGCTTCGCCCCGCCAGGATCGCCTCGAACGTGCGCCTGGCTTCGTCCGCGCGCCCGTTCAGGAGGTGCCAGACACCCAGGCCGTAGGCGGTCGTGGTGCTCTGCAGGGTCGCCTCGGCGCTCGACGGTCCAACGAGGTCCTCGAGGCTGCGCTCGCCCTTGAAGAGCAGAAGCAGGTCGAGGTAGGCGCTGGACTCGATGATCCCCATGTCCTCATCGATGCGCGCCAGGACCTCGGCGGCCTCGGCCTCCCTGCCCAGCCGTCTCAGGGTCATGTACAGCCAGTACGAGGTCGCGACGACGGAATCGGGATGGGCGGAGACCGCGAGGCAGGACCTGTACGCATCGAGCGCCGACTCCAGGTCCCCGGCGACGTAGTGGGCCAGCGCCAGGTGATACCAGATGTTGAACTGCAGCGTGCTGGTGGGAATGCCCAACGCATTCGGCAGGCCGTCGGGCTCGACCTCGTCGGGGCGGCCCTCGATGAGCTCCGCCGCCCGCTCGAAGTCGGCGATGGCGCGGTCGAGCTCGCGCACGGTCAGGTACCGGTGGCCTCGGTGCCGGTAGATCCGCGCGTCGTCGGGGTGGAGCCTGAGCGCGTGCGTGTAGACGTCGATCGCCTCCCGGAAGTGGCCCAGGTACGCGACCCTCCGGCCCATCCAAATGAGTGAGTCCGCGTCCTCGGGTGTGCGCCCCAGGGCCGAGCGGGCCTCCTCGTAACGGGACAGGTAGGTCTCGCGCGCCTCCGCCGGGAGCTCGGGCGCCAGGAGGGTGTCCCCGAGCAGCGAGACGGCCTGGAACGTCGGGGTGGAGAAGTCGATGCGGTCGCGGGGCGAGGTGGCGGCGTCCGCCCCTGCGCCCGCGCTTCCGCCCACGAAATCGTCCGAGGGCGCCCGGCCGCACGCGGCGATGGTGAGAAGCGCGAGCGGCAGGATCGAGCGCGATCCATGGCGCGTCCGAGACGAGCGGCGGGTCATACCTTGCCTCCTGGGCGCTTGGGGCCAGCCTGCAGAATGGCGTCCCGGCCCCGAGGCGCAAGCCGGTTCCCGCCCGCCGCCCTGGACCCCTCCGACCTGGTCTGGTACCCCGTGTGAAGGGAAGGCGGGGGCGGTGCGTCCCACGATTCCGCCGGGCCGAGCGGTGACGCGCGCCGCGGCTCGGGCCACGTCGTGGAGGGCGGAGTCTCGGCGTCGGCCCGAGCGGTGTCAATCGGAGGCTCAGAGCACCTTGAGGTACTCGAGCAGCGCGCGCTTCTCGGCCTCCGTCAGGTCCCGGAACTCGTGCCCCGCGTTCGACCGGCCGGGCTCGCCCGTGTCGAACAGCACCGGGGTGGACCAGGGCAGGTAGCCGGCGGGGTAGTCGTAGACGCCGTCCGAGCGCTTCTCCCCGGCGATGCCGAGCAGCTCGTAGTCGAGCGCGTGGCCTCCCACGCGGAAGCGGGACGGACGCTCGTCGGGGTGCAGTAGGTGCCAGAGCGTCGGCACGGATCCGTTGTGCAGGTAGGGCGCGGTCGCCCACACGCCCGAGAGGTCGGGCGCGACGTAGCCGCCTTCGCTTCGCCGCTCGATCACGCGGTCGTAGCCGATCTCGTCGATCAGCTCCAGCGCGTCGGCGCTCGCGGACATCCACCGCACGGGGTCGGTCCCCATGCGGTCCTGGGCCACGAGGCGGTTGGCGTGCTCGAGCAGTCGGACGTCGTGCGTGCCGGCGGAGTACCGGCCGTGACACGAGGCGCACGCCCTCTCGTACACCCGGGCGCCGTGCCGGGCGAGCCGATGGTCGACCGGGCCGGGAAACGGCGGCGGCTCGAGCTCGTGCACGAACCGCATCACCTCGTGCACCCGCGGGATCGCTCTGCGCGCGAGGTCCGGCCGGATGCCCTGTGTGCCGACGATGAACAGCGAGACCACGCCGGCGAGCCCACCGAGATGCTCGTCGGTCACCGAGTCCGCCGGCATCGGTCCGTACCGTAGGCTCCCGGGCGCGGCGTAGACGCCGTCGACGAGGAGCGAGCGGCGCAGGCTCGTACCCGACAGCTCCGGCGCGGACGCCCAGCCGGCGCTGCCGTGCAACGTCGCGGCGGTCAGCTCCCCGAAGAGGAACTGCAGCGAGCCGGCGCCGTTGTTGAGCCCCGGTCCACCGTTGTGGAACGGCACGAGCCCGCCGTAGGCGTCCGCCCGCCGCGCGAGCTCTTCGTGCGCCGAGGGGATCGCGTGCTTGCGGAGCGTGGAGATCTCGCGCGCGGACACGTGGGGGAAGAGGTCGGAGACGGCGGCGAGCAAGGTGTCGGGCGCGGCGAGCGCGCGCTTCAGCGCCGCGAAGACGTCGGAGGCGTACGCACTCACGTCGATGGACGGATTGGGCATCCCGAGCCACGCCTCCCCGGTCGGAAGACCGTCCGGGCCGAAAACCGGTCCCGCGTGGCACGTCGCGCATCCCAGATTCGCGATCTCGATCTCGACGCCCGGAAAGCCGCGCGTCGCGACGCCCGACACGATGCCGAGCGGTCGCTGCAGCCTCGGCTGCGGCCCGACCCAGTTCGCGATGCGGGTCGGGCGCAGGAAGCCGTGACCTTCCAGCGCACGGGCGTACGTCTCCAGTGAGCGCTCGGCTCCCTCCCTGCGCTCCCGGTCGAGGACGACCGAGGCGACGACGAGCTTCCACGGCATGCCGTACGTCTCCAGGACGTCGGTGCTCAGGCTTCCGAAGTCGTCGAACACCATGCGGACCTGCCCTCGCCGTGCCGTGCGTACGTTCGCGAACGTGCCGCCTTCGGCCAGGAGCTCCATCCCGGACGGCTCCGCCTCCGCGTACCCGCGAAGGAAGCGGCCGGGCAGCGCGCAGCCGGTCGTGACCAGCAGCGACAGGATCAGCGTCCACCGCGCGCCCGGTCGCGGGAGCGCGGGCCGGGTCGCGCACCGCCTGGGGCGTGACCGGCCCGAGACCCGGGCGCTCACGATCCGCTCCGCGCATCGAGTGACCTCCGGAACAGGTTCAGTCGATGCCACGGCTCGGCGCCCATCTTCTCCATCTGCCTGAGGCTGGGTCCGTTCGTGTCCGAGATCCAGGTGATGCCCAGCTCCTGGTATCCGGCCGCGCGCAAGCTCTCGAGCGCGCGGTGCAGCAGCAGGCCGGCGAGACCGCGGTCCTGCATCTGGGGCGCCACGCCGCCGAAGACCAGTGAGGCCCGTGTCCGGCGCAGGCGATGCCGGAGGTAGTGGATCGGGGTGCTCGCCTTCATGCGCGATCCGGTCGCGGCGAGCAGCGGGTTGGCGTCGGGTAGGCAGGCCAGGACTCCAACGGGCTGTCCGCCCAACCGTGCCAGGAAGGCGATCCGGGGGTCGAAGACCAGGAGCATCTGGTCGACCTGGGCGAAGAACTCCTCGCGGGTCAGCGGCACGAACAGGGGATTGGCCGAGAACGAGTCGTTGAGGAGATGCCAGGCGGCCTCCATCGAGGCACGGAACCCGCGTCTCCTGATCGCCTCGACGGTGAGGCGCGGATCCGCGGAGAGCGCGCGCTGCTTGGGGCCGTGGAAGCGCTCCGGGTCGACTTCGGGGAGGCGCACCCGCCAGGTCGTCATCGGGAAGAACGGCTCGAAGCCGTTCTCGAGCAGCAGATCGGGGATCCACGCCGGGTTGTGGTGCTGGGCGGTGAACGGAGCACGCTCGTGGCCGCCGACGACGACGCCCATCTCCTGCATCGCAGTGAGGTTGAAGTTTCCTGCGATCTCGTCGCAACCACGGGCGGCGAGCCACTCGGCGGCCGCGTCGAGCAGCATGCGCGCAGCGGCCCGATCCGGGGCGCAGTCGAAGAAGCCGAACGATCCTCGCCGGAGGCCGTGTCGCTCGTTCGAGGCCGCATGAACGTGCGCCGTGATTCGGCCGACCGCGCGGCCGGCACGGTGAGCGGTGAAGTAAGTGATCAGCTCCGGGTCCTCGAATACCGGGTTGCGCGTGCCGTCCAGGATGCGGGCGAGGTCGCCTCGGAACGGAGACACGTACGCCTCTTCGGGTCCGTACTGCCCGAAGGGAACGCGGAAGAACGCATCGAAGTCGCGCTCCACGAGCCGATGGATCGTGCCCGGAGGTCGGGTGGCGCGGTCGACGGCCGGGCGGTCTGGCTCGTCGTCGGCAAGGCGTCCGGGCTCGTCGTCGACCAGGCGCGCAAGCTCCTCGATCGCCCGCTCCTGCCGCGCCGCGACCTCCCGCTCGGGCCCGGGACGTTCGATGCTGCCGGTCCAGGGGTCCAGGAAGTAGCCGCGGTGGTCGGCTCCGCCCTCCCGCCCGACCAGCACGCCGATCGCCTCAAGCGCCATGAGGTTGCCCGCGATGAGCACGACCGGCGCGAACGACGGGCGCGGTCGGGTCCCCCGCAGCACTTCGGCCACGAGCTCGGGAGCGAGGCGTCCGATCCCGCCCGAGACCGACGCGACGTAGCCGAGCTCGCGGAGGAGCGCGCGGCCGAGCATCTCGTCGGTCACCGCTTCGAGGTCGACCCCCACGGTGGGGAAGCGGAGCCACTCCTCGGGCCGGGGGTCGTCCGGGCGAACCACCGCCACCGACGGGTGGGGAGAGACGAAGGCGTCGACGACCGTCACCCGGTGGCGGCGGGCGGCCCGGTACAGCGCCAAGGCGGCGCGCGGGTCGTCCATACCGTTCACCACGATGTCGTGGGCCGTCAGGATCTCGGCGAGACGGTCCGTCCAGTCCGCGCCGTAGCGCTCCACCCGGAGCTCCGGGTCGATCGTGAGGAGCTCCTCCCGCACGGCCTCGGTCTTCGAGCGACCGAGGGTGCGCGTGGAGGCGAAGAGCTGTCGGTTCAGGTTGCTCGCCTCGAACGTGTCGAAGTCGGCGATCCCCAGTCGGCCGACGCCCGCTCTGGCCAGGCTCGCGACCGCCGCTCCCCCCATCCCGCCGACTCCACAGACGAAGATCGACGAGGTGCGCAGGACCGCTTGCTCGTGCCGGTCGACGAAGCCCTCGTTGCGCGAGGTCCGGACCTCGTACGTGGGGGTGTTCATGCGCCCACCTCCGCGGTGTCGGCCGCGCGGGCCGCGGGCGCCGGACGGAGGCGGCGCATTCCTCGCCACACGAGGCGGGCGGCGAAGCGAAGGACGAGCGTGCAGACGACGCCCACGGTGAGGTGGCCGACCTGGAGCAGGTCGTCTCCCCGATCGTAGTCCAGGAGCTCGCGGCAGAGGCGGTTGATCTCCGGATCCCGGTGCTCGTCCGCGTCCTCGAAGCGCTTCTTCAGCGCGTCCGATCCGCCGGTGTACGCGTTGCGGATCACGAAGCGCTCTCCGTCCAGCTCCGCGTCGTCGCCCACGCCGAACGCCGCCCGGTGATGCTCCATGAGCTGCTCCGCGATCCGACGGTGCGTCGGGCTCGGTGGTCCGTCACGGCCGGGGGCCGGATGCACGGCTCCAGCCGCACCGGTGAAGACGCCGGCCACGGCCGGCACCTGGGTCACGTTGGTCACCCACAGCGTCGTGAAGCCCTTCCGCGCGAAGGCGACGAGCGCCGGCGCGGTCGTCAACAGCCAGCAGAGGCCGCCGCGTCGCACCTCCGGCGCGATCATGCACAGCCCCGCGTGGAGCACCTCCAGGCGCCGAGCACCGAGCGTGACGGGCAGCCGGGACATGGCGCTGAAGCCGACGGGCCGACGCGTGCGCCGCTCGTACACGACCGCGACGACCGCAGCCTCGAGCCGCTCGCGCGCTCCCGAGAGGATGCCGTAGCGGAGGTGGCCGGGGGGGAGGCACCGGTCGGCGACGCGCCGCAGCTCGTCGACCAGGGCCCCGAGGGCGTCGGGGTCGAGGGCGTGCGCGGGCCGATCGACGATCCGCAGGTCGTGCTCCCGCCCAATCGGGAGCGTCCAGTCCGTCGTCCGTCGGGCTGTCGAATGGTGGCGCATGGGGGGCTCCTGGCTCGGGTCGTCGCGAGGAGTATGCCCGGCGGGCTCCCGTCGATCTGTACGTCGCGATACGTAGCCGGGCTGCCAGCGACGTAGGCCGGAGGAGCCCCCAGCGAGGACGCGGACCCATGAACGCGCACCACTTCCGATGGATCGGCCGAAACCCGCTCGCGGTGGACACTTGCTTGCGCTAATGAAAGCGCACCCACTCCCGGAGGAAAACGCCGCTCTTCTTCCGGACTGCTTACGCGCCCCGAGCTCCACCTGCTTGACCTTCCGGCGCAGCTCTCGGAGCTCCTTGCGCTCCAGCGTCGTCAGACCATCCGAGCGCAGGCGCCTGTGACACCACGAGGAATCAAGAGTCCGGAAAGGAAAAGCCCGGCAGCGCCGTAAAGCGTTGCCGGGCTTGGTCTTATGGAATGCCCTCGCCGCGACTCGAACGCGGGACCTACTGCTTAGGAGGCAGTCGCTCTATCCACCTGAGCTACGAGGGCGAATGTCTCGCTTATCTTACAGGCGACGGTGGGACGTAGGAAGCGGGGCCGCCTCAATGGCGCAAGACCGAGGGGGCCACCGCTGGGCCGCTGTAGCGGCGACAGGCGGCGGAGATCCACCTCTGTTTGCACGGTGATTGCCTGGACACCCTCGCGGCTAAGCGGGTAGTATCGTGCAGCCCCACTTTGGACGGGGGCGGCGACCTTCAGCGAGGACCTCCGATGCCCATTGACCGGGATGCGCGTACAGGTGGCGATCTGGAAATCGTCTTCTTGGCCGAGGACGCGGACGAAGGTGGGTACATCGCTCGCTCCGCGGACGGCTCGATCTTCACCGAGGCGGATGACCTCGAGTCGCTGCGAACCGCCGTACGGGATGCGGTGCGCTGTCATTTCGACGAGGCCAGCGGGCCGCGCCTGATCCGCCTCCACTACGTGCGCGACGAGGTCTTCGCGGCGTGAAGCTGCCCCGGGACGTCTCGGGGACTGTCTTGGCAGAGCGGCTAGCCCGTTACGGGTACGTCGTGGACCCGCCAGACGGGTTCGCACCTGCGGCTCACGCTCGAGCAGCCTGTTCAGCACCACCTCACGATCCCGGCTCATCAGAACCTGAAGGTCGGAACGCTGAGCGGGATCCTCCGAGAGGTCGGCCG
>Ga0302046_10002134_pt1 | contig 18527 bp, 10 predicted proteins | sample RVTome_11_FD_200261 | JGI IMG/M metagenome (GOLD analysis project Ga0302046, IMG submission 200261) | Soil microbial communities from uranium-contaminated site in the Upper Colorado River Basin, Wyoming, United States - RVT147D111 (version 2) ...
GCCGCCGACCGCGAGATCGTGTTCTTCGACCACGGCTTGGCCGTCGTCCAGGCCACCGGCTACGCGCTCGGGGCGGCGCCCAAGAGCATCGCGGTCGAGGGCCACAGGATCGCGATCCTCGAGAACGTGCTGCCGGCCACCGAGCGCACGTGCCGCCGCGTCCCCTACGTCGAGCGCGCGTTCTTCATCGAGGTCCTCGCCGGGCGGAAAGGCTGGGTCGCCGGCTGGACTCACCACCTGGGCAACTTCGCCTTCCGCAGCGCCGACGGCGGCCGGTCGTGGCGGCCGGAACCGTTCGAGGAGAGGCCCTACGAGAAGCTGGAGCGGCTGGGCGGAGGCACCTGGGCGGCGATCGAGGTTCGGCAGGTGCTGACCTGGAGCGACGGCCGCTTCGTGCCCTCGAAGCGGTTCGACGACCCGATCCGATGGCTCAGGGTCGCCGCCGCCGGGGCGCTGCTGGTCGAGCTCGCGGACCGCGCGGCCAAGGACTGTTACCCCACCCACGACCCCGCCAGTTGCCGCATGTCGCCGAGCGAGAGGCCGAGGATCTCCGCGCCCCGGGCGAGCGAGATCTCCTCGCCCTCGATCGCCTTGCGGACCAACCGAGAGAGCCGGTCCTCGACGAAGTCGAGCGGCGACAGATCCTCGGGCTCTCCGGCGCGAGAGTGCTCCGGAAAGCTCGCCCGAAAGGCGTCGGCGGCCAGCGCGTCCGGCTCGTCTTCCTTGAGCAGGGTCTTGTCGGTGCGCCGGAGGTAGTCGGCCTGGAACCGCCGCCAGAGATCCGGTGCCTCGAGCGTCTCGCTCAGCCGGTAGAGGACGGTCCGGTAGCTGACGCGGAAGATGCGCTTGACCTTCAGCACGCGGTCGACGAGCGCCATGCCGTAGGTCTCGGCCCATTCCTTGGCGAAGACCTCCTCGGGCATGAGGAAGTGGGAGGCGAACAGGTTGGCCTCCTTCTCTTGGCGCGGCTCCTCGTCCCGCTGCTCCACGTCATAGTCGGCCAGGTGAAGCAGCAGGTGGCCCAGCTCGTGAGCGGCGGTGAAGATCCAGCGCTCAACCGAGATCCGATCCCAGGTGTTGACGACGATCGCCGGGCCGCCGTCGGCGGGGGCCACCGACAGCCCGAAGAAGGCGTCGGAGGCGATGCTCAGCGGATAGACCTTGATCCCTCGTGCTTCCAGCAGGCCGCAGATGTCGCGCACCGGCTCGCTCGCGTCGAGGCCCATTCGTTCGCGAGCCTTCGCGGCCGCCTGCTGGGGCGAGGTCGCTCGCCAGGCTCCCTTGCCCTGTGCGAGTCCATAGGGGACGTGCGCGCCGAGCAACTCTTCGAGCGCGTTGAAGTCGGCGAGCCAGCGGGCCACCGCGACGAGGATCTCTTCTCGCGTCCTGAGTCGCTTGAACGACCGGAACCGCACCCGCCGCAGCTCGGGAACTGGAGTTACCAGCTCCCGGATCGGAACACTCAGGGCCTGGGACAGCCGGTGCAGGGTATCCGCCCGCGGCACGGACTTGCGCCCTTCGATGTTGCGGTAGGCGGCCTTCGAGATCCCCGCCGCCTCGGCCGCCTCCTCCTGGGTCAGGTCCTTGGCGAGCCTCAGCCGCCGAAGGTTGGCCGCGATCGCCTCAGCTCCCATCGTGCACCTCCCTCTGGCTGAGGATGGAGTAATTGACATGTTCTGTCAAGAACACTACCGCCGGTCGTTTCCTTCCCGCCTCGAAGGCCGAGCTGTCACCCCCCGGAGCGGCGTCAGTCCGCCTTCAGATGCCGGTCCAGGAACTCCACCGTCCGCGACCACGCCAGCTTCGCCGCCGCCTCGTCGTAGCGCGGCCCCTGCAGCCAGCGGATGGCCGCGTTGAAATCCTGCTCCATCTCGTCGCCATCGCGCTTGCCCTGGAGGGCGCGTCCGTCGTCGTCGTTGCCGGGGTAGCCGCCGAGGGGGAAGAGCGCGTCGGGCGCCAGGGTGAGATAGCCCTCGAGGGCGGTGCGGCGGGCGACATCGGCGATGTGGGGGTTGAGCCCGCGATTCTCGTGGATGACGACCACCCCGGGCCGCTTGCCCGCGGCTCCGGCCGGGCGCACCAGGTAGCCGCCCATGGTGCCGGCGCCCTTCGGGGACGGATACTCGATGCGCTCGCCGGTCACGCGGGCATCGTCTTCGCGGACCTGTTGCGCCTCCGCGTAGCGGGGCAGGACGCTCTCGATGACGGTGGCGACGGTCAGGCCGCCCACCGCGAACCGGGCCGCCCGGTCGCAGAACTCGCGCCGGCTGATGACGCCGTGGGCGTAGCGGTCGTAGAGATCCAGGAGCGCTTGGGAGACTGGCGGACGGTCGGGCATGAGTGATCCTCCTCGGCGGATCGGGTTTCCTGGAGATGGTATCGCCTCACCCTGCCGGAACCGACCGCCGCCAGGGTCGACCCCGCCGGGGTCGTAGCGCCGCGGTCCCGGTGGTCCGTCAGCGGAGCTGCCGCCAGATGGCACCGTCGGCGGAGAGCGACCACAGCGCGCGGTCCGCGAGCTCGATCAGCAGCGCCCCGGCGGAGGTCCAGACCGTTGGTTCTGCGCACCACCAGGAATACTGGATTCCCGGCCGAGGAGCTCCCGGAGCTCAGCCGCAGCATCGACGGACCGATCGAGGTCGTCAGAGCTTCACGGCCAGCGGAGGAGACCGCCGCAGTCCGGCGACCTACTCGGCAACCCGGTAGAAGGACGCCGGCCCGCCTGCGCCCTGCCGAGACCGCTCATGTCCGTTACGCTTGACGGCGATGCTCCGGCAGGGCGCCGCTCCTCCGGAGGTCCAGCAGGGTGCCTTCGAGCCCCAGCTCCCGGCACCGGTAGTAGAGCCAGCCGGGCTTGTAGCCGCGGAGGCGGCGGATGTGCTCGAGCTCGGCGATCTGCTGCGCCGGGTCGAGGTCCCGATGAGAGCGAGGCGGAGCCGGACGGACCGCGCCCTTGATCAGGGCCTCGAGGATGTTCAGGAAGAAGATCAGGAGCGCCATGAAGATGCGCATAGCCGCTTGCCTCGCCGTGCGGATGGAACCGATCTAGATTCACTGGAAGGATATCCTGTCTTGCCCACTCGCGCCAATACTCGTCTCCGCGCTCTAGGCAGCGCTGGCGAACGCGGGGGGTGCCGGCGGCCGCCTACGGACTCGACCCTCCTCGATCGGGTTCCGGTTGAGCCCGCCCGAAGGGGCGCGAAACCCAAGCGCCATGTAGTACATGGCATTGAATGGCATTGCTTGCTCTTCCGGGTCAGCGTGGGTCGGGGGTCGCCTATCCAGCGGATTGGATTTACCCTGACCGGCACGAGACCCGAGGCGGCTACCTCCGACCCGCTGCTTCCCAACCCGCTCGCCAGCCCCAGGTCGTTGCCGGAGCACGAGTGTCTCGACCAAGGCGGCCGAACCGTTCGATTCGCTCCCACCGACATCGAACCTCGGTGCAGACCCGGGGGAGAGAGCGATGGGAGGGGCAGAGGAGGATCGAGGAGACCTGACTGCGCGGAGGGGAGGGGAAGTAGGGACGAGCCGCCCACCCGTACCGCCGGCTGGTCACGAGGGGCGAGCGGTGGAGGACTCCGGCCGGTGTGCCTTCACCGGCCCGGGATCCACGCGGCCGCTGCCGGGTGCGGAGGTCCGAGCCGATCCGGAGTGCGGCAGTGTGGTGGCGGAGCGAAGCGTAGCCGCCACGCTGCGTCTTGGGCGGGGGAGAGGCGAGGGGCGAAGCCTCTCGCCGGGGGCCTTCTCGACCCGGGGAGGTTGAATCCGCTCGCGCCAGATCTGGAATCTGGTGGCCGCGATGGTGCAATCCATGGTGCAGCACGCGGCCTGAAAGCGCAGCAGACGGCTCAACCCGCCAATCGGCGACCGGCGGGAAAGTCTTGTGGCTGAGTAGGTTGCGACGGGTATTCTGCTACCGCGAGCGGCCTTCGAGCCGGCTTTGGATCCGGCAACCGGAGGTTCGAATCCTCCCGCCCCAGCCAGTAAGGTCTATATTCCTAGGGGACGGCGCGCCCCGTTACGACGCTCAGATCCGCCGGGCCGGCGTGCTGCGCAAGCGGTCGTTCCGGACGAAGGCCGCTGCGGAGCGGTGGGCCCGCAAGACCGAAGCCGCGATCGACGACGGACAGCAGCTCCAGAACAAGGAGCGCTACTCGGTGCTCCAGATCCTGAAGGCCTATGAGGAGGGTGGCCTGGGGGCGCTCCGCAACGCGGCCGGGCGGCGCGAGCACCTCGTTTGGTGGAAGGCCCGTATCGGCAGGGTCGTAGCGCACGAGCTGACGAAGCGGCAGATTCGAGAGCAGCTCGCCGGATTGGAGGCCGGCGACACGCCGACCGGACGGCCCGCCGCACCCGCCACCCGCCGCCGCTACTTGGCCACTCTCCGAGCGGCCTACTCCTGGGCCGTGGACCGCGAGCTTCTCGACTGGAATCCCGCCCGCGGCGCGGCGCGACCGGGGGTTGATGTCGAACCCCCCGGGAGGATCCGCTTCCTCGACGACCAGGAGAGGGTGGCGCTGCTGACGGCCTGCGACGCGTCCACGGATGCCCGCCTCGGACCGCTCGTGCGCGTGGCGGTGCTGACGGGGGCGAGGCAGAGCGAGCTGATGGACCTGACGTGGGACGGCGTCGACTTCCCCCGGGGCCTCCTGTCGCTGGCGGTGACCAAGGCCGGCCGGGCGCCGGTAACGAAACCCCGCGGCCACCGCCTATGGCCGGCGTGACGTCGCCACGAGTGGCCAATTGGTGAAGAGCGTGAGACCCCCTTCCCTGACCCTCCGTGCGGCCGGCCTGCTCGCCGTCGCCTCGATCCTCGTCCACCCGGCCTGCAACGACGCGGTGAAGCTCCAGGAGTTCCTCCACGGCGGGCCGACCTTCACCGTCACCAACGCCTTCGGCCAGTTGATCGAGGTCGCCCCGGCGCCCAGGGCCGGCCACTACTTCGAGGTGCGGCTCGACCCGCCGGCGACCGAGATCTTCACCCCGTCGACCGGCGAGATCTTCTACGTCGACACCCTCGACGGCCTCGAAGACTGCCTGATCCTCAAGCCCAAGCTGCGCGACGACGACGACGCCACCGCGTTCGGCGAGCTGGGGCCGGGCCTGGCCAAACCGGACAACCTGCGCATCGGGCTGTGCAACCTCGACAAGTCGGGGGGCGCCTCGCCGCTCGAAGCCGCGATCGAGACTCTCTATGTCGAGCGCGGGGTCGCCGACCCCTCGGACATGACGGCGGACTTCTTCGAGACCCTGATCGATCCGGATGAGCGCAAGCTGGACGTCTGGGCCGCGCCCGAGGCGGTGTTCCCGGACCCGCCGCCGGACGGCGAGCAGAAGCGATGGTCGCGTCTCGGACCGGCGGACGGCGGCCTGCTCCGGGTGATCGCCTTCTCCGAGCAGGACGGCCACAAGACCTACCTCAACCCGGCGCCCTACCTGGCGAAGATCCCGCTGGCGCCGCCGGCGTCGGCGCTGCGCCGGCCGACGTTCGCCGAGATCAAGCTCGAGACCGCCGGCAACGAAGCGTTCAGCGCCTCGGTGCGCTCCTTCGACGTCGATCTCGGCACCGGGGCGATCAACCCGAGCGAGTCGCTCGGCGGCTTCTTCCGCGTCCTCTTCCGCCTCACCAACGACGCCGACGACGGCGGCTCGACTCCGGTCGCCGCGCCCTACGAGATCTCCTACGAGCTGCGCGAGATCGGCGGCGCGGGGGCGATCCGGAGCCAGGCGCGGTTCTTCTTGAACGCGATTCCGACCAGCTCGACGGTGAGCCTGACCGACCGCACCCGGACCCTGGGCGAGCGCCTCTACCGCGTCCCGCCGGTCGCCGCGCCGGTGAGCGATCCGGCGACCCAGACCCTGTGGATGCAGCTCCCGGTCGATGCCCTGCCGGTGGCCGCCGGCGACACTCCCAGCTACAACGCTGCCGACGGGGAGTTCGAGCAGCACCTCATGCTCGGCGTGATGGACGGCGGTGCGCGGCGCTATCCCCCGGGTGGCTACGAGCTGACGCTCATCCTGGCGAGCGCCTTCGACGCCGCGGTCACCGACACCAAGACGGTGTCGTTCGAGATCAGGGGCGCGGCCGTCGACATCCTCGAGGACACCGACGCCGACCACGCGATCACGGCGGCCGACACATTGCTGACCGCGGTGCGCATCGCGCGCTGGGACGATGCCTACGGGGCCGGCCCCGGCTTCGCCGTCCACAACAACGCCGACGCGCATGCGGACCGCAACTTCGTCGAGCGCGACCTGCGGCGCTTCTACATCCGGGTAACCGATCCCGAGGCCAACGCAGACCCCGTGGCGGTCGATCAGGTGACGGCCCGGATCGGCACGATCGACGGCGGCGGCGGCATCGACGACGACCTGACCGACGCCGTCCTCACCGAGACCGGGGTCAACACAGGTGTCTTCGTGTCCCGGTCCCAGCTCCTGACCACCGAGGACCTGCGCGACGGCGGCGGCGCCCTTCTCTCGCCCGATGACGACTTCGCGGCCCACGACGGCAGCGGCGGGACGGTCGGCGACGACCTCGCCGGCGACCGGACCCACCGTTCCGCGACCATCGACGGCCAGCTCAGGGTGTTCTACCAGCCGGCCGGCGGGGCCCCCTCGCTCACCCACGAGGTTCCGGTCTGCCCACGCGCGCCGAGCGACGAGCGCCGAAAGGTCGAGGTCCGCGCCATCATCTACAACGAGCCCTTCGACGACGTCGGGTTCGACCACGACGGCGATCCCGCCACGCCGCCATTCGGCGCCGGCAACGGGACCTTCGACTTCACCGACGGAAACGCCAGCGGGAGCCACGACGCCGGCGAGGCGAGCGAGCCCTACCGCGACTTCAGCTCGGTCGCCGGCGGCGGGACGGCGCCGCTGCTCCGCGGCGACGACGTCGGAGTGGCCGGAGGACGCGGTCCGGTGACGACCGATGCCGAAATCGACGCCCAGATCGCGCGCGCGCGGCTCGCCTGGTCGCCGGCCTGCATCATTTTCGAGAAGATCGGCGCCACCGCGGTGGTCCCTGCGCCGGCGCCCGGCGGCGTCGACATCCTCCTCGACGGCACCATCGACTTCTTCGCCGACTTGGCCGAGATCTATGCGGCCCACGATCCCGACATCACGGACACCGAGGTGATGGCGGTGTTCGCCGGCCCGATGGCCGGTGCCAACGCGATCGCGTTCCCGCCCGCCAACAACCCGCCGGCCGTGCCCCACGGCGAGGACGTCTTCCTGGTCACCCGGATCAACCTCGAGATCGAGTTCCGCACGCTTGCCCACGAGCTGGGTCACGTCCTGGCCAATCAACCGGACGCCGCGAACGATCAGACGATCTTCTTCCCGGCGGCCACCACCCACCGCGACGACCACGAGAACTCGTACCGGCGGTTTACCGCCGCCACCGAAACCGACGCCCGGACGGTCCGTCCGGGGGGCGCTCTGCTCGATGTCGGGAACACCCTGCTGAAGAACCCATGAACACGAGAAGCCTCCCTGCCGCCGTCGTCGCGCTCGCCGGGACCCTGTTGTCGGCATCGGCCTGCTCCAAGGAGGGTCCTCCAGCGGAGGCTCCGCCCGGGACGCCGCCGGTCGTTGAGACGCCGCTCGATCCGCAGGACGTGGTCGAGCGGATCACGCTGGCGCCGCACGGCGTGGCGGCGGCATCTGGCGAAGAGGTCGAGGCCCTGGCGAAGCGGATCCAAGAGGATCCCGGCCGCTACGTGCCGGTGCTCGAGGGCTACCTCGACCTCGGGCGCTGGATCAAGACCGACGATCTCGAGGCGAGGCGACGGGCCGCCAACGCCGCCGTCGTCCTGGTCGAGCACGGTGGCGAGGCGGGTCGTGCGGCGGCGGCCGCGGCGCTGGGCGCAATCCTCGCCGAGCAGGAAGTGGTCGCGGCCCGGCGAGCCGAGAGAGTTGCCGGCCTGCGCCGCGAAACGGTGCGGGAGGACGAGCTGGCCGAGGTCCGCCACCTCGACCGCGACCTGGGTGCGCTCACCGAGCTTCGCAACACCATCGTCAGGTCGCTCCAGAACGTCGGCGATCCGCGTTCGGCGCAACTGCTGGTCGGCCACCTGGCGGCCAACGTCGACGGCCTCCAGGCGATCGCGGTCCCCTACCTGATGGAAACCGCGGCGGACGACCCCGAAGTCCGCGCCGCCCTCCGCCGCCTGGCCGGCGATCCGCGATCGAGCTTCTATCGCAACCAGGGCCTCGAGAGCTTCCTGGCCGGCAGGCCCCGGGGTCGCTCGCCCGGGCAGGAACCGCCGCGATGAGCTGGCGCCTCCCTTCGCTCGCGGGCGCCGGGCGGCGTTCCGTGCTTCGGTGGCCGCTGCTGGCCGTGCTGGCGGTGCTGCTCGCCCCCGCCGCCGCCGCCGCCGACCCCTACTACCCGCCGCTCTCGGCCTACGTCGATACCGACGCGCTGCCCCAGGACCTGCTCGCGCCGGCGGCCGACGGCGGGCCGTCGCTGGCCGAGCGGGTGCGGGTCAAGTCGTTCGAGTACAGCGAGCTGTCGGTGACCGACCCGGACGGCACGGTGCGCGACATCGGCGCAACGATCACCGCCGTGCTGGTGATCGACGAGGGCTTCGAGCTGGTGATCCCCGGGCTCGAGGAGGCGTTCACGCTGGTGGTGGCGGAGGGCGAGTTCACCGCCCGGATCACGGCGCGCGAGGAGGAGACGGCGGACCCCGCCGCGCCCGAGAATTTCCCGTTCATCGCCGAGCTGTCGAGCGCGGCGTTCCCGGTCGTGCTGCGGCTCAACGAGGAGGTGTTCAAGCCGGTCGATGACACCACCTTCGAGCCGCTGCCGCCCGGCTCGCCGGCCGAGATCAGCCTCGGCGGCGCCACCTCGATCGCGTTCCGGGTCACCTGGGACGGCGAGAGCGCGATCGACTTCGACGTCAGCGGCGGGCCGCCGACCTTCGATCTCTCGACGCCGGTGATGCTCGGCGACACCGGCATCGTGCTCGACGTCGACCAGGTCACGCTCGACCTGTCGGAGCTCTCTTCGCCGCCCGGGATCGCCGATCCGGCCTGGCGCGGGGTCAAGCTCGGGCGCTTCGCCGTCCACTGGACCAACGGCCTCGAGGTGCCGCCCGCCACGGTCGAGGAGGACGCCGCCGGCGCCCTCACCGGCAGCGGGCTGCCGCCGGGGGTCACGTTCACCGACTTTTCGATCGGCACCGGCGGCTTTTCGGGCTCGATGTGCGGCGACGGGCTGGGCCTTGAGGTCGACCTGTTCGACCTCGACTTCCAGGTCGACGAGCTGTGCGTCGAGTTCACGCGCAGCGCGCTGACCGGCGGCAAGGCAGTCGGCCAGGCGTCGAGCTTCCCGTTCTTCGAGGGCGGAGTCGAGCTGACCCTCGCGCTCGACATGTCGGGCAACTTCACGATCGGCCTCGCCGATCCCGACCCCGCCGACGGCGAGCCGTTCATCGTCTGGACCGTCGACGGGGTGCTCGACTTCTACGTCGAGTCGCTGGCCTTCGAGCGGCGCGACGAGGTCTTCATGGTGCGGGTCAACGGCGAGCTCGAGCCGCTCTTCTTCGACGACCTCGACGGCGTGTCGTCGGCCTCGTCCGACGGCGCGCCGGCGGGCGGCGAGGCCGCCCGCATCGCGGTCAACGGCCTGACCCTGACCTCGGACGGCGACGTCTCGATCGAGGGCGGCTGGATCACCCTGCCGGAGAAGAAGTACATCGACTTCAAAGCCTTCAAGATCACCCTCTCGCAGGTCGGCTTCGGCCGCACTGAGGGGACCACCGAGCAGAGCTGGTTCGGCTTCACCGGCGGCGTCCAGCTCGTCGAGGGGCTGGACGCCGAGGCCGAGGTCAAGCGCCTGCAGTTCCTGTGGCCGGGCACCGACGGCGACCCGGTGGACGTCAAGCTCGAGGGGATCTCGGTGGCGTTCGAGCAGCCCGGCGTGCTGCGCTTCGAGGGCGCGGTCGACTGGTTCGAGACCGCCGGCGACGCCGGCGCGCCGGGCACCGAGGGCTTCGCCGGCAAGCTCGAGGTGGCGATCGTCGCGCTCAACAACATGACCATCGCCAGCCGGGTCGTGATCGGCTCGGCGAACGGGCCCGCGGGCGACTTCAAGTTCTTCTACCTTGACCTCGAGACCCAGTTCCCGGCCGGCATCCCGGTGTTCTCGGGGATCTCGCTCTACGGCCTCTCCGGGCTCTTCGCCTACAACATGCGGCCGGACATCGCCGCCTTCACCAGCCCGGTCCAGTGGTACAACGTCTACCGCAGTGCCTCCAACGTCATCGACGGCTCGCCCCCGCCCTGGGTGGTCGACGACGGCGCTCTGGCGCTCGGCGCCGGCGTGATCTTCGGCACCAGCGACGAGGGCTACACGGTCAACGCCAAGGTCGCGCTGACGATCGCGCTGCCCGGGCCGGTGGTGATCCTCGACGGCCAGGCCAACATCTTGAAGCCGCGCTCGCAGCTCTCGGACAGCTCGGACATCCCGGACTTCGTCGCGCTGGCGGTCTTCGACGGCAACTCGGCGACCTTCCTGGTCAACATCGGCGTCTTCTACGATCTGGCCAAGGTGATCGAGGTCAGCGGCGAGGCCGAGGCCTTCTTCAACCTCGCCGATCCCGGCGACTGGCACGTCTACCTGGGCCAGCGCGACCCCGAGGACCGGCGGATCACGGCGACAGTGCTGTCGCTCTGGCAGGCGTCGAGCTACTACATGATCGAGCCCGACGGCCTCGCCTTCGGCGCCGGCATCAAGTTCGGCGATCGCTGGAAGTTCGGTCCGCTCCAGGTGCGGCTCGAGGCGTGGTTCTCCTACGACGCCGACATCAGTTGGCGGCCGATCCAGGCCTGGGGCCACATCGACCTCGGCGGCGCCGTCGAGCTGTCGGCTTTCGGCATCGGGGTCGGCCTGTCGGCACAGGCGGTCCTCACACTCGAGACGCCGAAGCCGTTCACCATCGACGGCGAGCTCAAGGTCAAGCTCAACCTGCCGTGGCCGATGCCCGACCCCAAGGCGACGGTCCGCCTGACCTGGAGCTCGGACGGCGGCCAGGCGCCGCTGCCCGAGGCGGTCACCGCGATCACCCTCCACCCGCGCAAGCAGCAGTGGGTGATCCGCCCCGAGCTGCACGGCTTCAGCGCCGACGGCTCGGTGCCCGGGACGCCCTCCGCGCTGGTCGCGCTCTCCGGGCTGTGCGCCGCCGGCGCCAGCGTGCCCGCCGCCGGCTCGCTCGACGTCGACGTCTCGAGCGGCTGCGGCATGCCGCTGGTGCCGCTCGACAGCTTCGTCAGCGTGCGCTTCGACCGCAGCATGAACGACCCGGACCCGCCGGCCGGCGGGATCGGCCTCGGCAACCCCTACGGCACCGACCCGGCGAACCGTCACCTCGACGTCGTGCAGGACCAGACCTTCCAGTACGACGCCGCCGGCTACGAGCTGCTCTACCACGCCAAGGACGCCGCTACGGTGACCGTCGACACTGCTCCGGCCGGCCTCTACGCCACCTGGACCTCGATCCCGGCGACCGGCACGGCGGAGAGCGCGAACAACCTCGACGTCCTGAGCAAGAACCCGTTCCGCTACTACGAGAACACCACCTACCTCGGCTACGAGGGCGAGCAGGTGGAGTGGACCGACTGGGCGGCCGGCCACTACGGCGCCGGCTACTGCCTCGACGGCTTCCGCAACAACACCGACGGCATCTGGGAGCGCTACCACTGGAGCCCGGAGAGCGGCTCGCCGCTCGACGCGGCCGGCCCTGCGGGCGACCCCCAGCCGCCGCGCTGCCCGATCGAACTCGACTGGATGGACGACGAGGACTTCGTCCTGCCGCCCTACAGCGTCTTCCGCTTCCGGATGGACGGCCGGGTGCGCGAGCCCGACGATTCGGCGACCTACCGGGCCTACCGCAACGCGGTCTACTTCCACACCGAAGGGCCGCCGCTTGAGCTGACCGACTACGTCGTGGTCACGGTGCCGGAGTTCCCGGACCGCCCGCACTACCGCGGCTACGACGTCTCGATCCGCTTCGACGAGAACTACATGAACCGGCTCTACCGGCAGACCGCGGACCAGTTCCTCCAGTTCCAGGTGCTCGACGTCAACGAGAACCCGGTGCCCGGTCCCGCCGGCGGCGAGAGCGTTGTGACCACCGACTGGGACGAGGCGCCGGACGCCGAGCTGACCCCGACCGAGGCGGCCTGGGTCGAGCTGCTCGAGGACCTGGGGGTGGTCTCGCCCGCCGCGCTGCCCGAGGACGACGTCGTCTTCGGCCGGGTCGCCGACGTCACGGCGATCCGCCCCGGCGAGCGCCACCTGGTGCGGGTGCAGCTCGAGGACCCGCGGCTGGCCGCCGACGGCCGGCTGACCGACGCCGCCTGGCTGGACGCCCACCGGGTGCGCTGGGTCAGCCCCGACCGGACGCGGGTGGTGCTCTACGAGTACGACTTCGCCGCCTCGCGCTACGCCGGCCTGGGCGAGCTAGTCGGCACCTTCGCGGCCGCCGGCGGCGCCTGGTTCCGCCGCGAGGTCGACCCTGGGCTCGACCTGGCGGCGCTCGGGGCGCTGATCGCGCCGCTCGACGAGCCGTTCGCCGACGGCTCGGCGGCGGTGACCAACGCCGACACCGGGGCGATCGGGCTCTTCCTGCGCCACCTGCTGGCGCCGCGGCCGCCCGAGGAGCTGACCGAGGACTCGTTCCTGGCCTACGCCGGCCGCACCCCCGGCTATGCCGGCGATCCGACCACCCTCTCCGCCGCCCAGCGCGACGCCGTCCGCCAGCGGTGGACCGAGGCGCTCGGCGCCTTCGCCGGAGTCGACGGCCTGCTCGGGCTCGGGCTCGAGCGCGAGCCGCTCCCCGAGCAGCTCGAGGTCACCGTCCTGATGCGCGGCGGCGACGCCGTCGGCTGGCTGATCGAGCTGCCCGAGGCGCTCGACCTGTCGCGGGTCGAGATCGAGGCCGCGGCCGCCGGTACCGCCTTCCGGCCGGTGGTGGTGCCGAGCGCCGACGGCGCCCGTCTGTTCGTCTTCCGCCGCGCGGCGGGCGCGGTGACCCCGCTGGCGGCCGGCGTCCACGAGCTGACCCTCGGCTTCCACCGCCTGCTCGGCGAGCGCAACCCGCGCTATTACCACCGCGACGGCGCCGACCTCGAGGCCGCCGCGCTGAGCTTCCGGGTGCCCGAGGACGAGTTCACCGGGGAGGACGCGCCGTGACCTTCTGCACCTTCCTGACCGTGCTGGCGGTGGTCGCCTTGCTCCTGGCCGCGCTGCCGTACCTGCTCGAGGCGCTCGCCGGCCGGCTGCGCGACCTCGCGCCGCGGTTCTGCCGGCTGCTCTGCCGGTGGTGGATCGTCCTCGCCTTCCTGGTCGGGCTGGCGCTCGGCGGGCTGGTCTTCTGCTGCTGGCCCGAGCTGCGCGCGTGGCTCGCCGGGAGCGCCTGCCGGCGCTGGATCCTGCTCGCCTTCCTGCTCCTCTTCTGGCTGCTCTACCAGCTCGTGCGCTGGTTCGGGCGCTGCACCCTCGACAACCAGCCGCGGCTGCCGCTGCCGAGCCGCGACTCGACGGTCCAGCGCTCGATCCCGCTGCTCTGGCTGCTGCTCCTGCTGCTCGCCGTCCTGCTGGCGCTCATCCGCTGGTGCTGCCGCGGCGCCGCCGCCGGGCCGGGCTGGACGCTGTGCCACACCCTGCTCCTGGTCCTCGTCGTGCTCTTCCTGCTGCTCGCCGCGGTGCGCTTCTTCGCCGAGCGCCTCTGCGCCGAGGGCGAGGTTCGCGACTGCCGCGGCCGGCTCCTGCGGTTGGCGTGGGCGGCGATCCTCGTCGCCCTGGTGCTGATCGTCCTGGTCATCGTCTGCTGCCGCGAGCTGATCGACCGCGACTACGACCTGGCGATGGTCGGCATCTGGTGGGAGGGCGGCTACCAGGGCGAGGCGGGGGCGCACCTGCGCTGGGGCTTCCGGATCGCCGAGAACGCCGCCGGCGATCCGCCGCTGCCGTTCCCGCAGGACGGCTTCGACCTCCAGCGGCGGGAGTCGGGCACCGGCGCCTGGACCGCCTTGAACCCGGAGCGCATCCGCCCGGCGCCGGTGTGGGGTGACGAGACCGCGGTGGCCGGCGAGATGTGGCGCAACGAGGGGGTCGAGCGCCTCCACCCCGACGCCTGGGACCAGTTCCGCGGCGTCCCGTTCAGCGACCTCGTCGACATGGTCGGCCGCGACCCCTACGTGCCGCTCTACTTCGTCGAGGAGACCGACCCGGCGGAGTTCGCGCTGGCGCCCTCGAACCCCTACGGCGACGAGGCGACGCGCGACGCCTACCTCGCCTCCTACTACGCCGCCGGCACCGAGGAGGAGCCGATGCGGCCGCTCGCGGTGTGGACCTGGGAGCCGATGACCGCGATCGCCGCGGCGGCGCTCTTCCCCGAGGTGGCGCGGCTGGTCGGCCTCTACTACATCGACCGCGAGGCCGACCCGAACGTCGAGTACGACTACCGGGTGATCGGCTACTGGGCCGACGCCACGCGCAGCTACACGGTCGAGCGGATCAGCCGCCCGAACACCGCGCCGCTCGATCCGCCGGTCGTCACCCGCACCGACTCGCCGGTCGAGGTCGGCGAGCTGCCCGGCGGCGTCACCCTGATCGACGACCAGGCGGTCGGCCTGACCTGGACCCCGCCCGACGTCGCCGATCCCGACGACCTGTTCGGCCCGATCGACCGCATCGACTCGGTGGTCTTCCGGGTCGAGCACAAGCCGCTCGATGGCTCGGGGGCGCCGCCGGCCTGCCCGGCGTCGACCGACGCCGCGGGCTTCGAGCCGGCGCGGCGGCCGGCCGCAGAGGGCGAGGGCCTGGAGGAGATCCCGCCGGTGACCGTGTCGGCGGTCGAGGACGAGATCACGGGCGATCTGAGCTGGCCCGAGCACTACTTCTTCCACCGCGACCTCGACTACGGCTGCCACGGCTACCGGGTGCTCGGCCAGGACGTCTTCGGCCGGCCGGCGCCGCCGTCGGGGCCGACGACGGCGACCGTGGCCGACCTGACCGGCCCGCCGCCGCCGGCCCTGGTGCGGGCGACCGTCTACCAGCGCGCCGACGACACGCTGCCCGCGGACGTGCGCGCCGCCTACCTGCCGGACGGCGCGCCCACGACCTACGCGCTGGTGGTCTCGTGGGTGTGGACCGACGCCATGGACGAGCGGGTCGACGACGAGAAGGAGTTCAGCGTCTACCTGCGGCACACCGCGCACGAAACCTTCGTCGACCCCTCGGGGCCGGCGCTGTGGCGCGACGCCGCGGTCTGGGATCTCCAGCTCGGCCCGGCGGTCGGCTTCGCCGACACCCTGCCGATGCCGCCGCGGCTCACCGGCCTGCCCGAGCCGATCAGCGGCCGCTACTACGAGGTCGTGCTGACCGACGACGACTTCCCGCCCGCCGCCCTCGGCCTCGCGGCCGGCGACAGCGAGCCGGTGGAGTACGCCTGGGTCGGCGTCGCGACCACCGACCACGACCCGTACAACAACCAGGGCGCGGTCTCGGCGCCGGTGCTGGCCTTCGCCCGCGACCTGACGCCGCCCGATCCGCCCGATCCGCCGCCGGCGCAGGTCGGCGAGCCGGCGCCGGCCGACGACCGCGGCAACCGGACGGTGCGCCTCGCCTGGCCCGGCGCCGCCCTCTACACCTACCAGCTCCACAGGGTCGACGTCGCCGACCTCGGGCCGATCGTCGCCGACCCCGACCCGGCCGACCTGCCGGCGTGCCTGGCCGGCGAGGCGCCGGCGTGCGACCCGGCGACCGGCGGCGAGACCTGCCTCGACGAGCACGAGGAGTTCGCGATCCGGGCCACCGCGGCGCTCGATCCCGGCGGCTTCGGCCGGGTGTCGCCGCTGCCGATCGAGGTCGCCGCCGGCCAGGCCGAGCACGTCGACGCGGTCGACGCCACGTCGTCGCGCCGCTTCCTCTACGCCGCCAAGGCGGTCGACGCGGCCGGCAACGCCAGCGAACTATCCTGCCCGAGCGCGGTGGTCCTGGTGCCCGATGGCGTTCCGCCGCGGCCGCCGGTGTGGACCGAGGTGGTCGCGGGCGACGGCGCGATCGAGCTGACCTGGGCGGTCAACCCGGAAGCCGACCTCGACCACTACACGATCTATCGCACCGCGGTCGAGGCCTCGGCCGCTAGCCGCCGCAAGATGGTCGAGCTCGTCCGCCTGCGCCCCGACGGCACCGCGGTCACCGCCGGCCCCGACGCTGCTCCCGGCGGCGCCGGCGCCTACGCCACCCTGCGCTGGGCCGACGCCGGTGCCGACCCGGGCACGACCTACTGGTTCCGGCTCGACGCCGTCGACTTCGCCGGCAACCGTTCGCCGCTGTCGGCGATCGCCTCGGCGCGCGCCTTCGACGCCACGCCGCCGGCGGCGCCGCTGTGGGCCGCGTCCGCGCTCACCGCCGGCACCGGCGGCGACGGCCGGCCCGAGGTCGCCCTCGCCTGGCATGCCGTGGCGGGTGACCCCGACCTGCGGATCCTGGTCCAGCGGCGCATCGCCGGCGAGCGCGCGTGGCGCAGCCTCGGCGGCTGGCTCGAGCCGGGCCTCACGGCCTACACCGACGCCGGCCTGACCCCCGGCCGGACCTACGAGTACCGCCTGCGCGCCATGGACCCGGGCGGCAACCGCAGCGGCTTCTCGGCGGTCGAGACGATCGCGGTGCCGTAGGGCGGGGCGCGTCACCGGGCGCGGCGGCCCCGCCTCGTCCGCCGCCGCCGTCTGTCTGAAGTGTCCGGCAACGGCGGCAGCGGTCATGGCTGTCAGTCCGGCGGGCAGGTGCCCACGTTCCCGCCGTCCTCAAAAGTCGGTGCAGAACCCCCAGCTCTTACCGAAGAGGCAGCTGCAGGTCAGCCCCCGGCCGCAGTGGTTGTCGTGATGGCAGTACTGGCCGCGGGTTCCGGTCCCGTCTCGGGGGCGCGTAGCGCTGTTCGGCGCACTGACCGACCCGGCAGTCCCCATCGGTACGGCGGAAGCCGCGGGGACCCAGCAGCTGCCGGCTTCTGGCTGGCTGGAGCTGCCACAGAAGCCGTTCCGCTTGCCGCCGGGGCAGAGACATACGCCAAAGGCGGCGGTGCTGCGTTCCTTCGTTGGACCACCTCACCACGGAATCCAGAGAATCCCTCGCTCGTCATAGACGGACCGAGGCTCCTCCTGCTGCACCATCGCCCGCCCGATCGCCATCGCCAGGGCGACGACGCCGTCGATCCGCGCCCGCGACTTCGCCCGGTCGAGCTTGTAGTTGCCGGCGGGGTCCTGGCGCACCATGGCGTTGCTGACGTTCGAGCGCAGTACCGGGTGACCGCCGTGGGCGATCTGGCGGCCGAGGACGAGCTTCTCGAGCTCCTTCGTGGGCGCGGACATGCTGGCAAAGCCCTGGCCGAAGGGCACGACGGTGAGGTCGTCGCCCTCGAGCTGCGTGGTCAGCCCGGTGGCGTTCCAGCGGTCGTAGGCGATCTCGACCAGATCGAACCGCTCGGCGATGTCGTGGACCCGCTCCCGGATCGCGGCGTAGTCGATGATGCTGCCCTCGGTGAGCTGGAGGTGGCCATCGTCAGCCCACACCTGGTAGGGCACCCGGTCGCGTCGGGAACGCTCGAGCAGGCCATCGCCCGGCAACCAGAAGAAGGGCAGCACCTCGGACGGCCCGTCCTCATTCGGGAAGTAGCACCAGTGCGGAGAGGTCGGTGGTGCTCGAGAGATCAAGCCCCGCGAAGCACCGGCGGCCGGTCAGCTCCTCAGGGTCCACCGAGAAGGTGCAGGCATCCCAGACTTCGATGTCGAGCCACCGCTCCTCCTGCTGGGTCCACTCGCAGAGGTGGAGCCGCCGAAAGGCGTTCTGGGCGGCTGGTGTCTCCTTGGCCTTGTGGGCCTTCCGGCGCAGATCGTCGAGCTTGACCGACACACCGAGCGAGGGGTTGGCCTTCGCTTGGTTTCGGTCAACCTGGTCCCGACGCTTCAAGGTACGTACTTTGTGGCCTCCTGGCTTCCAGACTCAGCCATCGCGGCAAAACTATACCTAAGATCCCATGATACCGTGGATGGGTTCAACAAAATTGTAAACAGAGCGATCTCGCTCGATAGCGAGAACGTTTGTCTTAGCCCGTCGGTGTGGCTTGGCTTCTCCGAGGAGCAGCGCCTCGCTTTGCAACTTGCGATCAGGGCGCCCTGGTTTCGTGAGCTTGATACTCCGGCGCCGAGACTCGTCTAGTAACCTTCAAGGAGTTCATGGATTTAGTGTTCAGCGGCACCCTCACAAATCTTCAACGGCACGAGTTTTTTGAACGACACATTGGACGAACTGTGATCTGGCAAGGGATGTGTCCCGACTTCCGTGGAAATTGGTGCGGCGTCACCTCCTGATGACCTGTGGTCAATGAACGTTACAACTTTACGCTGCCTGGGTCCAGGTCTCGACGACGTTGTGAATGTGATGATAGCCGGCGATCTTGTTCAGCTTGATCTGGCCGAAGGCAACCAGGCCCCAGAGCAGGGTGAGG
>Ga0302046_10002135_pt1 | contig 18524 bp, 16 predicted proteins | sample RVTome_11_FD_200261 | JGI IMG/M metagenome (GOLD analysis project Ga0302046, IMG submission 200261) | Soil microbial communities from uranium-contaminated site in the Upper Colorado River Basin, Wyoming, United States - RVT147D111 (version 2) ...
AATAGGCCAAGTACTCGACGCCGGCGATCCTGCCGTCGTTTTCCGGAGTGTAATGGTCGGTCGCAACGTGAGGGCCGTAGAGGCTGCCGTAGCCGCCGTCCGCGGTCATGTCCACCAAGGCGCGATAGTTGTTATAGATGGCCAGCGTCCTCAGCTCCTCGACGCTAGGCGGGGTGGATAGTCCCGGTGGAGGGCCGGCCAGGCCGGTCAGCCCGGTCGGGTCGAACGCCCCCAGCCCGCCGGTCAGCAGATCGTTGTCGAGGCCATCGTAGACGGCTCGCTGCAGGCTGCCTGGAGCGAACGCAAGCCCTGGATGGGCGCCCGCCGGGGCCGCAAATCCCAGGGCGACGGCGGCCACTGCGCCGAGCAGGCGCGAGTCATGAAACACGGTCATCTGAATCCTCCCATTGCCAGAGAGCCGGCCTGCGGCCGGGCCCGGCTAGGCCCCTGGCAAGCCTGATACCATCCTCGGGAGCAGAAGAAATCTCGATCCGGTGCCGGCGTTTAGCAGAATCTTGCAAGCTTCGGCGGCGGCGACCGGGCGGCCAAACGTCCGCTTTGGCAGACTGGACTCCAGGCTTTTGGACGCGCGCTGGGCCGCTTTCAGTCCTCCGCCGAGCTCCCCAGCCGAGGCAGTGCCAGATTGAAGCGCACGGCCAGCACCCGCGCGACTACGATGCATGCGGTGGCGGCGACGGTGCTGGCCAGCAGTCCGGCTCCGGCTCGCTCCAAGGCCAGATAGACCAGGCCACCGCCGAGGCAGGCGGTGGCGTAGACCTCCCGCTGCAGTATCAGCGGCACCTCGTTGACGGCCACGTCGCGCATGATGCCGCCGAAGCAAGCGGTGATGACGCCCATGGCCAGCGCCGACCAGGCAGCCAGGCCGTGCTCCAGAGAGACGGCGATGCCGACGCAGGTGAACACCCCGAGGCCCAGGGCATCGGACACCAGCATCGCCCAGCCGAGGCGCCGGAGGCGTGCGGCCAGCAGGAAAGCGGCGGCCGTGGTGGCCGTGATCAGCACCAGGTACAGTGGCTCGCGAAACAGGGGCGGCGGCAGATCGCCGATCAGCAGGGAGCGCAGGGTACCGCCGCCCATCGCAGTCAGAGTCGCCAGGAAAAACATGCCCCAGACGTCCAAGCCCTTCTGCGCCCCGCGCAGGGCCCCGGAGAGCGCGAACACGATGACGCCGAAGAGGTCCCAGAGCTGTAGTAGCCGCAAACCGAGCATGGCGCCTCCCTCGATCCGGGCGCAGCATAGCGTGGCGCGGCTCGCCGAGCACTCATCGCCCGGGAGCCTTGTGGCCCACGGTCGGCACGCGGCGGTGGGCTCTACGGCGAGACCGAGCCCGCGACCTGCGTACCAGGGCACGGAACTTGTTTCTTCGCGCCTCCGGCAAGCGCTGCTAGCCCCCGCGGCGCCTAGGAGCTCCTACCGTTCATGAGGATGCCCACGTTCATCGGAATCGGTGCCCAGAAGTGCGCCTCCACCTGGCTCTACGAGATCCTGCGGGATCACCCGCAAGTGGTATTGAGCGAGCCGAAGGAGCTCGACTTCTTCTCCTACCGATACCACTACGGCCAGCAGTGGTATGGACGCCATTTTTCCGCGCGGTCCGAAGCCTCGGCCATGGGCGAGATCTCGATTCTCTGTACCATCAACCGCCAGGTATACCAATTTCTGGGAATCGACCGGGACCATCAGGGCGCCGACTTGCACCAACGCAGCAACAAGAGCTATGTCAATCGCCATGCCGGGCTGGAAAGCCTCCGCCAACAGGCCAAGGAAACGATGCAGCGCCTGGGTTTCGGCCCGCTCTGGCGGCTCGCCGCCAACACCGGCATGAAGCGGATCTACGCGCGGGTCAACCGGCTGCCCAGCGAAGCGGTCATTCCGCCGGTGGCCGCGGACACCCTGCGGGAGCTACGCTCCCGCTTCGGCGCCGAGGTGCGCGAGCTCGAGCGGCTGCTCGAGCGCGAGCTCCCGGGCTGGCACTGAGAGCGCCGTCATGCCTCGGCTACTTTCCCTCAACAACTATCACTATCGGCGCGGCGGCGCCGATGCCATGCATTTGGAGCATGAGCGGATCTTCGAGCGCCTGGGGTGGGAGACCGCCTCTTTCGCCATGCAGCATCCGCACAACGAGCCCTCGCCCTGGTCCGAGCATTTTGCCGAGGAGCTGGAGCTCGGCCAGGACTATCCGGCAGGCCGCAAGCTGGTCATGGCCGGGCGAGTGATCTACTCCTTCGAGGCCCGGCGCAAGCTCGGCCGGCTGCTGGATCAATGGCGCCCGGACGTGGCCCACGCTCACAACATCTATCATCACCTATCGCCTTCGGTGCTCGATGCGCTTCGGGTCAGGGGGGTGCCGACGGTGCTCACCGCCCACGACCTCAAGCTCGCCTGTCCGGCCTACAAGATGCTGAACGACACCGGGGTGTGCGAGCGCTGCCGCGGCGGCAACCTGCTGCACCTGGTGCGCCACCGCTGCATCCACGGCTCGCTGCCGGTGAGCGCCCTGGTCATGATGGAGTCGGCAGTGCACCGGGTGCTCGGGCTGTATCGGCGCAACCTGGCCTGTGTGGTGGCGCCGAGCCGCTTCTTCTGCGCCAAGCTGGCCGAGTGGGGCTGGCCGCAGGAGCGGCTGCGCCATGTGCCCAATTTCGTGCGCGCCGAGCTCTACACACCGGGCTATGAGCCGGGCGACTACGCGCTCTATTTCGGTCGGCTGGCACCGGAGAAGGGCATCGCGACCCTGATCGACGCCGCCGCCCGCGCCGGGGTGGCCCTGCGCATCGCCGGCACCGGTCCGATCGAGGAGGCCCTGAGGGCACGGGCGAAGAGGCTGGGGAACGTGCGCTTCGAGGGCTACGTGGCCGGCCAAGCACTGCACGACCTGGTGCGCGGCGCTCGCGTGGTGGTACTGCCCGCCGAGTGGTACGAGAACGCACCGCTAAGCGTCCTCGAAGCCTATGCCTTGGGCAAGCCGGTGATCGGTGCCCGCATCGGCGGCATTCCCGAGCTGATCCAAGAGGGCGAGACCGGCTTCCTGTTCCCCAGCGGCGACGGTGCCGCCTTGGCCGAGCTGCTGGCCACCGTCGCCGGCCTGGCGCCAGCGCGGCTCGCGGCCATGGGGCGCTCGGCCAGGGCGCTGGTGGCACGGGAGCTGACCGAGCAACACTACGTGGACGCCATGCTCGGCCTGTACCGCGATCTGGGCGTCGCGCTGGCGCCTTGCACCGCCTGAGGGCTCGGCCGGCCGTCGCCGCCCCCGGCGCGGCGAGCGTCTCGCCCGCCGGCCGCACGCGGGGCCCGCTGCCAGGGCAGTTGCAGCAGCCAAGGGGCCGGAATCTACTCCTGGGAGTGCGCTCGGAGTAGGCACCTGGGACGCGCGAGCGCCTCAGGTATAACCGTTGACAGTCAGGTCGGCGATCTTGCGCGACAGGTTCTCCCGCGCCTGGGCCTCGTACTTACGGCGGAAGTAGGGCGTGCTGTAGAAGTGCGGCCGGCTCAGCAGCCGGCGCAGAAAGGCCAGCTGATTGCGCAAGAACTCGCTCTCGGTGAGATGCAGGGCCTCGGCGCGGACCTTCTCGCTGTCGTGGATGAACGCCTTCCATGGCAGGCCGAAGCTCGCGAGATCGATATCCACCACGTAGCGCTCGTCGCCGGTGGCGGGCGGCTCGTAATGGCAGGTGGCCATGATCAGCTCGCGGATTCGCCGGGCGAAGGCCGGGCTCACCGCCCCGCCCAGCAAGCCGTCGAACAGCTCGACGCTACGGGCCTCATTGTCGCCGGCACCGGGCACGTATATGACGTCGTGAAACCAAAGGGCCATTTCCACTTGGTCCGGCGCATCGAGTAGATGTGCCACCTCGTCGAGCTCCCCCAGACAGTGCCGCAGGTGGGACAGTGTGTGGTAGCAGCGCCAGGGCTCCGAGTAGTAGCCGCGCAGCGTGCGGTAGACTGCGGCTGCGGCGCTACCGTCCCGCGCCGGGACACACTTTTTCCAGAGACGGGCAAAGCGACTCTCGTCCATCGTCCATCCTCCGTCCTCCTGCCGCCGGCACCGCCCCTGCAAGCTACAACAGCCCGACCGCTCCCCAATTTAGGCCGGGGCCATCGGCAGCGTCGAGGCGCCTGCCCCTTGCTCATAGAGCCGGCGGCGCTTTCACCGCCAGCGGCAGGTTGCCGCGCACCAGGGTAAGACGATCAAGCGCATCCGCAGAGAAGAGCTGTAGACACCGCCAGTCGATGCGCAGCGGCGGCGGGCCGCGCATGTCCCAGCCTGAGGCCAGTGCCAGCGCGGCCCGGATGACGCCCTTATGGGCAATCGCCACGACGCCCTCGGTCGGGTCGCTGGCCGGCAGCGACCGCAGCCACTGCTGCAGCCGCCGCTGCACCAGCCGGGGACTTTCTCCGCCCGGCGGTCGAAAGTCGAGCCCCTGCGCCTCGCGCGCGGCGAAAGCCGCGCCGTGGCGGGCGCGCAGGGCCGCCAACGTGCAGCCTTCCCACTGGCCCCAGGACATTTCCAGCAGCGCCGGGGCCAGCTCCGGCGCCGACAGACCGAGCAGCGCCGCGGTCTCCCGGGCGCGGCGCAAGGGGCTGACTACCACCCTCCAGCCGGTAAGCTCGGCGGGTAGGGCACGGCTCGCGAGCCACCGGCGGGCCCGCGGGGAGAGGCGACTGTCGGTGCGGCCCTGGATCCGCCCCTGCAGGTTCCACGCGGTCACCCCATGGCGCAGAAAAGCGATCTGAATCATTAGCGCCGCCGCTGCAACACCGCCTGCAGGATCGCCTCCAGCCTGGCGCCGGCCTGGTCGACGCTGCGCTCGGCGAGAGCCCAGCGGCGAGCATTGTTGCCGAGCCGGCAGCGCAGTCCCGGCCGCTCCAGTAGACGCGCAACCGCCCGGCCCAGGGCGCCGCTGTCCCCGGGTGCCACTAGCACCCCGCCGCGCCCTGGGGGTACAACCTGCGATACTCCGCGGCCACCGCCGGCCACCACTGGCACGCCCACCGCCTGAGCCTCGAGGAGCGCCATCCCGAAAGCCTCGTTGACCGCCGGCCAAACCAGCAGGTCGCAGGCCGCCAAGGACCGCGGCACCAGCTCCGGGGCAAGTAGGCCGAGATAGCGCACGCGGCCCGGACCCAGGCGCCTCAGGCAGGCGCGAACGGCCTGGCCGGCGCTGCCGCCGCCGACTACCAACAACGACCAGGGGCGCCCGCGAAGACGGGCCAGCGCTGCGGCCAGCAGGGCGTATGAGGCCAGCTTGTCGCCTGGGCGCATCATCGCCACCGCCACCAGCCAGGGCTGGCTCGGGTCCAGACGGTAGCGAGCGGCGAGGCGCTCGCGCCTGCGTCGGCTGCGGGATCTCGAGGGCAGCCCGCGGCAGTCCAGAAAGGGCGCCAGGCGATAGAGCCGCGGGCTCGCTCCCAGCAGCTCCCTCAGGCCCGGCTCGTCGTCCGGATTGAGGCAGATCAGAGCTTCGGCGCGGGCAACGGCGGCGGCAGCCGCCGCGTGGCCCGAAGCCCAAGGACCCACTGCCTGCTTGGCGGCCAGCGAGGCCTCAACCACCAGATAGGGGATCCCCAGGCAGTCCGCCACTGCCGAGCCCAGCCAGTCCGGCGCCTTGTGGTAGAGGTGGTAGGTCAGCCATGCCTGCGGCCGCTGCTCCGGCGGCAGCGCCTGCCAGCGCCGCAGCAGCCGCTGCGCCAGCTTGGCGCCCAGCACCTGCAATCGGGCCTGGCGCAGCGGGTCTCCGGCGCCGTCGCGACTGCGAAAGCGCGAGGCCAGCAGGACCTGGTGGCCGCGACTGCGCAGGGCCTGGATCAGCAACCGGGCGATCTGTCGGTCGCCGGATGGCTCGGGATGGTCCGGCGGCTTGAGCGGGGCGTAGAAGGCGATTCTCATCCGATCACGGCGGCAAAGCGCGTTACCAGCTCGCTGATCCCGGCGTCCATCCGGAACTGCCCCCGCACCCGCCGATAACCCGCCTCGGCAAGCCGCTGGCGCAGCTCCGGGTCGGCCAGCAGACGGCCGATGGCAGCGCTCAGGGCGGCCACGTCCCGCGGCTCCACCAGGAGCCCAGTCACCCCGTCCAGGATCAGCTCCGGCACCCCCGACAGGCGCGTGGAAACACAGGCCAGGCGCTGGCTCTGGGCCTCCATCAGCACGTTGGGGAGGCCGTCGCGATCGCCATCCGCCGCCACCCGACAGGGCAGCACGAACAAATCGGCGCAACGGTACTGCTCGATCACCTGCTCCTGGGGTTGCGGGCCCAGCCACTGCACCCGCTGGGCAATGCCGAGCCGCTCGGCATCGCGGCGCAAGCTCGCCAGCGCCCCGCCGCCACCCACGTGCACCAGCCGCCAATCCAGGTCCGGGGGTAGCCGGGCCAGCGCCGCCAACAGGTCGTCCAGTCCCTTCTTCGGTACCGCCCGGCCGACGCTGAGCAGCCGCAGCGGCCCGGCGGCAGCCGGCGGCGGCGCTGGTGGGCGGTCGAAGCGGCGAAAATCCAGCCCATGGTAGAGCAGGGCGACCCGCTTCGGGTCGGGGGTCAGGTTGCGCAAATGCGCGGCGCCTGCCGCGGTACAGGTCACCAGCCAGCGGCAGTCGGCGAGCTTCTCCCGCTTCTCCCACTCGGGGAGGGTCCAGATGTCTTTGGCATGGGCGGACACCGACCATGGCAGCCCACTCAGCAAGGCCGCATAGCGCGCCACGGAGGCAGGCGTGTGCAGGAAGTGGGCGTGCAGCTGCACCGTCGTCGGTGGCAGCTCGGCCGCCAACACCAGGGCTTGGCCGAAGCGACGCAAGCGACTGCTGCTGGGATCGCGCCGCAGGTCCCGCCACCACAGCGACAGGACTTGGCGGGCGCGTGCCCCGCGCAGCGTGCGCCAGGCTGCCCGCAGCACCCGCCAGGGCTCCTGGTGCAGGTATTCCGGCAGGTAGCTCACCGCTGCCCGGATCTCCCGATGCACCGGGTGCACCGCAGGGTCCGTGGGATGGCGCAGCGAGACGATGCGCAGGTCGAGGCCACGCGCCTCCAGCGCCTGAATCTCCTGGGCAATGAAGCTCTCCGACAGCCGCGGGTAGCCCTTCAGCACAAACACCACGGCCCGCTTCAGCACCGCTCGGTCCCGCTGACCAGGCCATGCTGGCCGGGCTCCGAGACCCAGTGTACGCTGCCAGCTCCGAGCCCGAGCGCAGACCTGCGCTCGCCCCTCAGGTGTCGAGTCCGTCGTTCGAGATGGAGCATTCGATCTACCGCTACATCCTGAAGCACAGCCTTCGGGATCAGATCAACCTGCTGCTACTCACGGCATTCTCGATGCCGTTCGTCTATGTGTCATTGGAGATTCCCAAGCTCATTATCAACCGCGCCATCGGCGGCGAAGACATTCCGCCGGATGTGCTCGGCTATCCCATCGACCAGATCGGCTATCTGCTGCTGCTGTGCTCGCTGTTCCTGCTCCTGGTGATCTTCAACGGCGCACTCAAGTATTACACCAACATCTACGTGGGCATCGTCGGCGAGCGCATGATCCGGCGCCTGCGCTACGAGCTCTATTGCCGGGTGCTGCGCTTCCCGCTGCCGCACTTCAAGCGCACCTCTGCCGGCGAGATGATCCCGATGATCACCGCCGAGACCGAAGCGCTCGGCGGCTTCGTCGGCGAGGCCTACTCCTTGCCGGCGCAGCAGGGCGGGCTACTGGTCACCTACCTCATCTTCATCTTCAATCAGGACGTGCTGCTGGGCGCCGCTGCCTTGGCCCTCTACCCCTTCCAGCTGTGGCTCATCCCGCGGCTGCAGCGTCGCATCAACGAGCTCTCCAAGCAGCGGGTGCTCACCGTGCGCCGGCTCTCGGATCGCATCGGCGAATCGGTGGGCGGCATTCAGGAGATCCACGCCAACGGCACCACCCGCTTCGAGCGCGCCGACATTGCCGACCGCCTGGGCACCATCCTGGCGATCCGCTACGAGATCTACCGTCGCAAGTTCTTCATCAAGTTCCTCAACAATTTCCTGGCCCAGGTCACCCCCTTCTTCTTCTACCTGGTGGGCGGGCTGTTCGTGATCCGTGGCGACCTCACCATCGGCGCATTGGTGGCGGTGCTGGCGGCTTACAAGGACTTGGCCGGTCCCTGGGCGGAGCTGCTGAAGTATTACCAGACCAAGGAGGACATTCGCGTCAAGTATTCCCAGATCATCGAGCAGTTCGCGCCCGCCAACATGCTGGACGAGAAGTTGATCGACCTGGAGCCGGAGCGCGTCGAGCCGCTCCAGGGTACCCTCGAGGCGGTCAACCTGAGCTTTGCCGAAGATCAGCTGGTGATGCTGCTGGACAGCGCCAACTTTCGCTTTCAGCTGGACCAGCACGTCGCCATCGTCGGCGCCCACGGCTCCGGCCGCGAGGAGCTCAGCCGGCTGGTGGCGCGACTGCTGCTGCCGAGCGCCGGGAGGCTGCGGCTCGGCGAGGTGGATTTGGCCGAGCTGCCGGAGGCAGTTACCGGTCGGCGCCTCGCCTACGCCGGTGGCAGCGCCTATCTGTTCGCGGGCACGGTGCGCGACAACCTGCATTACGGCCTGAAGCAGCGGCCGGTGCAGCCGCCGGCCTATGACGAGAAGGCGCTGAAGCAGCGGCACAAAGTGGAGAAACAGGCCAAGGAAGCCGGCAACAGCACCGACGACCTGGCGGCCCAATGGATCGATCTAGAGCCCCTTGGCCTGCAAACAGTGGCCGAGCTGGACGACCGTGCCATCGAGCTGTTCCAGCTGGTGGAGCTGGAAGACGACATCTACCAGCTGGGACTACGCAGCACCATTGACCCGGGCCGCGCCTCCGCCCTCGCTCAGCACATTCTGGAAGCGCGCAGCGCGCTGCGCGGCCGGTTGCAGGCGGAGGGACTGACGGAGCTTGTGGAGCCCTTCGACAGCTGCCGCTACAACAACAACGCCACGGTGGCCGAAAATCTGGTGTTCGGCATCCCCCGGGGTGAGGACCTGGACGCCGAGCGTCTGGCCCAGCATCCCTACGTGCGACGGATCCTGAGTGAGCTGGGGCTGTTGGAGCCGCTCACCGAGGTGGGCCGCAAGGTCGCTGCCACCATGGTTGAGCTGTTTGCGGATCTGCCTCCGGGGCATGAGTTCTTCGAGCGCTTTTCCTTCATCAGCGCCGAGGACCTGCCGGAGTTCCAGGCCATGTTGGCGCGCATCAGCAGCCGCGGCATGGCCAAGCTCAGCGAAGAGGACCGGGCGCGGCTGTTGTCCTTGTGCTTTCTCTTGATCCCCGCGCGCCACCGCCTGGGCGTGCTGGACGAGCAGCTCCAGGCTCGCCTGCTGGAGGCCCGGCGCGCCTTCTCGGCGTCGCTGCCGGAGGAGCTGCGTCCACGGATCGAGTTTTTCGACCCGGAGCAATACAACGCGGCCGCAACCTTGCAAGACAACATCCTGTTCGGCAAGCGGGTGTTCGGACATGCCCACGGCCAGCGGCGAGTGGGCGAGCTGATGCAGAATCTGGTGTGCCAGCTCGGCCTGCGCCAGAGCGTGCTCAAGGTGGGGCTCGATTACCATGTAGGCAACGCGGGCGCCAGGCTGTCATCGATCCTGCGGCAGAAGATCGTGCTGATTCGCTGCCTGCTCAAGCACCCGGACCTGCTGGTCGTGAACGACGCCACCGCGGGACTGGACGAGGCCAGCGAGGCGCGCATTCTGGATCGGCTACGCGAGCACATGGGCGGGCGGGGACTGCTCTGGACGGTGAGCCGGCCGACGCTGGCGGCGCGCTTCGACCGGGTGCTGGTGGTGGAGGACGGCAGGGTGCTCGAGCAGGGCAGCTACGCCGAGCTCAGCGCCCGCCCCGACTCGGCGATGATGCGCATGCTGGGGGCCAACTGAGCAGGTGGGCAGGCAACGGTGAGTATCGAATCCGAGGTCAAGATTCTGCGGTCCATCTCGATGTTCGCGAAGTTGGACCCGTCGAAGCTCAAGTTGCTGGCTTTCACCAGCGAGTGGCTGACCTTCGCGCCCGGCGAGTACCTGTGCCACCAGGGCGAGATCGGCGACAGCGCTTTCATCATCATCGACGGCGAGGCCACTGTGCTGGTCGGCACCGACCAGGGAGACTTCTCCGTGGCCGTGCGCGGCCGTGGCGAGGTGATCGGCGAGATCGCGATCCTCTGTGACGTCCCCCGCACCGCCTCGGTGCGAGCGGTCGACCGGCTGGTGACACTGAAGATCACCAAGGACGTGTTCCTGCAGCTGGTGGGCGGCTATCCGGAGGTGGCGCTGGAAGTGATTCGCACCCTGGCAGCGCGGCTCGCGGCCACCACCCTGGAGCTCAGGGCGGCACGCAGTGGCCATTGAAGCCGGGCCAGACCACAGCCGCCTGGAGCGAATGATCCAGCGACTGCTGACTCAGCGAGCCTGCCTGGAATTCGCCGCCCGAGAGCTCGGCGAGGAGCCCGGGCCGCTGCTGGAGCTGGGTCTCGGCAAAGGCCGTAGCTACGACTTCCTGCGCCGGCGGCTACCCTGGCGGGAGCTCTACGCCTTCGACCGCGAAGTGCACGCACCAATCGACTGCATCCCCGACCCAGGGCACCTGATCCTGGGAGACTTCCGCAGCACCTTGCCCGCCTTTGCCGAGCGTCACGGCCGGATCGCGGCACTGGTGCACGCGGACGTCGGCTCCGAGCAGCGGCAGCGCGATCGGCAATTGGCCGCCGCCCTGGGGCCGCTGATCCACGCGGTGGCGCGACCGGGGGCGCTGGTGCTCTGCGACCGCCCGCTGCTCGGCCCGGACTGGAGCCCGCTACCGTTGCCCGCCGAAGCCGGCGACTGGGACTACTTCCTGTATCGAGTGGGCCGCTAGCGGGTCGGCACGGCTGACTGACAGCGGCCCCTCACTTGTAGGGATCGGCGGCATCGCGCAAGCCGTCGCCGAAGAAGTTGAAGGCCAGGATTACCACGATCACCGGCAGCACCGGCAGCATCAGCCAGGGATACAGCGCCACCACGTTGATGTTCTGGGCCTCGTTCAGCAGCACTCCCCAACTGGTGATGGGTGGCCGCAGGCCCAACCCGAGGAAGCTGAGGGCGGTCTCGCCGAGAATCATCGCCGGGATCGACAGAGTGGCCGAGGCAATCAGGTGGCTCATGAAGCCCGGCAGCAGGTGGCGGGCGATGATGCGCCGGGGACGTGCGCCCATCAGTTGCGCCGCCTGACAGAAATCCTCCTCGCGCAGCGCCAATAGCTTGGAACGGACGGCCCGGGCGAGGCCAGTCCAGTCGAGCAGCGCCAGAATCACGGTGATGCCGAGATAGATCAGTAGTGGGCTCCAGGTGACCGGCAGCACCGCGGACAGGGACATCCACAGGGGAATCTCGGGAAAGGAGCGCAGGATCTCGATTACCCGCTGCACCACGTTGTCGACCCAGCCGCCGTAGTAGCCGGCGATGCCGCCGATGGTCAGCCCGAAGATGAAGCTGATGGTGATGCCGATCAGCCCGATGGTCAGGGAGATGCGGGCCCCGTAGAGGATGCGCGACAGCACGTCGCGGCCCAGGCGGTCGGTGCCGAGCAGAAACAACGTGCCCCCCTCGGCCGGGCAGACCAGGTGCACGCCACCTTCCAGGAAGCCCCAGAAGCGATAGCGGTCGCCGCGGCAAAGGAAGCGCAGTGGCTGCACCTGAGCGCGGTTTGGGGTGTATTCGCGCTTCAGGTTTTCCATGTTGAGCCGACGATCCCAGCCGTAGACGAAGGGGCCGACCAAACGGCCCTCGTGGAACAGATGCACGGCCTGCGGCGGCGAATAGATGAAATCGGTGTTGCGGGTGTGCAGGTTGTAGGGTGCCAGCAGCTCGGTGACCAGGATGCTGGCGTACATGACCAGCAGAACCCCGCCGGAGATCATGGCCAGCCGGTGGCGCTTGAGCTTCCACCACATCAGCCGCCACTGGGAGGCCAGGTAGTAGCGGTCCTGCTCCGGGGTCAGCGCTTCGATGCTGTAGGGATCGAAGGGCTCCTGAGAAACGAAGTGACGGAGCCGTCCGTCCTGCCCGCGGTTCATCGGGAGATCCCGCCCTGCAGGCGGATGCGCGGGTCGAGCACCGCCAGCGCGAGATCGGAGATGAGCACGCCGACCACCGTGAGGGCGGACAAGAACATCAGAAAGGAGCCGGCCAGGTACATGTCCTGGCTACGCAGGGCGCTGAGGAGCATGGGCCCGGTGGTAGGTAGGGAAAGCACCACCGCGGTGATCTCCGCCCCCGAGATGACCGTGGGCAGGAGGCTGCCTATGTCGGAGATGAAGAAGTTCATGGCCATGCGCAGCGGGTATTTGCGCAGCAGCTTGCCGGGCGGCAGACCCTTGGCCAGTCCCGTGACCACGTACTGCTTCTGGAGCTCGTCCAGCAGATTGGCGCGGATGCGCCGGATCATGCCGGCGGTGCCCGAGGTACCGATCACCACCACCGGAATCCACAGGTGCTCCAGCACCGACTTGAGCTTGCCCCAGCTCCAGGGCTGGCCCAGATACTCCGGGTCCATCAACCCGCCGATGGAGGTGCCGAACCAGACGTTTGCCAGGAAGAGCATCACCAAGGCCAGAAGGAAGTTCGGGGTGGCCACACCGATGAAGCCGAGGAAAGTGAGGCCGTAGTCGCCCCAGCTGTACTGATGGGTCGCCGAGTAGATGCCGATGGGGAAGGCGATGACCCAGGTGAAGATGATGGTCACCGTGGAGACCAGCACGGTGAGCCAGAGCCGGTCTCCGACCACGTCGCTGACCGGCAGGTTGTACTCGAAGGAGTAGCCGAAGTCCCCTTGCAGCATGCCACCCAGCCAGCGCAGGTACTGGATGTGCACCGGTTGGTCCAGGCCGTAGTTGGCACGCAGGAAAGCAATCTTCTCCTCGTCCACCGACTCGCCCTGAGACTGCAGCTCGGCGATGTAGCTCTCCAGGTAGTCCCCGGGAGGCAGCTGGATGATCACGAATACGATCACGCTGATCGCGAGCAAGGTCGGGATCATCAGCAGCACGCGGTTCAGGACGTAACGCAGCATGGCGAGGTGTCTCGACCGAGGTTCTTATCGCGAGCTTTCCGAAAGCCAGAAGAGCTCGGGCCTATAGAGGCCGAAGTAGGCGCCCGGGTCCCAGGCGTAGATTCCGTCCTCCGGAACATTCTGCAGCCGGTCGCTGACCACCACCGGTTGGCGGACCCCGGAGACGACACCGATGTAGAACACCTGATCGGCATGGATGGCGAGCATGCGGTGCCAGATCTCCTCGCGCTGCTCCGTGCTCGCAGCCCGCCGCCACGCCTCGTAGAGCGCCAGCAGCGCCTGGGCCTCCAGCAGCTCCGGCGGCTCGCCGGCCTCGCCGTTGGTCTCGTAGTGCTGGCCCCATTTGGGCCACTGCAGCTGCACCTGGGAGGTGGGCGCAAGCTCTCCAGGGCTCATATCCGCGGTGGGTATGCCGTTGTCCAGCCCGGCCCACACCGACATGAGCGCCTGGCCGGAGAAGATTCGGTTGCGGAACACCTCGAGCTGCGATGGCCGGCTGAAGAGCTTGATGCCGACCTGCTCCCAGGCGTCCCGCACTAGCTCCAGCACGTCGGTTTCCTCGGTGCTCTCGCCAGAGGTATCCACCACCAGCTGCAGTGGCCGCCCATCCGGCAGCAGGCGCAGGCCACGGGAATCCCGCCGCGCCAGGCCCATCTCGTCCAGCAGGCTATTGGCCTGGTCCAGGTCGCGCTCGGTCCAAGCCAGACGGTAGTCCGGCCGATACAGTGGGCTTTCCGGCAGCACGGTATTGTTGCCCTCGTCCACCAGCCCGTAATAGACGACCTGGTTGACTTCGTGGCGATTCAGCGCCAGCGACAGCGCTCGGCGGAAGTGCAGATCCCGCAACACCCGCCGCCAGATCGCATCGTCGGCATTGAGATTCGGGTAGAGCGCGATCTGCGACCCCCGCCCGCTGCGCCAAAGCCGGACCTTGAAGGGATTGCGCTTCTCCGCCTCCTTGAGGAAGGTGTAGTTGTCGAAGCGCAGGTAGCGCGCTTGCAGATCCACCTCCCCGGCGCCGGTCTTGGCCGGCACCAGCTTGCCGTCGGTGATGTTCAGGATCACTCGATCCAGATAGGGGAGCTGCCGCCCCTCGCCATCGACCCGATGGAAGAAGGGGTTGCGCACGAACACGAAGCGCTCCGCCGGCGGCGCCACCGTGTTCTGCCAGGGTTGCAGCACCGGCATGTCCGGGTTGTCGGCCTTGTACTGGTGGTCCTTGCGGTGGTGCAGTGCCGGCCAGTTGCGACTGCCGGTCTCGCGCACCAGCCGGGCCAGCGTCTCCGGGTCGGCGTGGCGGCCATGGAACTGGCGTAGGTAGTGCGCCGGACTGTAGATGAACAACGGTGAGGCACCGGCCAGGGCGGGCAGAAACAGGGGGTTGGGCTGTGGCCAGCTGTAGCGCACCGTCAGCCGGTCCGGGTACTCCACCAGTGGCGGCGCACCGTCCACCAGCAGATCCCGGGGCGGGCCGAAGGGCGAGAGATCCGGATCGTTGGCGATATCTTCCCAAAAGTAACGGAAGTCCTCGCTGGTGAAAGGCGCGCCGTCGGACCAGCGGTGTCCGCGGCGCAGGTGCAGGGTGAAGATCCGCCCCTCTTCCACCTCGAAGCGATCGAGGAGGTCGGGCACCAGTTGGTAGTCGCGGTCGTAGCCGACCAGGCGGGCGTAGCCGTAGACCACCATCATGCGCACGTCCTTGACCCCGCCCATGAGCATCCGCAGGTCACCGCCGTAGACACCGGGTCGCCGCCAGTCGTCATCGGCAGCGGTCACCAGGGGCTGCTCCGGGAGCCGTGCCGCCATCGGCGGCAGCTCTCCCGCGGCCACCCGCGCGGCCAGCAGCGGCGGCTCCAGCTCGGCCACGGACGGTCCCGCGGCGGCCGCGAGCAAGAGCCCCAACAGCAGCCGCGCCAGGGCTTTCATGCGCTCTCCCGTAGCTCTGCTGCCGCGGACTCGCGCACCAGGTGGCCACCGCCCACGTCTACCAGCCGACCGCTATCGCCCGGGCACAGGGTGTAGGGCCGGGGCCAGGCGGTGGGCTCGGAGGCGCGCCCTTCCATGACCAGGCGAAAATTCAGCCGCCGCGACAGGTCCGGATAGGGAACCGCGGCCAGCAAGGCCCGGGTGTAGGGATGGCGAGGGTCCTCGAACAGGGCCTGGCGCCCGGCCTGCTCGACGATACGCCCCCGGCACATGACGGCGATGCGCTCGGCCACATAGTCCACCACCGCCAGATTGTGCGAGATGAACAGATAGGTGAGCCCGAGCTCGTCCTGCAGATCCTTGAGCAGATTGAGAATCTGCGCCTGGATCGAGACGTCGAGGGCAGACACCGGCTCGTCGCAGATGAGGAGGTCCGGGCGCAGGGCCAAGGCCCGGGCGATGCCGATGCGCTGGCGCTGGCCGCCGGAGAAGCTGTGCGGATAGCGACTCAGGAAGCGCGGGTCCAGTCCCACCACCCGCATCAGCGACTTGGCCGACTCCGACTGGTAGTCGGCATCGCCGATGCGATGGATCACCAAGGGCTCGCGCAGAATGTCGTAGACGGTCATACGCGGGCTGAGGGAGCTGAAAGGGTCCTGGAACATGTACTGCACCCGCCGCCGGTAGGCGGTCAAGGCATCGCCCTCCAGCGCCAGCACGTCCAGGACCTTGCCGCGGTCGTTGTAGCGCACCTCACCGGCGTCGGCGGACAAGGCCCGCATGATCACCTTGCTGACGGTGGTCTTGCCACAGCCGCTCTCGCCCACCAGGCCGAAGCTTTCGCCATAGGCGACACTGAAGCCGACCTGGTCCACCGCCCTTTCCGGCGCCTCGGCCTCGCGCGTGAACAGGCGGCGCTTGCGGGTGCCGAAGGCCTTGACCAGTCCGGCCACCTCCACATGCGGGCGGGCCCGGGCCTCCATGGGCCAGGGCTCGCGGGCCCGCAGCAGCGAGCGGGTGTCGTGCTGCACCTCGCGCACCGGCACCAGCCGCTCCCCGGGCTTCATGTCGAAGTGCGGCACGGCGGCCAGCAGCGCCCGCAGGTAGGGATGGCCCGGGCGCTCGAAAATGTCTTCCACCGGCCCGTATTCGGTAACCGCGCCGTGATACATCACCACCACCTCGTCGGCCATGTTCGCGACCACTCCGAGATCGTGGGTGATCAGCAGTACGGCCATGTGCAGCTCTCGCTGCAGATCCTTGATCAGGCTAAGGATCTGCGCCTGGATGGTGACGTCCAGCGCGGTGGTCGGCTCGTCGGCGATGAGCAGCGAGGGATGGCAGATCAGGGCCATGGCGATCATGGCCCGCTGCCGCAGCCCGCCGGACAGCTCGAAGGGGTACATGCGCAGGGTACGGGCGGGATCCGGGAAGCCCACCAGGCGCAACATCTCGCGGGTCAGCTCCATGCCCTCTGCCCGGCTGGCCCGCCGGTGCAGGAACAGCGCCTCGCTGACTTGGTCTCCGACCGTGTGCAGGGGCGACAGCGAGACCATCGGCTCCTGAAAGATCATGGAGATGCGGCCGCCGCGGATGGCTCGCATACGCCGGCTGAGCGGCTCCAGGGCAGCGAGGTCCAGCTGCGGCTCGCGCCCCTCCGGGTGCGAGAGCAGGATCTGGCCACCGCTGATCCGCGCCACCTGGGGCAGGATGCGCATGATGGCCTGGGCGGTGACCGATTTGCCGGAGCCCGACTCGCCCACCAGCGCCACGGTGGTGGCAGGCCGGATGCTGAAGGAGATGCCGCGCACGGCCGGCAGCAGTCCGCCGTGAACGTTGAAGTCGACCCGCAGATCGCGCACTTCTAGTAGTTGTTGCATGGGGAACCGCGGCGCCTAGCGGTCGGTCCTGGGCGAGGACCACGCCCTCATCTTAGCTTCTGTCGAGCCCCGGGGCAGGTCAAGGATGCCGTGCTGCAGCTTGAGGAGGCCGCAGGCGGTGGCGATAATGAAAATCCCGCGGCCGCCAGCCTTCCCCCCCTGTGGACAAAGACGAGCTCTACCTGACGATGCTCGATGGGCTGTCGCGCTACCTGGATAATCCCTTCGCCCGCGACCTGGTGCGCACCGTGTCCCGCCATCCGCTGCCGGGTCTTGCCCACAGCCTGAACAAGAACCAGGTGGCGAGCAAGCTATGGCTGTTGAACGCCCTGGCCCAAGTGCAACCCGGGCCGCTGGGAACGGTGGTAGTGCTCGGTGGCTGGTACGGGATGCTGTCGGCAATGCTGCTGGACGATCGGCGCTTCGCGCCGGCGCAGGTGGTCAGCGTGGACATCGACCCGAGCTGCCAGCCGGTGGCCGAGACCCTGAATCGCCGCCATCTGGAGGCGGGGCGCTTTCTTGCCCTGAGTTGCGACATGCGCCGGCTGGACTACGGCGGCATCTCGGTCTCTCTACCTGCCGCCGCTGGCGGGCAGCTGAAGCTGCGGCCGCAGCTGGTGATCAACACCAGCTGCGAGCACGTGGAGGACTTCCCGAGCTGGTATGGCCGCATCCCCACCGGCATGCTGCTGGTGCTCCAGTCCAACGACTACTTCGGTTGTGACGAGCACTCCAACTGCGTGGCGGACCTGGCCGCGTTTCGGGCCCAGGCGCCGCTGACCGAGGAGCTCTTCGCCGGCACCCTGCCGCTGAAGCGCTATCGGCGCTTCATGCTGATCGGGCGCAAGTAGACGGCTCCAGTCCGAATACCAGCGGCGCCGGCAGCCAGCGGACGGCCGGATGCCTTGCGGTCAAGGTCAGCAGTCGGTCGAGGAGCTCCCAGACGCCCGCATCATGGACCAGATGGTGGCTGAGAAGGCCCAGCGGACCGGCCGACCGGGCTTGCAGCGCCAGCAGCAGCGGTTCCAGCACGGCCGCAGTGCCGGCGAAGGCGCGACGGCGCCAGTCGATGGGATCCAGGTGGCAGTTGACCTGGCGCACCCCAGAGGGCGCCAGGGCCGCGAAAGGGCCGGAGAAAGTGGACAGCCCGCGGTAGCCGAGCGCGCCCAGGCGGGCTGCGATGCGGGCACCCAAGCGGTTCCAGGGCGGCACCAGCACTGGCAGGGCGCGGTCCCTGGCCACTGCCCGGAGTCGCGCCGCCCCTTGCGTCAGCTCGCTGCTCATCTGTGTCAGCGGCCGCCCATCCCAGAGCTCCTGGCGTTTCTCATCTGGCGGGGCATAGTTGGTGTGGGAATAACCGTGTTGTAGGACCCAGATCCCGGGCTGGGCCGTGAGCAGCGGCGCCAACGCCTGGCTGGCCGTGGCGGGAATGACCGCCAGCGCCAGCGGACAGGCGTGGCGGGCCGCCAGCTCCAGCAGCCGTTCGAGCTGCGGGCTCGCCGTCACGGCATCGTCATCGCGCCACCAGAGCGCCAGTGGCTCGCCGCTCGGTAGACGGGCGTCCAGCAAGCGCGACAGCTGCTCCCAGTCCCTCATCCGGTCGCCTCCCGCGGCACCGCCAACCAGTCGGTCAACAGCTCGGCAGTGCGTCCGGCGCCG
>Ga0302046_10002136_pt1 | contig 18521 bp, 14 predicted proteins | sample RVTome_11_FD_200261 | JGI IMG/M metagenome (GOLD analysis project Ga0302046, IMG submission 200261) | Soil microbial communities from uranium-contaminated site in the Upper Colorado River Basin, Wyoming, United States - RVT147D111 (version 2) ...
CACGTGGAACACTTTTGGGTTCAGGCGTCCGGCTCGAGGATCGCCACGACGCTGTTCTTTCCCGATGACAGCGGCCATGCACCCAACCATTGCAGGCCGGAGATCGGATTGCGCCGCAACCGGGCCGAATCGCGGAGCGAAACGTAGGCCAGCAGCCTTCCACCCGGACGGAGCACCGCCTCGCCCTCGCCGGCGAGCAACTCGGCGCCGCGGATCGCCCTGAAGGTGATGTAGTCGGTGGGGAGATGATCGTCCAGATCGGAACGCCGCTCCACGCGGCGCGTCTCCACCTTCGCCCGGCGCAGCCCCAGCTCCCGGATCACCGCCCATAAGAACTCCGATTTTTTCTGCGATGACTCGACCAGGACGAGCCGCAGTCCGGGGTGCATGATGGCCAGAGGGATCGCCGGAAAGCCGTTCCCAGAGCCGAGATCGAGAAGTTTCCCTTCCTCGCCGATCAGATCGGCGGTCTCCACCGGCTCGAGGAAATGGCGCCGCGCGATCGACTGCACATCCCGCAGTCCGGTCAGATTCATCCGGCGTCCCCATTTCAGCAGGATGCGGTAGTGGGTGATCATCCCGGCGATCTCGGTGGCACTGAGCGCTCTCCCTGCCTCGCGGGCGGCACCGATCAGGAGGTCGCGAAACTCTTCCACCGTCTCGGACGATCCTTCAGGAACAGGAGGGGGTACCATAGTGTATAGAGCGTAGCACGGAGGAGGAATGAACGTGCCCGGTCATCCCGGCCGATCCGGCCGGAGTTCTATCCGCATGCCGGCCTGGGGTGTGATCCCCCTGGTGGGTATCTCTCTGCTTCTCGCCATCGGCCCCGCCGCGGCGACGGAGCGGGACCCCGATCTCGACACCCTCCTCAACCACCTCAGCGACAGAGCAAAGGACTACGACCTGGTTGCTCTCCGCTTCGTCGCCATTGAATCGGCCCGCTCGAGCGATAATCCGGACAAGGTGAGGCGGTACGACTACATGTACGTCGAGGCGGAGGAGCAACGCTACCGTCCCTACCGTCAAAAGCATAGCGGCAAGCCTGGACGCACCTCGCCGGAGGCCGAGCTGGAAATCGGGTTCCCCGATTCGTACTCCTGGACCCTCATGTTCCATTCCGAGCGGCAGCACTTGTTCCACTTCGGATACGTAGGCCAGGAGTGGTACTCGCTACGCCATGCCTACATACTCGAGTTTTCTGCCTCGCTTCCGTTTACCGACGGCGGGACCATCTATCAATGGAGCGGCAAGGTGTGGGTCGATAGCGAGAACTTCAACTTCCTGAAGATCGAGGCGGAGCCGGGCAATCAAACCGAACGCCTGCAACAGCAGTTGAGTGCCTACCGCCAGGCGCCGCGATTCCTCGCTTTTCCGATCGGAAAGCGGCCATTGGGGTCGGAATACAGCATAACATTCCTCAATGAATATAATAAATTATCTCTTCCAGACCAAGCGGAATATCAAACGTTCGCTCTCGATCTGGAGGGACAGGAAGAGTTCATGGAGCGGCAGGTGCTTCGTTACACCGGCTATCAGTTCTTCGACGTCGGGGTTCTGCAGGAGTATCTGAAATGACCCGCTGGCGACGGGCCTTCTCCAGGTAGATGACGAGCAGGGAGAGGGCGGCCGGCGTGACGCCCGAGATGCGACCCGCCCGGGCGATGCTTGCCGGACGGAGCGCCGACAGTTTCTCGATCACCTCGCGCGACAACCCGGGAATGGCGGCGTAATCGAAATCATCCGGGATGGTGCGCTCCTCTTCGCGCTCCAGGCGCACCCGGTCCCGCTCCTGTCTCTCGATATAGCCGCCATAGCGGAGTCGATCGACGACGGCGCGACGCTCTCGCGCCGTCGTCTCCGGGGGAACCACATCGCCGAGAAAGCGATCGATCGACCCGCCGCTCACGTCGCCGCGGCGCAGCAGCGCCGCCGGCGTCGTCGCCCGGCTCAACGTGATGCCGAGCAGTTCGCGTCCCCGCTCGACGACGTCGCCGCGTGGCGTGATGTCGGTTTCCTCGAGAAGCTTGCGGTAGGCATGCACGCGCCGTTCGCGCCGCAGGAAACGTTCGAACCGCGCCGCGGGAATCAGCCCGGCGCGGTGCCCGTGGCGCGTCAGGCGGAGATCGGCGCTGTCGATATCGAGCAGCAGCCGGTACTCGGCGCGCGAGGTGAACATGCGATACGGTTCGACCGTTCCCTTCAGGACCAGATCGTCGATCAGGACGCCGATGTACGCCTCACTGCGCGACAGGATGAGAGGGTCGCGCTGCTGCACCCGGAGCGCCGCGTTGATCCCCGCCAGCAGCCCGAGCGCCGCCGCCTCTTCGTATCCGGTGGTGCCGTTGATCTGCCCGGCGAGAAACAGACCCTTCGTCGCCCGGGTCTCGAGGGTGTGCGCGCAGGCGGTCGGCTGCACGAAGTCGTACTCGACCGCATAGCCGGGGCGCGCCACCTCGGCCTCCTCCAGCCCGGGGATCAGGCGCACCATGGCGCGCTGCACCTCTTCCGGGAGGGAGGTCGACAGACCATTGAGATAGATCCACGGATGATCCACCCCCTCCGGCTCGACGAATATCTGGTGGCGGTCGCGATCGGCGAAGCGGACGATCTTGTCTTCGATCGAGGGGCAGTAGCGCGGCCCGACCGACCGGATCGCCCCGGAATAGACCGACGACCGGCACAGATTGAGGCGGATCAGGTCATGGACAAGCCCGTTCGTATAGGTAATGTGACAGTCGACCTGAGGGCGATCGATCGTCTCCGTCTCGAACGAGAACGGCACTGGATTTCGATCCCCCGGCTGCGGTTCCATCCGATCGAAGCGCACCGACTGACGCGTAATGCGGGGCGGCGTTCCGGTCTTCAGCCTCCCGAGAGGAAGGTTCAGCGCAGCGAGCGCCCTCGCCAGGCCGTTCGACGGCTTCTCGTGAATCCTCCCTCCGGGGCTGCTGCTATCGCCGATGTGAATGCGACCGCCCAGAAAGGTTCCGCTGGTGACCACGGCGCAGGTGGTGTCCAGCCGCCCGCCGCCTGCCAGCATGACCGCCCGCAGAACCTCCTCCTCGACGATCAGGTCGATCACTTCGCCCTCGATCAGCGTCAGATTGGCGGTGTTCTGCACCACCCCGGCCATATGTCGGGCGTAGGCATCCTTGTCGGCCTGCGCTCGCGGCGCCCGCACCGCTGGCCCGCGACTGGTGTTGAGCAGGCGAAACTGTATGCCGGTCGCGTCGATGGCGCGCCCCATCTCTCCCCCCAGTGCGTCGATCTCGCGCACCAGGTGCCCTTTGGCCAGACCGCCGATGGCGGGGTTGCATGACATGCGGGCCACGGCGTTGCGATCGAGCGTGACCAGGGCGGTGGCGCAGCCGATGCGGGCGGCGGCGAGCGCCGCTTCGCAGCCGGCGTGACCGGCGCCGACGACCACCACCTCGAAGCGCTGTGTCCCCTGTGACATGCTCATTTTCCGATGCAGAACTGGCTGAAGATGCGGTCGTAGATCCCCTCGATCCCGACCTCACCGCTGATCTCGCCGAGGCGGTCGAGCCCCTCCTTGAGATCGAGAACCAGGCACTCCTCTCCCAGCCGGTCGCGCGCCGCCCTCTCGCAGCGGGCCAGGGCACTGCCTGCCCGGTGGAGGAGATCGCGATGGCGCACGTTGGTGAGAAACGGCTGTTCAGAGGTCGCGGCCGGGCCCCCGGTGACCTCGGCGGCGATCCTGTCGCGCAACTCGCCGATGCCTTCGCCGTCGCGCGCCGAAACCTCCAGCAGGGCCGCGGTCCCACCCAGCGCGCGGATCCGTTCCGCATCCAGCAGGCCGGGAAGGTCGATCTTGTTCATCACGATCAGCATCGGCGCACCTGGCTCTGCACGCAGCAGCACTTCCTCATCGGTGCTGAGCGGACGACTCCGATCGAGCACCAGCAGGCGCAAGTCGGCCGCCTGGATGGCCGCGCGGCTGCGCCGCATCGCCTCCGCGTCGGCCTCGTCACGCGGCGCGTGCAGCCCGGCCGTGTCGATCAGAGCCACAGGGATGCCGTTCAGATCGAGCGTCTCCTCGATTCGATCGCGCGTGGTGCCGGCGATCGGTGTGACGATCGCCCTCTCTTCGTCGAGCAATCGGTTGAACAGGCTCGACTTGCCGACGTTGACGACGCCGATCAGGGCGACCGTGGCGCCCTCCCGCACTCTCCGTCCCCGCTCGTAGCTCCCGGCCAGGGTCGCGATGTCGCGGCGCAGCGCTTCGATCTCCGGCAGTACGCCGCCGGGCAGAAAGCGGCCCGCGTCCTCCTCTTCGGAGAACTCGATCGAGGCCTCGAGGCGCGCCACGACGTCGATCAGGCGATCCTTGAGGCTGTCGACCCTGGCGGAGATGCCGCCTGTCGCCTGCTGGTGCGCCACCTTTGCCTGGTAAACGGTGCGCGCCTCGATCAGATCGCGAACCGCCTCCGCCTGCGGGGCGTCGATTCGCCCGCTGAGGAAGGCGCGCATGGTGAACTCCCCCGGCGTCGCCGGACGCGCCCCTTGCTCCACCGCCTCCTCGACCAGCGCGCGCAGAACGGCGGGGCTGCCGTGCGCCCACAGTTCAACCGTCTCCTCGCCGGTGAAGGATCGGGGCGGCCAAAAGATGATGCGGTAGCCTTCATCGATCGGCTCGCCGCCGCGCTGCACGAAGCGCCCGAACACGGCGGCGCCGGGGCCCCTGGAAACAGGCGTCGACGGCCGGAACAGGGCACCGGCGATTTCCACGGCGCGGTCGCCCGACAGCCTGACCACGCCGATCCCGCCTTTGCCGCGAGGCGTGGAGATGGCCACGATGGTGTCGCCGTCCGCCGCTTCGTTGCGCCGGCGTCGCCGCGGCGCCTCTGCGCCTCCGGATACAGGGTGGGAGTGTTCCCGCATGGCTGGCCCCCTGGGCGCGGCCGGCCCGATCAGGAGTCGGGATCGGACCTGCTGGCGGGGAAGATAGCAACCCGTTTGAGGAATCCCTCGCCGATGCTGCGGGTTGCGACCCCGTCAACCTCGCCGAGCGCCATGTGGACCAGCCGGCGCTCGTACGGATTGAGGGGGCTCATGACGCACTCGTCGTCACTCGCCTTGACCTTTTCCGCCGTGCGCAGGGCGATCTCGACGATCTCGTCTTCGCGCACGCGGCGGAACCCCTCGCTGTCGACGTGAATCCTGCGGCCACGGCTCCCGCGATAGACGATGCGGTTGAGCAGGTATTGCAGCGCATTGAGCGGCTCTCCCCGCCGATCGAGCAGATAGTCGCGGTCGGGGCCGCTCACGTCGACCTCGATGCTGTCGCCCCCATCGTGGACCGAAACCGTCAGATCGAGCTCCAGCCCTCGCACGATGCGGCTGGTGAGCGCCATCACCTCGTCGGGCGAGGCGACGAGTTCCGCGCCGTCGTCGGCCGCGCCGTCTTTCGTCGGTCCGTCTCCCGCGTGATCCGAGTGCATACCGTTTATTCCGCCGCCTTCAGCCTGGCGGCCTCCTTGTTGATGAAGTACTGCTGCGCGATGCCCAGGAGGTTGTTGACGAGCCAGTATAGCACCAGGCCGGAAGGGAAGTTGATGAAGAAGTAGGTGAACATCACCGGCATGATGTACATGATGCGACGCTGCGCCGGATCGGGGATCGAGCTCGAGGTCATCATCTGCTGGGCCAGCATGGTCACGCCCATGATGATGACGAGTGGGATGTCACGCGCGGAGAGGTCGGTGATCCAGAGCGCGAACGAGGCGCCGCGCAGCTCGATGGCGATGCTCAGGACCTTGTAGAAGCCGAACAGGATCGGCATCTGCGCCAGCATCGGCAGGCACCCCGACATCGAGCCGAGCGGGTTGACGTCCTCCTGCTTGTAGAGCTCCATCATCTCCTGATTCATCTTCTGGCGCAGCTGATGACGCGCGCCGGCGCGCCCTTTCTGTACCTCCTTCTGCTCCAGCTTGCGGTAACGCTCCCGCATCGCCTTCACCTTCGGCTGGACCCGCTTCATCTTGTCCTGCATCAGGCGCATCTTCAGCTGTCCCCGATGCATGAACGGGAAGAACAGCAGCCGAATGATGACGGTCACGATGACGATGGCCCAGCCGAAATTGCCGGTGTAGGACTGGACGAACTTGAGTGAGTGGAACAGCGGCAGGGCGATGAAGCTGAAGTAGCCGAAGTCGACGAGCCGGTCGAGCCCGTAGCCGACCCCCTTGAGAAGATCGACGTCCTTCGGGCCGACGAACAACCGGAAGCTGGAGCCGCCCTGCTGCTGCAGCGCGAACGACAGGTAGTAATTCTCGCGCCCCTCCTCGACGTGGCGTAGTGAGTCGACCCGGATCTGTCCGGTCGCCGGGACTTCCGGGATCAGGAGGGCCGCGAAGTACTTGTCCTCGAGCCCACCCCACCCGATCGGGCCGGCTTCCACCCACGGCTGGTCCGCCTCGATGGCGCTGCTGAGGCGCCTCTCGACGCGCTCGCCGATGCGTACTACGCCGCTGGCGCCATCCGGCAGCATGCCCATCCCGCCGCCGGACGATTCCTTGTCGTGCTTGCCGAATCCCGCTCCCCATACGATCGTGGGGTCGACCGCCCTCCCTCCCATCCCGACCGCCACCTGTAACTCCGACAGGTAGGAGTCGTGCGGGATGCGCAGTAACTTGCTGGCCGACAGCCCCTCTCCGTCGCTGAAGCTGAAGCGGAGGGTGGTGAGGGTGACCCCGCCAACGGATTCCTCGCTCCTCTCGACCCGGTACAGGGCATCCCTCAGTCGGCCGGACGCGTCGGGATCCTGCACGAGGAACTGCAGCGGCATCCGGTCGATCTTGGCCGCGACCGGCGATACCAGCTCGATCGGCCCATTCTCCCCCTCCTGGTACCGCCGCAGCCTCCACGAGGTGACGCGCGCGCCGCGATTGGTGAGCTTAATCGTCTGCAGCGGCGTCTCGACCGTGATCTGTTCCTCCCTGTCGGCGGTGACGGCGCCCACGGCCAGGATGTCCGGTCGAGGATCGCCGCCGTCGGGAAACCCGGCGTCCTCCTCCGACTGCCGATCGCTCGCGATCGCGTCGCTTGCCGCAACCGGGACGGGCGCGCCATCGGATCGCTCTACCTCACCCTGCACCGCCGTCCCCGGCGGCTCGAGCGGCGGCGGTTCCGGCGGGGGAAACAGCCACTGCCACAGGACGAAGAAGGCAATGGAGATGGCGATGGCGATGATCAGGCGGCGTTCTTCCATCAGCGGACCGGATCGAAGCCGCCACGCGCGAACGGATGGCAGCGGAGGATACGCATCACAGCGATGCCCAGACCCCTGATCACCCCGTATTGACCGACCGCGAGAACTGCATACTCGGAACAACAAGGGATATAGCGGCAGGACGGCGGGAGAAGGGGTGAAACGGTGCGCTGATAGATGGTGATCAACCCGATCACCAGGGACCCCGTCATCCCCGCGATCATGCCCGGGGCTTGCGGTAGTCTTTCAAACACGCCAGGAACTCCTCCGCGACCCGCGAATAGTTGGCACCCGGAAGTCCGGTGCGGCCGTTCACCACGATGTCGACGTCGTTCAGCTCCGACTTGTGACGGCGGAAGATCTCGCGCATGAGGCGTTTGGCGCGATTGCGTCGAACCGCGCCCCCGAGACGCCGGGTCATGGTAATGCCGAGCCGCGGTCGTCCCAGAGCGTTCGGCGAGACGAACAACACGAAATTCCTCGAGGGGATCCGCCGGCCGGTCGCGTAGCCGACCTTGTACTCGCTACGCCTGCGAATCCGGTCCTGCGGGCGGAACCTTTGGTCCGCCGTCACACCACCAGACGCTGCCGGCCTTTGGCGCGACGGCGCTTCAACACCAGGCGGCCAGCTTTGGTTTTCATGCGGGCGCGGAAGCCATGCGTCTTCTTCCGGCGGCGATTATTGGGCTGAAAGGTGCGCTTCATCGACGGACTCCACCTCCACGACACGCGGGAACGTATGTGGGAAAGGGGGGGATTATGGATCTGCGGCGCGAAGACTGTCAAGAAGCGGCTCTGGCACGCCACCCATGGGCTGGTTCAGTTCCTTCGGGAGGAGCGACAAATGAGATGGGCATCGTCGAACCGGATGGTATAGCCATAGACGCGTGCCCCATCGTCCCCCAGCGGCATGCAGGCGGCCCCGTTTACCCTCAGTCGGATGGCGCCGGCATCATGGGCGCTGACCCGGATCGACCGGAGGCATTGCATGGCGCTCGACTCTCCCGGGTGGACACGCCGGTCGATCCTGGTCTGCGAGTCACAGGCGAGCCACAACCATGTCTCCCTTGTCACCTCGACCTCGAGCGCCAGCGGTCCCGGGGGGTGAGGAGCCGGCTGCGAAGCGCGGGGAGGAGAAATCGATGGCGGCTGCCTGGATCGCTCCGCTTCGGCCCCGCGCATCTCGCTCGTCGCCGGCGGTGGCTGCGATCCGGCCGCCTTCGGTTGCGCGGCAGGCGGCGGCTCCCGAACAGAGGTCGATCCGGCGCCGACCTCGGCCACTGCCGGCCTGGAGCGGGACGGACGCGGCGCGTCCTTCTTGACGGGTGGCGCCTTGGCGGCTGGCGATGTCCCACCGCCGGGCGGCGCCTCTGTCCGCGCCGCATCGACCTCGGGCTCCGTCTTACCTGCATCCCGCCGGTCCTGGTTCCCCGCGCCGTCCTCCTCCGGCACGGCAGGACCTGCATCGACGAACATCCCCTCCGGGGGCTCGAACGCTTCCTGCTCGGCGCTCGGCTCCGCTGGAAACTGCACTTCGCCGACGGCGGCCTCATCGGGCGGCGATGGCGGGCGATCGCGGCGCATGAAGAGCGGTCCGGCGAGCAGCGCCCCTCCGACGATGACCCAGAATGTGATCGCCATGACCCGGCGGCGTCGCGCCGCTCGCGCATCCCTCGCGCGGTCCTCCGCCGCGGCGGCCGCCGACCGCGGATCCGGCCCCATAGAAATCCTGGGAAGCGGCGCTTCCCCGTCGATGCCGGGATCGATCTCCGTTTGCCTCGCGATTCTTCTCGCTCGCGGCGCAACCCGATCGGCGTGCGGGAGGGCCCCTTCGTTGCTCGCCACGCCGGTGGCCGACACGGCTGCGAGAAAATCACGCACCGCCCCGTCGGCGTCGATACCGAGGTAGTCCGCGTACGCCCTTACGAACCCGCGGTTGAATACTCCCCCCGGCAGTGCTGCGAAGCGATCCGCCTCGAGTGCTTCAAGATGACGAATATTGATCTTCGTCGTTTCGGCTATCTCCCGCAGGGAGATATGGCGCGATTCACGCTCGCGCTTCAGAGTTTCGCCGAAACTTGCCATTGAATGTTCGCCGGGGATTTGTTCAACCCGCTGCGCCGCAAGAAGATGATCGTTCCGTTCATGATAGGAGAACGATCGGGTGTTGTCAAACGTGTCGACCCTGGCAGTCGCACCCTCCCCGCAAGACCTGGCACTCGTTGCGCATCGATCGAATCGACTTTAATCTTGGATCGATCGCTGACTGTGAGAGAAACATCCTCGAAAGATCGAGAAGAAAATTTTTGTGCTTTAAAACGTATTGATCGCCTCCGTGAGGCGATGCTATAGTGCGCCGTCCTCAAAACGAAAACACAGAGGCGGCGCGGCGGTACTAATCTTCGTCAATCGAGCCGTGAAGATTTTTTTCGGGCGAGTTGTCCCGACGGGGTTGGGGTGTATCCAGCCATCGAAATCCTCGGAGAGCCGGTCGGTACGGCACCACCTGTCGGCTCGATTCCGCCGCTGGTCCCATATCTAGGGCGCGCGTCCAAGGTTGACATAAGATCATCACCTGTCTTCCGCCCGTCGCCGCGCAAAGTTCATCCACCCAACACCTTACGAGGTCACTTTTTTTCCACACCTGTTGAAAACGTGTTGAAAAGCTGAGCGGGAGATGGACCGAAACAGCCATCAGACAATGACTCTGAGAAATTCTACCGGCAGGGACGCCGCGGCGGGGTCGAGCGCATGAACCTCTGGGAACGAATCCTCTCCACCCTGCAGCACAAGATTGATGATCACAGCTTCACCACCTGGTTGAAGCCGACACAGCAGGTCTCCCTGTCCGACGGCACCCTGAATGTCGAGGTGCCGAGCGCGCTGTTCGCCGACTGGATCACCAAGAACTACCAGACTCTGATCGACGAGAGCGCGCGGGAGCTGGAGATGCGCAGCCTGCGCATTCACTTCACCAGCCGCGATCCGATCATGAACCGATCGGATCGTGACTTCGACGCTGCGGCATCGCCCGAGCCGTACCGTCCGATGAGGCGCACCTCCCCGGCGGCGCACCGATCGACACGACCGGCGGCGCCGCAGCGCGATCTCCCGCCCCGTGCGGGGCCGGAGTCCACCGGGCTCAGCCCACGTTTCACCTTCGATACGTTCGTAGTGAGCTCCTGCAACCAGTTCGCCAGCGCCGCGGCGCTCGCCGTCACTGAGCAGCCCTCGGGCGCCTATAACCCGTTATTCATCTATAGCGGCGTCGGTCTCGGCAAGACGCACCTGATGCATGCCATCGGCAATCAGATCGCCCGCACCCATCCGCGCCTGCGCCAGCGCTACACCAGCACCGAGAAGTTCATGAACCAGCTGATCAGTTCCATTCAGTACGAGAGAACACCTGATTTCAAGGACCGCTACCGCAACATCGACGTCCTGCTGATCGACGATATCCAGTTTCTCGCCGGCAAGGAGCGTACCCAGGAGGAGTTCTTTCATACCTTCAATGCGCTGTACGAGTCACAGAAGCAGATCGTCCTGACCAGTGACTGCCCGCCGCGCGACATACCGACCCTGGAGGAGCGGCTCCGCTCGCGTTTCGAGTGGGGTCTCATCGTCGACATGCAGCCTCCCGATCTGGAGACGAAGATCGCCATCCTGCAGAAAAAGGCGCAGTTGGAGAACATCAAGCTGCCGGATGAGGTTGCCATGTTCGTCGCCTCCCGCAGCCGCTCGAACATCCGCGAGCTGGAGGGGGCTCTCATCCGCCTGACCGCCTACAGCTCGATGCGGCGCCGTCCGATCGACCTGGAAATGGCCCAGGAGACTCTCAAGGATCTGATCGACGACCGCGGCCGCAGTGTGTCGATCGAATCGATCGTGAAGCGTGTGTCGAGCCATTTCGGGATCAAGACAGCGGAACTGAAATCGCGCAATAATGCCCGGCATATCGTCTTCCCGCGGCAGGTCGCGATGTTCCTCTGTAAACGACTGACCGACAAGTCACTACCGGCAATCGGGTCTCACTTCGACAAGCATCACACGACCGTGATTCATGCGATCCGTAAAGTAGAGAGCATGCGCGGCAGGGATCGCGACATCGAGCGCACGCTGACGGCACTCGAAGAGGAGCTCGCGTGACCGGTGCACAGACGCCTGTGAATCAAGGTTGCATCGTGTGTGGATCGCCGAACCGTCCTCAGCCCGCGCACAGGCGACGAAGATTCCTCGCACAGCTTTCTCAACCGGCCACTCTTCCGGAAGCGGCTCGCATTCGCGGGCTGCCGGAGATTTACTCGTATCCCACAGGCCCTGCTTTTGCTACAATTTTGTTTATACTGAGTAACGAGCTGATCTCTTAAGTACCGGAGGACCTATGGAATTCGTGACCAGCAAGGAGAGTCTCCACAAAGAGCTGCAGGCGATGCAGGGGATCGTCGAGAAGAAGAGCACGATCCCGATCCTTGCGAACATCGTCATCGATGCGAAGAAAGACCGGTTGGAGTTTCTCGCAACCGATCTGGAAGTCGCAATGAGAACCGGCTGTGATGCAGCGGTGAAGACGCCGGGTTCGGTGACGCTGTCGGCCAGGCGGCTGTTCGACATCGTTCGCTATCTTCCCGATGCGGAAGTGAAAATCAAAGGGAGTGAAGGGAACTGGGTCGAGATCAGGTGCGAGAAGGCGCGTTTCCGTATGGTTGGGATGTCGCGGGATGATTTTCCCGCTATCCCGGAATTCGATTTCTCCAAAGGGATCGCGATCGAGCGATCGTTGCTGCTCGACGTGATCGGCAAGGTGGCATTCGCGATCACGACCGATGAGGGGCGTTACCAGCTTGGCGGGGCGCTGACCATCCTCAGCAAGCGCCACCTGACGATGGTCGCCACCGATGGGCACCGTCTTGCATTTGCAGACGGCCGGGTTGAGAACGGTGCGGCGGAAAAGGCAATCGAGATGATTCTGCCGCGCAAGGCGCTGATCGAGCTGGCGCGTCTCGGCGAGGGTGAGAACGAGATCGTTCTCGGCAAGAAGGAGAATCAGGCATTCTTCAAGGTCGGTGAGACGGTCCTCTCGGCGAATCTTCTGTCGGGAAAATTTCCCGATTATGAAAAGGTCATACCGGAGGGGAACGACAAGCTTCTGAAGTTCCGCTCGGATGATTTCGTCAACGTCGTGCGACGCGTCGCGTTGTTGTCGGGAGAAAGATCGCGGGCGGTCAAGTTCGCCCTCACGGATGGAACGCTGGAGATCTCCTCCAACAACCCCGAGGTCGGTGAGGCCTCGGAGAGCGTTGACGTGGAGTACAGCGGCCCTCCGGTCGAGGTCGGCTTCAACGCCCGATACATTCTGGACTTCCTGCAGGCGATGGGATCGGGGGAGTTTATCCTGGCCCTCAAGGATGGGTCGACGCAGGGGCTCCTGCGGCCGCTCGGGCCCGAGGGGCGTGACTACCGGTACGTCGTCATGCCTATGCGTATCTGATAGATAATAAATACCTTAGTAACACAAGTCCTGCCATTAATATACCCCCCGATAGGGCGCGCCATCACTGGCTGGAGAATTGCTGTGGCGCGGGGCGCTATGGTAGAATAGCGCCCGTCAAAGGCCGCCTGAAAGCGAGCCTGCGGGCGGATAGGCCGGGAACTCGATGTCGCGTCAAGGCCCCGCCCGCACCGCCCCCTCAACAGCAACAGACAAAGCAGCATTGGGCCACCGCGATGCCATCGACAAAGAGCCAACTGTCTCGCGGCCGCCGGTGAAACGCGCCGGCAAGGGAGAGACTGCGATGGGACCGGACTCTGAAGTCCGTGCGACAGGAACTGCGCCAACCGACCGCTACGACGCCTCCAATATCAAGGTCCTGGAGGGCCTCGAGGCGGTGCGCAAGCGGCCGTCCATGTACATCGGCAACACGTCGCAGGGGGGCCTTCACCACCTCGTCTACGAGGTGGTCGACAACAGCATCGACGAGTCGCAGGCCGGTCATTGCGATCGCATCGATATCACCATCCACATCGACAACTCCATCACCGTGGTCGACAACGGGCGCGGTATCCCTGTGGACATGCATAAGACGGAAAAGAAGCCGGCGGCGGAAGTGGTCATGACGGTGCTGCACGCAGGCGGGAAGTTCGACAGTGACAGCTACAAAGTCTCGGGCGGACTGCACGGGGTCGGTGTGTCGGTGGTCAATGCGCTGTCTGAATCACTGCAGCTCGAGATCTGGCGCGATGGTCAGGTGTACGAGATGGAGTTCCAGCGCGGTCGCACCACCACCCCGTTCCGCCAGACCGGAACGACGCAGAGGCGCGGCACCAAGATCACCTTCCGCCCCGATCCGACCGTATTCGAGGTGCTGGAGTTCTCCTTCGACACCCTGTCGCAGCGGTTACGCGAGCTCGCCTTCCTGAACGAAGGCGTCACCATCACCATCGAGGACGAGCGCGCGGAGAACAAGCGCCACGAGTTCAACTACAAGGGCGGCATCAGTTCCTTCGTCAAGCATCTCAATAAGAACAAGAACGCCATCCATCCCGAGCCGATCTTCATCCGCGGCGAGCGCGACGGCGTGCTGGCCGAGATCGCGCTGCAGTACAACGACGGCTACAACGAAATCGTCTTCTCCTTCGCCAACAGCATCAATACCCTCGAGGGAGGGAGCCACCTGTCCGGCTTCCGCTCCGCGCTGACCAGGACGATCAACAGCTATGCGTCGCGCGCCGTCACCCGCGAGCAGGTATCGCTGTCAGGGGACGACGTGCGGGAGGGGCTGACCGCCGTGATCAGCGTCAAGCTGGGGCAGCCGCAGTTCGAGGGTCAGACCAAGACCAAGCTGGGGAACAGCGAGGTCAAGGGGATCGTCGAGGCGCTGCTGAACGACGGCCTCGGCAGCTACTTCGAGGAACACCCCGGAGTCGCCCGGCATATCCTCGACAAAGGGCTCGACGCCATGCGCGCGCGCGAGGCGGCGCGCAAGGCGAAGGAGCTGACCCGCAGGAAGGGAGCCCTCGATTCGGGTTCACTGCCGGGGAAGCTGGCTGACTGCCAGGAGACCGATCCGGCGAAATCGGAGCTTTTTCTCGTCGAGGGTGACTCGGCGGGCGGCTCGGCGAAGCAGGGGCGCGATCGGCGCAACCAGGCGATCCTGCCTCTGCGCGGCAAGATTCTCAACGTGGAGAAAGCCCGTTTCGACAAAATGCTGTCGAGCCAGGAAATCCGGACCATCATCACGGCGCTCGGCACCAGCATCGGCGAGGGCGATTACGACCACAACAAGCTCCGCTACCACCGCATCATCATCATGACCGATGCGGACGTCGATGGGTCCCACATCCGCACTCTGCTCCTGACCTTCTTCTACCGCCAACTTCCTCAGATAGTGGAGCGCAACCACCTCTACATCGCCCAGCCTCCCCTGTTCAAGGTCAAGAAAGGCAAGACTGAGAGCTACCTGGCGAACGAGGAGGCTCTCAACAGCTACCTCATGACCCAGGCTGCGACGGAACGGATGGTGAAGCTTCCAGCCCACGGTCGCGAGCTGCAGGGCAACGAGCTGCGCGCCGTCCTGGAGAAGCTGGCCCGTTACCAGATGCATCTCGACTTTCTCAGAAGGCGCGGATTCGAGACGGCCCTTCTGGAATGTCTGATCGACGAGGACGTGCACGATATCGGTACCTTCGAATCCGAGGAGGAACTGAGCCGGATCCGGGATCGTGTCGCGAGCGGCGGCTTCGAAGTCGGCGAGCTCGACCGCGACGAGGAGCACGGCCGCTTTACCCTCGACGTCGCCTCCCGCGTGCGGGGCCATTCATCGGTCGAGGTGTCCTGGGATCTGATCGGCTCGATCGATTACCGCACACTGCGCAGCCTGGCCCTCGATCTGCGTGAGATCAAGAAACCGCCGTTCGTGGTGGCCGAGAACGGGCACGAGACGAGCCTCGACGACCGCCTCGATCTGCTTCGCTACCTGGTGGAAGCGGGCAAGAAGGGGCTGAGCGTGCAGCGCTACAAGGGGCTGGGTGAGATGAACCCCGACCAGCTGTGGGAAACGACCATGAATCCGGAGACCCGCCGTCTCCTGCAGGTGAGCGTCGCCGACGCGGTCGAAGCGGACGAAATCTTCACCGTGCTGATGGGCGACACGGTCGAGCCGCGGCGGCAGTTCATCGAAGATAACGCACTCAACGTGAGGAACCTCGACATCTGAGTCCGACGCCGGGGCGCTGAGCACCCGACCGGCGCAGAGATCGACACGACATGGAAGAGACGCCGCAGAACCCGGGGAACCTCTCCCCCGTCAACATCGAAGACGAGATGCGCCGATCGTATCTCGATTACGCCATGAGCGTGATCATCGGGCGCGCCCTGCCCGACGTGCGCGACGGATTCAAGCCGGTCCACCGGCGCGTGCTGTTCGCCATGAACGAGGTCGGCAACTCGTTCGACAAGCCGTACAAGAAGGCGGCCCGCATCGTCGGAGACGTGATGGGTAAATACCATCCGCACGGCGATTCGGCGATCTACGACACCATCGTTCGCCTGGCGCAGGATTTCTCCATGCGCTACCCGCTGGTCGACGGCCAGGGGAACTTCGGCTCCATCGACGGCGACAAGCCGGCGGCCATGCGTTACACCGAGGTGCGCATGGCGAAGCTGGCGCAGGAGATGCTGGCCGATATCGACAAGGACACCGTCGACTTCGGGCCGAACTATGATGGCCAGCAGCAGGAGCCGCTCGTCCTGCCGGCGCGCCTTCCCAATCTGCTGGTGAATGGCTCGGCCGGCATCGCCGTCGGCATGGCGACAAACATCCCGCCGCACAATCTGCGGGAGGTCGTCGACGCGCTGATCGCCCAGATCGAGAACCCCGAGATCACGATCGAGGAACTGCTGGGATACGTCAAGGGGCCCGATTTTCCCACCTCCGGCTACATCTGTGGGAGACAGGGGATCGTCAGCGCCTACACCACGGGCCGCGGCAGCATCATCATGCGGGCCCGCGCCACCATAGAAGAGGCCGGGAAGAGGGGCAAGGATCAGATCGTCGTCACCGAGATCCCCTACCAGGTCAACAAGACGCGCCTGATCGAGCAGATCGCCACCCTGGTCAACAACAAGCGCCTGGACGGGATTACCGATATTAGGGACGAATCGGATCGCGACGGCATCCGGGTGGTTCTCGACCTGCGCCGCGACGCCGTTCCCAAGGTGATCCTCAACAATCTCTACAAACACACGCAGATGCAGGAGACCTTCGGCGCCAACTTCCTCGCCATCGTGAACAACCGGCCTGAGGTGCTGACGCTGAAGTCGATGCTGACCCATTTCATCGACCACAGGCGCGAGGTGATCCGCCGCCGCACGGCGTTCGACCTCGCCCGCGCCGAAGAGCGGGCGCATGTCCTCGAGGGACTGAAGATCGCCCTCGACAATCTGGACGCGATGGTGGCTCTGATCCGCGGCTCCAGGACCCCCGAGGAAGCGCGCCAGGCGATGCGCCTGCGGTTCAAGCTGAGCGAGATACAGGCGCAGGCGATTCTCGACATGCGGCTGCAGCGCCTGACCGGGCTGGAGCGCCAGAAGATCGTCGAGGAGTACACCGAAACGCTGAAGAAGATCGCCCGCCTCAAGGAGATCCTGGCGAACGAGGGGCTGGTGTTCGGGATCATGGTCGACGAACTGAAGGAGATCCGCGACATCCACGGAGACGAGAGGCGCACGGAGATCGTCGCCCAGGCGGGCGATATCTCGATCGAGGACATGATCGCCGAAGAGGAGATGGTGATCACCGTCTCCCACGCCGGCTACATGAAGCGCAATCCCCTCACCTCGTATCGCAGCCAGCGGCGGGGAGGCAAGGGGAAGATCGGCATGACCACGCGACAGGAGGACTTCGTCGAGCACCTGTTCGTGGCGTCGACGCACGCCTACATCCTCATCTTCACGACCCGCGGACGGGTGCACTGGCTGAAGGTGCACGAGATCCCGCAGATCGGCGCCGCCGGCAAGGGCAAGAACATCAGCAATTTCGTCGAGTTGTCACCCGAAGAGAAGGTCGCGGCGCTGGTCGCCACCAAGGATTTCGCCGAGGATCGGTACGTCGTGTTCTGCACGGCCAAGGGGATCATCAAGAAGACCGCCCTGTCGGCCTACGGCAACCCGCGGGCCGGCGGCATCATCGCCACCGGTGTCGACCCGGGCGACTCGCTGCTGTCGGTCAAGCTGACCGACGGCAAGCAGGAGATCTTCATGGCGACGGCGCGCGGCCAGGCGCTGCGCTGTCCCGAGGAGGACGTCCGTCCGATGGGTCGGAGCGCGCGCGGCGTGATCGGCATCCGCCTGGGCGCCAACGACGCGGTCGTCGAGATGGACTCGCTGAAATCGACCGAGAGCACCATTCTGTCGGTTACCGAGCGCGGCTACGCCAAGCGCACCGAAGTGGGTGAGTACCGCCTGCAGGGCCGCAGCGGATCGGGGATCATCAACCTCAAGGTGACGGAACGGACCGGCCCGGTGGTGCAGGTGATGGAGGTCGGCAACGAGGACCAGGTGATGGTGATCACCGAGCACGGCAAGATCATCCGCACCATGGTCAAGGACATCTCGATCCTGGGACGGCCGACGCAGGGAGTGCGTCTGATCAACCTCGGAGAGGGTGACGCGGTGGTGGCGGTGGCGCACATCGCGGAGACCGACGCGGGCGATGAAATAGCCCCTCCCGAGCCGGGCGCGCCGGTGGTGCCGCCTCCGGGCAACGGCAGGGACGCGTAACGCATCGAGGGGAGATCGCAATGAAGCTGTTTCTCGATACCGCGGACATCAGGGAAATCAGGGAGGCGAACAGCTGGGGGATCCTCGACGGGGTGACGACCAACCCGTCTCTGGTCGCCAGGGAGGGGCGGGATTTCCACGAGGCCCTGCGCGATATCTGCGCGGAGGTGCAGGGGCCGATCAGCGCCGAGGTGGTCGGCCTCGAAGCCGAGGGGATGATCGCCGAAGGGCGCGGTCTGGCGAAGATCGCCGACAACATCGTCGTCAAGATCCCGATGGTCAAGGAGGGGCTGAAGGCGATCAGGGCGCTGTCGGCCGAGGGCATCCGCATCAATACCACCCTGATTTTCTCTTCACCGCAGGCTTTGCTCGCCGCCAAGGCGGGGGCCGCCTACGTCAGTCCGTTCGTCGGCCGCCTGGATGACATCGGCCACGACGGCATGCAGCTGGTGCGCGAGATGCGGGAGATCTTCGATAATTACGGCTTCCGCTGCGAGATCCTGGCGGCCA
>Ga0302046_10002137_pt1 | contig 18521 bp, 15 predicted proteins | sample RVTome_11_FD_200261 | JGI IMG/M metagenome (GOLD analysis project Ga0302046, IMG submission 200261) | Soil microbial communities from uranium-contaminated site in the Upper Colorado River Basin, Wyoming, United States - RVT147D111 (version 2) ...
GGAGGTGGTCCCAAGAGCGATCACACAAGTCGTGAAAGCGGTTGGTGGCGTGGAAGCGGTCGGCCTCGGTCTGGGCGCGGGCGCGGCCCTGGTCCAGCAAATCGGCCAAAAGCTGCCGGCCTTTGTCCCAGGCCGCTTCGTCATAGCCTCGTTTGGCCATCTTCTGGGCAAAGTCCGGGTCGGTGCGGACTTCGTCGAATAACTCCTCGGCTTCGACGACAAGATTGTTTTGGTCTTTGGTTAATCCTTTAGGCATAATTTGAACCTCCTTGTACGATCATGATTTGTTTTGTGGATGGTTGGTCCATACATTAAACTCCTGGTAGGGTAATAGTGTGACAGGGTAACAGGGTAGCAAGGGAGCAGGGTAACAGGGTAGCAGGGTAGCAGCGCAGATGGTTTTGGCATAGATCGTGAAAAGCCGGTTATTGGTCGGATCGACGGTCTGTGAAACCCATTCTGGTCCGCGCTGAACCAAAATTATGGGTGATAAGCCAATCCGGAAAGGTGAACTGTCCGTCCCGAAAGGTGAACTGTCCGTCCCGAAAGGTGGACTGTCCGTCCGGAAAGGTGGACTGTCCGTCCCGAAAGGTGGACTGTCCGTCCGGAAAGGTGGATTGTCCGTCCCGAAACGTGGACTGTCCATCCCGATACGTGGAATGCCCGTCGCGAACCGTGGACTGTCCGTCCGGAAAGGTGGACTGTCCGTCCGGAAAGGTGGACTGTCCGTCCGGAAAGGTGGACTGTCCGTCCGGAAAGGTGGATTGTCCGTCCCGAAACGTGGACTGTCCGTCCGGAAAGGTAGACTGTCCGTCCCGATACTGAGACTGTCCGTCCCGATACGTGGAATGCCCGTCCCGATACGTGACCCGTGAAAATTGAAATCCAGGGAGGCCTTTCCTGGCTGATCGATGTTCGTCGAAATAAGTCAACTGGGGTTACAGAGCGGCATATGGAGCGGTGTTAAGGTGCAAATGATGGCTGAAAACCGGTGGGGGTAAACCACGAGGGTGAAATCTGGAATGGTCAAGCCTCAGTCTATAAAACCATTATACGCAAGGTGATTGCCGAGTGATAGAGGCAAACATCACGAACATGAGTGGCCAAAGGTACCGAAAAATTTGCCCGAAAGTCACATGGCAGACTTGTTTCAAACCGGGTAACCGGGTAACATGCAAGGGACAGGGGGCGGACAACAAGGAGATTAAAATGACGTTAGCCATTCAACAGCGTATGCTAGAAACCAATCAGATCGCTATCAACTATGCCGAGATCGATGGACCCGTCGACGGGCCCGGTCCACCACTGGTGTTATTGCACGGCGGCTCGGTGCGCTGGCAAAGTTTTAGCAGTATCCTGCCCGATCTGGCGGAGTCGTTTCATATTTACGCTCCGGATTTTCGAGGACACGGCTACTCTAGCTGGGTTCCGGATAGCTATCGCTTACAAGATTATGCCGACGATACGATCACATTCTTACAAAGCCTGGTGACCGAACCGGCTTATCTCTTCGGCCATTCGTTGGGCGGGATGGTGGCCTTGTTGGTAGCAGCTCAATATCCGGCCGGGGTTCGGGCGGTGGCGATTGGCGATGCGCCGCTGTCGGCCGGGGCCTGGCAAGCCGTGCTTGACCATGGCCGGGATCGATTGCTCATGTGGCGCGATCTATCCGGCGGTCAAAAATCGGCGCCGGAATTGATCGAGATCTTGAAAGAATCGCCCGCTGAACGGCCGGGCCAGGTCGAGCCCGTGCGACTGCAGGAGGTTATAGGGCCGGACTCGCCGGTCTTTGGCTGGTTAGCGGTCAATATGGTTCAAAACGATCCGGATATGCTCAGCGCCTTACTGGATCGGTTCGAGGCGACCGCGGCGGGATATGACATGCCCACGGTCCTGCCGGCCATCCAGTGCCCGGTACTCCTCATGCAAGCCGACCCGGCCGCGGGCGGCCTGATGACCGATAGCGAGGTAAACCAGGCCCTGTCTTTGCTGACTCGCGGGAGTCATGTTAAATTAGCGGGGTTGAGCCACGTCTTTCATAATGAGCGGAAAGAACCGGTTGTGGAAGCTCTAAGAGCATTTCAGCAGGCCAGCTAGTCAGCTAAAAGCTAAAATGCTGAACTGCTGACCAGCCGAAGTGCTGACAAGCTGACCGGCTGCCCAGCTATTAAAAAGGAGACCCAATGCCAAACCTGACCAATGCTATTCCTCAATTCATGGGCGCGCGTATCAGACGCCGGGAAGATCCGGCCTTGATCAGCGGGCAGGGTAAATATGTGGCCGATATTCGGCTCGAGGGGCTGCTCCATGCGGCCATCTTGCGCAGCCCTTACGCCCATGCCAACATTCGCTCCATCGATACCGCTGCGGCCAAAGCCATGCCGGGCGTGGTCGCCGTCCTGACCGGGGCCGAGATCAATCCCCACGTGATCGGGGCGCTGCCGATGGTGGTTGGGCTGGATGATTATGAGGTGAAAAAGAATCCGCCGCATTATTTGTTGACCAAGGACAAGGTCCGTCACGTGGGTGATCCGGTCGCCGTGGTGGTGGCCGAGAGCGCCTACCTGGCCGCCGATGCCCTGGAAGCGATCATGGTCGATTATGAACCGCTGCCGGTGGTGACCTCTTACGAAGCAGCCCTGGCCGAGGGTGCGCCGCTGCTCCACGAAGATGGGGACGATAACGTGGCTTACAAACAGAGCATGGGCAGCGGCGATGTCGACGCCGCCTTTGCCCAGGCCGGCGCCGTCATCGAACTGACCCTGGTCAACCAGCGCCTGATCCCCAATGCCATGGAGCCCCGGGCCGTGACCGCCGGCTACCAGGCGGACTCCGGCAGCCTGACGGTCTGGTCGACGACCCAAATCCCCCATGCCTTGCGCGACGACCTGGTCACTATGCTGGGCATGCCCCCGGAGCAGGTGCGGGTCATCGCGCCGGAGGTGGGTGGCGGGTTTGGAGCCAAAGGTAACATCTATGGTGAGGAGGTGCTGGTGGCCTGGCTGGCCCGTCAGTTAAAGCGGCCGGTGAGCTGGGTCGCCTCGCGCAGTGAAGATTTTATGGCGACCTGTCACGGGCGGGATCAAATCGATATCGTGCGGCTGGCCGCCGACCGGAGCGGCCGGGTCAGCGCCGTCGACTTGAAGGTCATTGCCAACGTCGGCGCTTACTATACCCGGGTGACGCCCGGCATCGGCCCGCTGACGGCCATGATGATGACCGGCGTCTATGCCATCCCCGCTGCCCGGGCCGAGATTATGGGCGTCTTTACCAACCGGCACCCGACCGAACCGTATCGCGGCGCGGGCCGGCCCGAAGGCGCTTTCCTGATCGAGCGCGCTATGACCTATCTGGCGGCCGAACTCGAACTCGATCCGGCCGAGATCCGGCGGCGAAACTTTATCCCACCGGACCGGTTTCCCTACAAAACCCCCGGCGGGGCCAACTATGACAGCGGCGAGTATGCCCGCGCCCTGGATCGCGCCCTGGAGCTGATCGATTACACCGGGCTCCGGGCCGAGCAGCGTCGCCGTCGCCAGGCCGGTGGTCCGTTGCTGGGCATCGGCCTGGCCTGTTATGTTGAAATCTGCGGGTTCGGGCCATGGGAGATGGGCAGCGTCACCGTCGACGACCAGGCTAAGGTCACCGTTTTGACCGGCACCTCGCCCCATGGCCAGGGACACCAGACCAGTTGGGCCCAGATTGCGGCCAGCGCCCTGCAAATCCCGCTCGATGATATCACGGTCAAGCACGGGGATACGGCTGTGGTGCCGCGCGGCATCGGCACCTTTGGCAGCCGCAGCGCGCCGGTTGGGGGCAGCGCCGTGCTCGGGAATGCCGAGACCGTCCGGCAGCGAGCCGAGGAGATCGCCGCTCATCTATTGGAGGCAGCCCCGGCGGATATGGAGTTGAGCGACGGGCGCTTCCAGGTCCGGGGTGTCCCGAACCGCTCGCTGACCTGGGTCGAGGTCGCTCAGGCCGCTTATCATGACGGCTCGCTGCCGGAGGCGCTGCAAGGTAGTTTGGAAGGGGATCAGGATTACGAGCCGAAGGGAGAGACCTTTCCGTTCGGAGTACACATGTGTGTGGTCGAGATCGATCCGGACACCGGCTACGTCGAGCTCGAGCGTTACCTGACCGTCGACGACTGTGGCCTTGTCATCAATCCTATGCTGGTCGAGGGCCAGCTTCATGGCGGCATTGCCCAGGGCATCGGCCAGGCTTTGTTCGAAGGCGCCATCTACGATGAGTTGGGCAACCTTCTCAGCGGCTCGCTGATGGATTACGCTCTGCCCAAAGCCCATCGCCTGCCGCCCTACGAAACGAACCGGACCGAAACACCCTCGCCCTTCAATCCGCTGGGCGTCAAAGGCGTTGGTGAAGCCGCGACCATCGGCTCAACGCCTGCCGTGGCCAATGCCGTGATCGATGCCTTATCCGCCGTTGGTATTCGCCACCTGGATATGCCGTTGACTTCAGAGAAGATCTGGCAGGCCTTGCAAGGGGCTAAACGTTAAATCCGACCTACCGCAACCGAATGAATTCGGTCGCTGTTAAGGAAAACCTGTTGAAATAGGTTGTTTTGGGTGTTATTAACGTGTTTTTAACACGCTTCTTGGGTCAGACCGCGAATGATGCAGTAGACGACGCCCCTTCAAAAGGGGCTTCAGTCGTGCTCTAAGCCCGACTTTAGCGGGCGTTACCTCGTTGCCCGGATCATTTATGTCCGGGCGAGGGCGGGACGAACGTCAATATTGGGTTATTCGGTTATTTTCTTGAATTCAATCATTCGCAGACTTAAGTGAACCATGAGTCACGCTCACGTTCGAAACAACGTCATCGCGCGCGTCAATAACCTGCTGGCCCGGCGGCCGGTCTATCTCGATACCGAGACGACCGGCATGCACGACGGCGCGGAGATCATCGAAATCTGCATTGTGGATTATGACGGGCGTGTTTTGTTGGACTCGCTGGTCAAGCCTCGCCAAACGATCCCCCGTGATGCGATCAAGATCCATAACATCACCAACGCGATGGTGCAGGACGCGCCGGCCTGGCCCGACCTCTGGCCGCAGGTTCAAGCGACCCTGGCCGGTCGCAGTGTGGGGATTTACAACGTCGATTTTGATTTGCGGCTGCTCAAGCAGTCTCATCGCCAGGCCGGGCTGACCTGGCAGCCGGTGGGGGCGGCGGCGTTTTGCATTATGAAACTCTACGCCGAGTTCTATGGCGATTGGAATCGCAGCCGCCAATCCTTTCGCTGGCAGAGCCTGGACCGGGCCCGGAGCCAGTGCGGAATTAACTTGCCCAACAGCCACCGGGCCCAGGCCGACACGCTGCTGGCCCGGGCTATTTTCTATCATATGACGGGTCAGAAACATGATCCGCTGCCAGGCTAACGCCGGCCGATGCTGGTGGGACAACCTTCACGGCCGGCTGATCCGCAGGCAGCGGCAGGTCACCGGCTGCCTCCGGCCAGGGGTCCAAGTGCAATAATCGACACCGAATGTAACGCCCCACAATGCCGAGGGTAGCCAGCAGTGGTACAATGATCAACGCTCCCAAAATGCCCCACAAGACGGCCGCCCCAATAATCGAGACAAAGATAAGCCCTTCGTTCAGGTGCAGAAACCTGGCCATAATCCGCGGCCGTAGCCAGACCGCTTTGATTTGAATCAGGACGAAATAGATTCCGAAAACCAGCGTAGCAAACCAGAAGTTGGATAACGGCAGAAAGTTTGAACCTTTGAAGAGAGCCACCAGAACGGCTAAGGCAGAGGCAATCGCCGGTCCGATATCGGGAATAACGGTCAGGACGCCGGCCAGTAGACCCAAAGCAATCGCACCGGGCAGGCCGATGGCGAACCAGGCGATGCTGAAGACCACGCCAACCACGATCATGAGCAGCACCGTGCCGTGCAAATAAGCTTGCCAAACCACACCAATGTTTTGGAGCAGCCGGCGCGCATCGGCCTGAGCTGGCTCCGGAGCCAGACGAACCAGCCACTCCCGTAAGGCTTCCCAATCGAGCAAGAAATAATAGGCGCTAACCAAAATCACCAGCAGCCAGACCAGGCTAACCGAGGTGGTTTCGATGACGGCCACGGCATCGTCAACGGCCGGCGTTAAGGACTCACTGGATATTTTCAAAACTTCAGCCAGCAGTTGGCCCAGGTGCAGTTGGTAACCGGCCAGATTGACCGGGTTCACCAAGATGTCTTCCAACTGGGTTTCGATCTTGGCCAGATCATCCGTCAAACCTCGCGCCTGTTCGATAGCCAGCGGGGCCAAAGCACTCGGAATGATAATGAGCAGGGCCAGACAGGAGAAATAGACCAGAAAAACGGCCCATTTGTGGCTGAGGCGAAGCCGGACCTGGGCCAGACCCACGAAGGGGTAGAGAATGTAAGCCAATAAGGCGGCAATAATGAGCGGACTAATGATGGGCCGGATGGTGTAAATGAGCCAGATAAGAAAAATGGTACACAGACCAATGACTACGGCCCGGGTAAAGTTACTCCACTGAGGTATCATCGTTTCGTCCCTTGTGTGAATCTTCTCAATCGGAATGCTCAAGCACGACTCTACCCCAGGCGTGTGCAAAATCGGTGGAAATTTGTTATCAAAGGTGTTCCAAACGCTCGATAGTTATCTCAATTTTTCAACAAGCGGCGATCCCGCTCACTTATGAGCATACAAAGCGGCGGCATGCCCCACACCCAGAGAGCCTACCCCGATCTCAAGGGATCGAACGACGGCCTCACCGACCAGCTTGGGAGCCGCTAAGCGCTGCCCGGCCAGTTGTTGATTAACTGCAAAGGTGATCAGGCTGATCAAACTGATCAGTTCACCCCATCTCGAACCCAAGGCGCGAAGCGGTTGGGGCGCGATGATGTCTTTGGCGGCTTTGCTGTTCACCTGATGCTGCGTCTGGCTATACCGTTGTAGATGGCGAACCACAACCCTGGCGTCTGTGCCCACACCTCGCATGGTGGCCGAAGCCACACTCCGCTGTTTGGGCAGGCCGACGTAGTACAACCCCGGTACGGTCGTGCTCTGGCCGTCGTGTTGTAACACCTGCCCCGCTTCGTCCAACGCGCCCAGGCTGGCCAGGTAAGCCAGGTTGGGTCGATACCCGGTGGCAAAGATGACGGCATCAACTCGTTCGTGGCGGCCATCGCTCCAGATCACGCCCTCTTCGGTAAAGTGCTGAAAAAGGCGTCTCTCATCCGGCCGGCCCAGGGCAATGGCCTGGCGATAGTTGCCGAGATCGTACACGGGCGCGCTTTTATCGCCCAACCATTGGGCGTGGTCGAGACCGGTGAGATGTAACCAGAAATGAATATCCCGGCCCAGAACCCTTTGGGGCACGTAACGGATCGGATGGCGCGTGGCCAGGCTAACTTGAGCCACTTGAGCCAGTTCCAGGCCGATTTGCACGGCGGCGTTGCCTCCGCCCACAATCACGATGCGCTGCCCGCGAAACGGTTCCGGTCTATGATAATCGGCCACGTGCAATATCCGGCCGCGATAGTTTGCCTGGCCGGGCAGGTTGGGCAGATTTGGCTGACCAAAAAAGCCGCTGGCAGCTACAATGGTGTTGGCCTGGTAATGGCTTCGGTTGGTGGTCAGGCGGAAACGCTGGCCGGTGCGTTCGATGCCGGCTACCCGCACGCCGGTCACGATGGGTAAGTGGAAATAGGCCGCGTAATCGCGCAGATAAGCGACGGCTTCATCGCGCCGGGGATAGTGATCAGGGTCGCCGGGAAAGGGCAGCCCCGGTAACGATGAATACCGGGCCGGTGAATTGAGCAACAGGCTGTCGTAGAAGTAAGGCCAGGAGCCGCCCGGCTGGCTGCCCGCTTCGAGGATCAAAAACCGTAGGCCGGCCTGCTGAAGTCGATACCCTGTGGCCAAACCGGCCTGGCCCGCGCCGATAACAAGTGCATCGTAAATCATGATCGTTAGACCTCGTTGGTAGGTAAGTGTCGGATGTCACGTTTTGGTAATTGCTCACCATAACTGACCAGGACTGTCTTGACCGGAAACCGGCAAGATAGAGGTTTTACCCCGGTCACCCGTCTCCAGTCTCTTTGGGTTGGTTATGCTTCCAGTAAGAGGTGATTCAACTCAGCCGACCTCAAATCTATCAGAAAGTGGGGCGGGACGGTGGCCATAACCGCCTCTAAATAGGCCAGACATTCGTCGGAGGCGCCGTGGAGGACCTGCTTTTCAAAGACGCGATAGTAGCCATAGCGGGAAAAGGTATCGGGCCGGCTTTGCCAATCCACATAACCGTATTTTTCGATTTGCTCAATGGTGTTGTCGGCCGGAACCCCCAGGGCATCCAGGACCACGCTCAATAAATCAACCTCAAGGTAATCCAGGTTGATCTTTCCTTTGAATTCACCGAGTTTGCGATTATGTTCGAAGTGTATTTGCAGAAGTTTGATCAAGATCGGATTGTTCATTTTAATGCCTCTCAAATGTAGTTCATGCTTGCGGTCATACGCGCCATAAATGGTTAATCGTAATCCCTTTCGATAGCCCTAGCATAACACCAACAAAGGCCAACTTCATCCATCAAAAGGATGATCAGGTCTCGACAAGACGATGATTTTGGGTGATGAACGAGTCGCCTTTTTGTTGTTAAATGGCACGCCGCTGGAGAAAAAGAAAAACCCGCTCGAAGGCGGGTCTCTTTTATGCCTCAGGCTTAACCGTCGGAAAGGACAGGGTAAACACACTCCCCTGGCCGACCTGGCTCTGGACCGTGATCGTCCCGTGTTGGGCCTGGGTCAGTTCGTTGGCGATGGCTAAACCCAGGCCGGTGCCGGGGCTGCTGCGGGCAGCATCGCCGCGATAGAAACGGTCGAAAATGTGGGGTAGATGGGCCGGGGCAATACCGGGGCCATTGTCACTGACCCAAATATCGACCTGACCGTTATTGGGGGCCGTGGCCAGGGTAATGGTGGCCTCGGGCGGGGTATGATTGAGAGCGTTGTCTAGCAAAACGAGCAGCACCTGTTTGAGCACGTCACCATTACCCAGCACGGACACATCGGCCTCTGAGCGGCAAATAATCGACCGCTGTGGAGCCAGCAATTTAACCTGCTGAATAACGTCCTCGACCACAGGTTGGAGGCGAACCGGTTCTTGCTCCAGTGGGCGCCCGGCGTCGGCCCGGGCCAGCACCAATAGTTCGTTGACCAGGCGCATCAGACGCTCGGTCTCTTCGACCATATCGGTCAAGACATCGGCTTGATCTTCACCACTGATCGGCGGCTGGCGCTGCAAGAGGCCAATGTTGCCACGCAGCGTGGTCAGCGGCGTCCGCAGTTCGTGCGAGGCATCGGCTACAAAACGCCGTTGGGCTTGCAGGGTCTCTTCCACCTGAACAAAGGCCGCCTGGAGTTCGGCCAGCATATTATTGAAGGTGGTCACCAGTTGGCCGATCTCGTCGTTGGGGCCGCTGTGGTCGACCCGCCGGTTGAAATCTCGCTCCGCGCCAATGGTTTGGGCCGTGAGGCGCAGGCGATTGATGGGGCGCAGCGTGAAGCCGGCCAGCAGCCAGCCGATGCCAAAGGCCGCTATGACCGCGCCGCTGCTGCCGATCAGCAAGATCCGGCCCAGTGTCGCCAGATTTTGATCCTGATCGGCCAATGAGGTGGCGATTTGCAGGATCAGTTGGGCGCCATCTTCCGAGGCAAAGGGCTGGTTGTGGATTAGCAGTCGTTCATTGTTAACCGTCTCGATTTCAACTCGGGTGTCGCCGCGCCGGGCTGCGGCTAGGGTAGTCTCGCCAAGCGGCAGCGCCAGCGAGTCGCCCAGACTTGGTGACCGCTCCAGGATAGCGCCGTCCAGGTCGCTAATTTGGGCAATCGTCCCAAACTTGGCCGGGTCCAGTCTCAAGGCCCGATTGATCGGCCGGTGAGCCAGCGGGCCGTCGATGAAGAACTTGGCCCGACCGGCCAGGGCGTTCTTGGAGTCGTGCAGGATGGTTCGAGATTGGGTCACGTAGAGCGTGGCGCTGAACGCAATGAGGGTCAAGACCAGAATGCCACTGTAAAGCAGTGTCAGCCGCATTCGAATCGACATATTAAGCCTCCCGTAAGACATAGCCGACCCCACGCACCGTTTGGATCAGGCGCGCTTCGCCACCGGCTTCCGTTTTCTTGCGTAAATAACCGATGTATACTTCCAGGACATTATCCTCGCCGCCAAAATCATAGCCCCAGACCTCTTCCAAGATGCGATTGCGAACCAGAACCTGGCGGGGATGGCGCATCAATACATGTAAGAGTTCAAACTCTTTAGGTGTTAACTCGAAGGGCCGGGCGCCCCGCCGCGTGATTCGCGTTAGGGGGTCCAGATACAGATCGACAAAGACCAGCGGCCCTTCTGATGTCGTGATCTTGGATCGTCGCAGCAGCGCGCGCAGCCGGGCCAGGAGTTCAGACGGCGCAAAAGGTTTGACCAGATAATCATCGGCCCCTTTATCCAGGCCCGCCACCCGATCCTCCACCGCATCGCGAGCCGTTAGCATCAGCACCGGTACGTCATCATCGGTCGCTCGCAGGCGATGCAGCAGCTCCAGGCCGTCGACTTCAGGCATCATCCAATCGAGCACAATCAAATCCGGCGACTCGTCTTCCATCATGGCCAGCGCCTCTTGTCCATTTTGCGCGGTCACGACCTCAAACCCTTCATAGATCAGAGTCCGGCGTACCATTTTAAGCAGTTTCTGATCATCGTCGGCCACAAGGATGGTGGTCAAATTATTTCCTCGCATACACATAATTGAAAGGTGTCATTCTTAAATCCCTTCAGCGAGATTATAACGTAGCCGGGTGTTCCTGTCCACGTCGCCGATCTGTTCGGTACTGGTTACTCGGAATTTGGGCTTAAAAGACCGTAGAAGTTGCCAAAACTTCTACGGTCTACCCAAAAAGGAGAAAGCCCACTATTGATATTATGGCGCGGGTGGCTGAGCAGAAGCTAAGTAAATGCTGAGAAAATGCTGAGAGTAAGCAGGGTAGCCGGGTAACAGAGTAACAGAGTAGCAAAGTAGTAAAGTAACAAGGTAGCACATAGACATGCACAAATTTGCCGCCTTGCACCATGCTACTCTCCTTTAAATCTGCACAGGATCTCCATATCTATCTTGTAAGATGCAGATAGTTGGCTAGTACATCGCGGCGTAAATAAGCCCAGGGATACCCCCCTCCAACCTCCCCCCGCCAGCAGGGGGAGGCTTTAAAAGCCCCCCCGCTCGCGGGGGGATCGAGGGGGGTGTAACCGACGGTCTATTTACGCGTCCGGGTACTAGTGTCAGATCTTAATTGTCAAAACGACGTTGGGCTTGTATGCTTATATAATTGGGATGTGACCCTGTTCTTCTGCGCGGCCGGTCGAGGCTGGTTAGCCAACTATGGTAAGTTTAACCCTATTCATGTGGTGGAAAAATCGCACGCAAGAACCAACACCAACAGATTATCGCCGAACACGGCGCAAGCAGGATCGAACGCTGCTCGTGTTGGTCTTGGTGGTGCTGGTGGTTGGCGGCGCCGGTTTGATTGGCCTGATCTGGGGCGTGGGGCATGCCGTGCAAGGCGGCTTGTGTCTGCTGGCCGGTGGGGCCCTCATTGCCGGTTTGTGGTTATTGTTGAGCCTGGTCGAGAAGATGGTTGACAGGTAAACTTTATTTAGTTTCTCAGCATCTTCTCAGGTTTCTCTTGGGTTATTCTCAGGTGACCTGTTTAGAATGGCAAGAGCAATTCGTAGGATTTTAGGAGCCGTTTGAATGCTTGATGTAAGGTCTGAGGATAGCTGAATGTCCGCTGCTAAAAAAATCGTAAACGACCCACTGATCCAGATCGAGGCGATGACTAAGATTTATCAAATGGGCGATGTTCAGGTCCATGCCCTGCGGGGTGTATCATTGTCAGTGCCGGTCGGCGAGTACGTAGCCATTATGGGAGCGAGCGGGTCGGGCAAGAGCACATTGATGAACATGATCGGCCTGCTTGACCAGCCCACCAGCGGTACTTATAAGATCCGGGGCACCGAATCGAGTAAGATGAGCAAGAGCCGCCTGGCCGACCTGCGTAACCAGGAAATCGGTTTTGTCTTTCAACAATTTAACCTACTGCCCCGCATCAGCGCTCGCCGCCAGGTAGAGCTGCCGATCTTTTATGCCGGGCTTCCCGGCCGTCAGCGTCGAGAGTTGGCTCTTGACGCCCTCAAACGAGTGGGCCTGGCCGAACGGGCCGCCCATCGCCCGGATGAGTTATCCGGGGGGCAGCAGCAGCGGGTGGCCATTGCCCGGGCGCTGGTCAATCAGCCCAGCCTGCTGCTGGCCGATGAGCCGACCGGGGCCCTCGACACGAAAACAGGGGCCGAAGTGCTCGATCTGTTTGCGGAGCTTCACAGCCAGGGTTTGACGATTGTCACGGTGACTCACGATCCAAACGTGGCCCAGCGGGCCGAGCGGGTGGTAACACTCAGCGATGGCGTCGTTGTCAGCGATCAAAGAAATGGGCCTCAAATCATACGACCTGCGGTGGGGGTGGTTCATGAAGGTCATTAAATATTTACAGGTGGCTATCGAAAGCATCGTAGCCCACAAACTGCGGGCCATTTTGACGATGCTCGGCATCATCATCGGCGTGGCGGCGGTGCTCATCACTATGGGTATTGGCCGGGGAGCCGCTGCCAACATCACCGAACGGATCGAAAGCCAGGGCACCAACCTGCTCACCATCAATCCGGGTGCGAGCAGCTCCTTTGGGGTGCGCGGCGATAGCGGCTCGGCCGGAACCCTGACCATGGGTGATGCTAAAACCCTGATGGGTCAGGACCTGCATCCAGCCCTGGAACTGGTGGCCCCTGAGTATTCCTCGAACGCCCAGGTCATTTATGGCAGCAACAATACGCGCAACCAGGTGGTGGGAATCACGGCCAATTACGCCAACATCCGCAATCTGGAAATTGCTTCGGGTCGTTTCTTGACCGAGGAAGAAATCGAGGGCCAGAGACAGGTCGTCGTCCTGGGCTCGGAATTGGCCCTCGATCTGTTTGAGGGAGAAAACCCGGTCGGTTTGAGCCTGCGCATCGAGGCCCAACCGTTTCAGGTGGTCGGCGTTTTGAAAGAGTTTGGCGGCTTTGGTCGCAACAACCCCGACGAGAATGCCTACGTCCCCATCGGTATTGCCCAGGGCCGTTTGTTCAATGCGCCGCGCTACCGGGGCGAATATACCGTCTCCAGCATCAGTGTCAAGGCCGCCGGCATTATGCAAGTCGAGACGGCCGAACAACAAATCGAAACAAGCTTGCGTCTGCGTCACAACTTGAAATCCGACGCCGAAAATGATTTCAATATCTTCAATCAGGCTAACCTGTTGGAAACGGCCTCAGATATTACCCAGACCCTGACCATCTTCCTGGGTGCGATTGGCGCGGTCAGTCTGATCGTGGGCGGGATCGGCATCATGAACATCATGCTGGTATCTGTGACCGAGCGCACCCGTGAAATCGGCCTGCGTAAAGCCATCGGGGCACACGACGAGGATATTCTGCTGCAATTCTTGATCGAGGCCCTGGTTCTCTGTTTCTTTGGCGGCGTGATCGGGGTGGGCCTGGCCTTTGGGTTGCAATGGGTCTTTACCCAGATCCCCAGCTTTACCTTTAGAGTCGTGATCCAACCTGACTCGCTCATATTGGCCCTTGGCTTTAGCCTGATCAGCGGTTTGGTGTTCGGCATTTATCCGGCCATGCGCGCCACCCGTCTCGACCCAATCGAAGCACTACGTTCTGAATAGAAACATGACACTTGACACTTATTTTCCGAGGAGACATCGATGAACAATAAGAAACTGTGGATTATCTTGGTCGTCATTATCGCCCTGGCCGGGGCCGGGTTCTTTTTTCGAGACTCGCTGATGGCCTTGATCGGAGGCGAGGATAGCCAGGCCAGCGCTCAAGGTAATCGGCCCAACCAGGCGGTGCAAACCGTCAATATCCGTCCCGCGACCGACGCGTTTCAAGTGAGTGCGGCCGGAAACCTGGCGCTGGCTAATCAGTACAAGGGTGTCTTAAAGGTTGAGGGTATTATCACCGACATCGCCGTTGAGCCGGGTGATACTGTGACCGCCGGCGATCTGCTGGTTGTTTTGGATACGTCTGATCTGGAACGAGCGGTCCAGCGAGCTGAATTGGCCCTGGCTGTCAGCCAAAATCAACTCGAACAACTCCACGAGCCTGCCCCTAAGGCTGACGTTGATGCCGCCTGGGCCAGTCTGGCATCGGCCAAGGAGAGTCTGACCGAGCTTCAGGCCGGGCCCAGTCTGGCGGAACTGGAAGCAGCTCAGGCCGGGTTGCTGGCAGCTCAGGATAGTTATACGGAACTGCTCGGCGGCCTCAGCGAACCGGAACTGACCCAATTGAGCGCTGACTTGCATAAAGCCTTTATCACGCTCCAGCAGGCCCAGGATGCTTACAATCAGGTCGCTTACCGGGATGACGTCGGCGCCTCGCAGCAAGCGCTCGATTTGCAAACAGCAACCATCGACTACGACACCACCAAAGCGGCCTTCGACATTGCCACCGAGTCGGCTTCGGCCGCCGAGGTCCAGACAGCGATCAAGGGCATTAAGGATGCCCAGGTGCAGCTAGAGGCTTTGCAAACCACCAAGGCTGAGCTGGCCTCCGCCCAGGCCCAGGTAGCCAGCGCCGAGGCGTCGCTCGCCGACTTGCTCAACGGCCCCAGTGAGGGCGAGCTGCGGGCGTCGGAATTGGCCATTGAGGAGTCCCAGTTGAATCTGGACGAAGCCAAGGCTAACCTGGATCAGGCTGAACTCCGGGCCAAAATCGATGGAACCGTTTTGACGGTTGATGTCGAAGTCGGCCAGCGCGCCACCGAGGAACTGAGCGCCCTCACTTACGCCGACCTGACCGAGATGGAACTGCCGGTCCACGTGGCCGAGGTCGATATTGGCAAGGTCGAGGTGGGCCAGTCGGTCAACCTGGCGGTCGATGCTCTGCCGGATCAGACCTTTAAGGGCGAGGTCAGCCGGATCACGCCGATCAGTGAAGCCGAAAGCGGCGTGGTTAATTATGAAGTAACCATCCAGTTGATCGATTTGGAGTTAGAAGATGGCGTGCTGCCCGGTATGACCGCGGTAGCGACGATTCTGGGCGAGGGTGCAGCCAATGCCTGGCTCGTACCAACCAGTGCCCTGGTTGAGTTCGAAGGCGAAATCTCGGTCCTGGTAATGCGCGATGGACGGGAACAGCGGGTGACTGTTATCCCCGGTTCAACCCAGGGTGAGTGGACGATCGTTCAATCTGATGAGCTGCAGGCCGGTGATAAGGTGGCCGGAGAAGTCACCTCGTTCATTGATCAGGAAGGTGGCTTCGGTGGTCCAGGCGGGGGTTTCCTGGGCGGTGGTCGCCCGCGCTAATGTAGCCTTTTTGTTCCATTTTGTAACGAGGAAGTAATCACATGAGTAAATTAATCTTATCCGGGTTAAAAGTCTATCAATTCTGGGGAGCCGGCCTGATCGTTCTATTGCTGGCAGGGTTGGTGTTTGTTCCTGGTACGGCGGCTCAAGAAGAGGCGGGCCCTCTATTGACCGTCGTGGCGCCGGCGATCAACGTGCGAGGAGGCCCCAGCGGGGTCTATGCCCCCTATGGATTTTTGTTGCAAGGCGAACAGGTCGCCGTCATCGGTTATGATGCCGCCAACTGGTGGCATATTCAGCGGCTCGATGGCACGACCGGTTGGGTCAACGCCAGCCCGGTCTATGTGTCGGTGAATGCTCAGGCAGCCGCCTTCAAGACGGCCGCCCCCAATCCGAATCCGGTGGTGGCAGCTCCCGCTGCGCCGACCGCAGCCACCGGCATCCTTGTGTTCCAGACCGCCACGGGCGGTCCTATCTATGCCATTAACCCTGACGGTACAAACCTGCGCTACCTGACGACAGGGCTCGATCCGGTTCTTTCGCCCGATGGACAGCAGGTGGTGTTTGCCCGTTGGGAAACCAGTCAGGATGGCGCGCTGGGCAATCTGTGGCTCATCAATGTGGATGGCACCGGCGAGCGGGTCCTGATGGATAACGTACACAACCCACGTACCCCGGTCTGGTCGCCGGATGGCAGCCAAATCGTCATCAGCATGCAGTCTGGCGGCCGGCCAGACTTTATCTATACCTGTACCGGCTCAAGACCGCCCCGAGATGCCAGAGATGTCAAAGTGCTGCTGCGTGGCCCCGGCGACATCGAGTTTTGTTATACGCTCTTGCCGGACCCGCACTGGATGCTGCGCCAGGTGAATGTGGCCACGGGCGTATACGAAGACTTACCTAGCGATACATATACGTTTTCCCCGGCCTGGTCGCCAATTGAAACCAATCGCCTGGTCTACAATGGCGATGCCGGCCTGATGAATCTGAACCTCGCCGACCAGACTCGCTGGCCTCTAACCGATGATGTCAACGATCACTCGCCGGTTTTCTCACCGGATGGGAGTAAAATCGCCCTCACCTATGGCCAGGATGACCACTGGGAAGTTCACGTCATGAACGCCGATGGCAGCGGGCGTTTCCGGCTAACCCAAACCTCGTATCTGACCCTGGTCCAGCAGCAGCTAAGTGGTCAACTGCCCCACTCCTTCAATAACGCTTCCCCCACCTGGTCCCCCGACGGGTCCCAAATCGCTTTTCTGACCGACCGCACCGGCCAGTGGGAGATCTGGATCATGAACGCTGATGGCAGCAACCAGCGGCCCATGTTCCCCGCCGGAACGCTGGTCAATATTCCACTGCAATACAACGGGGTGGATGAGCAAGCCCTCTCCTGGCGGTAACCTGCCCGAATATACTCAGTAGTAGATCCAAATTTTGCAAACCTCACGGATATGACCCCCCTCAATCCCCCTTTGAAGGGGGAAGTTCAGTCCTCCCCCTCAAAAGGGGGAGTTAGAGGGAGTAAATTTGGCTGTACTGATACTGGAAAAAAAGACCCGCAGGGTTTCTAAAAACCCTACGGGTCTGGGATAGCGCACTTAATGAGGGGGAAAACTTCATTCGGTTACGGCCACGGTCTGGGCATTTCGGCGCTGCTTGACCTTGTAGCGAGTATTCGAAATGGCCCGGCGCAGCGCCGGCCAGCGAATGAGAAGCAGGAGCAAAACGGCGGCGCCGTAAGCCAGAGGTTCACGAACGTCCGATTTAACCAGCCAGACAAAGTGAATGACGGCCAGAATCCCAACCAGGTAGACCAGACGATGCAGCCGCTTCCAGTTTTTGCCCAGCCGCTTCATCCAGCCCTGGGTCGAGGTAAGAGCCAGCGGGATCAACAGGATGAAGGCGGTCAACCCGACCAGCGCGTAGCGTTTCTCCAAAAGGCCCTCTTGCAGGAATTTCAGATTGAGACCGTAATCGATCCAGACGAAGATCAAGAAGTGCAAACTGACGTAGAGAAAGGCGTACAGCCCCAACGGCTTGCGCAGTGGCAGCAGTTTCTTCAGGCCAAACACAATGTTCAGCGGCGTGATAGCCAACGAGAGCGTCAGCAGAATCAGGGCCGTCTTACCGGTTCGAAAGGTGGCTTCCTGAATGGGGTTAACCGTCAACTGGTTTTGTGAATAGTCCCAAATCAACAGCACCAGCGGAATCAACGCGCCGATGTGAGTCGCCAGCCAGAGCCAATTTGCTTTGAGATAGGTTATTGGGGCTTGGCGCTTTAATACCATACCCGTAGATCCAATCCATCATACAGATGGGCTACTTCTTGGCCATAGCCGTTGAACGGCAGGGTTTCACGCCGGCCCAGTTCGCCAATGCGACGCTCGCTGGACTGGGACCAGCGGGGATGGGGCACGTCCGGATTGACGTTGGCATAGAAGCCGTATTCACTGGGAGCCGATGCCATCCATAGAGAATTCGGCATAGTGTCCACCAGGTCAATTTTTACAATCGCTTTGATGCTCTTAAAGCCATATTTCCAGGGCACGACCAGACGAACCGGAGCGCCATCCTGGGGCGGTAACGCTTTGCCGTAAAGACCGGTCGCCAGAATCGTCAAATCATTCATGGCCTCATCGACCCGCAGACCCTCGACATAGGGCCAGGGAAACCAACCACTCTGCTGCCCCGGCATTTGCTCCGGATCGAGAAGCGTCTCAAAACGGACAAATTTGGCCTCAGACGTTGGCTCAACCTCTTCCAGAATTTTGCTCAACGGGAACCCGTTCCAGGGAATAACCATCGACCAGCCCTCTACACAGCGCAGCCGATAGATCCGCTCTTCCTGGGTGAATTTCATCAAATCGTCAAGATCATAGGTCTTGGGGTTGTTGACCAGGCCGCCCACCTCGACTGCCCAGGGGGAGGAGACAAAGCCCGCGGCCAGGCGGGCCACCGATTCTTTGGTGGTCGTGAATTCGTAATAGTTGTTGAAGTTGGTGATAGCGGCGTATGTGGTCAGCGAGTCGCCCAATTCATCCATGTTCTTGCTGACGG
>Ga0302046_10002139_pt1 | contig 18510 bp, 15 predicted proteins | sample RVTome_11_FD_200261 | JGI IMG/M metagenome (GOLD analysis project Ga0302046, IMG submission 200261) | Soil microbial communities from uranium-contaminated site in the Upper Colorado River Basin, Wyoming, United States - RVT147D111 (version 2) ...
CCATCATGGCCACCCGGTCCAACCACCGGGACCAAAAGGCCGAATACATGACCGCCCGCCAACACCGCAAAACGACCTTGCAATCCGGGAAGGGTCCATACATGACGCCTCAAATTGATCGAATTGTGCCCTAGGGGGGAGGGACCGAGCGATGGCGGAACGACCGATCATCGTCGCCGGCGGCGGCATCGGCGGGTTCGCGGCGGCGCTTGCGCTGAGCCGCAAGGGCCGCGCGGTGACGCTGCTGGAGCAGGCGCCCGATTTCGGCGAGGTCGGCGCGGGGATCCAGATCGGGCCCAACGCCTTCAAGATGTTCGAGGTGCTGGGGCTGACCGGGGCGATCCTCGACGTGGCGGTGCTGCCCGGGTTCCTGGTGATGCGCGACGGGCTGACGGGCGCCGAGATCGTGCGCATGCCGGTGGGCTCGCGGGCCTTCCGCGCGCGCTACGGCTATCCCTACGGGGTGATCTACCGGCCCGACCTGCACAACGCCTTCATCGACGCCTGCACGGCCGAGCCGCTGGTGACGACGCACACGAGCGTGACGGTCACCGGCTTCGAGGATGCCGGCGAGGGCGTGCGCGTCTTCACCGAAGGCGGCGCGACCTACCAGGGCGCGGCGCTGATCGGCGCCGACGGGTTGTGGTCGAAGGTGCGCGAGACGATCGTCGGCGACGGCGCGCCGCGGGTCTCCGGCCACATCGCCTACCGCGCGGTGCTGAAGACCGCGGAGGTGCCCGAGCATATCCGCCAGGACAACGTGGTGCTCTGGGCGGGGCCGAAGACGCATCTCGTCCACTACCCGCTCCACCGCGGCGACATCTACAACCTGGCCGCGGTCTTCCACAGCGACCGCTACGAGGAGGGCTGGGACAGCTACGGCGATCCCGAGGAGCTGCGGAAGCGCTTTTCGGGCGAGCACGCGGACGTGCTGACCATGCTGGAGAAGATCGAGAGCTGGCGCATGTGGGTGCTCTGCGACCGCGAGCCGGTCCGCGACTGGAGCCGCGGCCGCGTCACCCTGCTGGGCGACGCGGCGCATCCGATGCTGCAATACCTGGCGCAGGGCGCGTGCATGGCGATCGAGGACGGGGTCTGCCTCGCCGCGCGGGTCGAAGCCAACGGCGAGGACTTCGAGGCGGCGTTCGAGGAGTACCAGGGCCTGCGCTACCTGCGCACGGCGCGGGTGCAGCTGACGGCGCGGATGTTCGGCGACATCTATCACGCCGCCGGCGCCACCGCCGATCTGCGTAACGCCATGCTCGGCGCCATCGATCCGACCAAGCCCGGCGAGGGCATGGCCTGGCTCTACGAGGGGCTCGACGCGACCGGCGCCCAGCAGATGAAGGCCGGGGCATGAGCGAGACCGGGGAGATCGGCACGATCGGCACGATCGCCGGGGCCGGTGCGGTCTTCGGCGAGATCACCGAGATGCCGGGGCACCTGCTGCGGCGCTGCCAGCAGATCGCGGTCTCGATCTTCATGCAGGAGTGCCGCGGCTTCGCGCTGACGCCGCTGCAATACGTGGTGCTGAGCGCGCTCGGCCACCACGGCGAGCTCGACCAGAACCGGCTGGGCGGGCTGACCGCGCTCGACCGCACGACCATCGGCACGGTGATCACCAAGCTCGAGGCGCGCGGCCTGGCGGCGCGGCGGCGCTCGACCGCGGATCGCCGCTTCAACGCCATCACCTGCACGGATGCGGGCCGCGCGCTCCTGGAAGACGTGCGGCCGGCGGTCGAGGCCGCCCAGGCGCGCATCCTGGCCCCGCTCGAACCACAAGAGCAGGCGCGCTTCCTCGGCTTCCTGATGCGCGTGGCGGAGGGCAACAACGCGGAGAGCCGGGCGCCGCTCAGGGGGTGAGGGCGACGGTCTATCGGGAGAACGTGGAATTCCCTCCCGTAGGGGGAGGGGATTGTCGGGTAGGGGACCGAAGGCCGAAGGAAATTGCGCCTTGGGGCGCCGCGGGCTCAGAAAATTCCCCGAAACCGTCTCCCGCCCCGCGGAATACGTCGGGGCCGGTCCGTCTGACCTAAGCGATCCGGCCGCACGGATTTTCTGAGCGGTCGCCGTGGGGGCGGCGCCGTCGGGCGGCCGGGCACTCCGCAACCAAGGCCGCGCCGACCAACGGCGCCGCCGCACATGAGGGAGCCACGCATGTTATCTGCATCGTGTCCCGGGGTCAGAGCCATCCCCACGCACCGATCATCCTTCCGAACCGCCGATCCGCTTTTCCGCCTCGCCCTCTCCTTCCTCGTCTTCGCGCTCGCGCTGGTCGCGGCCGCGTCCCGGCCCTTCGCCGACGGGCGCACGATGAGCCTCTCCGAGGCCGAGAGCGGGACGCTGCTGATCAAGACCGAGACGCCCGGCCGCTACCTGGCCGCGCCGACGGTCAAGACCGACGTGCGCATGGAGGTGAGCGGCCTGGTCGCGCGGGTCACGGTGAGCCAGCAGTTCACCAACCCCTCGAAGAAATGGATCGAGGGCGTCTACGTCTTCCCGCTGCCCGAGAACGCCGCCGTCGACCGGCTGCGCCTGCGCATCGGCGACCGCTTCATCGAGGGCAAGGTGCAGGAGCGCGAGGCCGCGCGGAAGATCTACCTGGAAGCGCTCAAGGCCGGCAAGAAGGCCGCGCTCACCGAGCAGGAGCGGCCCAACATCTTCACCAACTCGGTCGCCAATATCGGGCCGGGTGAGACGGTGCTGGTGCAGATCGAATACCAGCAGACGCTGCGCTACGACCGCGGCGCCTTCGCGCTGCGCTTCCCGATGGTGGTGGGCCCGCGCTACATCCCCTCCGGCGAGCGCGTCGTTGCCTTCTCCGGCAGCGGCTGGGGCGCCAACACCACGCGCGTGCCCGACGCCGAGCGCATCACCCCGCCGGTCCGCCATCCCAGGCACGGCAAGGTGAACCCGGTCTCGCTGCACGTCACCTTGAAGCCGGGCTTCCCGCTCGAGTGGATCAAGAGCGCGACGCACAAGATCAAGGTCAGTGACAACGAGGACGGCGGCAAGACGATCGTCTTCGATGAGACGGCGGTGTTCGCCGAGAAGGACCTCGTCATCTCCTGGCTGCCCAAGACCGGCAGCGCGCCGGGGGCGGGGCTGTTCACCGAGACCGTCGGCGGCAAGACCTATGCGCTGCTGATGGTGATGCCGCCCAACGCCAAGGCGGGCGACCTCGCCGCGATCAAGCGCCTGCCGCGCGAGGTGGTCTTCGTGATCGACACCTCGGGCTCGATGTCGGGCACCTCGATCGTGCAGGCGCGGGCGGCGCTGCTGCTGGCGCTCGAGCGCCTCAAGCCCGGCGACACGTTCAATGTGACCGAGTTCAACAGCAAGGCCTATTCGCTCTTCGCCGACGCGCAGTATGCGAGCCCCGCCGCGATCGCGCGGGCCAAGGCCTATGTGCGGGCCTTGAAGGCGCGCGGCGGCACCGAGATGCTGAAGGCGCTCGGGATGGCGCTCGACGGGCGGAAGAACGGCAACCGTTTGCGCCAGGTGATCTTCCTGACCGACGGCTCGGTCGGCAACGAGGCCCAGCTCTTCCGCTTCATCAAGGCTAACCTCGGCGACACGCGGCTCTTCACCGTCGGCATCGGCTCCGCACCCAACAGCCACTTCATGACCAAGGCGGCGCAGTACGGCCGCGGCACCTTCACCTACGTCAGCCGGGTGGCGGACGTGCAGGAGAAGATGACCGCGCTGTTCCGCAAGATCGAGGAGCCGGTGCTAACGGATATAAGAGTGACGTTTGCGAAGGAAGCCGGCGCCGAGGCCTGGCCGCGCAAGGTCGCCGACCTCTATCGCGGCGAGCCGGTGATCGTCGCCGTCGAGCTCGCGAAGCCCGCCGGCACGGTGACGATCGAGGGCCGCTTCGCGGGCAAGCCCTGGACGCTCGCGCTGCCGCTGTCCGGCGGCCAGGCGGGCAAGGGCATGGGCACGCTGTGGGCGCGGGCCAAGATCGCCGCGCTGATGGACACGCTGCACGAGGGCGCCGACCGCACCGAGGTGCGCGGCCAGGTGCTCGCGGTGGCGCTCAAGCACCACCTGGTCAGCAAGTTCAGCAGCCTCGTCGCGGTCGACGTGACGCCGGCGCGGCCCTCGGCCGAGGGCGTCGGCACGCAGGCGGTGGCGGTGAACCTGCCGGCCGGCTGGAACTTCGAGAGCGTCTTCGGCAGGCAGACCGGCCAGCGCCAGGGCAAGGACGGCGACCGCCGCGCCGATCGGGCGGTGACGCCGAGCGTGATCGGCGGCGAGCGCGACAAGGAGGCGGTCAAGGCCCAGCTCGGCAACCGGTCCTCCTCCGTGATGCGCTTCTCGGTCGTCAAGCAGCGCGCCCGGGGCGGCGCCATTGCCAGCCTGCCGAAGCCCGCCGCCCCATCGGATTTCGGGCCGGCGCGGATGCCGGCTCCGACGACCGGCGCCGCGAAGAAGCCGGCGCCCTCCAAGACGGGGACCGCGCGCGCGCACCTCGCCCAGGAGGCCGGGCGCACCGGCGGCAAGGCCAAGGCCGACGCGACGGCGCCGGTCGAGGCCAGGGCCGAGACCGAGGCGAAGCCCGGCGGCACGTCCGGCGCCGGGCCCGCGCTGAAGGCGCCGGCGCAGCTGGCCGACGCCGCGGCGGCGCTGATGCGCTCGGAGGCCGCGCGCAAGCGGGCCGGGCGGGCGGCCGCGGCGGGCGACCGGCGCGACCTCCTGGTGGCGCTGGCACTTCTCGCCCTGCTGCTGGGCGGCGTGATGGTCTGGCTGCGGCGGAACCGGATCGCCTGATCCCTCCACTCCCCGCCCGAGGCCAGCCCCGTGGCCGGTTCCGCCGCTCGACCCCCTCCCCCGAGCGGCGGGCCGGCCACGGATTTTTTTTGGGCACATCCTTGAGTGTCACCCCGGCCGGAGCAAAGCGGAGAGCCGGGGTCCATCGGGCATCGAAGGACAGCAGGACCGTCCCTCGCCCCGAACCACCAATGGGCCCCGGATCAGCGAAGCAGCACTCACGTGCTGCATCGCATCCGGGGTGACGGTGAAGGTGGGCCGGGGTGACAGTGAGGAGCGTTACTGACAATCGGTGTCAGGAGCAGCCGGCCGCCCCATTGGATTTCGGGCCGGCGCGGCGCATATTCCTGGGGACCATGGCGCGCGCATCCTCCGTCATCGAGACCCCGTTTCCCTCGCCCGAGGCCGTCAAGGCGCGGCAGCTCGAAGGCAAGGGGATCGCCTTCGAGCTGGTCTCGGACTTCGACCCGGCGGGCGACCAGCCGGAGGCGATCGAGGAGCTGACCAAGGGGCTGCTCGCGGGCGAGCGCGACCAGGTGCTGCTCGGCGTCACCGGCTCGGGCAAGACCTTCACCATGGCGCACACCATCGCGCGGCTGCAGCGCCCGACCATCATCCTCGCCCCGAACAAGACGCTGGCGGCCCAGCTCTACGGCGAGATGCGCTCGTTCTTCCCGTCGAACGCGGTGGAGTATTTCGTCTCCTACTACGACTACTACCAGCCCGAGGCATACGTGCCGCGCACCGACACCTATATCGAGAAGGAATCGAACATCAACGAGCAGATCGACCGCATGCGCCACTCGGCGACGCGCTCGCTGCTCGAGCGCGACGACGTGGTGATCGTCGCCTCGGTCTCGTGCATCTACGGCATCGGCGCGGTGGAGACGTACCAAGAGATGGCGCTGCCGCTGAAGACCGGGCAGACCATGGACCGCACCAAGCTGCTGCGGAAATTCGTCGAGCTGCACTACAAGCGCAACGACGCCGATTTCCACCGCGGCACCTTCCGGGCGCGCGGCGACACGATCGAGCTCTTCCCGGCGCACCTGGAAGACCGGGCCTGGCGGCTCTCGCTCTTCGGCGACGAGATCGAGAGCATCGTCGAGTTCGACCCGCTCACGGGCGAGAAGGGCGGGGCGCTGGCGGCGATCAAGGTCTACGCCAACTCGCACTACGTGACGCCCAAGCCGACGCTGCTGCAGGCGGCCAAGCAGATCAAGGCGGACCTCAAGGTCCGGCTCGACGAGCTGCACCGGGAGAACAAGCTGCTCGAGGCCCAGCGGCTGGAGCAGCGCACGCTCTACGACCTGGAGATGATCGAGGCGACGGGATCGTGCGCCGGCATCGAGAACTACTCGCGCTACCTGACCGGCCGGGCGCCGGGCGAGCCGCCGCCGACCTTGTTCGAGTACCTGCCGGAGAACGCGCTCTTCTTCGTCGACGAGAGCCACATCGCCGTGCCGCAGCTGAACGGCATGTACAAGGGCGACTACAGCCGCAAGTCCACGCTCGCCGAGTTCGGGTTCCGTTTGCCCTCGTGCATCGACAACCGGCCGCTCAAATTCGAGGAATGGGAGAAGATGCGCCCGCAGACGGTCTACGTCTCGGCGACACCGGCGCCCTGGGAGCTGGCGAAGACCGGCGGCGTCTTCACCGAGCAGGTGGTGCGGCCGACCGGCCTCATCGACCCGCCGGTGATCCTGCGCCCCGCCGAGACCCAGGTCGACGACCTGCTCGCCGAGTGCCGCGAGACCGTCGCCAGGGGCCAGCGGGTTCTTGTCACGACATTGACCAAGCGCATGGCCGAAGACCTCACCGAATACATGGACGAGCTCGGCCTCAAGGTCCGCTACATGCATTCCGACGTGGATACATTGGAGCGCATCGAGATCATCCGCGACCTGCGGCTCGGCGTCTTCGACATCCTGGTCGGCATCAACCTGCTGCGCGAGGGGCTCGACATCCCCGAATGCACCCTCGTCGCCATCCTCGACGCCGACAAGGAGGGCTATCTGCGCTCCAAGACCTCGCTGGTGCAGACGATCGGCCGGGCGGCGCGCAACATCGAGGGAAGGGCGATCCTCTACTCCGACCACATGACCGAGGCGCTCGAATACGCGATCGAGGAGACCGCGCGCCGGCGCGAGAAGCAGGAGGCCTACAACGCCGAGCACGGCATCACGCCGGAGAGCATCAAGAAGGGCATCGCCGACATCCTCGATTCGGTCTACGAGCGCGGCGACCACGTGACCGTGGCGACCGGCGACGAGGCGCACGCGCATATGATCGGCCACAACCTCCATACCTATATCGAGGACCTCGAAGGCCGCATGAAGGAGCACGCCGCCAACCTGGAGTTCGAGGAGGCGGCGCGGCTGCGCGACGAGATCAAGCGGCTGGAGGCCCAGGATTTGGGCATGCCGGCCGAGGCTTCGCTCAAGCAGAAGGTCGAGCGGGCGCACGCGCTGTCGAAGCGCGGCCGCGGCGGCAGAGGTGGCGGGGGCGGCCGGCCGACCGGGCGGCGGACGCGGCGGTAGGGGCGAGTTTCAAACCCGCCTGCCTTTCACCACAGAGGCACAGAGAAAGTCAATGGCCGTGCGCTGCCGCGCGCGATGTCCTCCGTGCCTCTGTGCCTCTGTGTCTCTGTGGTTCACTTTCCTTCCGGCGGTTCGGGCGAGTTTCAAACCCGCCCGCCGGCGCCGGAAGCTAAGTGAACCACAAGAGACACGGAGGCACGGAGGACAGCTTCGTTGACGCCTCCGTCTCGTCATTCCCGCGCAAGCGGTGATCCATATCCCGGCAGGCATGGAGTCCCGCTTGCGCGGGTATGATCGGGGTGGCGGGAAGCGAATTCTCTGTGCCTCCGTGTCTCTTGTATTTTTCTGTATTTTTCCTGGGCCGTGCGGTTCGGGCGGGTTTGAAACCCGCCCCTACGAATAGTCGCTTGGTCGACCGAGGCTCCGCCCTCTTGCTTGCGCCAGTGCGCTCCCCTAACCATGCGCCCCATGGAAAGCGGTATCGTCTCCTGGTACAGCGCCGCGAAGCGCTTCGGCTTCATCACGCCCGAGGGCGGCGGCAAGGACGTCGTGGTCCATGCCGAGGCGCTGGAGGCGGCGGGGATCGGCCCCCTGGAGCCCGGCATGGCGGTGCGCTTTTCCACCGAGCCCTACCGCAACGCCCGCAAGGTCGCCGCCATCGAGCGTGACCCGACCTGACCCGCCTGGGCGCGCCTGGCCGGCGGCGCACGGGGAGTTGATGCACTCGCGGCTTGCGGCGAGGCGCGCTCTGGCCATATCGTGGGGCAGGGTGGAACGGCACAGGGAGTGCGACGATGGCAAATACAGCGGAAAAATCCGCGAATGCCGGCAAGGTCGTGAAGTCGGACGAGGACTGGCGCAAGCAGCTCTCGCCCGAGGAATACCGCGTGACCCGGAAGGCCGGCACCGAGCGCGCCTTCACCGGCCGCTACTGGGACGAGAAGGCCAAGGGCACCTACACCTGCATCTGCTGCGGCGCGCCGCTGTTCTCCAGCGAGACCAAGTACGAGAGCGGCACCGGCTGGCCGAGCTTCCACGCCCCGATCGACGAGAGCGCGATCGCCGTCAAGGAGGACCGCTCGCTCTTCATGCGGCGCACCGAAGTGGTCTGCGCGCGCTGCGACGCGCATCTCGGGCACGTCTTCCCCGACGGCCCGCCGCCGACCGGCCAGCGCTATTGCCTGAACTCGGTCTCGCTCGACCTGAAGAAGGACTAGCGTCCCTTCTCTCTTCGAACAGGCGACTGCATCCCCTCCCCCCGCAGGGGCGAGGTCGGGTGGGGGGCGCCGCCGGCAGGCGGCGAGTATGTGCTTTTCGACCGTCCCGAAACTGGTCTTCAGGAGGGGCATACGTGATAGCCCCCTCCGTGACCCTCCTCCCCTTGGGGGCAGGGAACAGGCGGCGATGCGCGCCCGCGCGACCCGCAATTTTGCCGATTAACCTTAAACCAAAATTAACCCGCCGATCCCTATATTCGGCGCGCACGATAGGGGTGAACGGCGTCCAAGGCGTCGTTGCCGCCCCCGCGAATGCAAACGTTACCGAGGTCTCGCCAACACGGTGGGGAGTAGGCCTCGCCCGGCGATCCGGGGCTGGGGAACTGGCCTTAAGCGCCAGAAAGGAGAGTTGACTATGGCTGGGAGCACTACGGTCGTGGACCAGAATCGACGGCGGCCCGCCCAGTTTCTACACGGCTACGGCGAGTTCGTGGTCGGGGTCTTCTTGATCGGCCTGGCGGGAGGGCTCGGCGCCCTGCTGCTCTATCTCTGGCCCGCCTCGTCGCTCGAGGCCGGCAAGGTCGTGTGGACCGGGCTCAACGAGACCATCGCCCTGGCGATCGTGATGATCACCGGCGCGCTTGGCTCCTTCATTCACATCGCCACCTCCTTCTCCAGCTTCGTCGGCAACCGCCGGCTTTCGTCGAGCTGGGTCTGGTGGTTCCTCCTGCGCGCGCCGATGGGCGCGGCGCTGGCGCTGGTCGTCTATTTCATCCTGCGCAGCGGCTTCCTGCTCGACGGCGGCCTGGGCACCCAGCTCAGCCCCTTCGGCATCGCCGCCGTCGGCGCGGTGGTCGGGATCGCCTCCAAGCAGATCATCGACAAGCTGCGCAACGTGGCCGACGCCACCTTCAACACCTCCGAAGACGACATGCGGGTCGACAAGCTCTAGGACGCCCGTTTGTGAGTGCCAGGAGCCGCCCGGGACCTAATTCCGTCGAAATGGTCTCGGGCGGCTCTTTCTTTGCCGCCCGCCGGCGCGCCGCGACAGCCGACGACCGGGCGGGCCGCGGCGCCCCGAAGACGGCCGCGGGACCGCCGCCAGAGGATGCCAGCCGCGATGTCGTTCCTCATCAACGTCCTGGCCGCGCTGTTCAGCTTCGACATCGTCAAGCTGGGTCCCCGCCTCGACACGATGGAGGACCGCAAGGACCAGGTCCTGCTGGTGCTCTTCACCATGCTGGCGGACATCATCCGCTTCTGCCTGGTGACCGCGATCTTCGTGATGGCGTTGTTGTGAGGAAGGCGCTCCCTCGGTCGAAATGATGGGGTGGGTTCACCCCTCGCTGGCCGCTGGGCGACCGCGCGTAGGCTTCGCCCCGAAGACCCGCCATCTCCGTTTTCAGAGAATCGCAAGGCGGGCTCGGGTATGGTCGGGAACCATGCGCAGGACGATCGACATCGCCGGGCGGATCCTGGGCTTCGACCTGCTGCGGCTGCCGGGGCGGCTGGAGGGGGTGGAGAACCCCGACATGCGCGCGCTGGTGATCGTCTTCTCGATGCTCGCCGACGCCATGCGCTTCGTCGCCGTCACTTGCCTGTTCGCGCTGTTCCTGCTCTGAGGGCGTCGGCCGGCGGCAGCGGCAGGTCGGCGTCGGAGGCTGGCGGTCGGTCCGGGACGGCGGGCGCGGCCGGGGGCGGCGCGGCCGGCGCGGGGCTGGTCAGCGCCCGGTCGGAGGTCAACAGGAAGTCCCGGTCGGCGCGCAGCGCGTTCAGCGCCGCCTCGATGTCGCCCTCGCCGATGTCGTGCGACCGCAGCGCCGCGGCGCCCAGCACCAGGCTCGCCTCCAGCGTCTCGGGCACGGCGATGTCGGCGCCGAGGTCGAGCAGGTCGCGGGCGTGGTCGCTGTCGCGCGCGCGGGCGATGATCGGCAGCTCCGGCAGGCGGTGCTTCAGCATGGCCACGAGCTCGAGCGCCGCCCGCGCCTCGCCCATGGTGACGACCACGGCCGAGGCCCGGTCGACGCCGACGCTCCACAAGAGCTCGCGCTGGGCCGCCTGGCCGAAATAGACCGGCAGGCCGCGGGCGCGGCCGTCGCGCACGTTGGCGGCGTTGTTGTCGATGGCGACGTAGGGCAGGCGGCGGGCCTCGAGCAGGCGCGCGACGATGCGCCCGACCCGGCCGAAGCCGGCGATCACCACGTGGTGCGCGAGGTCGATATTGTCCTGCTCGAGCGCCGCCAGGCCCACCGGGGTGAAGCGCTCGAAGCGGTCGGAGAGCCACTTGCCGGCCATGGCGAGGAACGGCGTGGCGATCATCGAGAGGCTGATCACGACCAGGCAGACCTGCTTGACCGGCTCGGGGATCAAGCCGATCAGCGCGGCGCTGCCGATCAGGATGAAGCCGAACTCGCCGCCCTGGGCGAGGATCATGCCGATGCGCAGCGAGAGCAGGACCGGCTGGTGGATCAGCACCCGGCAGAGCAGAAAGAGGATGCCGGCCTTCAGTCCGATCAGCGCCAGCGTCAGCGAACCGACGAGCCACCAGTTGCGCGCCGCCGCGCCGAGGTCGACCTGCATGCCGATGGCCATGAAGAAGAGGCCCATGAGCAGGCCCTGGAAGGGCTTGATGTCGGCCTCGATCTGGTGGCGGAACTCGGTCTCGGCGAGCAGCAGCCCGGCCAGGAAGGCGCCGAGGGTGAGCGAGAGCCCGGCCTGCTCGGTCGCCCAGCCGGTGCCGAGCACGGCGAGCAGGGTGAGCGCGATGAAGATCTCGTGGCCGTGGTCGCGCGCCACGGTGCGGTAGATCGGCTGCAGCACGAGGCGCCCCGCCACCATGATCAGGGTCAGCGCCAGCGCCGCCTTGCCGACGGCGAGGCCGATCTGGGTCCAGTCGGGCTCGCGGGCCGCCCCGCCGAGGATCGGCACCACCGCCAGCAGCGGCACCACGGCGAGGTCCTGCAGCAGCAGCACGGAGAAGCCGACGCGGCCGAGCCTGGTCGCCACCTCGCCGCGCTCGGAGAGCAGCTGGAGCACGATCGCGGTCGACGAGAGCGCGAGGCCCGCGCCGATCACGAAGGCGGCCTTGGGCGTGGCGCCGAGCCCCCAGGCGGCGCCGGCGACGATGAGGCCGGTGATCAGGAACTGCGCCCCGCCGAGGCCGAAGACCTCCCAGCGCATCAGCTTCAGGCGCCGGAACGAGAGCTCCAGGCCGATCGTAAACAGCAGCATGACCACGCCGAGCTCGCCGATCACGCCGATGGTCTCGACGTCGGTGACCAGCGACAGCGCCGAGGGGCCGATGACCATGCCGGCGGCGAGGTAGCCCAGCATCGGGCTCACGCGCAGGCGCTGAAAGACCACGACGGCGACGATCGCCGCGGTCAGCAGCAGCACGATCTCGAAGAGGAAGCCGTGGTTTTCCATGCGCATCCGCGCGGGGCAGGGCGTGGGACGCTCCTATCTAGCACGAGCGCGCCCACGCGTCGGCTGCGCGATTGGGCGCGGACGGGAAAGCGGAGAGGGGGCGTGTGATCGCTTTACCCTCTCCCGCGTGCGGGAGCGGGGAGGTGCCGCCCGCCGTCTGGTTTTCACCGGACGCGTCACCACATGATACGCCATGCCGCCCGCGCCCGTCCGGGGTGGGGCGTCGTTTCGGCGCGCGACGCGCATTTCGGGGGCGAGCTGGTTTTTGATCGGGCCTGAATGATCCTCTTCCTGCAAGTGGCCGGCGGCCTGATCCTGCTCTATTTCGGCGGCGAGTACCTGGTCCGCGGCGCGGTGGCGCTGGCCGACCGGCTCGGCGTCTCGCATCTCCTGATCGGGCTCACCGTGGTCGCCGCGGGGACCTCGGCGCCGGAGCTCGTGGTCTGCCTGATCGCGGCGCTCGAGGACGAGCCCGGCATCGCGCTGGGCAACGTGGTCGGCTCGAACATCGCCAACATCCTGCTGATCATGGGCGTCACCGGCGTCATCCGCGCCGTGCCGGCGAGCCGGGCGGCGCTCTATCGCGACGGCATGGCCGCGGTCTTCGCCGCCGCGCTGTTCGCGGCGATGAGCATGAGCGGCACGGTCGGCCGCGCCGACGGCGTGCTGATGCTGGTCTGCCTGATCACCTACCTCGCCTACTGCTACCGCAGCGACCGGCGCAGCAAGGCCGCGCGGGCGACCATCGAGGCCGAGATCGAGGAGCTGGGCGGGAACGAGACGCGCTACTGGGTGATGCTGGCGAAGCTCGCCGGCGGGCTCGCCGGGGTGCTGATCGGCTCCGAGCTCCTGGTCGCCGGCGCGCGCGAGACCGCCCGCATCGCCGGCGTCGGCCCGGAGATCATCGGCCTCTCGATGGTGGCGATCGGCACCTCGCTGCCCGAGCTGGCGACCGGCATCGCGGCGGCGCGCCAGAAGCACACCGACCTCGCCCTCGGCAACATCCTCGGCAGCAACATCTTCAACGTGCTCGCCATCATGGGGGTGGTCGCGCTGGTGCGCCCGATGGCGGTGCCCGAGCGCATCCTCCGCTTCGACCTCTGGGCGATGGTCGGCGTGACCGTCGCCTTCATCGGCCTGACCATGGTGACGCGGCGGATCGGGCGCGGCATGGCCACCGCGTTCCTGGTGATCTACGTCGGCTACGTGATCGCGCTGTTTACCGGGATATCGGCGATCGGGCTGGCGCACACGGGGTAGGCTGCGGCCGTGCGGGTGGGGTCACCACAGGAGGCACGGAGACACGGAGGTGCCTCGCCTCGCACCGACTTCAGCGTCGATCCCGCGAAAGCGGGAATCCAGACCGACCGAGCAATGGCTCCCCACTTTCCTGCCTCCGCCGAAGCGAAGCTCCGGCTTGGCGCAGCCGGGCGCGGGGATGACGAGGTGGAGGGGACAGCACGACCCTCTCTGTGCCTCCGTGCCTCCTGTCGTTCAATTCAAGTTTCTGCGTGATGCGACGTCCGGGCGGCCTTGCGCGGCACTTGCACCGACCTGGGGCTTTGGCCATGCTCGCGCGCCATGGCCGAGAGCAGTCCCAAAACCGTCCTCGTCACCGGCGCGGCGCGGCGCATCGGGCGGGCGATCGCCGAGGCCCTGGCCGCCGACGGCTGGGCGGTGGCGCTGCACTACCACCGCTCCGCCGCGGAGGCCGAGGCGGCGGTCGCCGGAATCGTGAAGGCGGGCGGCACGGCGACGGCGGTCGCGGCCGACCTCGCCGACGGGGCGGCGGTGGAGGCGCTGGTGCCGGCGGCCGCGGCGGCGCTGGGTCCGCTGACGGCGCTGGTCAACAACGCCTCGGCCTTCGAGAAGGACGGCATCGAGACGCTCACCCGGGCCTCCTGGGACCAGCACATGGAGACCAACCTGTGGGCGCCGCTGGCGCTCACCAAGGCCTTCGCCGCGCAGCTTCCCAAGGGCGCCGCCGGCAACGTCATCAACCTGCTCGACCAGCGGGTGGTCAACCCGACGCCCTATTTCCTCTCCTACACGGTGAGCAAGTCGGCCCTGTGGACGCTGACCCGGAGTATGGCGCTGGCGCTGGCGCCGGAGATCCGGGTGAACGCGGTGGGGCCGGGGCCGACCCTGCCCTCGCCGCGCCAGAGCCAGGCCGAGTTCGACCGGCAGTGGGCGCGCATGCCGCTCGGCCGCGGCACCACGCCGGCAGAGATCGCCGAAGCGGTGCGCTACCTCCTGGGCGCGCCGGCGGTGACCGGGCAGATGCTGGCGCTCGACGGCGGCCAGCACCTCGGCTGGGCCCAGCCCGGCGGGGCGCCGGAGCCCGAATGAGCAGAGGATCGATGCCGCGATCGGATGCCTTTGTCCTTGATCGGCCGGGTGCGCCGCCTCATCTTCTGGCCTAGGCCCCATGCGCGCGGGACGCCCGATCCCGCCGCGCGACCCCGAGCGCCCAGACCCAAGCGAAAGCCAGTCCGCGATGAGCCCATCCGAGGTCCTGAAGCCGAAGCCGATCGCCGATGCCGGCGTGCGCCACGTCTTCGTGCGCGACTTCGTGCTGCCGGCGCAGATCGGCGTGCACGGCCACGAGAAGGGCAAGCGGCAGCGGGTGCGCGTCAACCTCGACCTCGCGGTGCTCGAGGGCGCGGCGCCGCCGCACGACCGGCTGGCCGAGGTGGTCTGCTACGAGGAGATCGTCGACGGGGTGCGCGACGTGGTCGCCGAGGGACACGTCAACCTGGTCGAGACGCTGGCCGAGCGGGTCGCCGCGGTCTGCCTCGCGGACCCGCGCGTGCGCGTCGCCCGGGTGCGAATCGAGAAGCTCGACGTCTTCGACGACGTCGGCTCGGTGGGCATCGAGATCGAGCGCCGCAACGCCTTCCACTAGAGCAGGTCGTGATTAGGTCGAATCACTTCCTGATTCGACCTAATCACGTGACCCTGCCCTATCATCAAATAGTTCGATCGGATTCACGCATTTGGGCCGGATCAGTTTTTGATCCGGCCCAAATGCGTGAATCCGATCTAGGAAATCGATCCGCCGATCGGACGGTCCGGCCGGACCCGAGATTAGTCGTTTGTGCACAAGTCGTTCGAGGGCATTTGCCCCAGTTTGGCCTCATTTCCAACGACTTAGTGTTAAGGATATGTTATCGCAAGGTTTTGTTATGTTCTATATGTTTCAATAACTTAGAGAAAACTGCCTAATTTTTAAGCAATCAATTGTATTCCTTGGTTTCGAGCGGTGGGATTGTCCGCGTCATGTCGTTTTACACACATTTATCCACAGAATCCGTGGATATTATTTTATGCATCGCCCGGACCTTGGGCGGCCTCGACGCGATCGGTTGACGCGACGCCGTCGTCCGCCAAGATAAGAGCCATGGCCGCGCCGCCGAGCCCGCAAGACACGACGCCGAAGCCGCCGAGACGCAGCGGTTCGAATTCTAATGAACCGAAGCGGGCGCCCTCGATCGTCGAGGGGCTGGCGACGCTGAAGGCCGCGGTCAGGACGCTGCCGACGGGCCCGGGCGTCTACCGCATGCTCGACGCCGCGGGCGAGGCGCTCTACGTCGGCAAGGCGCGCAACCTGAAGAAGCGCGTGACCAGCTACACCACGGCGGCGAAGCTGACCGAGCGGCTGGCGCGCATGGTGGCCGAGACGGTGTCGCTCGAGGTGGTGACGACGCGCAGCGAGGTCGAGGCGCTGCTGCTCGAGCAGAACATGATCAAGAAGCTGATGCCGCGCTTCAACGTGCTGCTGCGCGACGACAAGTCCTTCCCCTACATCCTCATCGCCGGCGACCACGCCACCGCCCAGATCACCAAGTACCGCGGCGCGCGCACCCGGCCGGGCGACTACTTCGGGCCCTTCGCCAGCGCCGGGGCGGTCAACCGGACGCTGCGCGCCCTGCAGCGGGCGTTCCTGTTGCGCTCGTGCTCGGACGGGGCCTTCGCGGCGCGGCGGCGGCCCTGCCTGCTCTACCAGATCAAGCGCTGCTGCGCGCCCTGCGTCGGCCGCATCGCGGCGCAGGAGTACGACGCCCTGGTCGAGCAGGCGCGCGCCTTCCTCAGCGGCCGCAGCCAGGAGATCCATAGAGACCTCGGCGAGGCCATGCAGGCGGCGAGCGACGCCCGGGAATACGAGAAGGCGGCGAACCTGCGCGACCGCATCCGCGCGCTCGCCGCGATCCAGGCCAAGCAGGACATCAACCTCGAGCACGGCATCGGCGACGCCGACGTGATCGCGGCGCATCTCTCCGGCGGCCAGGCCTGCGTGCAGGTCTTCTTCTTCCGGGCCGGGCGCAACTACGGCAACCGCGCCTACTTCCCGCGCCACGGCAAGAGGGATCCGGTCGCGGACATCCTCGGCGGCTTCGTCGGCCAGTTCTACACCGACAACCCGCCGCCCAGGCTGGTGCTGCTGAGCCACCGGATCGCCGAGACGGCGCTGGTCTCCGAAGCCTTGAGCCAGCGCGCCGAGGCCAAGGTCACGGTGATCGTGCCCCAGCGCGGCGACAAGAAGAAGCTGATCGACCACGCGCTGGCCAACGCCCGCGACGCCCACGCCCGCCGCCTGGCGGAGAGCGCCTCGCAGCGCCGGCTGCTCGAGGGCGTGGCCGAGACCTTCGGGCTCGACGGCGTGCCCGAGCGCATCGAGGTCTACGACAACAGCCATATCGCCGGCACCAACGCGGTGGGCGCCATGGTGGTCGCCGGGCCCGAGGGCTTCGTCAAGAACGCCTACCGCAAGTTCAACATCAAGGACGTGATGGAGAAGGCGGCGAACGACAAAGCGGAAATCCAGCCGCCCGGCCTGTCCGACCGGGCGCAGGCGGCCTATGACGCCGGCTCCGTCACCCCCGGCGACGACTACGCGATGATGCGCCAGGTGCTGAAGCGGCGCTTCGCGCGGGCGCTGAAGGAGGATCCCGAGCGCGAGGGCGGGGCCTGGCCTGATCTCGTGATGATCGACGGCGGGCCGGGGCAGCTCTCGGCGGCGCGGGCGGTGCTCGACGACCTCGGCGTCGACGACGTCGAGCTGGTGGCGATCGCCAAGGGCCCGGACCGCGACGCCGGGCGCGAGCGCTTCTTCCGCCCCGACCGCGCGCCGATCTCGCTCGAGGCCGACTCGCCGGTGCTCTACTTCCTGCAGCGCCTGCGCGACGAGGCGCACCGCTTCGCCATCGGCGCCCACCGGGCCAGGCGCTCGCGGGCGATCTCGCAGTCTCCGCTGGACGAGGTGCCGGGGATCGGGGCGCGGCGCAAGCGCGCGCTGCTGCTGCATTTCGGCTCGGCCAAGGCGGTGGCCAAGGCCGGGCTCGCCGACCTCGCGGCGGTCGACGGGATATCCGGCGCCGTCGCGCGCAGGATTTACGACCACTTCAACACGGAAGCTTAATCCGGCTGGCCTAGTATGCGGGGCCGAAAAGGCATGGAGCCGGTCGTGATTTGAGTGAATAACGTCTTGATCCGCTCAAATCACGTGAATCTGCTCTATCATGAGTGCGTTGGATCGGATTCACGCTTTCGGGCCGGATCGAAAAAATGATCCGGCCCGAAAGCGATCCGATCTAGGATCGGGGCCGCGCCCTCCGGCGGCATCCGATGCGACTGGCAATTGCGCCGGGGGGACGCGAGGACCGCCGATGCTCCTCAATCTGCCGAACCTGCTGACGCTGTCGCGGGTGGCCGTGATCCCGGTCTTCGTGGCGGCGTTCTTCCTGGAGGGCGCGCTCGCCAACTGGGTGGCGCTCGGCCTCTTCGTGGCGGCGGGGCTCACGGACTATTTCGACGGCTTCTTCGCCCGGCGGCGGGAACAGGCCTCCGACTTCGGGCGCTTCCTCGACCCGATCGCCGACAAGCTCCTGGTGGCGACGGCGCTGCTGATGCTGGCCGGCTTCGGGCGCATCGCCGGGCTGGCGCTGGTCGCGGCGGCGATCATCCTGCTGCGCGAGATCGTCATCTCGGGACTGCGCGAATACCTGGGCGGGCTCAAGATCGCGGTGCCGGTCTCCCGGCTCGCCAAGTGGAAGACGGCGGTGCAGATGGTGGCGATCGGCGTGCTGATCGTCGGCGCCGCGGGGCCGGCGGACTTCCCGACGGTGATCGTGGGCGAGGTGCTGCTCTGGCTCGCGGCGGCGCTGACCGTGGTGACCGGCTACGACTACATGCGCACGGGCCTGCGCCACATCCTCGGCCGCGACGACGAGGCCGCGGCGGGCGGGGCCGCGGAGTAGGGGGCGCGACACCGGGACTTGCATCCATCCTTCGAGGCTCGCTCCGCTCGCACCTCAGGATGAGCAGTGGTGGTGGCGGCTGTATTTGAGGGCGGATACTAAACTCTCAGCTCATCCTTCGAGGCTCGCTCCGCTCGCACCTCAGGATGAGCATTGGTGCTGGCGGCTGTATTTGAGGGCGGATACTAAACTCTCAGCCCATCCTTCGAGGCTCGCTCCGCTCGCACCTCAGGATGAGCATTGGTGCTGGCGGCTGTATTTGAGGGCGGATACTAAACTCTCAGCTCATCCTGAGGT
>Ga0302046_10002140_pt1 | contig 18504 bp, 16 predicted proteins | sample RVTome_11_FD_200261 | JGI IMG/M metagenome (GOLD analysis project Ga0302046, IMG submission 200261) | Soil microbial communities from uranium-contaminated site in the Upper Colorado River Basin, Wyoming, United States - RVT147D111 (version 2) ...
AGAACCAGCGGAGGGGGCGCCGTGCTCAGGCGCGGGCTTGAGAACCCTAGGTGCACTCGGGCTCCCCTCCGCGACCGCAGAGGTCATCTTACGACACTTCCGCGGGTCGCTCTTAATACAAGGTGCCCGCGAAGCGGGCCTCGAAGGACGCAACGCCCCCGATCCCAGCCGCCCTACCCCGCCACCTCCGCGCGGCCGTTGTTGAGCACGACGATGCCGCGCTCCAGCGCGGTGGCGCGGAAGGAGACGACGGCGCCGTCGCGCCACATCTCGGTGCGGATGGTCTCGCCGGGGAAGACCGGGGCGGAGAAGCGGAGGTCCATGGAGGTGAGCTTCGCCGGGTCGTAGCCGCACTGGGTCCTGAGGATCGCGTGGCCGGCGACGCCGTAGGTCGAGAGCCCGTGCAGGATCGGCCGCTCGAAGCCGGCGGCCTTGGCGACGGCGGGGCTGGCGTGGAGCGGGTTCAGATCGCCGGAGAGCCGGTAGATCAGCGCCGCCTGGGGCAGCGTCGGCAGGTCGCAGACCTCGTCCGGCGCGCGATCGGGGAGCGTGTGCGGCGCGGGCGCGGGACCGGACGGACCGCCGAAGCCGCCGTCGCCGCGCGCGAAGGCGGTCGCGGTCACGGTGGCGAGGTCCCGGCCGGTCGCCTGATCGACGATGGTGCGGCGCGTATAGATGAGCGCGCCTTTGTCGGCGCCCTTGTCGAGGATGTCGGTGACCTTGGTCGTCGCCACCACCGTGGCCGCGGCGGGCAGCGGCGCGTGGATGGTGAGCCCCTGCTCGCCGTGCAGGATCTTCACCCAGTCGATGCCGGTCCTGGGATCGCGGATCCAGAAGCCCGGATAGGCCAGCACCACCGCCATGGTCGGCAGCGCCGCGAGTTCGGGCTCCTCGAAGACGAAGCGGAGCTGGTCCTCGTCGAGCGGATCGCCGCCGAGGCCGACGCCGAGCGCGTAGAGGATGGTGTCGCGGAAATCATATGTGTGCTCGATCGGCTCGAAGGGCCAGTTGATGAGCGTGTCGGGGTCGAATGGCATGGGCGTGTCCCTAGAGCAGGTCGTGATCAGGTCGAATCACGTCTTGATCCGGCCCAAATGCGACCCGATCTAGATCGGGTCCCAGGTGAAGATGTCGGCGGTGCGGTCGAGCGGATAGAAGCCGGATTTGAGCGCCGGCAGGGCGTGGCCGAGCACGTTCTCCGGAGTCCAGCCCTCGCCCCGGTGGACCGAGCGCAGCGGCCGCGACTGGCCCATCAGGAAGATCTCGTTGTTGCGCACGGCGAAGATCTGCCCGGTCACCTCCGTCGCCGCGTCGGACACGAGGGCGACGGCGAGCGGCGCGATCTTGGCGGGGGTCATCGCCTTGATCTTCTCGACGCGCGCCTTCTCCTCGTCGGTTTCCGTCGGGATCGTGCCGATGAGGCGGCTCCAGGCGAAGGGCGCGATGGCGTTCGAGCGCACGTTGAAGCGCGCCATGTCGAGGGCGATAGACTTGGAGAGCCCGGCGATGCCGAGCTTGGCGGCGGCGTAGTTGGCCTGGCCGAAATTGCCGATGAGGCCCGAGGTCGAGGTCATGTGGAGGAGCGCGCCGCGCTCCTGGCCGCGGAAGATGGTGGCGGCGGCGCGGCTCACGTTGAAGCTCCCCTTGAGGTGCACCGCGATGACCGCGTCCCAGTCGTCCTCGGTCATCTTGTGGAAGATGACGTCGCGCAGGATGCCGGCGTTGTTGACCACGATGTCGAGCCCGCCGAGCGCCTCGTAGGCCTGGTCGACCATGTCGTGGGCCGCCTTGAAGCCGGCGACGCTGTCATAGTTGGCGACGGCGCTGCCGCCGGCCGCGGTGATCTCGTCGACCACGCTCTGCGCGGGGGTCGCGTCGCCGCCCTCGCCGGCGGCCGAGCCGCCGAGGTCGTTGACCAGCACCTTGGCGCCATGCGCCGCCATCAGGAGCGCGATGTCGCGCCCGACGCCGCGCCCGGCCCCGGTGACCAGCGCCACCTTGCCGTCGAGAAGCCTGTCCTCCGCCATCGCCTGCTCCCCCTGCCCGAAACGAGCGGAGGTTATCGCGCACCTGCCGGGCGAAGGCCAGCCGTGGAGGGCACAGCGAAGCCCAGTCAGCGAATGACTGTCGGAAATGAACTTGAACTCCCGTGCGCGGAGGTTCTAACGTCGCCCCAGGCGGATTGGGCGGAGGCTGGGCATGGCTACGGTCGGGATCGTTTTGGCTGTCATCGCCGCCGTGGCGTTGCTCGCCTGGCTGGCGATCAGCGCCCTGCCCGAGGAACGCAAGCGCCGCTTCGCCAAGGGCGCCAATCGGCTCTTCAACGGGGCCGAGGCGCGCGGCCTGTTCCCGCGCCAGCCGGCCTTCGTGCACGACTATCACCGCGACTATCCGGGGCTGAAGGCGCTCGAGGACGGGGCCGCGGCGGTGCGCGAGGAATGCCTGGAGTTGTTGGGGATCAAGGAGCGGCTGACCGATATCGAGGCGCTGGGCGGCAACTACACCACGGGCGGCATCCACGCCATCCGCTGGAAGAGCTTCATGTTCAAGTCGGGCGAGTTCATCGGGTCGAACTGCGCGTTGGCGCCGCGGACGACGGCGTTGCTGAAGGACATCCGCGGGCTCTACACCGCGTTCTTCTCGATCCTCGATCCGAACCAGTACATCACGCCGCACTTCGGATACTACAAAGGCTTCCTGCGCTACCACCTGGGCGTCCTGATCCCCGACAACAACGCCGGCAACAAGTGCTGGCTGCGCATCAACGCCGACCGCGAGGACAACCTGCGCCGCGACAGGTCCCTGATCGAGACGGGCGAGCGCTACTACTGGCGCGAGGGCGAGGGAGTGATCTTCGACGACACGTACCTGCACGACGCGTCGAACGAATCCGACGCGGTGCGGGTGGTGCTGTGGCTCGACATCCGGCGCAAGATGCCGTTCTACCTGAACTGGCTCAACGTCTTCTTCCTGTTCATCGCCCACCGCGACGGCTCGTTGCGCAAGATCCGCGAGACGGCCACCATCGCGCGGAGCTGAGCCGTCCGCGCCCGACGCCTCACGCGGGTCAAGTCGATAGACGCGTCCAAGGCTTCCAGAGCAGATTTACGTGATCAGGTCGAATCAAGAAGTGTTTCGGCCTGATCACGACCTGCTCTAGGCGATCTTGCCCTTGTAGTCGGCGTCGACCTTCATGATGTGGTCGGTCAGCCAGGTCTGGAGGTATCCGCGGATGGTCTCGGCGAGGTAGTACTCCGCGCCGGGATCGGCTCCGTAGATCGTGCGCACGCTGCGCAGCCACTCGATGAAGGCCTTGTGCGTTCGGCGGTGGGCCTCGAGGTCCGGGTAACCGGCCGCTTCCATCATCCGCTCCTCGCGGGTGAAATGGTCGTTGGCGTAGGCCGCGAGCTCGCCCAGCGCCCACTTCACGCTGCCGCCCTGGCGCTCGGTTGCGAGCACGCGGTTGATGATGTCGATCAGGGTCTTGTGGTCGTCGTCGAGCTGCGGCACGCCGACGCTGAGCCGATCGGTCCATTCGACCTGGATGAGAGCTTCGGTGGTCATCGTGCGCGCCTCCTCGCAATGACTGGGACCGAACGGCCCCGGGGGGTCGCCGGATGCGCCGCCCGACCGGGCGCCGCGCAGCCATCTCGATAGCCGGGATCGGGGGCGGCGCGCATTGATGCTGATCAACACCGAGCCGCGGCGGTTCCCATGGCCGGTGGCCCCCGGTTCACCCGGGAGGCGCATGGCGGGCGGATCGCCCGCACCTTAAGCTGCCGCACGATCGGCCGCGGCTCAGGTCGGATCGGAGGGGTCGGATTGCGCCGGCAGTGGCAGGCGTTAGAAGTCTTCGATGCCCGAGAGCGCCTTCATCGCATCGGCGTCGTGGATGAGGACGTGGCTGGAGTCGAGCAGCTCGATCGCGCCCGACTTCCTGAGCCGTGTGATCGTCCGGCTCACCGTCTCGATGGTGAGACCCAGGTAGTCGCCGATGTCCTGGCGCGACATCGGCAGGATGACCACGCTCGGGTCGGTCGGCGAGGCGGCGCGGCGGCGCATCATCAATATGAAGGTGGCGAGGCGCTCCTGCGCCGTCTTGCGGCCGAGCAGCAGCATCTGCTCCTGCGCCGAGGCGATCTCGTTCGAGGCATTGCTCAACAGACGATGCTCCAGCGCCGGGAACCGCGCCAGCAGCTCCTCGAACGCCAGGCGCGGGAACCTGCAGAGCTCCGCCGCCGTCACCGCTTCGGCGGAGAACGTATACTTGTTCAACAGCGCCAGGCCCAGGAAATCGCCGGGAAACAGGAACCCGGTGATCTGGGTCCGGCCGTCGATCATCAGCTTGACCAGCTTGACCACGCCGAGCTTCACGTTGAACAGCGATTCGGCCGGGTCGCCCTCGAAGATCACGCTCTGGCCGGGCGCGAAGCGGATGTCGGAGCGGATCGCCGCCATGGCCGGCAACTCGCCCGCACTGAGCGCGGCGCAGACCGTCTGCTCACGCGCGCTGCAGGCCGCGCAGTCGCCTCCGGGCCGCGGGACGGCCGGGGCCAATGTGTCGATCGCATCGTTTGCCGGGGGTTTTCCGGTCGTCGCCAACGCCGCCTCTCCCATGCGTGTCGACGGCAGGGTATCCCGCAGACCATGACGCATCAACCGTCCAAAACACCGGCCGAATGGACATTTAGAGGCGCCTCGGCGGTCAGGAGCGCCCGGCGAGGCTGCGGGCGCGGCGGGCTACTTTCTGGCGAGGCCGATCCTGGCGAGCAGGCTGTCGCGCTTTCGCTCGTCGCGCGGGCCCAGGCCCCAGGGCGCCGGCGCGGTGGCGACGATCTTGCGGAACAGGCCGTCGAAGGCGGCCTTGGGGTTGGCGCCGAAGATCGGGTCGTCGTTCCCGTCGAACGCCGCGTCGATCGCCGCCCAGTCCTCCGGGGTCAATTGCTTTCGAGCCGCCGGCAGAATCTCGGCTTCCTCGAGGTTCATATGCTCCCATTGAAAGGCGATGTAGTCCCGCGCCGCCGCGTCGAACCGCCTGCGATGCCGCGCGCCGTCGGCCTTCCAGGCGGCGAGCGCTTCGCTCAATTCGGCGGTCTTGCGCACGCCGGCGCCGTGCTGCGCCTGAAGCTCGCGGATGACGCCGGCGGCGGCTGGATCGCGATTGGCCAGCGCCGGGAACAGAAAATCTTCTTCCTTGGGATGATGGAACCTGTCGGAAAACTCGGCCAGATATCGAAGGATAAGCTCGAATAGATCGAAGGGCGGATCGAGCCTTTGGTCGCGAACTTCGTTCAGTATCTGTCCGAAACAATGGATCACCGCGCCGATCGCCCGATGCTCGTTGCGAATAATATCGTGCGCGCGGTGCCGGCTTCGAACGGCGTGCATTTGCCGTCCCTCCGATTGGATTGCGAGGTCGGATCGACCACCCAATCGAGGGACGTTAGCGCACTACCGCTCGGTCTTGCTTGATCGAAATCAAACCGGCGATGGCGCCTCGGCCGTTCGCCGGCTCCGGTTGCAGCAGCCCGCCGGCGGGGCGAACGGCCGTTGACATGGATCATACCCAGCCCGACCGGCATTCGTATCCTGCGCCGCGAAATCCAACGACGGGTGGCCCGCTTTGGGCTATATTCGGACGGCAGCAATGTGGCGCACGGCACAACGTCAGTCATGCACTCCCAACGCGGTGCCCGGGACAACCGTTGCGTTAGGCGCTGCATGGGTTTTCTGGTTTGTCCTTGCCGCCGCTGTCGCCATGGTCGCGAGCGGGCCCAGCGCCCGGGCGGCGGCGCTCGACGACTTCCTGGCCAAGCAGGCGGCGAAGACCTTCCATCCCGAGGCGACGGCCTTCGGCAAGCCGCGCGGCACGCCGCCGGTCGTCCCCTTGCTGGGCGGCGGCGCAAGGGTGGTCGGCCACGTCTTCCTGAACTCTGATTGGGTCAACGCCACCGGCTACTCCGGAAAGCCGATCGAGATCCTGATCGCGACCGACGCCAAGGGCGTCATCACCGGCCTCAGGATGGTCCGGCACGCCGAGCCGATCGTGCTGGTAGGCATCCCCGAGGCCAAGGTGCAGGCCTTCATCAGCGGCTATGTCGGCAAGGACGTCCACGCGCTGGCCCGCGCCACCGCCGGCGACAACCGCAGCGTCGACATCGTCAGCGGCGCCACGGTCACCATCATGGTGATCGACGACACGATCGTGCGTTCGGCGGTCAAGGTGGCGCGCATGCTCTCCGGCCGGGCCGACACGGCCGCCGCCGCGCCGCCGCTGCGCATCGACCCCGCCCGCACCGCCAAGCAGGACTGGCTGACGCTCTTTGGCGACGGCTCGGTGCGCCGCCTGCATCTAAAAGTGGCCGACGTAAACGAAGCCTACGTCAAGGCCGGCCATGCGAATGCCAAGGTGCCGCCGGACGAGGCCAAGCCGGAGGCGACCTTCATCGAGCTCTACGCGGCGCTGGTCTCGATCCCGTCGGTCGGGCGCAGCCTTCTCGGCGAGGCGGAGTACGCGAACCTGCGGAAGCGCCTGAAACCCGGCGAGCAGGCGATCCTGCTGGCGGGCAACGGGCTCTATTCCTTCAAGGGCTCGGGCTACGTGCGCGGCGGCATCTTCGACCGCATCCAGATCATCCAGCGCGACACAAGCGTCAGGTTTCGCGACAAGGCGCACAAGCGGCTGGCCGAGGTGTTGGCCGAAGGCGCGCCGCGCTTCCGCGAGGTCGCGCTCTTCCGGATCGGCGCGAACAGCGGTTTCCGCGCGGACCTGCCATGGCGCATCCAGCTCCTGGTGGCGCGCGAGGTGGCGCCGCTGGAAAAGGCGTTCCTCACCTTCGATCTCGGCTACACGCCGCCGCGCAAGTACTTCCTGGCGCCGCAACCGGTGAAGGCGGCGGCCCCGCCAACGCCCGCGGCCGCCGATGGCGAGCCGGCCGGGACGCCGCTCTGGAAGCGCCTGTGGCAGCGCAAGACGGTCGACATCGCCATCCTGCTCGTCGCGCTCGGCATCCTCACGGCGATCTTCTTCTTCCAGAACTGGGTGGTGCTGAACGCCAGGCGGCTCGACACCATCCGCATCGGGTTCCTGATCTTCACCACCGGCTACCTCGGCTTCTACGCCCACGCCCAGCTCTCGGTGGTGAACGTGCTGACCTTCTCCAATTCGCTGCTGACCGGCTTCAAGTGGGAGTATTTCCTGACCGAGCCGATGACCTTCATCCTCTGGTGCTCGGTGGCCGGATCGCTGCCCTTCTGGGGGCGCGGGCCCTACTGCGGCTGGCTCTGCCCCTTCGGCGCGCTGCAGGAGCTGACCAACCGCGTCGCCAAGGCGCTCAAGGTGCCGCAGTACACGCTGCCCTGGGGCCTGCACGAGCGCCTCTGGCCGCTCAAGTACATCATCTTCATGGGCCTCCTGGGGCTTTCGCTCTACTCGCTGACGCTGGCCGAGCAGGCCTCGGAGATCGAGCCCTTCAAGACCGCGATCATCCTGCATTTCGTGCGCGAGTGGTGGTTCGTGCTCTTCGCGGTGGCGCTCCTGGTGGCGGGGCTCTTCGTGGAGCGCTTCTTCTGCCGTTACCTCTGCCCGCTGGGAGCGGCGCTGGCCCTGCCCGGCCGCCTGCGCATGTTCGAATGGCTGCGGCGCTACAAGGAATGCGGCTCGCCGTGCCAGATCTGCGCCAAGCAATGCATGGTCCAGGCGATCCATCCGACGGGCCAGATCAACCCCAACGAATGCCTCTACTGCCTGCATTGCCAGCAGGTCTACTACGACGACCACCTGTGCCCGGTCATGGTCGAGAGCCGCCAGCGCCGCGAGCGCCGCCAGGCGCGGGCCTCCAAACCCGAAGCGATAGCGGCGGCCGTGGCGGCGAACGCCACCGGCAAGTCGAAAGGTTGCGGCGCCGCGAAAGCGTGATCGCGCGTTCGCGGCAAAACACGAGAACAGGACGGCGACCACGCCGAAAAAGGAGAGAATGACATGTCAACCGAAGACAAAGCTCAGCAAAACGGCCAGATGCAGGGCGTGAGCCGCCGCGGCGTCATTGGCGGCACCGCCAAGGTGGCCGCGCTGGCCGGCCTCGGTGCGGCGACAGGCGTCGGCGCCCTCACCGCGCCATCGCTTGGCGGCGCCTCGAGGGCAAGCGCCGCCGCGGCCGGAGCCGGCACCGTGGCGCCCGGCCAACTGGACGACTACTACGGCTTCTGGTCGAGCGGCCAGGCGGGCGAGGTGCGCATCCTCGGCATGCCGTCGATGCGCGAGCTGATGCGCATCCCGGTCTTCAACCGCTGCAGCGCCACCGGCTGGGGCCAGACCAACGAGTCCCGCAAGATCCTGACCGAAGGCCTGCTGCCGGAGACCAAGGAGTACCTGAAGGACAAGGGCGGGATCTACCTGAACGGCGATGCCCACCACCCGCACATGTCGTTCACCGACGGGACCTACGACGGCCGCTACGTCTGGATCAACGACAAGGCCAATACCCGCATCGCCCGCATCCGCTGCGACGTGATGAAGACCGACAAGATCGTCGAGATCCCGAACGCGTCGGACATCCACGGCATGCGGCCGCAGAAATTCCCCAGGACCGGCTATGTCTTCGCCAACGGCGAGCACCGGGTGCCGCTGCCCAACGACGGCAAGATCCTCGACGAGCCCGGCAAGTACCACGCCATCTTCACCGCCGTCGACGGCGACAAGATGACCGTGGCCTGGCAGGTCATCGTCGACGGCAACCTCGACAACGTCGATGCCGACTACCAGGGCAAGTACGCCTTCTCCACCTGCTACAACTCCGAGGAGGGGGTGACGCTGGCGGAGATGACCAAGGCCGAGATGGACTGGGTCGTGGTCTTCAACGTCAAGCGCATCGAGGACGCCGTGAAGGCGGGCAAGGCGCGCACGATCGGCGGCGTGCCGGTGCTCGACGGCCGCAAGGGATCGCCCTACACGCGCTACATCCCGGTCGGCAAGAGCCCGCACGGCATCAACACCGCGCCCGACGGGCGTCACGTGATGGTCGCCGGCAAGCTCTCGCCCACGGTCACCGTGCTCGACGTGACCAAGTTCGACGCCCTGTTCGACGACAAGATCAAGCCGCGCGACGCGGTCGTCGCCGAGCCCAAGCTGGGCCTGGGTCCCCTGCACACGGCCTTCGACAACAAGGGCTTCGCCTATACGACGCTCTTCCTCGACAGCCAGGTGGCCAAGTGGGACATCAAGAAGGCGATCGAGGCCTACCGGGGCAAGAAGGTGAACCCGGTGGTCGACAAGGTCGACGTCCATTACCAGCCCGGCCACAACCACACCTCGATGGGCGAGACCAAGGAGGCCGACGGCAAGTGGCTGGTCTCGATGAACAAGTTCTCGAAGGACCGCTTCCTCAATGTCGGCCCGCTGAAGCCGGAGAACGAGCAGCTCATCGACCTCTCCGGCTCCAGGATGAAGGTGATCCACGACGGACCCACCTTCGCCGAGCCGCACGACTGCATCATCGTGCAACGCTCGAAGGTCAACCCCAAGCACACCTGGGACCGCAACGATCCGATCTTCGCCGATGCGGTCAAGCAGGCCAAGGCGGACGGCGTCGACATCGAGGAGGACAACAAGGTCGTCCGCGACGGCAACAAGGTGCGGGTCTACATGACCTCGGCGGCGCCGAACTTCGGGATGGAGAAGTTCACCGTGAAACAGGGCGACGAGGTCACGGTGTACATCACCAACCAGGATGACGTGGAAGACCTGACGCACGGCTTCACGCTGGCGAACTACGGCATCGCCTTCGAGATCGCCCCGCAGGCGACGGCTTCGGTCACTTTCGCCGCCGACCGGCCGGGCGTCCACTGGTTCTACTGCCAGTGGTTCTGCCATGCGCTCCACATGGAGATGCGCGGCCGGATGCTGGTCGAGCCGCGCGGCGCCTGACGCGGACGGCCCGGAGAGACCTCGATCATGTCGCCGCGCCGCGTCATCGTTCCGACGGTTTTCGCCGCCCTGGCCTTCGCCGGGATGGCGGGGACCGGCGGCGCGCGCGCGGCGACGATCGAGGTCGAGCCGGGCGGCGGGCGGCTGGCGTCCGCGCTCGCCGCCGCGAAGCCGGGCGACCGGGTGCTGGTGAAGGCGGGGATCCATGCCGGGCCCGTCGTGATCGACCGGCCGCTGGCGCTCGATGGCGAACCGGGCGCGATCGTCGACGCCGGCGGCACAGGCAACGTCATCACCATCGCCGCGCCGAACGTCACGGTGCGGGGTCTGGTCGTCCGGCGCTCGGGCGAAAGCCTCAACGAGATGAATGCCGGCATCTTCCTGACCGAGACCGCGCATGACGCGCTCGTCGAGCGGAACCGGCTGACCGGCAACCTCTTCGGCGTCTATCTGCTGGGGCCGAGGAACGCGATGGTGCGGGCGAACGTCATCATCGGCCGCCGCGATCTCCGCGAGAACGACCGCGGCAACGGCGTCCAGCTCTGGCGCACGCCCGGCTCGAAGGTGATCGGCAACGACATCCGCTACGGCCGCGACGGCATCTTCACCGACACCAGCCGGAACAACGTCTTTCGCGGCAACCGCATGCGCGACCTGCGCTTCGCGGTCCATTACATGTACACGAACCGCTCGGTGATCGCCGGCAACATCTCGGCCAACAACGCGATCGGCTTCGCGATCATGTATTCGAACCGGCTCACGGTGACGGGGAACCTGTCGCGGAACGACCGCGAGCACGGCTTCCTCTTCAATTACGCCAATCGCTCGACCGTCGAGGGCAACGTCGTCACCGGCGGGCCCGAGAAATGCGTCTTCATCTACAACGCCAACCGCAACCGCTACCGCGGCAACGTCTTTTCGGGCTGCCGGATCGGCATCCACTTCACGGCAGGCTCCGAGCGCAACGAGATCACCGGCAACGCCTTCATCGCCAACCGGCACCAGGTGAAGTACGTCGGCACGCGCGCGCTCGACTGGTCGAAGGGCGGACGCGGCAACTACTGGTCCGACAATGCGGGCTTCGATCTCAACGGCGACGGCATCGCCGACGCCGCCTATCGGCCGAACAGCATGGTCGACCGCATCGTCTGGGCGCACCCCTCGGCCAAGATCCTGTTGAACAGCCCGGCGGCGACGATGCTGCGCTGGGCGCAGTCGCGCTTTCCGGCGCTCTATCCGGGCGGCGTGGTCGACAGCGCGCCGCTGATGGCGCCGCCGCGTCCAAAGCTTCCGGTCTTCAGGGGCGGCCGGTCATGAACGGGCCTCCGGTCGCGCTGCGGAATATCGCCAAGCGCTACGGCGCGGTGACCGCGCTCGACGGCGTCGATTTCACGATCGAGCCGGGCGAGTTCATGGCGCTCGCGGGCCACAACGGTGCGGGCAAGACGACGCTCTTCAAGATCATCCTCGGGCTCATCCGGCCGACGAGCGGGACGGTCAGCGTGTTCGGTGCGCCGCCGCAGAGCGCCCGCGCGGTCGAGCGCCGCCGCGCCATCGGCTTCCTGCCCGAGAACGTCACCTTCGCCGGCAACCTCACCGGCATCGAGATGTTGCGCTTCTACGCGCGCCTGAAGGGCGCGCCGCTCCCGCAATGCGCCGACCTGCTGGAGCAGGTCGGCCTCGGCGATGCGGCGAGGCGCCGGGTCAAGACCTACTCCAAGGGCATGCGCCAGCGCCTCGGTCTCGCGCAGATGCTGCTGGGCGAGCCGAAGCTGCTGATCCTCGACGAACCGACGAGCGGGCTCGACCCCGATTCGCGCCGCCAGTTCCGCACCCTGCTCGAAGAGCGCCGCAAGGCAGGCACGACCATCCTTCTGGCCTCGCATGCCCTGGTCGATTTCGAGGAGACGGCCGACCGCATCACCTTCCTGCGCGAGGGCCGCATCGTCGCCAGCGGCACCATCGACGCGCTTCGCACGGCAAGCGCGCTGCCGGTTCGAATCCGCGTGAAAGCGGGTCCGGGCGCGCAGGCGGCGCTCACCGAGGCGGTGGGCGGTGACGCCGAGGTCCACCCGGTGAACGGCCAGAGCGTCGAGCTCGTCTGCGCGCCGGACAAGCACGTCGCGATCCTCAGGCGCGTCGGCGCGCTCGAGGCGATCGAGACGGTCGAGGTGCGGCCGCCGCACCTGGAGAACATCTACGCCTTCTATCGCGATGGAGGGCACGCACGATGAACGCGGTCCTCGCCATCGCCGGCCGCGAGATCCGCGAAGGGGTGCGGAACCGCTGGGTGCTGGCCACGACGCTCGTGCTGGCGGCGCTCGCGCTGACGCTCGCCTTCCTCGGCAGCACGCCCGCCGGCACTGTCAAGGCGAGCCCGCTCGCCGTGACCGTCGTCAGCCTGTCGAGCCTCTCGATCTTCCTGTTGCCGCTGATCGCGCTTGTCCTCACCTTCGACGGCATCGCCGGCGAGGCCGAACGCGGCACGCTGTTGCTGCTGCTCTCCTATCCGGTGGCGCGCTGGCAGGTCGTGCTCGGCAAGTTCCTCGGCCACACCGCGATCCTCGCCTTCGCCACGATCGTGGGGTACGGGGCGAGCGGCATTGCCATCGGATCGACGCAAGAGGCCGGCGCGGACGGCTGGGCGCCCTACCTCGCCATGGTCGGCTCCACGATCCTGCTGGGCGCGGCCTTCGCCGCGATCGGCACCCTGGTCAGCGCGGTCGCCCGCGAGCGCGCGGTCGCGGGCGGGATCGGCATCGCCCTCTGGCTCTTCTTCGTCATCGTCTTCGACATGGCGCTCCTGGGCATCCTCGCCGCCGACACGAACCAGACGATCGGCTCGGCCACGGTGCCCTGGCTGCTGATGCTGAACCCGGCGGACGTCTACCGCTTCTTCAACCTGGCGAGCTTCGGCGACGTCAGCACCTTCGCCGGGCTCGCGGGGCTCAGCGAAAGCGTGCGGATCGCGCCCGCCGCCCTGCTGGGCGCGCTGGCGCTCTGGGTGGCGGCGCCGATCGGCCTCGCCGCCATGGCGTTCCAAGGGAGGTCGCTATGAGGTGGACACCATTGCCTGCACTCGCCGTGGCGGCGCTCGCCCTCGTGCTCGGGGGATGCGACGAGGCGGCGGTCGCCACGGCGCCGGCGCCGGCCAGGCTCACGCGCGACGCGACCGGGCACTACTGCCGCATGATCGTCACCGACCACAAGGGCCCCAAGGGGCAGATCCACCTGGCCGGACGCGCCGCGCCGGTGTGGTTCAGCTCGGTGCGCGACACGGTCGCCTTCACCATGCTGCCGGAGGAATCGAAACGCATCGCCGCGATCTACGTGAACGACATGACCAGCACGCCCTGGGAGGACCCGGGCCCGGAGACCTGGATCGACGCGAAGACGGCCGTCTACGTGATCGGAAGCAGCAGGCGCGGCGGCATGGGCGCGGCCGAGGCCGTGCCCTTCAAGGGCGCCGACGCGGCGAGGGCCTTCGCCGCCAGGTTCGGCGGCCGGGTCGTCGCCTTCGACAAGCTCCCGCGTCCATACATCCTCGGCGACGCCGGCGCCGCGCCCGGCTACGGCGCGCGGGACGGCGGCGGACGGGCTGCGGGGGCCGGGCCCATGGATCACGGCGATACGGCGAAGAAACCCGGAATGACGATGCGAACCGGCAAGGCGCATGGTGGCGGCGATCACAAAGGCGGCTCGGACCATGGAAACCACAAGCGCTAACGGCGCCGCGGCCGGCGGTTCCGGCGCGCCGATCAGCCGGCGGCGCGTCCTCGGGATCGCGGGCTGTGCCGCGGGGCTGTTGAGCGGCGGGGGCGCGCTCGCGGCGCTGCTGTCGCCCGACGCGCCGCCGCCGGCGAAAGGACATCGCTGGCGCGGCGTCGTGCTGGGGGCGCCGGCGAGCATCACGGTGGTCGCGCGGGACCGCGCGGCGGCGCGCCGGATCGTCGCGGAGAGCCTGGCGGAGATCGCCCGGCTGGAGCGCGTCTTCAGCCTCTACCGGACCGACAGCGCGCTCAGCGCGCTCAACCGCGAGGGCGTGCTGGCCGATCCGCCGGCCGACATGCTGCGGCTCCTCTCGCTCGCGCGGCGGGTCCATGCGGCCTCGGGCGGCGCCTTCGACCCCACGGTGCAGCCGCTCTGGCGCCTCTACGCCGAACACTTCGCCCGGCCGAACGCAGATCCGGCGGGCCCCGGCGCCGCCGCGCGCACGGCCGCGTTGGAGCGGATCGGCTTCGAGCGCCTCCACATCGCGCGATCGAGGATCGCGCTGCCGGCCGGCATGGCGCTCACGCTGAACGGCATCGCGCAGGGCTACATCGCCGACCGGGTCGCCGACCTCATGCGCGCGGCGGGCATCGGCGACACCTTGATCGACCTCGGCGAGATCCGGGCCCTCGGGCGGCGCGGCGACGGCAGGCCCTGGCGCGCCGGCATCCGGGCGCCGGGTCGCCCGGACGATCTGCTGGGGACGGTCGCGCTCGCGAACATGGCGCTGGCGACCTCGGGCGACGACGGCACGCAGTTCGACCCGGCCGGCCGCTTCGGCCACATCCTCGACCCGCGCACGGGCGCGCCGGCGCGGCCGAACGCCAGCGTCTCGGTCCGCGCGCCCGGCGCCGCCTTGGCCGACGCGCTCTCGACCGCGCTCTTCGTCATGCCGGCCGGCGAGGGCTTCGACCTGGTGCGCCGGTTCCCCGGCGCCGCCGCCTTGATCCTGCGGCGCGACGGCCGGCTCCTCGGATGGAGCTGAGAACCCGGCCATGCGGGGAATTCCGGCGTTCGCACGATCGGCAGGGCGCGATGACTCCCGGCCATGTTCGATACGGTGATTTGATCCAGATCAAAGCCGACGCACGGGCGCGGGCCTATCATCGCGACGCTGATGAGGGATGGGTTGCCGCGCATCGTCGCGGCGCCCGTGAGAGCCGGGGGCTCGCTGTCGCAAAACGCGTCATTCGCCACATACTCCCGTTGCTTCGTCGTCCTGATGGCGGCGCGTTTGGGCCCCCGGTCTTTCACTCCACGGCAAGTCGTTTTCAAGCAGCGCCGCCCTCATTCGCGCAAAGCTCCAGTTCCTCGCGGGTCATATCGTCGAACGGCTGATCGCGCCGACCAGCCTGCCCAATGTCGGGAGGCTTCGGTGCGACGCCCTGGTCGCCGCGCACGATTGAAAAGCCACCAACACGACCCTTCCGGCGTCGTCTGTCAGCCAATTCGTTGTCCGGGGCAAAGCGCACGAAAAAGGGCTCAGCGAAATTCCGCTAAGCCCTTCGAAAAAACTGGCGCGCCCCGAGGGATTCGAACCCCCAACCTCCTGATCCGTAGTCAGGTGCTCTGTCCAGTTGAGCTAGGGGCGCGCTGATCTTCGGACGGCGCTTGGCTTGCCGCCCCTTATCGACGCCGCCGCCCGGTACCGGGCGCCGCAGGCGCCGGACACTACTCCACGCCCGCATCGCAGGCAAGGTGCGCCCGCGCACCGCCCGTTCGCCGCGCGCGCGAAGGATATCGTTGCGCGCGCGCGGGCACGACCATATGGTCAATCCCCGTAGGACGGGCGACGAAATCCACCGGCGGCGACATCCGTGCCCAGACCCGCGGCGCGCTCGACCGACAAGGTTCCGGCAGGCCGTCGTGCGGCACACGAGGTTTCAGGAGATGGGCGCCGTGACCGCCGGGATCAACCCCGCAGGCCGAGACAACCACGGATCGCCGGGCGCGCGAACGATGACGACGGTTTCCGACAAACGGATGACCTCTCCGCCGCGGTCCTTGCTGGCGGCGCCGGCGCTGCTGCTGGCGGGGCTCATGCTCGCGGGCTGCGGCACCGCCGACGCCGTCGTGTTCAAGACCTTCGCCGGCGAGATGCCGGGCGAGAAGGGCACGATCCCGCCCGCCGTCGCCAACGGCCCGCTGCTCGGCGCCGGCCCGCCGGGGCTCGGCCCGACGCGGTTCCGCAAGGACCGCCCGATCGGCCAGGCCGCGCCGCGCACGCCGGCGTCCAAGGCCGCGCCCAAGACCGCGCCCAAGACCGCGCCCAAGAGCGCGCCCAAGATCGCGCCCAAATCGGCCGTTGCGGCCGCGCTCGCCGGCCGGCGCGCCGCGCTGGAGGACCAGATCTATCGCCAGGACGACGAGCTGCAGCGGCTGCGCCGCTCGATCAGGCTGCAGCACGCCGCCTACCGCAAGGCGGTCGGCGGCTTCGGCCTCGCCAAGGACCGGCGCCTGCCCGACGACGATGCCGCCTACCGCGCCAACATGCGCGCGGCGCGCGGCCGGCTGGCCCGGATGAACGGCGACCTGCTCAAGCTGAACGCGCTGGCCACGCGGGTTCACGGCACGACGACGCAGACGGCGCGGCTGCTGGCCGCGGTGCGGGCCGCGCGCGCGCGGATGCGGGCCGGCGAGGCGCGGCGCGAGCTGGCGGCGCTGGGGGCCGAGGTCGAGCGCACCGACGCCCTGTCCCGCGAGATGCAGGCCGAGATCCAGGCCGATATCGAGAAGCAACGCGCCTACGTCCAGCGCCAGCACCGCGGCCTCGACCAGCTCGCGCAGGCGGTCATCGGGGAAGCGGGCAAGCCCAGCACCCGCGTGCGCCAGCTCGAGGCCGAGACCATCGAGGAGGCGGTGCGACCCAAGGCCGGCGCGGGTCCGGCGGCGCGCCGGCGCTCGGCCCGGCCGCTGGTGCGCATCCGCTTCACCCGGCCCGGCGTCGACTACAAGACCGCGCTCTACAAGGCGCTGCAGGCGGCGCTCAAGGCGCGGCCCGGCCTCGCCTTCGATGTGGTCGGCGTGTCGCCCAAAGCGGCGGGCCAGGCCGGCGTACTCGACCGCGCCCAGCAGGTCCGCTTCGCCATGGCCGACATGGGCGTGCCGCCCGAGCGCGTGCGCGTCAGCACCGAGACCAGCAAAGCGGCGAAGAGCGACGAGGTGCGCATCTTCGTGCGCTGAGCCGCGCGCCGGGTCTCCGCTCAGCGTCCCGTGTAGTCCGGGTCGCGCTTTTCCAGGAACGAGGCGACCGCCTCGCCGTAGTCCTCCGAGCGCTGGGCCAGGGCGAACTGGTCGCGGTCCATGGCGCTCAGCGCCTCGGCCAGCGGGTGGGCGGCGCGCTCGATGCCCTGCTTGATCATGCGCACCGGCACCGGCGGCAGCCTGGCGACCCGCGCGGCCATCGCGCGCGCCGCGTCGAGCGCGCCGCCGTCGGGGGCGAGCTCGTCGATCAGGCCCCAATCGAGGGCGCGCGGGGCGTCGAGCTGCTCGGCCAGGATCAGCAGGCGCTTGGCGCGGGCCGGGCCGACCAGCGCGGTCAGGCGCGGCACCGCGCCCCAGCTCATGTTCATGCCGCGCTCGATCTCCGGGGCGTAGAACTTGGCATCGCGCGATCCGACGCGCAGATCGAGGGCGGCGGCGAGCGCCACCCCGCCGCCGACGCACCAGCCCTCGACGGCGGCGATGGTCAGCGGCTCCAGACGCGTCCAGGCCTCGCACAGGTCGCGGCCGGCGCGCAGGCGGTGGCGCTGCTCGGCGAGCCCCGCCTCGGCCACCGCCATGGTCTCCGGGTCGCGCAGGTCGAAGCCGAGGGTGAAGCGCCGCGGCTGGCCGGTCAGCACGACGGCGGAGAGATCGGGGTCGCGCGCGAGCTCCAGGGCGGCGTCGCGCAGCGCGTCCATCACCGCGAAGGACAGTGCGTTGGCCGCGTCGCCGCGGTCGAAGGTGACGGTCGCGATGCGGCCGTCGCGCTCGATGGTCACGAATTTGGAGGCCATGGCGCGCGCTCCTGCTGTGGATTGGCGGGCCCGGCCATCATCCCCCGAGGGACCCCGCGCTGTCACGCGCGGGGCCGGCGAAGGGGGTTGCGTCTGTCACGGCACCGGCCCCCATGAGCCGGTCGAATGGCCCCCGCCCGGCCGCCCATGAGGATACTGTCCCATGGGCGTACTTGGGGGCGGCCGGGCGGGGGAGTGGGCCGGAACCGCGGAAACCTATGCCGGTCCTACATGCAGCGCACGGTCATGCTGCGGCGGATGCCGGTGATGTAATAGGTCTTGGTCAGCGGGATCTCGCCGATCTGGTCGACCGAGCGCAGGATGACGTAGCCGTTCGGGCAGGCCCGGCCCGCGTTCACCTTGCACAGGTTGTAGTCGTTGAAGATGCCGTTGCACTGGACGTGGTAGGCGCCCTTGGCGTCGGCCGTCTGGATGCGCGTGGTCTTGGTGGTGATGCCGCAACCGCCGAGGGTGAGCGCCAGACCCGCGAGCCCGACGAGCATTGCGATCCGTTTCATGCCCTGACCTCCATGGTTCGTTTCTTGGATTCGTTTCTCGTTCGTGGCGCCATCCTAAGAGATCGCCGGCCGCGCTGGCCAGCGAATGGTTAAGAAATGGTTAACGGATCAATGAGTTAGCGGGAGCGCACGGCGGCGACGATCAAATTTCCCTCTCCCGCAAGCGGCACGGGTGTCCGGGGAATGAGTCGATTGGTCGCGGGGGCATGCCCGGTACTCCTAGCGAAAGCCGTGTACTTTCTGGTTGTCGAGACTCAGAAAGGGAGCCGGGCATGCGTTACCTCGATAGCAT
>Ga0302046_10002141_pt1 | contig 18498 bp, 16 predicted proteins | sample RVTome_11_FD_200261 | JGI IMG/M metagenome (GOLD analysis project Ga0302046, IMG submission 200261) | Soil microbial communities from uranium-contaminated site in the Upper Colorado River Basin, Wyoming, United States - RVT147D111 (version 2) ...
TACAGCCGAAACTGCTGCAATACCACGCCCGCGATCACTTCGAATATGCCGGGGGGGCCGGCGGGTATCTGGATCGATTCGGCTACCCGTTTACGCGGGGACGCCTTCTCTTCACCCTGGAACAAGACACCGGCCAGTACGATGCGCCGCAGGACGTCGACTGGGCTACGGGCGCAGCGCTCTTGCTCCGCCGCAGCGCCCTGGACGAGGTGGGTGTGCTGGACGAGCGTTTTGTGATGCACATGGAAGAAATAGACCTGTGTTGGCGGCTGTGGCGGCACGGCTATCGGGTGCGTGTAGAACCCGAGAGCCGCGTCTACCACATCGGCGGCGGGTCGCTTCCGCAAGGTGATCCGCGCAAAGCGTACTACAATTTCCGCAACAGCCTGCTCCTGTTGTACAAGAACCTGCCCCCGGCCCGATGGCGCAGCACCTTCCCGCTCCGCCTGCTGCTGGACGGCATCGCCCTGCTGCGGGCCCTGGCGACGGGACGCCGGCGGGAGGCCGCCGCCATCCTGCGTGCCTACCGAGACGCGCACCGGATGCGCCGTTTCTACGCGGGGGAGCGACCTACAGCGCCCGAAGCGGCACGTCCCCCCTCCTACCAGGGCGCGCTCGTCCTCGATTACTTCCTGAAAGGCCGACGCCGTTTTTCCGACCTGCCCGTCCGCCGCTTCATCGGGCGCGCCTGAAACCCGGAACGCGGGGCGGCGGCATGAATGGATCAGACCGCCAGCCGCTCGGCTTCTTCTTTGAGGTCGATGATGGACCCCATCAACACGAGAAAATCAGGCTCCGTCAGGTTCAACTCCTCTCTGAGCATCTCGGTTATTTCAAGGCGTATTTCAGTGGTCAGCGTGGAGGTTGCCAGTACGACCATGAGATCGCCCAGGATGACCAGACGGTGAATCGGCGATAACGTTTTCCCGCTGCGCGCTTCCCGCAGGACGTCCACTCCTTGCTCGGTGCATACGGTTTTGACTTCGCGCGGCAGCCGCCAGCGGTCACACAGCAAGCCGCCCAGGTAGGTGCTCTCCGGCAGACCCAGGGCGCGCTCCGCCTCGCGATGCATGCAGTGGTGCTCTTCGGCGTACTGAAGAATCGCCTTGAAATGCTTCGGGAAGAATTTGAAGTAGAGGATTTTGCCGATGTCGTGCAGGAGTGCCGGCGCCCATAGTTCGCTGTACGAGAGATGCCGCTCAAAACGATGGGCCAGGAAGCGTGCGCATAGGGCCGTATAGAAGCTATGAAACCACAGGGCTTTGAACTCGGCTGCATGGGCTGAACCGAGTGTGTTGAAGACCGAGGCTGTCAGCACCACGTTGTGGACTTCGTGTAGCCCCAGGTACGCGACGGCTATGTCGATCCGGGTCACTTCGCGCGGTAAGCTGTAATAGGCCGAATTAATGACCTTCAAGATTTCTGCGACGATGGCCGGGTCGCTGCTGATAATGCGGGTGACGGCCCCGATGTTGACTTCCTCGGCCAGGATGACCTCCTGAAAACGCATCAACACGCTCGGCAGTGCGGGCAAAGCACAGTGTTCATATAGAAAGGTAGCAGGGTCAATATGAACAGGCGGCAAGGACTCCTCTCTTTTCATAGGCATTTCCACTGCACGTGCTCCAGCAATAATAATCTCATCTTCAGATAGGATGTCGGCCAAACCCCCGAGAACCTTAGCTCAGGGTGCTTTTTTCGGACGCATGGAAAAGGATACGCCCGCCAACACCAGCACCATTCCTGCCAGGGCAAGCCAGCCGGGCGTCTCGTCAAAAAGAACAAAGGCAGCAATAGAAGCCCCGACCGGTTCAAGCAAGGAAAGTACACCAAGCAAGGCCACCGGAAAATACCGTACGGCATAATTAAATGCGCCATGCCCCATGATAGAAGGCCCTAGCGCCATCAGCACGCATAACCCGTAGATGGACGCATCGTACCCCAGCAGCGGCGTATCCAGCGCCAGTGCCATGACGAGGGTCGTCATCGCCACCGTGCAGTACAGGGGGAAGACATACGCCAGCCAGGAGTAGCGCTGACGCACTACGCGCCCGATGACGAGATAGACGCTCACGAGCAACGCGGCAAGCAGCGCCAGGCTGTTGCCTAAAAGGGCATTCGGCGTCTGCGCATCGGGCTGAGACCAATCGCCCCACCCCAAGAGCAAGGCCCCGAACAAGGCGACGGCCAGGCCCGCAGCCAGGCTTTTCGTCAGCCGTTCGCGCAGGAAAAAAAAGCCGAGCACAGCCATGAACAGCGGGTTGGTCCACACCAGCACCGACGCACTCGCCACCGTGGTGTGGTACAGCGACTCGATCCACGCTACGAAGTGCAGGCCCAGCAAGACGCCGGCCCCCAGGATCAGCACACGCTCGCGCCCCGAGAACCGGCGCACCTCGGGCCCGATGCGCGGCAGGGCGACAGGCGCCAGCAAACATGCGGCAAAGACGGTGCGCCACACCGCAACCGCCATCGCCGGTGCCGTTGCGGCAAAACGAATCAGGATAGGGCTGAGCATGAAACTGATAAGCCCGAGCGCAAGGATCGGATAGACACGCCTCGGGCGGAGTTCTGTCATAGCTACCGTCATGGGTCATTTCGCTCGCCTTCGGCCCGCGGCCATGGATCACCGGTTTCTTTGCTTCACCCATGACATCGCCTTGCACCGTGCAACCCTACGGAATCTATCGCGATACCGGGGGACGCGCTCACCGCAGCCGATCCATCGACCGAACCAGTTCAATGTCTTTATCGATGCGCCGGCGAGCCAGCAGAAACAACAGGTACGCCGCGACGGGCAACAGGATAGCGCTCAGCAAGGAGACATCTATACCCTGCGCCGTGCGCACATACAAGGCATCTGCCAGGTAGAGCCCTCCGCAAAAAGCAACCAGCAGCAATACCGTAACCCCCTGGGCAGCTACGATCACTTTCCGCTGGCGGTGCCGGTCTCCAAATAAAAAGACGGCTCCTACGGCCACGGCCGCAGCAAGGATGCCCAGGGCTACTACGACGGGCGTGAACCAGGCTTGTTCGGTGGCGGCACCTTGCCAGATCACGTTAAAAAATAACATCGCGACGAGTGCTGCAGCCCCCAACGCCAGATAAACCGTTTGAATACGTTGGATCATCGATACAACGAATAACTTCGTGAGTGGACAAGCCGTTAGCCGCCCATCCGCGACGCGACGCGCGTGGCCAGATGGTCGGCGAACTCGGTGGTGGAACAAGACCCTCCCACGTCGCCCGTGAGGTGGGTTCCTTCTTCGTAGACTTCTACGAGCGACTGCCGGATGGCGTCGGCCGCCCGCCTTTCCCCGAGGTGACGCAGCATCATCTCGGCCGTGCGGACGAGTGCCGTAGGGTTGGCTTTGTTCTGATCGGCAATGTCCGGAGCGCTGCCGTGAACGGCTTCAAAGACGGCATACGCATCGCCGATATTCGCCCCGGCTACCACGCCGAGGCCCCCGACGAGCCCGGCGCACAGGTCGCTCAGGATGTCGCCGAAGAGGTTGGTCGTCACGATGCAGTCGTACCGGTTGGGGCGCATCACCAATTGCATGCACATGTTATCGATGATCCGGTCCTCGAAGGCGAGATCGGGATAGGACTCGGCCATCTCTCGGCCCAGATGCAGAAACATGCCGGACGTCTCCTTGAGGATGTTGGCCTTGTGCACCAGCGTCACACGCTTACGGCCGTGCTTCCTCGCATACTCGAAGCAGAACCGAATGATGCGCTGGGAGCCCCGCCGCGTGATCCGTGCGATTGAATCGGCGATTTCGAGGCGCGGATCGTAGTTCTCGATGCCGGAGTAAAGCCCTTCCGTGTTTTCGCGAAAAATGATGAGGTCTACGTCGCGAAACGGCGTCTCGATGCCGGCCAACGAACTGCACGGACGGACGTTGGCGTAGAGGTCCAGTCGCTGCCGCAACGTCACGTTGACACTGCGAAAACCGGTGCCTACGGGCGTCGTGATCGGCCCTTTCAGGGCAATCTTGTTTGTACGAATCGAATCGAGAATAGGCTCCGGCAGGGGTGTGCCGAATTTTTCCAACGCCGCCGCGCCGACCTCGTCGAAGCGATCCCAGGCGAACGCGATGCCGGTGGCCTCCAGCACGCGGAGCGTGCCGTCCACCACCTCCGGCCCGATACCGTCTCCGGGAAGCAATGTAATCGTATGGGCCATGCGCATACTATAAAAAAGCCTTGCCGGTGCGCAGCAAGGCTTTGGATGAAAGGCTTGAAAAACAGGACGGTTACAGGTTGGTCACATCCCGTTTGGAAGAATAGTTGATCCGGAGCGATCCGGCTTTGCGCAGCTCCTGCTGGACGTCGGTGACGATGCCCATCTCCGACTCTTCGTCCACCCGGAGCGATACGATCAGGCGGGGCTCTTCCGTGAGTTTCCGGTACATAATCAGCCGGATAGTAGCCAGGTCGTCGACGAGTGCATCGTCGATCTGCACTTTCGTCTCGCCGAAGCGGTTGCCGATGAGCTTCTCAGGCCCCATCCAGATGTAGGAGACATAGCGCTTTTGCTCGATCTTGGTGAGCGCCTCGGCTTGCGGCAGAATCGTCCGGACCTGGACCGTGGTCTCGCGCAACACGGTTGTGACCATAAAAAAGATCAACAACATGAAGATGATGTCGGGCAGCGAGGCGGTCGAGATCTCCGGCTTCGCCTTGCTCTTCTTGGTAAAATGCTTGGACATGACGCGGATAGAGGGTTTAGCCTGCGAAAGGAGCTACGGCGGAAGGGAATTATGAGTCGGAACCGTCATCCGGCTCGGCCAGCGAAATCTGAGCCGGGATCTTCTCGCGGATCGCGTTCTCCTGGCCGGGTTCGAGGGTGGCCCGGTAAGCCTGGTAGTTTTCATAGCCCATCTGGCGCGCCTCGGCGTCCCAGAGTTCGAAGTACGCCATCCACACCTCATCGAGCGTCTGGATGTACATGTCGTAGGGCGTCAGCCGGTCTGTTTTGATCGACACGACCGCTTTGTCGGCGGACTCGGCGTAGCGCGCATCGGCGCCGTCGTTCGTGACGTGGGTGCGGACCTCCTCGCGGATCTGGCTGATGCCGGAGGGCAGGTCTTCCAGCAGCACCTGGCCCTGCTCGTTGATCAGGATCTTGAGGATGTTCCGTTCCTTGACCGGCGGCGGCTCGATCTCTTCATCCAGTTCCGGCGGCAGCGTCATGCCGATGCCGGTATCGACGTCGATCGTCGTCGTCACGAGGAAGAAGATCAGCAGCAGGAACGCGATATCGGCCATCGACGCGGTCGGGATCTCCGCAGCACGTCGTTCTTTCTTTTTCGAGAGCAGTCCCATGGCAGGTAGGGGTCAACACGTGAAAACACCCGTAGGCGCGGGCACGACGGCAACGAGGCGCAGAAGTACGGTCAGATAAAAAGCCCCTTGATGCCGGTCACCAGCAAAGAAAGCACCGCCAGCCCGAGGGTGATGAGGATCGTCATGATCCCGGCACGGGACCAGTCTCCCAGGACGAAGCCGAGGACAACCAGGATCAGGAGCGGGATGCACATGATCACCACGGCGAGCGGGTTGATCTTGCCATGGGCAACGCTGCGGATTCCAAAGACCACCATGGCCAGAAAACCCAGCCCCATCAGGGCCAGCACGACATAGACGGAAATGACAACGAGGTTCATGATCGCAGGGAATTAGCGCGGTGGACGTTTGTGCGACGCCGACGCCGGACCGGCGCCGCACGCGAACGCCTTCAGGAAGCGCGAAAGCCGGGGTGGGATGAAGCTCACCCTGCGGCAGTGCCTCCCGAGGTCGAGATGCCCGGTGATTCGGTCAGCGGCTGGCCGGCTTTCATCAGCACGAGCGAGTCGATCAGTTCGATCGAGGCTTCTTCCATCTCAACGACGATGCGGTCGATCTTGGAAACGGCATAGTTATAGAAGAACTGGAGGATGATCGCCGCGATCAGGCCGAAGACCGTCGTCAACAGGGCGATCTTGATGCCGCGCGCCACGAGGCTCGGTGAAATGTCGCCGGCCGCCTCGATGGCATCGAAGGCTTCGACCATCCCGACCACCGTGCCGAGGAAGCCGAACATAGGAGCCAGCGCGATGAACAAGGACAGCCACACTAGGCCCCGTTCGAGGAAGCTCATTTCGATAGAGCCGTAGGCCACAACCGCCTTCTCGACGGCGTCGATGCCTTCATCCACGCGGAGAAGGCCCGCCTGAAAGACAGAGGCTACGGGCCCACGCGTGTTGGCGCATACCTCTTCCGCCGCGGAGATGCCGCCGTCTTCGAGCGCTCTCTTCACGTTGAGGATGAACTTGCGCGTATTGACGTCGGCCCGGTTGAGCGAGATGACCCGTTCGAAAGCGATCGCCAGGCCGATGACCAGGATGATCAAAACAGGCCACATGAAGTTGCCGCCGTCGTTGAAGTAGCGAACCAGCAGGTTGATACCGCTTTCCTCTGCCTCCTGGGGCAGCAGCATCAGGGTGCTCAGGAGATTCATGGATACATCCTCCAGAATAGACGAAATGGTGGGTTTACAAACGGGATATAGATTGGCGGGGGCCGGGATAAATATAACGACGTTCATCCCGGAATAGCCAAATCGGGATCCGAGTTTATTTAGGTGGGTGACTTCCAGGCGGGGAGAAGAACACGATGTTATTCATTCTCCGGGCGAATGTCAACCCAAACACGCAGCCGCAGGGTGGGTGCTGCCGGATCCTCCCGAAGCTAGACACGGATATCCCTGCGAAGTTGCCCTTCCGAAGTGCAAAATAACAGGGCCTTTCCAAAAAAAGACCCGAAGGGCAACACCACCCTTCGGGTCCCCGGTATATACCCTGCCCGCAGGAGCGAACTACCGTTCAGAGAGATGGCTCAGGCCTTCCGCATCAGCCCACAATCCCATCGCCGTATTGAAGGTGCGGTCCACGCCATGCATGATCGGATACCAGGCTTGCGCGTCGAAGAGGCGCACCGCCAGGCGTGCTTTGAGCCGGACCTCCAGAAAGTCACGATCTTCCTGGACCTCGGCGTGGGTGAAGACATGGGCATCGTCTTCGCGCGGGGCCTTCTCATCCACGAAGCGCAAACCCTGTTCACCGGCGAAAGCGAGAAACGCGTCGACCACCTCGTCGCTGACCTCAAACGACCGGATGAACGCCTCACGCCGATCCGCCCAGGCATCGTGTAAGGCCTCGCCCTCCCGGTCGAGCCAGGACCGTACGAAGATGTTGTCGAGATTACGCCGGTACACGGCCTGTATGAAAGCCGAGGCGGTATCGACCTCGACAATGAAGTCCGGCAAAATACCGCCCCCGCCGATCACCGTGCGGCCGGCGTCGGTGCGGTACTTCAGCGAGTCGGGGACCCGCTCAATGATCTTTTGCAAGCCGAGCGTCGCAGCCTCATCGTGCATCTCATCTTTGATGCGGTAGTAATCCTCCCGGTCGCCACTGTGATAGGGCGTCTGGATAAGCCGCCCGGAGGGGGTGTAGAAGTGCGATATCGTCAGGCGCATGGCGCTCCCGTCGGGCAACTCGTACTGTTGCTGGACGAGCCCTTTGCCGAAAGTCTGGCGGCCGACGATCAGGGCACGGTCGTGGTCTTGCAACGCCCCGGCTACGATCTCGCTCGCCGACGCGGAGTAGCGGTCGACGAGTACGATCACGGGCCCGCTCTCGAAAACACCCCGAGGATGGCCGAAGAACTCGCGGTTCGTATCATCGCCCCGCCCGCGCTGGGAGACGATCAACGCATCATCGTCGAGAAACTCGTCGCTCATCTGGACGGCCATCGTCATGTACCCCCCCGCATTACCGCGCAGATCGAGGACCAGACGCTCCATCCCTTCGTCCTTCAGGCGCTGCATCGCCTCCATAAACTCGCGGTAGGTGGTGCGGGCAAACCGATTCACTTTGATGTATCCCGTCTTCGCATCGACCATATGGGCGGCGTCGACCGAGAAGAGTGGGATGCGATCCCGCGTGATGGTGTAAACGATGGGATCCCCGTAGCCATGCCGCAGGACGGTCACGTCGACTTTCGTGCCGCGCGGCCCTTTGAGCGTACGCTGAACGTCTTCGCTCTCGAAGCCGACCGCGCGCTGGCCGTCCACGGCGATGATGCGATCCCCGGACATCAAGCCCGCTTCTTCGCTGGGGCCACCGGGTATGACACTGAGTACCGTCAGGGTATCCTGGTCGTCCACCCCCTCGACGAACTCGTAGGAAATGCCGATCCCTTCAAACCCGCCGCTGAAATCTTCCTCGACGCTGCGCATCCGTTCGGTATCGATATAGACCGAATGGGGATCGAGCTGGTCGAGCATGCCGTGCAGGGCACTCTCGGCCAGTTCCGCCGAATCGACTTCTTCTACGTAGCGCTCGTTGATGATGAGAAAAGCGTTCTTCAGCTTTTCAAGGGCTTCGGTCGTATCATCGCTGGTATGGAGCGAGCCGATCTGAAGACCGAGCAAAACGCCGGCCAGAAGGAGTGTGCTCCCTACGGTGATTACCTTTCGCTGCCGCATGCTGGAATGGGTTAAGCGGTCTGACTACGGGCCCCGCTGCAAGGCCGTTCACGACGGCGAAGAGCCCCGGCGTATTTCGCACGATGTAGACGGACGGGATGCGTTCCGGTTTCGCTTGGTACGGGAAGCCATCCGATTGGATCCCGGCCCCATTTCGCGTGTTTCGGTGTTATGGTGTTTGTAGGGCTGCGAACCTCGGCACCCTGAAACCGTGAAACCCTTTCCATCACCGGAAACCCGAGATCCCGCGTAACACAGACGACGTGCATCGGCACTCGAACGCATCTATGACCAACAAACAAATCGCGCGTTACTTCAAGGAAACGGCTTCGTTGATCGAACTGACGGGCGGCAATGCCTTTCGCGCCCGTGCTTTTGACCGGGCGGCGCGGACCCTTGAGCGGCTGGAAGCGCCCGCGTCGGCGTTGCTCGACGCCGGAACGCTGACGGACATTCCCGGCATCGGCGCCGGGCTGGCGTCCGACGTGCGCACGTTGATCGACCACGGCTCTTTCGAACTGCGCGACGAACTGCTGGCGGCGCTCCCGCCGGGCCTGCTCGAAACGTTGCGCGTCAAGGGCCTGGGGGCCAAAAAAGTGCGTACGGTCTGGAAAGCGCTGGGCGTGACGAACCTCGAAGAACTCGAAGCCGCCGCCGCCACGGGCCGCCTGGCCGATCTCGACGGGTTCGGCGAGAAGACGCAAGAAAACATCCTGCATCACGTCAAGCTGCTCAAAACGTACCGGGCGCGGCGGCACTACGCCGCCGTAGTTGCCCTCGTAGAGCCTCTCCTCGAAACCCTGCGCCGCCAGCCGGGCTTCGTGCGTGTGGAGACGACGGGCGCGCTCCGACGTAAGCTCGAAACCATCGATACGGCGGAACTTATCATCGCTACCGACGATCGGGCAGCCGCACGGTCGGCCCTCGCTTCGGTGGTGGATGCCGTGGACGCGCCGGACAAAGACGATCCGTCCGTAGTCACCGGGCGCTTCGACGACGGCTTGCTGCTCCGGATCTACCTCGTCGCCCCGAACCGCTTCGGCGCCGCGTGGTGGCACCATACCGGCTCCGAGGCCCATGTACAGGCTTTCGTGGAAACCTACGGACCGCCTGCCGATGCCGCTGAGGAGGAAGCCGTGTACAGGCAGGCGGGGCTGGTCTTCGTCGAGCCGGAGTTGCGGGAAGGAGCCGACGCGTTGGAGGCCGCCGCAGAGGACAGGCTGCCGCGCCTCATCACCGTGGCGGACCTGCAAGGTTCGCTCCACAACCACTCGACCTACAGCGACGGCACCCACACGCTCCGCCAGATGGCCGAACGGGCACGCAGCATGGGCCTCTCCTACTTCGGCATCTGCGACCACAGCCGCTCCCTGCAGGTCGCCAACGGGATGCCCGTCGAACGCGTCCTGGAACAGCAGGAAGAGATCCGTCGCCTCAATCAGACGTTTGCTCAGGACGGCGGAGCCCCTTTTCGGATCTTCAGCGGCATCGAAAGCGACATCCTGGCCGACGGGGCGCTCGATTACCCGGATGACGTGCTTGCCTCGTTCGACTTCGTGGTGGCGAGTATCCACACCCGGTTCAACATGAGCGAGCAAAAAGCCACGGAGCGGGTGATACGCGCCGTTTCCAACCCCTACACCACCATCCTCGGCCACCCGACCGGACGCCTGCTGCTGGCCCGCGAGGGATACCCGCTCGACCACCGGGCCGTCATCGCCGCCTGTGCCGAGCACGACGTCGTCCTCGAAATCAACGCCCACCCCTACCGGCTGGACCTCGACTGGCGCTGGATCCGTCACGCTACGCAACAGGGCGTACGCCTGTCCATCAACCCGGACGCCCACGGGATGGATGAACTCCACCATGTGCGCTGGGGCGTGGCCGTAGCCCGGAAGGGCTGGCTGACGCCCGACCAGTGCCTCAATGCCTTGCCTCTGGACGCGTTTGCCCGATGGCTCACCGCACGCCGCCCGGAACGCGTACCCTGACGCACCCGCGAAGCCAGCCGCCAGGGCATCCTTCCGCCACCTACGCACCCACCTGCCATCGTGTCCTCTCTTGCACGTCTGACTACCTTCCTCGTCGTCCTGGGCGGCGTCCTGATGGCCGGGGGCAGCCTGCTCTGGTACCTCACCTACGGCATCGAGCGCGATCCGCCGGAACGCCAGACCCTCGACGCCGTCGCGGATTCCGTGCGGATCGGGTGGGGTCCGGAGGACGTCGTCACGATCCGGGCGACCACCCTCGACGATGCGCTGGCAGCCCTCGGCTTTGTGCATGGCCGTAACCGAGCCTGGTCCGTGGCGCTGTGGCGGCAAGCAGCGCTCGGACGCCTGGGCGAATGGTTCGGCGCTCCGGCGTTGGAACTCGACCGCCTGACGAGGCACCTCGGCCTGGCAACCCTGGCCCAGCGCGGATACGCCGACCTTGGCGATGAGGACCGAGCAGCCCTCGACGCCTATGCCGCCGGGTTGAATGCCGCCTGGCGTAGCCCGGACGTGCACCTCCAGCAGGAGTTCGTCCTTTTCGACCTGGCGCTGGAACCCTGGCGCCCCTGGCATACCCTCGCCCTCGAACGCCTCTTTGCCTGGCTCGCCACGCAGCCGCCTACGCCCGACGAACTGACCGAGGCAGGCACCGACGTGATGCTCTTTTACGAAGCGGATCGGTCGTTGCGCGCATGGCTTCACCTGCACGGCTTTGAAAACAGCATCGCCTGGGCTGTTCGCGACTCGTCCGGCACCCATTTCTTTCAGCGACACGTGTACGGCGCGACGGCATTATCCTTCCTCCAGGAAGTCGGGCTAGCCCTCCCCGACGGCTCGACGTTCTGGGGAGCCTCCTTACCCGGCACGCCCTTTTTTCCCACCGGCAAAAGCGAAAAGGCATCCTGGGCATTGCTGCTGACGAGCACGGCGCACCTCGAACGCATCCCCTGGCATCCGGAAACGGCTACGACGGAATACCAGCGCATCCTCATCAACGACGGCACCGAACACCTCACGTCGTACCGGCGGATGGAGGATCGCCTCCCGTTCCCGCCCTCCACGACGGATGCCGCCGTCGACACGGTCTGGAGCATCCGGTGGCCGGGCCTCCTGCCGCACACCGACAGCCATGCCTGGCACCGCTTGCTCGCCGGCGAATCCGCACCCTTTCATCTGGTCGACGGCAGCGGCCTGTGGGTCGACCGCGACGGGACCTGGCGCGTGCTCGGCACGCCGCCCGCCCTGGAATCCTTTCCGACGGGTGTCTTTGTGGGTACCTCGCCCTGGTCTCGCTACGCCGCCGAGTTCCTCCGGACCCAGGCCACCGGCTCCGTACAGTTGGCTTCCTGGATCGACGATGCCTATAGCATCTGGGCGGCGCAGACGGCACCGCCGCTCGCCAACAGCACCGGTCCACTGGCCCTCAACTCGCTCGCCTTGCGCGACGCCGTGACGTATCTGCGCAACTGGGATTATACCTACGACCGGGCCAGCATTGCGGCCTCGATCTTCGACCGCTGGATGCGTACCTACCTTGAAACGACGGGCACCCTGCCCGTAGCCGCAGCACTCGACAGTTCGGCCGCCACACAAGCCGTACTCCATCAAACCCTGGCGAAGGCGGTCCAGGACCTGACCGAAACATTCGGCCAGGACCAGCGGCAGTGGCGCTGGGAGCACGTGCAGCCCGACCGCCGCTACTTTCCGATCTGGTCGGTCGAGGCCCTCCGCACGCAACGCGCCGGTCCCGGCATACAGGCACGCTTCGCGGCGGTAACCTGGCCGGGCCACGGGCATCCGTCGGCGCTGGCCTGGGGCCCTGCGGCGGCCCAACGAACCTTGCCGGCCCCCGCCATGTGGGAGTCCTGGCTCAGCACCGCCGCCTGGTCTACCCTTACGGTTCGCCGTCAACACCTCGACCCGCACACGCCGCTGGGCCGGTACCTCACATCCGACCGACGGGCGCATCCCCTCGCTTTGCCCCCCTCGGCCGCGCCCGCCTTCGAAACGGTCTTACTGCCTCCGCCCCTGTAACCGTGTCCGCTCCTACGCTCTATATCGGCCTCGATGCCGGCGGCACGAAGACGGAACTGCTGGCGCGTCCTTCGGACCAGGGTACCCCCTGGGCCCATACCGGCCCGGCGGCCAACCTGCAACGCCTGGGCCTTGAAAAGACGGCGCAGGTGCTCGCTGCCCTCATCCGGGAGGCCCACACCCGGCACCCGGACTTATCCCGGGCAGCGGTCTGTGCCGGCGTGGCCGGAGCCGGTAGCGCGGACGATCAGCACGCCCTGGCGGCCCGCCTGCGGCACCACCTCGCGGATCAGGCACCGGCCCACCTCCAGGTCACCCACGACGGTACCATCGCGCTGGAAGCCGCCTTTGAAGGAGGAAGCGGCCTCATCGTGATTGCCGGGACGGGCTCGTCGCTCTTTGCCCGCGCCTATGCCGGCGATATGCTACGCGCCGGTGGATGGGGTTACCTGCTGGGCGATGAGGGCAGCGGCTATGCGCTGGGCCTCCACGGCCTGCGGGCCGTAGCCCACGCCTTCGACGGCGGCCCCCCGACGCGGCTGCAAGCCCTCTTGGCCGACCGGCACGGCCTCGCCACACCCGATGCGCTCAAACGGAGCGTCTACCGCGAGACCTGGCCGATCCAACAGATGGCGCCGCTGGTGATCGAAGCAGCGGCGCAAGGCGACGTCGTATCCACGAATCTCGTCACCGCGCAAACAGATGCCCTCGCCCGGCAGGCGGCGTGGCTTGCCGAGAAGCACCCGGGCCTTGTGGAGAAGCGCCTGGCGCTTCTCGGTGGGCTTGTTCGTTCTGCCTATTACCGGGGTGCCCTGACGAAGGCGATGGCCGCCGCCCTGCCCGGATGGCACATACAGTCCCCGATGCATCCGCCGGTCGTGGGCGCGCTACGCCTCGCGACAGCCGGGCTTCCCTGACGGGCACTCTCCGCTACGAAGCACTGTCCCAGCACAAGGCTACGGCGAGCGCCATCGGGTCGAGCGCGTGAGGGATGTCGACGACTTCCGGGGCGAGCAGGCATCCTTCGGGAGCGGGCCCTAACACCATCTGGCGCTCCCACAGTCCTCCGCCCGCTTCCAGGGCGGTGCCGGGGATGCCGCCGTAAAAAGCATCGTACGGCATCCCTGGCGGCTTAGAAAAACGAAGGGCGAACTGCACCCGGGTCACTACAGGCGCCCCGGCGCGTAGCCTGAAGACGCTTCCCACTCCCCCGTCGGCGCGCTGCGCAACCGCATCGTGGGGCTCCCGCCGAACGCCGCTGACGGCGCCTTCATTAAGCCGCCCCAGGGCGGTGAAGTCTTCGACGAGATACCAGTCTTCATACACCGGCCCGGGAGTGTCCGCCCACGGCACATCCTGCACGGTGAAGACGAAGGATCGCCGGAAGCCTGCCGGCGCGTGCCGGGCCAGGGTCTCGTGAAAGGCAACCAGAGACGCCTCGTAGGCGGAGGGCGCTACGCCGGGAGACGCCCAGTGCCAGAAGACGTATGCCAGCATGGTCGGAAACGGTGCGTGTGCGTGTACAATCCGACTATTTCGCCAGCACCATCGTCTGGGACTGCACGAAGGAGCCGGCCTGGAGGCGATACAGATAGACCCCGCTGGCCACCGGCTGCCCGGCAGCATCCCGGCCGCCCCACTGTACGCGATAGCTACCGGCCGGATAACGCCCTTCGGCCAACACCTGCACCACCCGCCCCAGCGCGTCGAACACCGTCAGCGCGACGGGGCTCTCCGTCGGAAGGTGGAAGGTGATGGCGGTCGCCGGGTTGAACGGATTCGGGTAGTTCTGCGACAGGGTGAACGCCTCCGGGACACCCTCGCCGATCGCTTCAACGGCAGTCGGCGTGAAGGGCTCCTGATCCACGGCTTCTTGGCTTCGATACACACCGTCGCCGGAGCCGGCAAAGAGATACCCGTCGGCATTGATCGTCATGGAGAGCACCCCGGGCAGGGCCAGACCGGAGCCGACGTCAATCCACGTCTCGCCATCGTCCCGGGAATACTGCACACCCTTGTCTCCGAAGCCCACGAAGACTTCTCCGGCTTCCGTAAAGGCCATGGAGGTCACGCCGTGCAAAGGATGAACCATAGGAATGTGCATCCAGGTTTCGCCATGATCCGCAGAGCGATAGATGCCGCCGTTTCTCCCGGCGTAGATATCCCCGTTCGTGTTGACACCCAAGACGGGGAAATGCTTGGACGACTGTCTCAAGCCGGTCTCCAGCACATGCCATGTCACCCCGTTATCCGTCGATCGGAAGATGCCGTCGCCATACGTGCTGGCATAGACAGAGCCATTTAACCCGACGGCAAGAGCCCGGACGTCCGTATTTGTCAGGCCCGTATTTGACGATCGAATTCGACATGCCGGTGTTGATCTCCCGCCACTGCCCCCCGTCGTTTTCAGAGCGAAACAGGCCGTGACTTGTTCCGGCAAAGAGCACGCCTTCCTCATTGACAGCCAGAGAGCGAAGAACGTCATTCTCCAACCCGGCATTGACGGCACGCCAGGTGGACCCGTCATCCTGGGAGCGCAAGACGCCGTCCCCGGATGCACCGGCGAAAAGAACCCCGTCTTCATTGACAATCAGACTCCTGACGCTCGTTCCGGAAGGACTCGTCGTGACGGCTGTCCAGGTCGCGCCGTTGTTCTCTGAATGGAAAACGACGCCGCCGTCCGTACCGGCAAAAAGAGCCCCTTCGGCCGCTACAACCAGGGACCACACCGCGTGGTCGGTCAGGCCGGCATTGACGGCCTGCCAGGTCGCCCCGTCGTCCTGAGAACGATAGATGCCGTCACCGTACGTCCCGGCGAAAAGGGAGCCGTCCGAAGCCAACGCAAGAGACAGCACGTCATGATTGGTTAAACCGTTCTTGACGGCCTGCCAGGTCGCCCCGTCGTCCTGAGAACGATAGATGCCGCCACCGTACGTCCCGGCTACGAGTGCCCCCGTTCTATCGAGCACTAAGCAGAGGACGAGCGCCGAGGAACGGGGGCACGCGCCGCTGCAAAATTCGTCGGCCAGCCCGGTATTGACGGCTTGCCAGTTCTCGCCCTCGTCCACCGACCGAAAGACACCGCCGCCCCACGTCCCGACAAACATATCGCCCTGTGGCGTTATCACGAGCGTCTCGATCTGGGTATGCGTCAGGCCTGCACTCATCTCGGTCCAGGTATCCCCCTCGTTCTGAGAGTGGTAGACCCCGTGCATGGTGCCGGCGATGACGTCTCCACCGGCCTTGAAACCAATAGCCCGAACGCTGCCTCCATACGGCCCGGCCGTTCTTACCCAGAAGGATGACTGCGCAAAACCATCTAGGCTCAGCCCCATGACCACCGACGCCGCAAACAAAGCCACCGTGAACCCGCGTACCCGTTTCATAATCCACCTCCATCTTGATATTGAGCAATATTTGATTCTTTGCAGTGTATAGGTACATAAGAATCTCCGGATTGCAACAAAAAAAAACGACCCGGGGATGAGATTTCTCGGTACGGTATAGGGGGCACATACCCTATCGGTTTTGCCGGGCTTCGATCAGGCTCTCGACGACCGACGGGTCGGCCAGGGTGCTCGTATCCCCCAGGTCGCCGTAGTCGTTGGCCGCGATCTTACGCAGGATGCGCCGCATGATCTTGCCCGAGCGCGTCTTCGGGAGGGACGGCGTGAACTGGATATGGTCCGGCTTGGCGATCGGCCCGATCTCGGTGCGGACGTGCTGGATGAGTTCCTCGCGCAACGCCTCGCTCGGCGCCTCGCCGGCGATAAGCGTCACGTAGGCGTAGATGCCCTGTCCTTTGATCGGATGCGGGAAACCCACGACGGCCGACTCGGCCACCTTGTCGTGCGAGACGAGGGCGCTCTCGACTTCGGCGGTGCCCATCCGGTGGCCCGAGACGTTGAGCACGTCGTCCACGCGACCCGTGATCCAGTAGTAGCCGTCGGCGTCGCGCCGGCAGCCATCGCCGGTGAAATATTTGCCGGCGTACGTCGAGAAGTACGTCGCCACGAAGCGATCGTGATCCCGGTAGACCGTGCGCGCCTGCCCCGGCCACGAATCTTGTATGACCAGGATGCCCTGCGCGGCCCCTTCGAGGACGGTGCCTTGCTCGTCGAGCACCTGCGGCTGGATGCCGAAGAACGGCAGCGTCGCCGAGCCGGGCTTTTGCGGGATAGCACCGGGTAAGGGCGTAATCATGATGCCGCCCGTCTCGGTCTGCCACCACGTGTCGATGATCGGGCAGCGCCCTTCGCCCACGACTTCATGGTACCAGCGCCACGCCTCCGGGTTGATCGGCTCGCCCACGGTGCCCAGCAGGCGCAACGAAGACCGCCCGGTCCTGGTGACGAAGGCATCGCCCTTGCTCATCAGCGCCCGGATGGCCGTCGGCGCCGTGTAGAACTGGGTGACGTGGTGCTTGTCGACGACGTCCCAGAAGCGCGCAGCGTCGGGGTAGGTCGGGATGCCTTCGAAGAAGACCTGCGTGGCCCCGTTGACGAGTGGGCCGTAGACGATGTACGAATGGCCGGTGATCCAGCCGACGTCGGCCGTGCACCAGAAGACGTCGCCGTCGTGGTAGTCGAAAACGTACTGGTGCGTCAGCGAGGTGTAGACGAGGTAGCCGCCCGTCGTGTGCAGGACGCCTTTGGGTTTGCCGGTGGAGCCGGACGTGTAGAGGATGAACAGGGGGTCTTCGGCATCCATCACCTCCGGCTCGCAGGTCGGCTCGGCCCCGGCCACCGCTTCATGATACCAGCGGTCGCGTTCATGGACCCAGCCGACGCGCCCGCCCGTACGCCGGACGACGAGCACCGTCTTGACCTCCGGGCACCGTTCGAGGGCTTTGTCGGCATTGTCCTTGAGCGGCACGGGCCGCCCGCCACGCAGGCCCTGGTCGGCCGTGATGAGATAGGTCGATTCGCAGTCGAGGATGCGGTCGGCGAGCGAGTCCGGCGAGAAGCCGCCGAAGACGACCGAATGGATCGCCCCGATGCGGCTGCACGCGAGCATGGCGACGGCCGCTTCGGGAATCATAGGCAGATAGATCGTCACCCGGTCGCCCTTCCGCACGCCGTGCTTCTTCAGCACGTTCGCCAGACGGCATACTTGCTCGTGGAGCGCCTGGTAGGTGACATGGAGGACCTCCTCGTTCGGATCGTCCGGTTCGAAGATAAAGGCCGTCTGCTCACCCCGTTCGGCCAGGTGGCGGTCCAGGCAGTTGTAGCTGGCGTTGAGCGTGCCGCCCTCGTACCAGCGGATATGCACGTCGGCGGCGGCGTAAGAAACCGCCTTGACGTTGATAAAGGGATCGAACCAGGTGACGCGGTCGGCCTGCTCGCGCCAGAAGCCCTCCGGATCCTCTACGGAACGCTTGTAGAGGGCACGGTAGCCGTCCATCGACGAAAAAAAAGCCTTCGCTGAAAACGCTTCCGGTGGTTCGTAAACCTCGGCATGCCCCGAGTAGGCATCCGTGATCTGTGCATTTACTTCGGCCATGATGCTCGCAAGGGTTTGGGGAATGATCAGGTGCTGCTTGCTACTTCATCCTTTGCAGAGCGTCATCCTGAACGAAGTGAAGGGTCTCGCCGAACCGGTCTTGCAAGATGGACAGGGCGAGATGCTTCGCTGCGCTCAGCATGACGGCATGAGGTGTTTGCAAACACTGTTGTCCGATTTTTCATCCGGTCAACCGGTTGCCAACAAGATACGGCTTTTCAGGAGAGCGACTCAGGCGGATAGTCGGCCGGGTCGAAGTCGGGCTTGGGAAACTGCGGGTTCATGGCTTCGAGGGTTTCGACGAGCAACTGGCCGATGACCAGGTCGCGAAACCATCGGTTTTCGGCGGGGACGACGTACCAGGGGGCGTAGGGCGTAGAACAGCGGCGGAGGGCGACCTCATACGCTTCCATGTACACATCCCAGCGTTCCCGT
>Ga0302046_10002142_pt1 | contig 18496 bp, 21 predicted proteins | sample RVTome_11_FD_200261 | JGI IMG/M metagenome (GOLD analysis project Ga0302046, IMG submission 200261) | Soil microbial communities from uranium-contaminated site in the Upper Colorado River Basin, Wyoming, United States - RVT147D111 (version 2) ...
GGAGCCCATGGCAGTCCCAGCCGGGAACGAAGGGGGCGTTATATCCCATCATGGACCGGGACTTGACGACCAGATCTTTCAAGATCTTGTTCAGCGCATGGCCCATGTGGATGTGACCGTTGGCGTATGGAGGACCGTCATGCAGGATCCACATCTGGCGATCCGCACGCAGCTCCCGGAGCTTGTGATAGATCCCCCGCTCGTCCCAGAAGCGCAGAATTTGGGGCTCGCGCTCGGCCAGATTGGCCCGCATGGGGAACGCCGTTTGGGGGAGGTTGAGCGTCGCTTTGTAGTCCATTACGTCTCCGCGCGCAAAGCAGCCCTGTGATCGCAGTCACACAGAGCCTCTATTAGAGCCATGGCCTGCGCGGCTTGTCAATGTAAGGCGGCCCATCACGCCGCGGCACCGTGTTTCCAGTGCCAAACCCGGCGGTAGATCCTCTCGACCTCTGTCGCGCTCAGGCCATATTGGTCTCCTACGTGACGCATCACGTCGGTCTGGGCGGCGTCCAAGGCTTTCGGCTCTTCGATCGGGGGGAGTTGTGACAGCCCGAGGGTGACCCGGTCGAAGATCAACATCTCCTCGTCACCCGGCCCCGGCGTCGCCGATCCGGCCCGATGGAAAGCGCGCCGTTCCTGATAGGCCATGCCCAGGCCGAAACCGAAGCCAAAAACACATGCGAGCAGGAGAAGCAGAAGAACCAGGTTGATGCCGTCCATGCTTTTCTTCTTGCGTCCTCGATCCGAAGGGACACAACGTTTCGAGGCGATCCACGGTCACGACGTCGACAGGTCTCGCCACCACACAAAGACGAGGCCCTGAAGCACCGAGAAGATCAGCACCGTCACATCGGAGGCCATGTAGAGAGACACAAATTCCCGGGTCAGCGCGCGTGCGGCCAGGAGACCGATGATGCCCACGCCCAGGTTGACCGCGAAGAAGATGAGGCTGGCGCCGAAACACTCGATCATCTTGCCGGCCGCTTTTCGGATGTCGCATGCCGGCAGGCCGACCACCCTGGTGCCAAGCAGATACGCGCCCGCCGAGGTGAAAGCGACCAGGACCAGGATGAAGACTTGCTCCATGCCCCCTCCCTCGTTTATAGGTAGCCGCCAACCCGGTAATACAAGCGGGCCAGGAGCTCCTGCAGGGCGCGACGCATGAGCCGGAGGCGTCCCTCGGGATTCGACACGCCGCTGGAGATTTCGTCCGTTGGGGCCGCGAGAACCTCAAAGCCGGCCTGCTCAAACAGCCGTTGGGCCCGCGTCATATGGTGCGGGTCCGTCACCAAGAGAATTCTCCGGATGCCCCGCTCTCGCAGCACTGCCCCCGACTTGATCGCCTCCTCCCGCGTGGTCCGCGCCTCGCTCTCTGTGAGAATCGCTTCCGGTGAGATGCCCAGTGTGCGCGCCAAAGCCGCCCGGACTTCAGCCTCTGCCGCCCCCGCGCCCGGGCCAGGGCCCGAAAAAAGCAGGAGGGGGGCGAGACCCTTCCGATGGAGGACCATCCCGTCGAGCGCCCGCCGGATCGAAGAGTCACTTAATATGCCATCCGGCTCGACCCCGGCCCCGAGGACCACAATCGCCTCGGCCGGCTCGAGGCGAGAGGGTATAGCGAGCCAGCGACTCACCAGATTCGGCATCGGGGTGAAGGCGGTGGTCAGAAAAAGAAGGACTCCTGCCCACCCCAAAAGCCGGTAGCCCCTTGCCCGGCCCGTGCCCTTGCCGCCCTCGATGCCCTCCATCGGTGGGTCGCCCATCGCCTCCTCCGTTCGGGTAGCTCACCCGACTGCTGCCGGACCAACGACCGCCTCGAGCAGCCCGGCAGGCGCATTTCACGACTGGTCTCCGCCATTACGCCCGATGCGCTCTCCCTCGATGCGCATCAGCGCCATGGTGGCATTTTTGATCCCATCGTAAAAGCGGCCCATCACGGCGTCCGATTCCTCGGGGGAGGCCTTGTCAGCCTGCGCCCGCCCCACAAGGATCGTGTTGGTCGCCACGATAGCCAGGCAGTTCGTCAATCCGTCAAGCAAGCCCTCGGCGAACACCTGGGGATCCGTTCCCTCGCGCTTCGCATCACGATCGACGCGATTCATGGCATCTCCGACCCCTTTAATCACCGCCTCGACCACTTGCACCTTCGTCATGATCCGTCTCCTTTCCTCGACGCCCGCGTGTCATCGGATCCGATCCGAATCCGGCCTTCGGGACGATCTGGCAGCATCCGCCTTGCAGTCGATTGTCTTCCCCATCGTGGCAGCCAGGCGGGATTGCCGGTCACCTCTCCGCCCTCCAGATCAGCACGTGATCCAAACAGTGGTGTGGCGGGAGACCATTGACGGCTTCATACCGTGAGGGAAAGTCTCCGATAACGTAATCGGGCCGCTGCCCCTTGTCAATCGGTGTTTCAGGTTGCATCGACCAGGCCCGGGAGGGGCGGTATGGAGTATCGAGGGGGAATGCGGATGTGAAAGAAACGGAGCCGGCAAAGACTCAGTAGACGAACCGGCGCATGTAGACGTTAATGACCAACCCGACACCGAGGCAGACGACGAAGAGGGAGGAGCCTCCATAGCTCAGCAGGGGAAACGGAACACCCACGACCGGCATGATTCCCAGCACCATCCCGGCGTTGACCAGCAGCTGCAACATGATCATGGCCATGATCCCGAAAGCCATCAAAGCCCCGAACATGTCCTTGGACTCGCTGGCGATTTCGATTCCCCGCGTTATCAGGAAGTAGAAGAGGAGCAAAACGACGAGACAACCGACAAAGCCCCACTGCTCGGCGAGCACCGCAAAGATGAAGTCGGTATGGCTCGCCGGGAGGAAGTTGAGTTGACTCTGGCTCGCCGCTTTCAGGCCCTTTCCGAAGAATTCCCCCGATCCCACGGCGATCTTCGACTGCGTGATGTGATACCCCGCGCCGAGCGGATCGAGCGAAGGGAAGAGAAACGCCCAGATCCGTTGTTGTTGATACCCCTTCAGGAAGGACCAGAGCAGGGGAGTCAGGGCGGCAGCCGTGAACATGAGCAAGAGCAGGTGCTTTAACCGCAGCCCCACCAGGAGAAACACGGAGAGGGTCAACAGTCCCAGCAGCGCCGCCGTGCCCAGATCCGGCTGCTTCAGGACCAGGAAGATGGGAACCAGGGCGACCATCGCCGGGGTGAGCAGGAGGCGCGGCTTGCCGAACTGCTCCTTGCGGTCCTCGAAATACCGTCCCAGGAAGATAATCAGGCCCAGCTTCATGAACTCGGAAGGCTGCACGGTCAGGAATCCGATGCGGATCCAGCGCTTCGCCCCGAATCCCGCCACGCCCGCCACCTCCACCACGAGGAGGAGGACGATCAGGGTGCCGAAGATCGGATACGCGAACCGAGCCAGGAGTCGATAGTTGACACAAGCGGCCGTGACGAGACCAAAAATCCCCAAGATCCCCCAGATGGCCTGACGCATGAACAGGGTCTGCTTGAAAGAAGAGGGCGACCCCAGGTTGCCGCTCCAGATGGTGAGAATGCCGATGGCGACAAGCATGAGGGTGAGACCGGCCATCGTCCAGTCAAAGTTCATCAGCATCCGGCGATCGAGATACATCCCTATACTCCGCGACTAGTGGGTCCCCGGGGACGGCCCCTGAGCGACCGTAGCTTTCTCGGGCGAAAGGGGAAAGGCAGCTTCGAGGATATCCCGCACCACCGGTCCGGCGGCCGCGCTCCCCTTGCCGGCGTTCTCGGCAATGACGACAATTGCTATCTCTGGATTTTCATACGGGGCAAAAGCCACGAACCACGCGTGATCCTCGGTCCTCCCGGGGCCGTGAGCTTTCTTTTTCACCACTTGTGCCGTACCGGTCTTTCCCGCCACCTGGATTCCCCGAATGCGCACCACCTTGCCGGTCCCCTCCTCCACCGCCCGAAGCATTCCCTGGCGGACGAGCTTCAAAACCCCAGGGCTCACCTGCACCTTCCGGACAGGCTCCGGCCCGTAGGTGGCCACCACTTCCCCACTCCACGACTCCACCTGTTTCACTGCCCATGGCCGGTAAAGCGTCCCCCCGTTGGCGATGGCCGATACCATGGTCGCCACCTGAAGCGGGGTGACCAGGATCATTCCCTGGCCGATCGCGGTGACGACGGTTTCCCCGAGATACCAGGGCTCCCCCATGACCTCTTGTTTCCATGCCGGTGTGGGGATCACTCCCTCCGCCTCATCCCCCAATCCGATCCCCGTCCTCTGGCCCAGCCCAAACTCCCGGGCCATCCGCGCGATGGGGTCGATCCCGGCTTTCAGGCCGGCCTGGTAGAAATAGACGTTACAGGAGTTCGCAATGGCCTCCATGAGGTCTTGCTGGCCGTGTCCCCCCTCCTTCCAATCATCGAAAGTCGATCGGCCCAGCCTGAACTGTCCGGAACAATAAAAGGCCGTGTCGGGTGTGATCGCCCCGGTCTCCAACGCCGCCGCCATGACCACCAGTTTGAAAATCGACCCGGGAGGATACTGTCCCTGCACGGGACGATTCTGGAGAGGGTGCGTGGGATCGTTCATCAGCTCTTCCCACGCCTCACGGCTCAGCCGCTGGGCGAAGAGATTCGGATCGTACGAAGGCCGGCTCACCCACACTAAGATCTCGCCGGTCTGCGGCTTCATGGCGATCACCGACCCGTGTCTGCCGGCAAAGGCCTTCTCCGCGGCCATCTGCAGTTTTTTGTCGATGGTCAGCACGAGATTGAAACCGGATTGGGGCTCCAGGCGATCGAGCAGCCGGACCAATCGCCCTTGTGCGTCCGTTTCGATCTCTTCCCAGCCATCGATCCCCCGCACAAAGGAATCCAAACGTTGCTCCACCCCGGCCTGCCCCACGGTATCTCCGGGACGATAGTCGCGATACGCTTCTTGCCTCAACTGCTCTTGATTGACCTCGCTCACATACCCGAGGAGGTGCGCCGCCATGCCGCCGTCGATGTACGAGCGGAGCGGGCGAACGCGCAGGCTTACGCCGGGCAGGTGCGCTTTTCGCTCTTCAATGGCGACCATGGCCCGCTCACTGACCTCTGGCGCCAAGAGCACCGGTTGATGCGGTTGGGCGCGACCGCCTCGAATCTTGGCGGCGATCTCCTCCGGGGCTTGCCCGAGGACGGTCCCGATGGCATGCGCGGCCTCGTCAATCCTTGGGACTGCAGCCGGGATGACATACACATCAAACGAGGGGCGATTCTGCACAATGACCTCACCGGACCGATCAAGGATGAATCCTCTCGGAGCCTCCACCGAGCGGAGGCGAAGCCGGTTATTGAGCGAAAGGGTTGCGTAGTGCCGGCCCTCTAATACCTGGAGGTACCAGAGCCGCAACAACAGCAGGACGAAGACTGCCGTAATCAGGAGGAAGGTCCACCGAATCTTGGTCTGGATCAGCGGGGTCGGCGATTGCCACGTCCGGCTCACAGCCTGACCTCCAGCGCTCGCCCCAGCCTGGTGCCGCAGAGGAGAACCCCTCCGACCCCCGTGGTGTAAACCGCCTGAGGCAGGATAATCCAGAGGAGCGCCCCGCCCAGATCGAGCCCTATTCCTAAAAAGGCAATGACCCCCAAGGTCATGAGACCCGCAGCGGTCCCGGTGAGAAAGATGAGCAGCAGGTGGGGGATGAGACGGTTTTCCTCCATTTCCTCCCGGACGCGAACCAAGACGGTGCCCAAGAGGCTCAAGGTGAAGGCGTGCAGTCCCAGGGGGGCGCCGGAAAGGGCATCCTGGTAGAGGCCCAACACGAACCCTCCGACGCAGGCCTGAACCGGAGTCATCTTAAAGCTTCCGAGGTACAGCAGGAGGAAGAAGAGGTCGGGTCGGACCCCGCCGATCTGGACCAGGGGGGTCACGGTCGCTTGGAGAATCACCACGCCTATGAGTCCGCCGACGAGCCAGATCACTCCCCGCTCCGCCGAGACCGGGAGGGATCGGCGTGCTCTCCGGCGATCACCAGGACCTCCTCCAGGCGAGAAAAGTCGATGCTGGGTTCGACGCCGGCCTCCTGAAACAAGGCCCCGCTTCGCTTATCGACCGCCACCACCTGCCCGACGCGTATCCCCTTGGGATACACGCCTCCGAGACCCGATGTCATCACCACATCCCCCACCCTGATCTCGGCCAGGATGGGCAAGTACTTGATCCGTAGGCGGCCAAATTGCGCGCCCTCCAAGAGGCCGGTGACCCGTGAGTGCTCAAGCAGCACCCCCACCGAACTCACCGGATCGGTGATGAGCTGGATTTGAGCGCTCAACGGGCCGGCCCCCACGACCTGGCCAACCAGGCCCCCAGGAGCGACCACGGCCATATGCGGCTGCAATCCATGGCGACTTCCCCGGTCGATGACGACGCTGTGAAACCAGTTGGTGACATCCCGCCCAATGACCCGGGATGCCACATAGGGGAACGACATCGTCTCTTGCAGGTCCAAGAGGGTCATGAGGCGTTGATTTTCCCGCCGGATCTCTTCCAACACGTTGAGGCGGACCTGGAGGCCTTCGATTTCCTGCTTCAGGCGCAGATTCTCTTGACGGACCGCACGGAGGTCCACATAGTTGCCCCAGACATCGGCGACGCTATCTCTGAGGTAGGTGGTGGCCCTGAGGAATGGGCTGGCCGTTTCCAGGAGGATCCGCTTCAGGAAGGGGGTCAGGTTTTCTTCCCGCCGTGTCGCCAATGACATCAGCAAGAAGGCGAACAGGATGGCGCTCGCCAGGACAACCGTCCGGCGATACCTCGCGAGCAGGCGAAGCACCATCAGAGCCTCCAATCATTTTGCCGGCAGCAGGTGACCGCCTCTGGATTGCCCTAATTCTCGAGACAGACCGTTTTCAACAGGTCCAACTCGTCCAGGACCTTGCCAGCCCCGAGCGCCACGCAGGAGAGGGGGTCCTCGGCAATGCTGACCTTGAGGTGCGTCTCGAGACCGATGAGGGTATCGAGGCCTTGGAGGAGGGCGCCGCCGCCGGTCATGACGATCCCGCGGTCGGCGATATCCGCCGACAACTCCGGAGGAGTCCGTTCCAGGGCGGTCTTCACCGCATCGATGATGGCGTATATGGGATCGTGCAACGCTTCGCGGATGTCGCTGTCGGTGATCGTGATGGTCTTGGGAATGCCGTCCATCAGATCCCGCCCCTTGATATCCATCCGTCGGGGTTCATCGAAGGGATACGCCGAGCCGGCCTGGATCTTGATATTTTCCGCGGTCCGCTCCCCCACGAGGAGGTTAAACTTCCGCTTCAGGTATTGGATGATCGCCTCATCCATTTCGTCGCCGGCGATGCGGATGGACTGGCTATAGACGATCCCGGCGAGGGAGATGACCGCCACCTCCGTCGTCCCACCACCGATGTCGACGATCATGTTTCCTGACGGCTCCTGCACCGGAAGACCCGCGCCGATCGCAGCCGCCATGGGCTCTTCAATGAGGTAGACCTCTCGGGCTCCTGCCTGCTCCGCCGAATCCCGAATCGCGCGCTTCTCCACTTGCGTGATCCCAGAGGGGATACCCACCACGATCCGGGGTCGCACGAGCGCTTTCCGGTTGTGGATCCTCACGATGAAGGCCCGAATCATCTGTTCGGTGGTGTCAAAATCGGCGATCACACCGTCCTGGAGGGGGCGGATGGCGACAATGGAAGCCGGGGTGCGGCCCACCATCTCCTTCGCCTCTTTCCCCACCTTGAGGACTTGGTTCGTTCCCTTCTTGACCGCCACCACCGACGGCTCGGAGAGGACGATTCCCCTCCCCCGGACGTAGATGAGGGTGTTGGCGGTCCCGAGGTCGATGGCGAGATCATTGGAAAACAGGCCATAAAACCAATCCATCAGCATAAGCTCCGCTCCTTTCCCTTTACCGCGCGATCATCTCCTCGCGCTCCGAATGTCGATAGATCACTAACATACCTTTCCCCTGAAAACAAGGGCGATTTCGGGCATTGGGCCGCCGCCGGGACAAAAAATGGTTGCGGGTCGACCGTCGCATTCGGTATCCTTTTTCCAAAGGAAAAATGCCCGCACGGGGGAACCCATGCTTCGCACCATGCGCGATAATTTGAAGTCGCTGAGCATCACGCTCTGGCTGGTCATTGCCGCCTTCATCGCATCCATCTTCATGGTCCACGGGATGCAATCCGCCGGTCCCGGCGGCGGCAGCGCCAGCGGCCCGGCTGCCACCGTCAACGGGGAATCCATCTCCTGGCAGGAATACCAGCAGGCCTACCGACAGCAGGTTGATATCCTCCGCCGGATCTATGGCGATCAGTGGAAGGAGGAGTTGATCACAGATCTGGGCATCCGCCATCAGGTCCTGGACGGCCTCATCACCTCTCGGCTCCTTCTCCAAGAGGCAGAGGGGTACGGGCTTGTCGTGTCCCGCGAGGAGCTGGCCGCCGCCGTCATGACCAACCCCCTCTTTGCCGAAGAGGGCACGTTCAGCACGGAACGGTATCGCAGCCTGCTGCAAGCCAATGGGCTGACTCCGGACGTGTACGAGGCGAGTGTTCGCCGGGATCTCCTCCTCCAGAAGCTGGCCACCCTCGTCCAGGCGTCCGCCAAGGTTTCGGAGGCCGAGGCGTGGGCGGCATTCCGGGCGGCGAGAGAAAAGGTCCGGGTCGCCTATGTCAGCCTGCCTCGATCCGATGAGAACGGGGCCCGCCTCGAAGAGATCCAAGCACGGGCGAGCCAGGAGGGGGTCACCGTTCACAATCTCCTGCAAAAATCAGGCCTGAAGCCGAAACGGCCAGCACCTTTCGTCTTCGGCGAGGCCGTGGGGGACCTGGACCCTTCCGACAGTCGGGCATTCCACCTTGCTATCCTCCGCTTAGAGGGAGGAGAGGTCAGTCCCGTGATCGAGGGAAAAAAGTCTCTCTACCTGATACAACTCCTGGAACGAGAGACCCCAACCCGAGAGGACTTCGAAAAGGAGAAGGCCACCTGGGTGCAAAATCTCCTGCCAGAGAAGCGACGGCGCATTTGGGCGAGCTGGGTAGAGGAACTGAAAGGGCGGGCCAAGATCGAGATCGCGAGCGAGACGACCTGACCCGTTCAGTTGGAGTTCTTATGCCTTACGTGTATTACGCTGATGACGGCTCGATTCAAGGCTTTTCAAAGGAGCGCTCGGACATCCCCCTCGGGCCCCATTGTGCCCTCATCTCGCAAGAGGGCTTCGAGATGCTCTCGGCCATCCCCAACGGCTTCAAGATGGATGTGGAGACCGTGACGCTGAAGGCCCAAACGATCTCCGACCGGGATGACTGGATTCGGTGGATCCCGGTGGTCCTGAACCACCGATACACGGATGGAGAGTTCGTCCCCCTGCTCAGGGAGCCGACCCCATTTGAGGAGTGGGTCCGGGGGAGGTCCAAGGGGCCTCACCTGCGGCACGAGAGCAAGCAGTAAACCGGTCACCACGGTCCGGATCCGCCGGCGGAGGCCGGCTCTGCCCGTGGGGCCTCCGGGAAGGCGAACGTTTCCAGCGTTGCGCGCTCCACGCCCATCTTGACCAAGCGGTCCAGGTCAAGGGTCAGTTCTGCCCTTCCGATCTCCTCTACTGTCGCCCGGGTGACCGGATGGCGGGGGACAAACAGGGTACAGCAGTCCTGATCCGGCTGGATGGAGATCTGAAAGGTCCCGATTGCCATCGCTTGCGCGGAGATCTCCTCCTTGTCCATCCCGATCAGGGGGCGGAGGACGGGGAGCTTGACCGCCTCCTCGATCACCGTGATGTTCTCCAGCGTCTGGGAGGCCACCTGCCCTAAGCTCTCGCCCGTGACGAGCGCCTTGGCCCCATCGAAACCGGCCAGGTGCTCGGCGATTCGTCCCATGAGCCGCCGGTACAGGACCACACGGTACGGGGCAGGGGTATTGACCACCACCTCTTGCTGCAGCTCGCCGAACGGGACCAGATGGAGTCGAGAGGCATATTGAAAGCGCGTGAGGAGCTTGACGATTTCCCTGGCTTTCTCTTGAGTCCGACGGTCCAGAAACGGGACGCCGTGAAAGTGAACGAAGCTCACCACGCATCCCCGGCGCATCATGCGATAGGCGGCCACCGGGGAATCAATCCCCCCGGACACCAGCGCCATGACCCGACCCGCGACCCCAACCGGAAGTCCACGTGGCCCGGGAAGCTTTGTAAGATAGACGAACGCCTCCTTATGCAAGATATCGACGAAGAGTGTGAGTTCCGGGTTTTCTAAGTCGACCCTCACCGGAAAGCGCTCAAGCACAAAAGTCCCCAAGGCTTCGTTGAGCTGTTGAGAGGTCAGGGGGAAGGCCTTGTGGGCCCGGCGGGCCGTTACCCGGAAGGTCTGAAAAGGCCGCCCGCCGAGGATCTCCGCGGCAGTATCCTTCAGCGCTTCGAGGTCCAAGGCGCACCGCTGTGCCACACAACAGTGGGCGACTCCACAGACCTGCCGCGCCCGCTCCACGACCTCCTGCGCCGCGCCTTCGGCTTCCAGCTCGAGGAGGAGGCGGCCCGGGAGCTTTACGATACGTCTCACGGGGAGATCGCCAGTGGCGTGTCTCAGATTGCGGACGAGTTGGTTGATGAAAAGAGACCGATTCCCGGCCTTGAGGGCAATCTCATGGTAATGCACCAACAGCACGGTCATCGCGATCCTTCCGGCTGCCGGCAGATTCGAAACCGTGCCTGCATTGCGCTCAGGCCTGACGGCAGACTCCTGACAGACGATTAGTAGAACCGGCTCATCATAGGCGTAACCGCCATTCTGGCCCGAATCGCCTCGATGGCCCGCCTCGGATCTGCAACAGCCGTGACTGCGGCGGACCCGGCAATCAACGCAACCGGCCGGTAAAGGAGCAGCCAAGGAACCTGCGGTACGCCCCAATCCCCGCTGAAAGCCAGGGGAATTTCCAGCCCTCGCAGCCCGGCCAGCGATGCTCGGATGTTGATATCCACGGGAACTTTCAAGAGGTCCGGCTTGAGCCTCTTGAACCGGGCCTCGTGCGCGGCCGGATCCGAAATGTGCGTGAGATCGAGCAGGAGTCGCCTCTCGGCCTGCCGGCCCCGTGCAATGATCGCCGCAATCGCCTCGTCCGAGGCCGTCGCGGGGATCGTCAAGCCCTCGACCCCCACCGCCATGAGCGCTTCGGCTTCGGTTTCGGTCTCGGCCCAACAAACCAGCGGACGATCCGGACTCGCCTCCCGCAGCGCCATCACGAAGGTCGGGCTGTCAGTCCTGAGCAGAGAAGGACCAAGCTCAAAGGCGTCCACCACGTCCGCCAACTGGTGAACCATCTCAAGGGCAGATCCCCGATCCGGCCCGTCCAAGACGAGTTGAAGGAGCGTTGCCATCACGCCTCCCAACAGCGATCAGCACTCGGCGGTCAGAGAAATTCGAAACACTCCCGGTGACACCAAGCCCGCCTGCTGACGGGTCAGAGTCGCGTCAGCCCCCCTCCGTCTCCAGAAAACGCTCCGCGTCCATCGCGGCCATACATCCACTGCCTGCCGCAGTGACTGCTTGGCGGTAGACATGATCCTGGACGTCCCCGCAGGCAAAGACACCGGGGACGCTCGTTTTGGTCCCGTTCTGCGTGACGATGTAGCCGCGATCATCCATCCGGAGCTGCCCCTTGAAGAGTGTCGTATTCGGGCTATGCCCGATGGCGATGAACACCCCGTTGGTGCCGAGGGTCGTCAGTTCCCCGGTCTGCACATTCTTGAGATGGACCCCCGTGACTCCGGTTGCCTCGTCTCCGAGAACCTCGGCAAGCCTGCTCTGCCACCGAAAGTCAATCTTGGGGTTCGCCAAGGCCCGTTCCTGCATGATCTTTGAGGCCCGGAGCTTGTCCCGCCGGTGGACCACCGTGATTTTGTCACACAGCTTGGAAAGATACAGGGCCTCTTCCATAGCCGAATCCCCACCCCCGACCACCACCACATCCTGGTCCTTGAAGAAGTAGCCGTCACAGGTAGCGCAGGTCGAGACCCCCCGCCCCATGAATCGCTGTTCCGACTCCAGGCCGAGCAGGATGGGGGAAGCCCCGGTGGCGATGACGAGGGCCCGGCAGAGGAGGGTCTCGCCCTCGGCCTCTACGGTAAAGGGGCGCATTCCCAGATCTGCCTTGGTTGCCTCGCGCTGCAGGATCCGCGTCCCGAAACGCTCGGCTTGCTTGCGCATCTCTTCCATCAGCTGCGGTCCCATAATCCCATCCGGAAAGGCGGGATAGTTCTCCACCATCGTGGTGGTGGTCAGCTGCCCGCCCGGCTGGGCCCCGGTGAGGAGCACGGGTTTCAGATTGGCCCGGGCCGCGTAGAGGCCTGCGGTGTATCCCGCCGGGCCGGAGCCGAGGATGATAACATTGTGAAGCTCCATGCCAGTCTCCTTACACGGGTGCCGTCTCCGGAAACACACAGACCCACCGGACGCCGGGCTGCGCCCTCCATTGTCTCCATCCGAACATGTTAATCAAGGAGAGACAGGCGAGGAGAAAGTGCGATCCCGAGGGCTATTTCTCTAATGGATTCCCAGCCCTGGCCCAGGCGGTCGTTCCACCTTCGAGGTTGTACAGATCGGACCGCCCAACTGCGGCGGCGACCTCACAGGCCACCGCGCTCCGAACCCCCTCGGCACAGACGAAAATGATCTTGTCCTCGTTGAGGAAATCAGAAGCCCGTGCCAGCAAGGTGTTGAGCGGGATATGGGTGGACTTGGGGATACGGCCCCGCTCCCACTCGAAGGGCTCTCGAACATCAATAATCTTGAATCCCTGCTCGATCAGCTGCTTGGCCTGCTCCACGTCGACGCGTTGGAACGGCTCTTTCTCTTCGAATGCGGTCATGGTCCCACCTCGCTTGCAACCTTCTCTTTTTCTCATTCCCAACGAAACGGTTCCGCGCGGAACCCCTCTATACCATGATTGCCAGGATAGAGTCAACCAGAGGTCATTCAACGGAGTGCAGGGTTCAGGGTCTGCAAGCTGGCCCGTCAGGGGCCGGGAAGCGTCTTTTTGCCATAAAGCAAGAACTGTGAGGCAATGACCGGGCGTCGGTGATCGATCATCGCAGGGCTATTCACCCGCCGAAGGCCTTGGCGATGAAGACCGCCCAGGTCAGCCGATCCTGGAGCTCGAATCGGGTAAACCTGATCCCATGCCGGCATGACCCGTCGGCCGTGGTGGGGAGCTCCTGCGACCAGGCGACTTCGCCCTCGACGCGGACGTGCCTCTCCTCCACCGAGATGACCAGGTCGAGCAAGGTTCCGGGGGGTAAAAGCTCCGGAAACTCCACCAACAGGCCTCCTTCACTGAGGTTCCGTATTCGACCTGTCGTGCTCGGGCCGAGCCGCCGGTATTTCACGGACCCGTCATAGGCGTAGCGGCGATGTCGTCGGCGTTCCTGCATGTCCTCCTTTTGGGGGCTCAGCCGCAGAAATGGCGGTAAGAGGTTCGAGCAAGTCCCATGCCACACCGAAATACAGCCGCTGTTGCGGCGAGTTCACGGTTCACAGTTCACCGTTCACGGATTGCGTGTTTGGACCTTGCCGTAAGCGATGAATCAGGAACGGAAGCATGGCGGCACCGGTTATCGACCATGCTGTGTGCGGGTCCAGAGGGTCCGGAAGACACCGGGCGGCACGCTTGCCATAGCGGTCACCGCCTTGATTCCTCCCACGACCATGCGATCTCCCAGCGTTTCATAGATAAAGCCGTAGGGTCCCCCGTCATAGAGCCGGCCCCGATGGGAACAGAGGGCGGTGACGGGAAAGTCGCGGTCCGCCACCTGCCGCTGCGCCAGGGTTTCAAGGATCAGTCCCCTCGATGTCCCATCAAACAGTCGCCCCCCATGGGTGCAGAGGACGAGGACCGAATCGTCCCGCACGGCGACCTCTTGCCCGCTCAGCGTTTCATGGATCCGCCCGTCCCCTCCCCCATCAAAGAGATTCCCCCCATGGCTGGCCAGGGTTAGAACCTCTTCGTGACGCCTCCCCACTTCTTGCCCACTCAGCGTTTCACAGATGCCGGCATAATCGCCTCCGTCGTAGAGGGCGCCCCCGAAAGAACACAAGGTATGGATCGCCCCGGGACGCGCAGCAACCTCTCGCCCGCTCAAGGTCTCATGGACCCGACGGTAGTTGCCGGCGTCGTAGAGCACCCCCTGGTGGGAGCAAAGGCTCAAGACCCACTCCGGCCGGTCCGCGACCTTTGTGTCGCTGGTCGTTTCATAGATCTGACCATATCGGCCCCCATCGAACAGGCGCCCCTCATGGAGACACAGGGTGAGCACGAGACTCCTTCGGCGGGCAACCTCGTAAAGCAGGCCGCCGCGGACGCAACAGATCCGGTCCACCACGGCCACCACCAATCCGGCCTCATCCCAATCCTCAGGGCCAATCGGGCCGCCAGCCGTCTCTCCGAGGCCCATGCTATCTCCCCTTTCCCCGTGATGTCGCGGTCCCGCCTGACAGGACATGGTCTCGGGCCAGTCCCTCCGGGAGGAGAAAAATGGAGATCAGTGCCAGAACAGAAATGAAGAACCCCACCAGAAAGGCGCCATGGAGGGCATAGGCCAGGGCTTCCCGCAGTGCGGTGAGGACAGACGGGGGGAGCCCTGCGCGAACCACCGGTTGCAAGAGCACTTCGGGATGTTGAATGACGGCCCGCAATTGCGCATCCGTGGTTTCGGCGACAAGACTGAGAAGCCGACTGTGGAGAAGCCATGTCATGACGGCTCCCAAAAGACCAACGCCAATGGCCCCCCCCATCGTCCGTGAAAACATGGTCACGGATGTGGCAACTCCCAGTTGATCCCGGGGAACCGCATTTTGAACGGCAATGAGCAGGGGTGCCATGATCAACCCCATCCCGGCGCCCCCCAACGTCATCCCCACCATGACTTCGGCCCGGCTGCTTTCAATCCCCAGCCGGACCAAGAGGAGGAATCCCACGGTGAGCGTCACACCGCCGGTGAGGACGATCGCCCGGACCCGATGGTGAAGGAGCAGGCGCGCCCCGACAACCGAACACGAGACCCAGGCAAGCATGAAGGGGGTCAGGACGGTGCCGGCTCCTGTCGCGTCCGTTCCGCCGATCGCCTGAACGAAGAGCGGAATAAAGGTGATGGCGCCAAACATGGCCATACCGGCCAAAAGCCCGGTGACGAAGGAGGCCAGGAAGATCCGGTTCCGAAAGAGGCCCAAAGGGATGATCGGATCCTCCACACGACGCTCGATCTGGGAAAACAGGATCAATCCGACGAGGGCCCCCCCTATCAGCGCCAGGCGCGTCTGGCCCATCCATCCGGTTCCCATCACGCCCACAAGCAACAGAACCAGGGCCGAGATCAGGACGACTGCTCCGAGGAAATCGACTCTCCCCGAACTCGCTTCGTCGTACTCGCGCTCTCGCAGAAACCGGCCGATCATGACCGAAGCAAGGATCCCGACCGGCACGTTGACGAAAAAAATCCACCGCCACGAGAAGTGATCGGTGAGCAATCCGCCCAGAAATGGCCCGGCGATGCTGGCCACCCCCCACACACCGCTGAACAGTCCCTGCATCCGGGCGCGCTCCTCCAGCGGGTAAATGTCGCCGATGATCGTGAGCCCTAAGGGGAGAACGGCACCCGTCCCAAGCCCCTGCACGCCCCGGAAAAAGATGAGCTGGGTCATGGTTTGGGAAAATCCGCAGGCCACGGACCCGAGGAGGAACAGGCTAATCCCGATAAGATAAAAGCGGCGGCGACCGTACAGGTCTGAGAGCTTTCCCCAGAGCGGAACAGTAACTGTTGAGGTCAGCAAGTAGGACGAAAAAACCCAACTATACATCTCGAGGCCGCCGAGGCTGGCCACGATCGTCGGCATCGCCGTGGCCACAACCGTGGACTCCATCGCCCCGAGGAAAATGCCGACCATGACCCCGGCGGTGATCAACCGCCGTTCTCGCCTGGTGAGGTCGAGAAAAATGGGTTTCAACACGCCTCCGAGTGAGAATAGGGAAGGTGCGCGGACCTCACCCCTCGCACGCAGGTGGGATCACTCTCAAGCAGGGATCCCGGGGCTCGAGCGCTCCGAGTTGGACAAGGACGAGAGAGACCCACGGGGAAACCGCTCGGATCTCCCGAGAGGTTCGGAAACGGAGGGACCTTCCCCACCAGAACGCGCCATGATTCCAGGACGGTCCGCCAATTCCGCCCAGACGGGGCGCGACTATTGGGCCGGAGGCTTCAACTGCTCCAGGGTCTTCTTCAGCTCCATGATCTCTTGCATCTGTATGGCGATCCTGCTGTCCTTGATCCTGATTTGCTCTTGGAGCTGCGTATGAAGATCTTGCCACCGCCGTACTTCTTCTCTCAGTTTCGCCGTCTCTCCCGCCGCAGCCTTTACCGGTGCCTTCTTGGCGGGGGACACCTTCCGCTTCGGCTTCGCTGCCCTCGTCGCCTTCACCGCGGGCTTCTTCCGTTTCGCTGCGGGCTTCCTCGCCGCCGGCTTTTTCCTTCCCTTGGCAGCTACCTTCTTCTTCGCCTTCTTCTGCACCTTCTTCTTTGCCTTGGCCATGGCTCCTCCTCGTTAAAAGAGCTGCGCCTGTGTACCATACAGGAGGGACATCACTTCCTGCGGTTCGTCTCCACAGATCTTGATCGTCCCGTCGGCTCGATCACGCGCCGGACCGATGGCCAGGCGCCCCTGGCGGACCCGGCGAATCGCCTCCAAGACCCGAGGTGGCACGAAGAATCCGAGTTCCGCTGGCAGAGGTCCAAAAGAATGAAGAGTCCCGTCTCGAGCAGGACGGTGCGATCCACGTTCCCATCGAAGGCTGCCTGGAAGGAATCACACGCCGACTGCGAGCCAACATCCGAGCACCGCGGCGTCCAGGCATAAGCCGTGGGTCACACGGCGTCTGGCAAGAGATCACAGGGATTCGACAGCGCGTCTTGACCGAACACCCGAAGGGTGTGACCTCTGTAATCCCCAGAAGGGCAATGCCCTTATTACGTCCCCGGTCAGCCGACGATTCCACCTCCAACTCGTGTCTCGTTGCCACGCTGTACGCGGAGTGGAGGTGTCGCTCGGCGATAAAGGACATCATTCCATTCCCCCTGTGCCGCTTTCGAGTCGGTCGCTACATACTACACGGGCTCTCGTGCTGTCAATACAATTACGCCTGCGGGGTGTGCACTCCACTCCCTTCGCCGGACCGCCTGTTGCGCCACGGGGGACAGGGACCCCCTCTGCCTGAGGCCGGTGGTATCAAAAGGCACGGGCGGGCTTCCAAGGGTGTCTGGCGGACAGGTCTTCCGGAAAGCGATACCCGAGCTGCTTCCTGATGGAGCGCTCCGCTGGAGAAACCCTATGAGCACTGCGCGGTGAGCGAGCTGGGAAGCAGACCGCGATCCGCCGGATACTGATCGAGGACGCGGTGGGGTGGAACTCCCGGGCAAAAAGTCCGCTAGCCGACGAGCTTGAGCAGATAGCTCAACTCATTCTCCCACTGGCCGCTGCGCTGGTCGGGCGGGGGAGCCGAGAGGAAGTGCCGGACGGTGTAGCCGCAGGCCCTACACCGGCGGTAAAAATAGGATCGCTCGCCCTCGCGCTCGATTCCGCCGATCTGCTCCATCTTTCGGGCGCAACAGGCCTTTCCCTTGACCGGAGAGACGATGCGCTTGGGGTACATGTTGAGCGGTCGCTTTTTATCAGTGTACTCCACAATGGTTGCCATGTTTTCCCCTTATTACGCCACTGTTGAAGGGCTGTGGAATATTTGTCAGTCCAAACGATACATACCCAGATATTTCTTCATTTCGTCGAAGCACCCATCGAGGATCGCAGGGTCCTTGTGTACCCTGGCCGAGAGAATCGCCCCCTCGATCCCCGCGATGATGAAGTCTGCTAAAGGCCCCGATTGCACGTTTCGGGCCAATTGTCCGTGATCCTGGGCCCTCGTGATCGCCTTGGCGATGTGGCCCCGCCAGCTCGTGAGGATCGCGCCGATCCGTTCACGGAACCCCTCGTGAATGTCGCTCATCTCAAGGGCGAGGTTTCCAAGGGGACATCCCCCCACGCACGCCGCTTTCCGCTGGGCCGCGCCGATACGGTCGAACATACGGAAAATCTGCTCCAGAGGATTCACACCCTCGATGAAGACCTCGCGGCCCAGCTCGTCTGTCGCCCAGAAAGCCAGCCGATCCAGAATCGCGTGCCCCAGCTCGTCCTTGCTTTTAAAATGATGGTAAAAATTTCCCTTCCCGACACCACTCTCGCGCAAGATGTCTTCCAGGCTGGTATTGTTGAATCCCTGCCGGTGAATCAACCGAAACGCAGCTTCAATAATTCGGTCTTTCGTCCTCGTTCCTTTAACCGTCTGACGCTGCATCTGTGCTCCATATTTTGTACCAACCAATCGGTACCTTTCAGAATTTAGCAGCTTACGCCGAAATGTCAAGGGGATACCGTGTTAACAGCGTGAATGTGAAGGGTTTCCGTTGAGCGGAAGCTGGAAGGTGAAGGTG